>Ga0272441_10001310_pt1 | contig 53236 bp, 40 predicted proteins | sample SSMProp6N_FD_193582 | JGI IMG/M metagenome (GOLD analysis project Ga0272441, IMG submission 193582) | Marine sediment archaeal communities from Little Sippewissett salt marsh, Falmouth, MA, United States - SSM-Prop-6N | ecosystem: Environmental > Aquatic > Marine > Wetlands > Sediment ...
CGGACTAGGCCGCAGGGTGTGATCCGCCCGCTCGCTTCGCCGCCCACAAGGCCGGGCTGCGGTCGATTGCCATCTCCAAGACTCAGACGCAGTGGGAACGATCCAGACTCTGTGCGATCCGATCCTGTGCCGCGCGGCACTGTGTTCGACGACGAGCCGGCTCACACTCGATAGACGCACGTCAGGATGCGCTTTGTCCCGCCGCTCCGTCTCTCTGGGGAGCGCGGAGGCCCGCAGGGGCGCTCTATGGGGAGGTGCGTTTCGTCTCTTCCGGTCTCGCGAAACCCGTGGCGACGGTAGAACGACTGCGCGCGATGATTCTCGACGCACGTGCGAAGCCTGAGCGGTTTGCCGACGTTCCCTGCACGAGCGATCACCGAGCGTAGAAACGCCGATCCAACGCCTCGGCTCTGGAATCTAGGACAGAGAGCACCAGCTCTGCAAGGTGGATGGCTTCACGTCGTCCTCGACCGATGTGTAGCCGCACGGGACCCCGTCGACCAGGAGAATGTCGAAGTGGGCATTGCCCCAGTCCCGGTCGAAGAACTGGTCCTGGAGCTTCTCGTCCCAGCGGCCCACTGGCGCGTCGCGACGTCGCGATAGGAGGAATGATGCGCCCTTCGCGCGAAGTCGAGATCCGCCATCGTTCCGGGACGTGTGGTCACCTGCATTCTGGTGAGCAGTCTACTCTGGATGGCCCCTGTGCGGCGGCAACGGATCTCCTCGTCCTGCCCCCGGGGGGCAAGAGGCCTCCCGCGGGGTATCTGCGAGGTGCAGCCTCAGCGCGGCGCGGTTCCGATGCTGCCCGCATCTCCGCCGGTCCTCGCTTCACTGGAATGAGCACACCGGCGGTGAGGGAAGATGAAACTCACGTTCTGCGGCGCGGCGAGGACGGTGACGGGCTTGTCTCATCTCGTGGAGGCCGGGGGGCTGCGGATCGTGCTCGACTGCGGACTCCTCGAAGGAGGGCGAGAGTTCACTGACTTGAACCGCGATCCGTTCCCGTTCGATCCTCGGGAGGTCGACGCCGTACTGCTCTCTCGCTCACCTGGGTCACGCAGGAAGGCTCCCGCTACTCGCCCGTCGGGGGGGGCGCCGGCCCCATCCGTTGTACGCTGCCCATCGCGGAGATCGCGAAGCTCATGCTTGCTGATTCCGCGCATCTGCAGATGGAGGAGCCCGCATCTTCCTCGACAGCCTGCTCGCCATCTCCACCACGCGCGTGTTCGCGCCTCACCCCGGCTTCTTCGACGACGAAGGCAAGGCGATCTTCGCCGCGACGCCGAAACCCTTCGCCGAGCGGATCGGACGCGATCTCGCACTTCACCCCCGGATTCCCCGTCTCGGGGAGACGAGGAACGTCTGAGGGCTCAGGCGTTGCCGGGCGCCTGTGGGTCTGCCGTGTCGGGGGGGAACGGCGGTCGGACGGACGTGGAGCGGTCGTTCGTCGACAGGAACACGTTCTGGGTGAGTGTCATCGCGCCGCTCGGGCAAACGTCCTGGCAGAGGCCGCAGAAGCAGCACTTCCCGAGATCGATCTGGGGATAGGTCTTGGGGTAGGTCTCCCGCTTCCCTTCGGGTGCCGCGACCATCTCGATCGCGCGGTTCGGACAGATCCTGGCGCACAGCGTGCAGCCGGTGCAGCGATCCAGATCGTAGGCGTGTTCACCGCGGTATCCTTCGGGGATCGGGATCGTCTCCTTTGGGAAGGCGACGGTCATCGGTCGGGAGAACAGATTGCGTATCAGCTGGGGGATCACTCCGAGGGCCACGTCGATCACCGATCCATGTCCGCAGGACAGATGTTGAGGCTCCAGTAGATGGCCGGCACGTCGGCCACCTCGGCGCCGGTGAGAAGGTGCTCGAGCACCGGGATCATGTGCAGGAGATCCGGGCCTCGGATCTTGCAACGATACGGCCCGCTCTCCCCTACGCTCCGCATGTAGACCGCCGCCTCGCCACGCGCGATCTCGTTTCGTACGTAGACCTCGCCGGCTGGGATCTTGCCTGCGAGCTTCGGTTTCACCGGCGGCAGCGTCTCGCCCGGGAGCCGGTCGAGCGCTTGGCGCACGATCTTGATCGACTCCTCGATCTCGCGCTGGCGGACGATCGAGCGGGCCAGCGCATCGCCCTCCTCGCGCGTTGGGATCTCGAAGTCGAGCTTGTCGTAGATCTCGTAGGGCGCGTCTCGACGCACGTCGGCCGCCAGGCCTGAGCCGCGCAGCACTGGGCCGGTGGCGCCGAGCCGCAGGGCATCATCGAGTCCCAAGACACCGACACCCTGGCACCTCGCTGCGATGGTCTTGCTGTCGTACGCCTCGAACTCGCGGAGCATTTTCTCCATCGTGCGCAGCAGCTCCCAGATCCGCTTCTCCGTCCCCGCGGGGAAGTCCCGGCGAACGCCGCCGGGACACAGGTAGCCGGCGGGATAGACGCGGCCTCCGGTGACGAACTCGAACAGGTCGAGGACGTAGTCGCGGTAGCCGAACGCCACCTTGAAGCCGGTGTCGAAGCCAAGCGCCTTGGCCAGCACCCCGTACCAGATGATGTGGGACTGGATCCGCGACAGCTCGGCCATGATCACGCGGATGACCTTGGCCCGCTCGGGGACCTCCGTGCCGCAGAGCTGATCCACGGCTTCCGCGTGAACGAGGTTCCAGTTCAGCGACTCGAGGATGCACAGCCGATCGGAGAGCACCGCGTTTTGCAGCGGCGTCCGGTACTCCATGAGCTTCTCGAACCCGCGGTGCAGGTAGCCGGGGTCGGATCGGGCACGGAGGATGCGCTCTCCCTCAACCGTCAGCTTGACACCGAAGTTCCCCGAGCCGGGATGAGCCGGGCCGAAGTAGAGGTCGTAGCCGTTCATATCACGCCGACCCTGCGCCATCGCTTCCGTCCCAGTAGCTTCGGTCACGGGGGTCTCCTTCGTCGTAGTGCGTCTCCCGCACGTGCTTCCGCCAGTCGAAGTCCTTGCGGAACGGTGGCGGCCCGTTCCAGTTCTCCAGGAACAGCGGGGCCAAATCCGTGTTCCCCTCGAACCTTACGCCGAAGAGCTCGTGGAGCTCGCGCTCGTGGATCGCGGCGCTCGGTCCCCATAGGGGGATCGCGGAGTCGACGGTGGCCTGGGTGCGATCGATCCGCGTCTTCACGGTCACAAGCGTTCGGCGGCCGTACGACCACAGGTGGTAGGTGATCTCGAACTGATCCTCGTCGGGCCAATCGGTGACCGAGATCGCCGAGCAGTGATCGAAGCCCTCACGCTTGAGAAACGCTTGCAGATCGGCAAGATCGCTCTTGGCTACCGAGATCCAAACGCTTCGGTCTGGGGCGACGCGGGGTGCCTCTACGGTGAAGCGCGACGCAACGGCCTTGAGCAGCTCCTCCCGTCCCCCCGTGTTTCCGGACTCGGCCATCACATCTCCTTGACGTGCTGGAAGATCTTCCCGCACGCTTCGAACACGGCCTCCGGTCGCGGCGGGCAACCGGGGATGTACATCGTTATGGGCAGATGATCGCTGATTCGTTTCGCCGTGTTGTACGAGTCCCAGTACATGCCGCCGGACATCGTGCAGGAGCCGAGCGCTAGAACAACCTTCGGCTCGGGCATCTGTTCGTAGATTCGTTTCGCCCGTTCAAGCGATTTGAAGGTTTGATACCCGGCAATGAACAACACGTCCGCGTGTCGCGGGGTTCCGGTGATGATCATCCCGAACCTCTCCATGTCCCATCTGGACCCGACCATCGGCACCAGTTCCGCAAACCCGCAGGAGTTGAACCAGTTGAACACCCAGATGGCCCGGATGAGGATCTTGAGCTCGGTGGCCTTCGTCGGCAAACGTGCCTCCTCGTGCGGCGAGGATATAAGGGGTGTATGCACATTACGACAAGGAGGTGAGCTTCGCAAACGCACCATCGGAACCGTGAGGTGTTGCCCTGCGCCCGAGAGAAGGCGACCCGGGATTCGCTCGATCCACGGGTCGCGTCATCTGGAGTTGGGTCCTTGATCTTCCGGCTCTCCCAAACAGCGGAGTCACTCATCGAGTCTGCATGCCGGCGCGCTGAGGAGGAGACGACGGTCCATGCCGGACACGGCGCCAAAGGCGGGAGTGCGCGCTAGAGACGGAAGCCGGAAGGGATCGCTGTGGAAGCCGTGTTCGCCGATGGACGTTGCGGTCACCGCATCCACCGTGGCGCTGAGAGACGGTGTTGCCGGCCCGGCTGCGCGACCTGACGGACTAGGCTGGAGCGACGCACCTTGTACCCAGGGGCCGACGTCTCAGCCCCTGGGTTCCAAGCGGGTGTACCCCCACTGCTCGAAGGCGAATCCCCAGTGGCGGTTCACCGCCGCGATGGCATGCTCATCGAGTGTGTAGGTGTTCTTCCGGTAGTCGGCAACGGAAGCGATGTGCGATCGGAATCTGTCTTCCGCCTGGGCGAACCCCGGCAGAGACAGCTCCTCGTACACGCGGCGCAGCTGCTCCAGCGGTTCGGTCTCCAGGTCCTCGAAACGCACCTCCACGAGCCGACCGGGAGGGATCGCGGAGCGATCGCGGAGGTAGGCGCGCAGGAGCTTCTTGTAGAAGCGCAGCACGCGCTGCTCCACGCTATCCGCGGAGCTGTGCTGCAGCTGTGATCGCGGCAGGACCGTCCTGTGCAGGTGCAGAGTCGAGAGGAAGACGTGATAGGGATTGCGGTAGATGTGGATGAACCGGGCGTCGGGGAAGAGCCTGAGCAACGCCTTGATGTGGCCGGTGCTGGCGCAGTTCTTCAGCACCAAGCGTCTTCCGCTGCTGCGGATCGTGGCCTTCCTGAGCACAGTCTCGTGGGAGCGCAGGCGTCGCGCGACGGCGCGCTCCGACAGCCCCTCCAACAGCACGGATCGCGCGAAGAAGGCCTCTGCCTGTCGTGGCAGCGTGAAGCCGTGGAGGAAGGAGAGCGTCGTCATGTTGGCGATGGCGAATTCGTCCTCTTGCGGGGCGTCAAGATCCAGGGGGATGTTGTCGATCAAGCGGGTGGGGTAGCGCGCCCGCGCCAGACGCGAGAGGCCTCGCTTGATGGTCCCCTCGCCGAGAAGGCAGAAGCCGGGGGCCATCGTCTGGAAGGTGGATACAAATCCGAGAGCCGCGTCCTGACACAGCAGGTTGTGCAGATACGTGGTTCCGCTCCTCCAGTGCCCGACGATGAAGATCGGTGACGGATGGATCTGGGCCCGTCGAACACGCCGCCCGTATCGTAGCTTCTCCCCGAGCCGCAGTGGGCTGGTGAGCAGTGTGGTGAGGGTAACGAACAGGGCCCGAGGAAGGTACGCCGCATCAATCCCTCTGCTTCGCGCCATAAGCGCCAGCCAGGAGCGGAAGGAACCCATCGCGAGAGGATGTTCCGTGTTGCGGGGTCGTCCGGCCTTTGCCATGAGGGGGCCGCCAACGTTCTCTGTCATCGCGAGCCTGCCGGGAGGATCATCATCCCCCCTCGTCTCTGATCATCACCAGGCCGAAGATGGTGGTCGAGTAGGCGATCTGTCCGTCGGGATGGAGGAAAAGGGCTCCGGCCCAGTTGTTGAAACCGAGCCCCGTTCCGACACGCTTCCGGAACACCGTCTCTCCGGAGGCGAAGTCGATGGCGGTGAGGTACCAGACGGTCGTCGGGCAGGCCTCGCTTCGCCAATACGTGTAGACGAGGCCACTCCCGAGCGACAGCTTGAAGACGCAGATGCCGCGCACCGGGTTCTCCCAGATGGTCTCGCAGTGAAAGGTGCCGTCCTCCGCTCGCACGAGGTCGACGCGCGCGAGGCCGGGCTCCGGTCGGGAGTGGGGGAAACTGTGGTGCCCCCAGTTGTTCTCCACGACGACCGAGTACACGCCACGTCCCTTGCCTTCCGCATCGGCGTGCTCGAAGCACGCCACGCTGACGTCCGTGCCGCTACGACCTTCCTCGAACAGCGGCGTCGAGCAGACCACGGTGCCGTCGGAACGGCGAACGAACAGGAGGTGGATCCTGGGCTCCGCGTTGTCGGTGATCACCGCCAGCCCCTCTTCATCGCCTACCAGAGAGACGGACGTACCGGATCCGCGGGTGATGTGGCCCGGCTTCTGTGCCGGACCTCGATCGTACGGCGTGCGCCAGTCGATCGCGATGTGGCCCTCTTTGTCGAGGCTGAAGCGGTAGAAGGCATGATCTGTGAGGATGTAGACCCCCTCTTCGGCTACGGCAAACGAGTTCTCGATGATCTCGCCCTCCACGCGCAGGGAACGGACCTCTCCCGTCAGGACATCCACCGTCCCGACCATGCCACGAGTGGTTGCGTACCAGTACACGTTCCCCGCCCAGTCGGGCAGCACCCAGGCAACGGAGTCGCTGTGCGGCCAACGTGATGGGACGACATGGTCAGCGAGGTTGTACTCGCGAACCAGCTCGAACTGCCCGCCGTCACCGGGAGTCTGGATCACCTGGATGGTGTTCCTCGTGGTCGGCACGATGGCGCGATCCAGATGGTCCAGGTAGAAGTACATCCCAGCTCCGATGTACTTCCACGGCAGGATCCCTTGCAGCAGCCAGTACCAGGGGCGCCCGGGAAGCTTGTGGGAGGCCAGCTCCTCCAGCGAGTGGGGGTTCATGAGTTCGAGCTCGAAGCCCCTGCCGTTGCTGTACACCGCGACAAGCCGGCCGAGGCTGTCGAAGGTTACCGTCCCGTATCCACCGAAGCCCTGCGTCCTCGATCTGATCTGGGGATCGTTGCCAAGCGGGCCGGATGCCGCATACGTATCGCTCATGTAGGCGTCGCAGTGCATGTTGTTGCCGCGGTTCGCCGCCATGAACGGATGCTCGGGGATCACCGCATGTGCGATCCGGGCGGCCGCGGAGACGGATCCGAATCTGACGAGATCTTCGCCCGCTTGTCCTGAGGTGTCGTCTGCGCCCCACAGGGCGCTCCATGCTGCTGTCAGGGCATCCCAAGGGAGGATCATCCCCTCGGCGATGGGGCGGACAGCGGCGCCGGCGAGGGGGCCGTGGATCCACTTGGAGTTGGACGATGTGCAGGAGAGCAGCAGGAGGATCACGACAACCCATTGGAGGAGCCGTCGTATGCGGTGTCTTCTTCCGTTTCCCCTGCGGCTCAGCACGCGATCACCCGGACCCGAGTTTACTTCGATCCGGCCCGGCCGGCGGAGAGGCGTGCTTCTGTTCGCGTGGCCCGGCTTGTGATCTTGTTTTCGGCGTGTGATGATGCGCGCCGGCTGCGATGGAGAAGGAGGCAGAAGCGTGGGCGCAGCAAGACACGGGTTCGTGCTTTGGTTCACCGGCCTCTCCGCTTCGGGGAAGACGACGCTCGCCAAGGCGCTCGAGCGGGAGCTGATCGTGCGCGGGGTGCATGACGTGCAGCGACTCGACGGCGACGTTGTGCGACAGGATCTCACACGGGATCTTGGCTTCTCCAAGGAAGACCGCGACGAGAACATCCGTCGGATCACGTTTGTCGCCGAACTGCTCTCAAACAACGGAGTGGCCACGATGTGTTCGTTTATCTCGCCCTACCGCCAGGCGCGTGCGGTTGCGCGGGCGCGGTGCCGCAACTTCATCGAGGTGTATGTGGCGTGCCCCATGGAGACGCTGGTCGCGCGGGATCCCAAGGGGCTCTACAGGAAGGCGCTTTCCGGTGAGATCACAGGCTTCACGGGTGTCGACGATCCCTACGAGGTTCCGGAGTCCCCCGAGGTGGTGGTGCACACCGATGTGGAGACGGTCGAGGAGTCGACGCGGGTCGTCGTGAGCTACCTGGAGCGGCACGGGTTGATCAGCGCCGTCGGCGGGCGGGGCGGGATACGACGTCCGTCGATCCGTCTCACAAACCGGACCGCAGCGAGCGCCAAGCGCCTCCCGCAGCCGAACGGCCCGGCGATCGCGCTCTCCGCGGCGCACCTGTGTGAGCTGGATGCGATCGGATGCGGGCTGTACAGCCCGCTGACAGGCTTCATGACCGAGCCGGAGTACCATCAGGTTGTCGATGCGATGCGTCTCCCGGACGGGACAGTGTGGGCCGTCCCGGTCACCTTGCCGGTGCGCGGCGCTTCCGTGGAGGCAATCGCACACGGATCGATCCTCCCTCTCCAGGGAGAGGATCGCGAAACGTACGGACTCATCGAGGTCAAGGACGTGTTCGTCCGCGACCTGGAGGCGGAGGCGACCGCGGTCTACGGGACCGCCGATCCGCACCATCCCGGCGTCGCACGGCTCCTCGCCGAATCCGAGGCGGCGGTGGGCGGCGACATCCATCTGCTCAAGCGTGCTCCGATCACTCGCGGGCGCCGGCACCTGGATCCTGCAGAGGTGAGGAGCGCGTTCGCCGAGCGGGGCTGGACGTCGGTCGTGGCCTTCCAGACCAGGAACCCCGTCCATCGTGCCCACGAGTACCTGCAGAAGTGCGCGTTGGAGGTGGCGGACGGCCTGTTCGTCCATCCGCTCGTGGGCGAGACGAAACCCGGGGACATCCCGGCGGATGTGAGGTGGCGCTGCTACGAGGAGCTGCTTTCGGGCTTCTACCCGCCCGATCGGGTGATGCTTGCGCCGTTTCCGATTCCGATGCGCTACGCTGGACCCCGGGAGGCGATTCATCACGCCATCTGCCGCAGGAACTGCGGGTGCACCCACATCATCATTGGCCGCGATCACGCGGGGGTCGGAGACTACTACGGAACCTACGACGCCCAGCGCATCTTTGAGCGGTTCTCGCGCGAGGAGCTCGGGATCGAGCCGCTGTGCTTCGAGCACGCGTTCTACTGCCGGAAGTGCGGACAGATGGCGACTTCGAAGACCTGCCCCCACGGGAGCGAACACCATGTCTTCCTTTCCGGAACGAAGCTACGCGGACTGCTGCGCGATGGGCTCGACATTCCCGAGGAGTTCACGCGTCCTGCGGTCGCCGAGATCCTGCGGCAGGCGCTTCGTGACTCGCCGTAGCCCGCGCTCTTGAGGAACGTTCCTGGGCGGCCGCCGCGACGGACGGTTCCGACACAGCGGCGCACCCGCGAACGCTCGCTCACTTCACGGCGCCCTAGTCGCGCACCACGGTGAAGCAACACGGCTCACACTCCGTGTCGTTGCAGAAAGGGAAGACGCAGATCTCGAGGATGTCCTCCATGCCTTCCAGCGGCAGCACGTAGGATCCCAGGAACGAATCGCGCCCCAGAGGGCAGTCGATCACATACCAGGGCTCGCACTCTTCCTCAGGCTCGCAAACGAAGCTGGGCGTGATCGTCAACGCGCCGTACTCCTCGATGACGGGGGAGGGGATCGGGACGTCGTGTCCGCACGCGACGACCTCCTCCCACGGGCCGCAGGAGAGGGTGATGTACGGCGAGACCCACTCGTGACAGGTGCACGGCGTGCCGGGATCCTCGTGCAGGGTGAAGCAGCATCGGCCGCACTCCTCGCCGTTGCAGTAGGCACGGACACACGCGGTGAAGCTTCCCACCACATCCCCGATGGGGAATTGGAAGCCCGTCTGGAACGGCTCCGCCGACGATGACGGCGTGTTGATCGTGTAGGTCACGGGGCACAGATCGAGGCTGTCGGGATCGCACGTGTAGTCGGGCACCACCTCGAGAACGCCGTCCTCGAAGACGCAAGGCGGCGGATACACGTCCTCGCCGCAGCGGGTCAGCTGCTCGTCCCAACAGCCCGAGGCAAGCGCGACGGCAGGGGACTCCCAGGAGCCGCAGTCGCAGCTCGGGGGCTCCTCGCAGCCGATCGTGAAACGGCATTCGCTGCAGAACGCGCCGTTGCAGTAGGCCTCGATGCAGATCTCGTAGGGTCCGGTGATGCTGCCTACGGGGAACTCGTAGTTCCCGGTGAACCCCACGGTACCCAGGTCGGGGTCGTTTACCGCAAACGACACCGGGCAGTTGTCCGGATCCGAAGGATCGCAGGCGTAGTGCGGGGCAATCGTCAGGCTGCCCTGCTCGCAGACCGCGACAGGAACGGTGATCGTGTCGCCGCAGCAGGCCAGTTCGTGGGTCCAGTCGTCCGCGGAAAGCGACACCGCCGGCTGCGACCACGAACCGCAGGCGCATGTTTGCTGCTGGCCGCAGCAAAGCTCGAAGCAACACTGGTCGCAGTACTGCCCCCAGCAGTACGTCTCGATGCAGATCGTCGTGCAGCCGCTCTTCAGCCATGACGTGGGCATCGGGAACTGCCCGTTCGTACCGAAACCGTGAGGGGCTGGCAGCAGGGGCGTCTTGAGTCCGTAGCAAGGCCATCCGACACCCGTTACATCGTGATGGGGTTCGACCAGGATGTAGGGAGCGTTGCACACATCGCTCGGCGCGAACACGGTCGCCCCGCACGAAGTGACCTGTGCCTGCCAGCTGCCGTAGGAGACCGAGATCGGCGGCCAGTACCACTGGCCACAAGCAGAGCAGTCGTAGTCCTTGGTCCCGATCACCTCGCCGTCGTAGGTGTCGAGGAGGCCGCCTTGGCTTGCCGACGCCTCGGGATCTCCGACCAGCGTCCCGCCCCCGGCAACGGCTTCGTAGTGCCCCTCTCCGCCGAGGATCGTCCAGTCGGCCGTCGTCCGATGGGTGTCCGTGTCGAGCCACACGAGAAGCTCCACCCGGACGCTCCCCTCGTCCGGCGCCTCGGGGTAGAACGTCTTCGTCATGCGCAGGTTGAGCACGGCGCCGGACTGCTCGAGCACCCGGAGGCTGGCATCGTCGTCGAAGACAAGGCCGGAAGACGGGAACAGGCCGGCGTCGACCGCCGATCCCGAGGCCGCAAACGGCGTTCCCTCGGGCGAGGACGCCCCGACGGACGGGTGGTCGACTTCGATGTGCAGCGCGTACGCGCTCGAGTGCGGCAACGAACCGCGAGGCGCACCTTCCTCCTGGTAGGAAACGACGAGGTCGGCCCAGACATCGGGTGCGTTCTGCGCGACCCACGTCTGGAACTGCAGGTTCGGAGGAAGTGACTGGTTGAGCAGCGACACGGCCTCGGGCCGCGACTCGACCAGCGCCTGGATCGCGACCTCGGAGCACCCACCAAGATCAACACCGTACTCCTCGATGGCCGTCTCCCGGACCCGATCGAAGCTCCACGACACCTCGCGCCCGTTCCCCGCGCGCTCGTAGGCATCGGCAACCAGTGCAGAGAAAGGCATCTCGTGGATGAGCTCCGGCGCGCTGCAGAGGGTGTCCACCCACCAGATGAGAAGCTCCTCGTAGTCGTACATGGCGTCCACGAGCATGATGTCGGGGCCAAGAGGATCGAAGAAGAAGGCGCAGTCGTAGGCATCTTGCGGGTAGGCGACGGTGGTGCCGATGAGCCGCCCTGGGCTCTGGTCGTCGACGAAGCCGTAGACGTAGACGTCGTAGGGGATGCACTCCGCAAGCGTCGGCGTCGCCGGGAAGGCGAGATGTGAGACGCCTCCGGGCACCTCGAAGTAGCCCTGCACGCTGTCCGGAGTCCAGGGCGGAGACCAGCTGCCGGGATCGCCCGCCCGCGCGCACAGCTTGTGAAGCGGGATCGGGAGCCAGCGCTGCTTGTAGCCCACGCGGATGTGGTCGTAGGTCCCGGGCACGGGGGCTGTCCACGAGACGCTGATCTGCCCCTGAAGCTCCTGGTCCACCCAAACGGATCCCGTTCCGCTTGCGGGCTCGAGCGTGGCGGCGTGGGCGACGCCCAGGGTGTGCCACAGATCGAGGGCGGGTGCCTTCTGGATCATCACCTTGAAGGTGTACGCAGTGCCGGGCGAAAGGCCGGTGATGGCGGCCTGCTGAGCGGTGGAGCTTGTGACCAGAGACTGGCCTCCCGCACAGCAGAAGCTCGACACCACATCGGGCTTCCAGCAGACACGGTAGTAGCCGGGTGGCTGCGGTGTGAGGTTTCCCGGCGACCAGTTGAGGACGATCGCAGTGTCCGTTACCGCCGTGATGGTGACAGAGGTATCGGCAGCAGCAGCAAAGGAAGCGGCGAGAGCCACGACAAGGGTCAGAAACGCGACCCCTACTCCACCATGTGTTCGGTTTCCCGGATACGGCGATGACACGGTCCCCCCTTCCAGAAGAAGCGTAGCCAAGCAGTCTATGAGACGACACAGGAACTGCCGTCCCGAGTTCTCTGATTTCAGCCGATCCTAGCATTCTCGTCGAGGGGAGCACAACTTCGCGCGGGCATCCTTGCGGGGGGCTAGAGTGGTGCTGTTCGAGGCCTCTTCCCGAGAAACGACTGCTTGAGGCACTGCCCGAGCGGGGCGGGTGCAGGCTGTGAGCCGGTGGATCGGCTCTGAGGGCACACGCCGAGCGCAGGCGCACGGCTCGCCGCGGATGCGCGGCTCCGGTACCCTTTCCAGGGATCGCCATGAAGCCAGACACGAAGCTGCGGACGGCGCGTCCCTCCGACGCCGAGCCCGTCACCGCGCTCCTTCGGCAGCTTGGCTGCACTGTCGAGGAAGCGGAGGTTCGTGCGCGCCTGTCGCGAATCGACGACTCCGCTACGGACCTTGTCCTTGTTGCCGAGCAGGACGGACGCGCGGTCGGCCTGATCGGGATGCATGTGGCGCCGCTTCTGCATCGGGACGCGTTCGCCAGGGTGACGGCGCTCATCGTGACGCGGACGCACCGAGGCCGCGGCATCGGATCGCGGCTGCTCTCCGCGGGCGAGGCGTGGGCGCTTGCGAACGGGTGCACCCAGATCGAGCTCAACAGCGGCGACCATCACGCGCCGGCTCACGGCTTCTACGAGCATCACGGCTACCGCTCGGACGATCGGCGGTTCGTGAAAGAGGAGTTCCGGTAGGTGAGGCCGATGCGTGGCTTCGATCGACCGATTCCGAGGGCCTGTGATGAGGTAGCCGATCATCGAGAGCTGCTCCGACACGCGCTAGGTAGAGTCCCTGCACTGCCCTTCGACCGTCGCGCTGCGCGAGGCGTCACGGGCGGCACACTTCTGCGAGTGACTTCCCGGGGACAGTCGATCGGCCAGGGGCCGAGGGGCGGGAGCGGACGACAGCGCCTGGAGCCTCGAGGCCCTAGCCGGCGCCGGCGAGGTGCCGCTCTGCCTGGCCAAGTAGATAAAGGAACAGATGCGCAGGAATTCGCAGGACCCCCGCGCGCGATCTGCCGCACCGGCGAACATCGAAGTCCCTCTCCTGTTGAGTCACCCAGTAGGCATGCGTGACACCTTCCGCTTCGCAGTACCTATGGATGCCCGCGTTGCCTGGAATCGACCCATCTGAGCGGTACTTCGCCTCTACAGCGATGTGATATCGAGGGCTTCTGACGATGATGTCAACTTCCCTGTCCGTGGACGTGTCACGCCAGTAGCCGATACGAGGGGTATCGGCGTAGTGGTATGAGATCAAGTGTCGAAGAACAGCTGTCTCCACGATCATTCCGAGCTCAGCGGGACTTGATAGGACGGCGTCTCCTCGTAGCAGGACAGCGCTTCGAAGAGCGGCGTCTGCTAGGTAGATCTTGTTTCGTGCCTTGAGCACCTTCTTCCCGCCTGTTCGGACGGGCGGCAGGATGTAGATCAGGCCGGCCTGCTCCAGGAAGCCCACGTGGCTTGAGACGGTCGCGGGAGAGACCTCCAGAGCTCTCGCCGTCTTCGCGACCTCCAGAATTCCCCCCGTGTGCAGGCACAGGTAGAGGAAGAGCCTCTCGAGTTCGTCGACTTTGCGGACCCCGAAGAGCCCTGTCATGTCGCGCTTCAGGACCCGCTCGACCACATCCTCTCGAAGAAGTTGCTGGGCGAGGTGCGTCGGTAACAACGCCGTCTCCGGGAACCCCCCGGCCAAGAGGTACCGCTGGAAGTCAGGGAAGACCGAGCGCGCTCGGACGGCGATGTCGGCAAGCTGGGGAGACGTGCAAGCGAAGAGGTCTCGTGGCTTGAGACCGGCATCGATGTCCGGGCTGTGGCTTCCGCCGATCCGCGTGAACTCGTAGAAGGAGAGGGTAGGCATCAGTACGCGGATCCACCTGCCGACGCCTTCATCCACAAGCTCCTCCTGGTGTTTCGCCGTTGCGGAGCCGGTTGCGAGGATGCGGTACTCAGGATGATGGTCGACAAGCTGCTTGATCTGGGCGCTCCAGTCGCGGGCGTACTGGACCTCGTCGAGCAGCAACACAGATGGCTGGCCTGCGGGCTGGATGATCTCGTGATAGAGCCGCAGGAGCTCTGGAAGTGACGAGAGCTTGACCAAGGGGTGATCGAGGCTCAGGTACAAGATGCTTGCAGGGGGCCACTGCGAGCCTTTGCCAAGGGCCAGGTCGTTGGCGATTTGGCGTAGGACCGTTGTCTTGCCGACGCGTCGGGGGCCAGCCAGGAGGACGGCGCGGCGGAGTGTCGGATGCAGCAAGTATTGCAGGCACTTGTCATATGCGATCCGTCGGAAGCGGGGTGTCTCCTGAGGGTCTCCGCGCCACCACGGGTTGTAGCCCCGTATGACCCCGACAAGTTCGTTACGGTCGATGATCGACATGCTCCCTCCCGGAGAGTCGCAAGTAGAGTAACGTTTTTCGACGCGAAAGTCAATAGTATAGTAGGCATTGGTGGCTCACATATATCTACGACGCTAGGGATATGGGGCCATGAAGCCGATCTCTTCTCTTGCCACGGATGTAGGCTCCCGAGGGCGAAACACCCTGCTCAGGCAGCGGCTCATGACCCGGAGGGGCTCTGCGCGCGGAGACCGCATGCCCCTCTGGGAGCCTTCGGCGCAGTGGCCGAAGCGGGGTGTAGCGTACCCCGCCGCTCGACGACGGCGACGCGTTGCCACGATGGCTTCATCACGAGCCGTGCACCGGCTCTCTTCGAGGGGGCCCATGAAACGCGGAGATGATGCTTGCGCGAGGGCGCCTGCAGCCCTGTTTGCGGATGAGCTCCTGCGGCGACGGGGCGTGTAGCGAGAGCGGGTGGTCGCGGTATCCTTACTCGGTACGGAGGACGACATGAGCGGCAGCGGGTACGAGCGAGCGGTGGCGTATGTGAAGCGGTCGGCGCGGCCGGTCGAGCGGGCGCTGTACGAGGTCCTGTTCGAAGGCGCGCCCTACCGGCGGCTGACCGAGGAACTCCGCGCGTTCGCCAACCCCGACGGCGGGTTCGGCCACGCCCTCGAGCCCGATCTGCGTACGCCCGGCTCCTCGGTACTTGCCACTGCGATCGGTCTGCGGATGCTGCGCAACGCCCGCTGCCCGGGGGAAGATCCGCTCGTGCGAGGCGCCGTCTGCTTCCTCGAGCGGAGCTTCGACCCGAAACTCCTGATGTGGGAAGCGGTTCCGGCAGACGCCAACGACCACCCGCACGCGCCGTGGTGGCACGAGGAGAGCGGGAAGCTCGCCGCACGCTTTGACGGGTTCCGCATCATCCCCCGGGCCCTGGTTGTGGCGCTGTTGCACAGCTACGGTGGCGGTCGGCAGCCCGCGTGGCTCGACGAGGTGACCGCCTCCACTGTGGCGTACATCGAGTCGGTGCCCGCTCTGGGGACAGGGGGCGGCAGCGATCTGGAGTACGCGATCGAGCTTGCCTCGACCGAGGCGCTCCCACCGGTTTTGCGAGAGCGGCTCGTCTGTCGCATCCGTCGCGCGATTCCTGCTGCTGTGAAGCGCACCCCCGAGGCGTGGAGCGGCTACTGCGTGACGCCGTTTCGCGCCGCGCCGACACCGCAGTCGATCGGCGCTGAGCTGATCACGGATCTTGTTGACGCGTACGTGGGGTTTCTCCTTGAGACGCAGGCGGACGACGGCGCCTGGGAGCCGACCTGGAGCTGGGGCGCAAGCTACCCGCGGGACTGGGCCGTTGCGCGGAAGGAGTGGCGCGGGGTCCTGACCGTGGACACGCTGCGGTCGCTACGCGCCTACGGCCACGGGGGATCGCTGCGGTAGGTTCCGCACAGCGGATCACGGGCTGCGCCTGCCGGCGCCCGCTTCGGGCCGCTGCAAAGGCGTGTGCCCTCGCCGAGGCCGGCCGGCTTCTCTCACTTGATGTTCCAGGCTACCATGAAGCTCGAGGGACTGAGGGAGAGAGGGTGACAGGGGAGCTCCATGCGCACGGCGATCGACTGGCTCGGACAGGTGACGGGAATCGGGTCCCAGAGCGTCGGGAAGCTGCTTCTGACCGCTGGCGTGATCGTCGTTCTCGTGGCGATCCGCTGGGGTCTGGTCGCCATCCTGAACCGACGCGCCGAGGACGCGAGGGTTCGGTACCGGTGGCGCAAGACGGCGACCTATTCGCTCACCGTGGCCGGGCTCATCCTCATCGGACGGATCTGGCTCGAGGGCGTCCAGACGCTGGTCACCTACCTGGGGCTTGTTTCCGCCGGGATCGCCATTGCCCTGCGTGATCCGATCCTCAACTGGTTCGGCTGGCTGTTCATCGGCTGGCGGCGCCCGTTCACCGTGGGCGACAGGATCCAGATCGGATCGCTCGCCGGCGACGTCATCGACATCGGGGTCTCGACCTTCTCCGTGCTGGAGGTGGCGGCCCCCGAGCATGGCGAACAGGTGACGGGGCGCATCGTTCATGTGCCGAACGGCAAGGTGTTCGTCGACCCGCTCACCAACATCACGCAGGGGTTCAACTACGTGTGGAACGAGATTCCGATCACCGTCACGTTCGAATCTGACTGGCGGCGTGCGAAGGGGATCCTGGAGGGGATCCTTCGCCAGCAGGTCGTCTCCGTGGGCGAAGAAGCGGCGAGGTTCATCCGCGACGCGTCGCGGCGGTTCCTCATCCGCTCCGCCAACGTGCATCCCGTTGTCCACACGCGGATCGTCGACGACGGGGTGGAGCTGTGCCTCCGATACGTGTGTGAGGCGAGATCAAGGAGAACGAGCACGCAGTCGGTGTGCGAGGCGATCCTCGAGGCGTTCGCCGCCGAACCCGCGATCGACTTCGCCTATAGGACGAGCCGCATCTTCCGCCAGACCGAAGAGGGGAAGTCCTTGCTTGGCCGCCGACCGGAGCCGGGCACCTCGACATAGCCGATCGGCTCCGCCAGGCGGCCGCGCTTCCGGATGGATCTTGCCGCTCACATTCCGCATGAGGCAGCGCGGGGAGAAGCGTCCCGACCCGAGACTGTGGGCTTCCCTGGAGATGGCAGCATGGTGCGGTTCGTTGTAGGGTGGGTGGGGCTCGAGCGTCGCCGGGTCGGGAGGCGGCGCTCGGGCACAAGGAGCCTACGGGCAAGGAGGCGGCATGGACACGATCCACCTTTCCACCGGCGAGCTTCGCCTCGAGCAGCTTCAGAAGATGCTGATCCACCTTCCGGTCGACCTCAGCTTCGTCGATGCCGACGATCGCGTGAGGTTCTACTCGGAGTCCCCCCACCGTGTGTTCCCGCGGTCGCCGCAGGTGATCGGCCGCAACGTCACCGATTGCCATCCAAAGGCGAGCGTCGACAAGGTGCGCGAGATCCTGGACGCACTGCGGGACGGCTCGCGCGACCGGGCGAGGTTCTGGATCGAGCTTTCCGGCCGGTTCGTCATCATCCAGTACATCGCCGTTCGAGACGACGCCGGCAGCTACCTTGGGTGCCTCGAGGTTTCCCAGGACGCAACGGAGATCCGGGCGCTCGAAGGCGAACGGCGGCTCGCCGACTGGAGCTAGCGACAGGGTGAACGCTCGATCGTCGCCTCAGAGACGGTCGCAGTTTCCCCTGCACTCGCCGTACGTTGCGACTACAGGCAGACAACGACTCCGAAGAGCTTGCCGGTCAGCGTGGCGGCGATAACGACCAGGAGCACGTAGACGAGCGTCTTCTTCGTTCCGAGGATCTTGCGGATCACCAGCATGTTGGGAAGCGACAGCGCCGGACCCGCGAGCAGCAAGGCGAGGGCCGGGCCGTCGCCCATGCCGGATCCCATCAGCCCCTCGAGGATCGGAAGCTCCGTCAGCGTGGCGAAGTACATCAGCGCGCCGGCGACGCTCGCGGCGAGGTTCGCCCCCCAGCCGTTGCCTCCCACGGCGGACGCGATCCAGTCGGGAGGGAGGAGGGCCGGGTGCCCTGGGCGACCGAGCAGGAACCCGGCAACGAGCACGCCTCCGAACAGGTAGGGAAGGATCAGCTTGGCGTACGCCCAGGTGGATCCGCCCCACGCCACGGCTTCGTCGCGGCTGTACCAGAGGGCCATCAGTGCGGCGAGGACGACGAGCAGCGCGCCGGCGATGGCAAGCCGCGCGTTGTAGATCACGGCGTAGGGCGAGTGTCCGTACGAGAGCGATGCGATCTCTTCTTCCGCCACAAGGGTGACGGTCTCCGCGTCCGGCAGCTTGACCAGCAGGCCGTCCGCCGTCTCGCCGGCGCGGGTCGCGATCACGGTCTCTCCGGAGGCAAGCTCGATCCTCACTTCGCCGGGCTTCCCCCAGTTGACGAACACGAGGACGAGGATCATCAACGCCAGGGGAATCACGGTCTTCCAGATCGGCTTCCCGTCCTCCGGCAGCGGCGCAATGCCCGCCGCCCGCTGCCCCTCTTCCTCCTCCGTGCGGAACAGGAAGTGCATGGCGAGGCCGATGACCACCGCGAAGACCACGGCGGCCACGGCCCGTGCCACTCCGAAGTGGAGTCCGAGGATCCGTCCGGTGAGGAGGATCGCCAGGATGTTGATCGCCGGGCCGGAGTAGAGGAACGCGATCGCCGGGCCGAGCCCGGCGCCGCGCTTGTAAATCCCGGCGAACAGCGGGAGCACCGTGCACGAACAGACCGCAAGGACCGCCCCCGAGACAGCGCCCACCCCGTAGGCAACGGACTTCCTGGCGCTTACTCCCAGATACTTGATAACGCTCGCCTGGGAGACGAACACCGCGACGGCACCGGCGATGAACAGGGCCGGCACAAGGCAGAGCAGTACGTGCGCGCGGGCGTACTCCTGGAGCAGGAGGAACGCCTCGCCGATCGCCCCGCGAACGACGGCGTTCGAGAACGGAACGAAGTAGGCGAACAGGAAGGTGCCGACGAGGATTGCGAAGATCCGAAGCTCGCGTCTCACCCCGACACCGCCTTCTCCCCGACGAGGCTCGCGAGCTGCTCGAGGACGGCGAGGATCTCGGGGTCGGTGAGCGACCACATCACGCGTACCCCGTCGCGGCGCGACGAGACCAGGCCGGCCCGTTCGAGCAGACCGAGGTAGCGGGAGACGACCGACGGGTCGACGCCGAGCTCCGGGGCGAACTCGCAGCCGCATCGCTCGCCGTCGGCGAGAAGCCACAACATCCGTTCGCGCAACGGGTGAGCGAGCGCCTTGCCGACAAGGGTCAACGGGGTAACATCACGCACAGCGTCCTCCTTGGTATATTGCTCATTCCTGCAAGAATGGTAGCCGAGGTGTCCGCGACGTCAACTCTCTGTCGGCACGTCACCTCGTGAACCGCGGCCTGCGTCTCTCGCGCGGCGCACAGGTTGACGCTGGCATGGTCTGCGCCGTACGGTGATCGCCATGGCAAAGCGACGGATTCGCTGGCGTCTCATTGGGGTTTCGTCGTTGGTCGTGCTGTTTGTCGTGATCGTGCTGCAAAACACCCAGGTCGTCGGGATTCAGATCCTGTTCTGGCGGTTCTCGATGTCCCGGATCATCCTGCTCGTCTTCTCGCTCGGCGTTGGCCTCGCCGCTGGCCTCTACCTCCGCAGGCCGAGGCGCTCCGAGCCCCGAAGCGTAATCGTACGCAAGCAGGACGGGTAGGGGCGGCCCCCAGTCAAGTAGTCGGCGCGCGCCCACCGGCGCCTACGGCATGTTGTACTGCACCTCGTTGTCGGTGGAGGTGGAGAGCTCGTTTCCGCTTCCCGCCGCGTCGGTGACGCAGAACTCGGGGACGCTCAACGTCACCGTTCCCGACTGGGACATGCCGCTCACCGCAACGGAGTAGCGGGACAGCCCGCCGTCGCGTCCGCGATACGGCCCGTGGACGTCAACGGTGTCGGCAAGCGCGGTGCCGCCGAGCTCAAGGCAGTTCGCATCGAAGCCGATCACCGGCTCGGAGAACGCCACGGTGAACCAGATTGGGGACACGCTCGTCGGATCGGCCTGCCCGCTCTCTTTGTCCACGGTCACCGTGGGCGGGACCGCGTCGTAGAGCAGTTCGTTGTCGCGTGAGCGCGACGCCTGGTTCCATGTGCCGAACGCGTCCTGCGCCGCATGCGACGGGATCGACGCGGTGACGGTGCCGTAGTCGGTCCAGCACATCCCCTCCACGGCGACGATGTACTCCCCGGGGAAGTCGCTCGCGTCATACACAGTGGCGGTACAGGCCCCCTCCGGGCAGGCGGTGCCGCCGATCTCGATGTCGTCCCCGTCGAAGTCGACGATGTAGTTCGACTCGGTGTCGATCTTGAACTTCACGAAGAACCACCCCACCTGGCAGTTGAACGTGGGGTCGTCCTGCCATGTCGTGTCGATGTTGATCTCCACGTTCAGGACCTCGGTGAACAGGACCTTTCTCGTCGCCGACCAGCCGGTCCAGCGCCCGAGATGGTCCTGCGCCCGAACCTTCCAGTAGACCCACACGCCGATCGGCACGTCCGCCGAACGCATGTCGAACCACGCGTCCTCCGAGTCGGTGATCACCGGCAGCACCTTCATCCTCCAGTCGTCCCCGACCTTCTCGGGGTACTTGAACTCGAGTTCGTGGTTCGCCGCCGGGCAGCTCGGTCGATCGGGGGAGCTGCCGTCGTAGGAGATCCACGTGAACCGCACCCCGCCGCTACCCGAGACGATCTCGTTGTCTCCCGGGGTCATGAGCGCCGGCGGATCGCGCGGATCGAGCAGGCAGACGAACGAGCCGTCGGTGGTCACATCAGTCCGCGTCACGAGCGGCCCCCCGAAGCAGCATCCCGGAAGATCCCGCAGGCACACGATCTCGAACAGCACGTGCCCGGGCCTGTCGGTGGTGTTGAGCGCCCGTGTGGCCGTCCACGAGCGGCCCTCCCCCTCGACGGCGACGGCGCGGTCGTTGATCGACACGGTAGGCGTTATCAGCAGTGGGATGTCGGTCTCGAAGCGGATCGTCACCTCGTCTCCCGGGTCGGCGTACGAGGAGTCGATGTGGTTCGACGAGGCGATGTGCACGGACGGGAGCTTGACGGGGAGGACGTAGCAGAAGTGACCCTCTGCGGAGCGCTCTCCGAAGCGGCCGACAAGGTCCTGGGCGCGAACCGTCCAGCTGATCGCCGACCCGTCGCGAAGCGGCTCGGGCATTCGCCACTCGCGAAGTGGCGGGTTGCACGGCGTGCCCTCGACCAGTCCTGCATAGGTGATGAGCTCACCGTCGAGGTTCACGACCGTGGCAGTGATCTCGTAGGCGACGACCGAGCCGGAGCCGTCGGGAAGCTCCTGTCCGAGCACCTCGCTCCAGTAGAGCGTCGGGCGCCCCTCACATAGGGTCCACGCGGCCTCGCTGAGGTTCATTCCCTCGTCGGGCGAGGTGAGTGTGGGAGCCTTGGGCACGACGGGGGTGAGACACCAGAGGGCCGAGCCGTCGGTGGTCTCGGTGGCGGCGCCGCGAAGCATCCGGCCCTCGGTGAGCTCGTCCCAGAAGACAGCAAACTCGACGAACCTCCCGCCGTCGCTCGGGAGAACCTCGATCTTCGCCTCCCAGCCGGCTCCAGAAGGGCGTAGCGCCGCGCGGCGGCCGTTGACGTGAACCTCCGCCGGGGTGATCGGATCGTCGTCGGAGAAGGTGACGGCGACCGTGTCTCCCGGTCCGGCGTAGAAGGTGTGGATCTCCCCGCCGCCGCAGTCCGCGCGGCGCGGCCCCACTCCAGAGGAGAGATGCACGTCGGTGAGCCCATCGGGGCGGATGAGGGCGATCTCGAACGGCTCAAGCGGGATGTCCAGGGTGAGGGTTTCACGTTCCGGCCACGTCCACAGCGTCGCCTCAAGGGTGGGCGATCTCAGGCTGTAGGTGATGATGCGCGGCAGGCTGATGTCGCCGAGGTTGAACGCCGGGAAGGAGATGTTGCGGAAGCAGGGGTAGGGCACATCCCAGCATCCGGCGAGCCAAGCGCACACCTCGCGATAGCAGATGTCCGGATAGGGGACGCACAGATCCCACGACGACCAGACACTACAGAGCGGAAGCTCCACCTGAAGCACCCCGGCCTCGCGGCTGAGATAGCCGCTTCCAACGAGGCTCAGCGCGTACTCCGAGGGAAGTTCGACCCGAACCGTGGGGTTCACTTCGATGACATCGTCGGGGCAAGTGAGCGGCACGACGATCACCCCGGCAAGCGACGCCGAGCCGCGGCCCTGCTCGACAACGGTGTCACAGACCTCGTAGCGCGTTCCGAAGAGGGTGTAACTGTAGCAGCGCTCCACGGTTTGGCTGAGGGTCGATCCGCTGCCTCCGGGTACGGAGATCCACGAGCGCGCCTCGCCGCCGTACTCGACCGGCGTGCTGAAGCTGTAGGTCGCAGAGGCGATGCGCGCCGGGCCCGCCGAGAGGGTGCGTTTCGCGTTGACGACTCGATGAAGCTCATCGTCCACCACGTGGGCCTCTACCTCCACGGCGCAGTCGTCGCCGCCGAGGCGGAACGTGCCGCCGAGTCCGTCGTCGCCGTAGCTCATCCAGTCGTCGATGTCTTCGGCGCGGTCGCTGTGCCACTGCCGCTGGCTCTGCGGCAGGCGAGGGTTTGCGGACTGTCTCTTGTGGTACTTACCGGCAAGCACGAGAAGCATCTTGTCGAGGTCGACGTCGAGGCGGTAGACGGGGCCGCGGACGTCTGTTGCGGAGGATGTTGCCCCTTCCACACTGGGCAGCTCCACGTTGTTCACCTCGATGATCAGGCCGACCTCCCACGCGGCCTGCTGTAGGGAGCCGTCGCCGGGGAACTCGTAGTGGAAGGATGAGTCAAAGCCCAGGAACGGGAGGGCGAACTCCTTCAGGGCGGTCACCCGTGCGTTCATCCCGGCGTGCATCTCGCCGTCGATGTACATCCGCCCTCCGTCCACCCTGCCGGAGGAGAGACGGAGGTCGGGCGCGGAGGGCATCGTCGCCGAGGCGGTGAGCGACACGGACTCACCGGCGAGGGCGGCCGTGAGGCTCGGGGCGGCGGCTCCGGTGATGTCGATCGCCACGCGAGCGCTTCCGGACCTTACCTCCGACAGGGGTTCGATCGCGAGCCGGAACGACCCCCGCAGGTTCAGCTCGCACGAGGCGCTGAGGCTGAAGGTGAGCGGCGGCAGCGTGCCGCACACATCGAGCTCGCGCGCCCAGTCGTAGGCGTCCTCGAGGAGGCCGGAGAGAAGCGGGAACCGCCAGGAGTCGAACCCGAAGCTGGTGTAGGGCTGTGAGCGGCCCCACGACTCGTCGATGTCGACAAGCGGCGGGATGGGGACGTTGATGGATGGTATGAGCCACACGGCGTGCAGTGAGTCGCCGCTCTCGGTGACGGTGGTGGGTGTCTGCGAGAGGGCAGGGACCGCGACAGCCAGCAGACCGAGCGCAACAGCGAGCGCGCAAGCAGCACGGCTCGTGCGACAGGCAGGAGGGACGACGCGTCGGGCGATCAACATGATACCCCCTCGGACGCCCCGATCGGATCGATGCCGCTGTCGAGGCATCGGACGAATCATACCACCATCGAAGGCAAGCGGCCATAAAACAGGTACCACCCAGAGGTGTCAGTATGGGGGATGCACACAGCCGACAGCGGTGACACGCTGCCCCCGGTGAGCGAAACGCTTGCGGTGGGCACGCGCGACTGGAGGAGGCGGGGCGGAAGGTGGACAGCTTGCGGCGATGTAGTTGTATGATGGCACGTTGGGAATTCCGAACGGTGTAGGGAGGAAGCATGCGGTGGAACAGAGTGTTCTGGGTGGGAGCGGTGGTCGTTGCCGGGGTCGTCCTCACAGGGATCGCCGAGGCGTGCTACGAGGACGTGACGGTGAGTGGCGCCGGGGCGCCGTGGGCCAACGCGACGCTCTCCTACCGCGAGATGTATAACGGCCGTCCGCTGTTCGAGGCGCGAAGCTGGGTAGGGGACATCATCCACTACGTCTACGCCGGGTTCGAGGCGTTCGGCTCAGGTGGGGTGTGGTTCGTGACCGCCTACTACGAGGACAGGGGCACCCACGCGTTCTGCGTCGTCTCCTACATCAACCACAGCCATGCGGCGACGCTGCCCCAGTGGGGATGGACGCTGTACGACTGCAGTGCCGGTGACTGCGGCGGCATCAGCGGGCTTCCCGCTCCGAGGGTCTCGGGGGGGGAGCCGTGCGGTGACCTGCTGAGGCCGTGCGCTGCGTGCGGCTTCCTCGATCGTTGCCTGCCCGACGAGGAGGCACTGCCTCGGGTTGGAGAGGTCCCGGTCGCCGCAGTGTATGAGGTCGGGGAGATCATCGCTGGTGCGTGCGCAACGGCCGACGCGACGGGGGCACCGGTCGATGTGTCACCGGTTACGCTCACGTGGTACGCGGTGACGATCGCCGATCCGTCCGACATCCGTGAGCCCATCGACACGCGGGTTCTGCGTGCGGACCCGGACGGCGTCTACCGGTTCGCGCTCGAGACCGCGGCGCTCCCTCCGGGCATCTACGACCTGCGGCTCGGCAGCCCCGGTGCCGACAGCCGGTGGATCCGGGTGCTGGTGGTTGAGGCGATCGACGAGAGCGAGTAGTGGCGGCTGGGGGTTACGCGTCGCGGTCGCGCGATTTGAGCAGCAGGTCGACGGTGCGGGCGATCCCGTTCACTGCCAGTGAGATCGAAGACGTGGGGTCTTCGAGAACCGGTGGCGATCCTTCGTCCCCGGCGACCCGCGCCACCGGATCGAACGGGATCGCGCCGAGGAACTGGATGTGTTGCGCCGCCGCTTCGCGCTCTCCGCTGCCCGTGCCGAACAGATCGACCGCGGCGCCGCAGTGCGGGCACACCAGGCCGGACATATTCTCAACGAGGCCGATCGCGGGGATCTCGAGCTTCCTCGCGAAGCCGATCGCCCGTCGCGCGTCGACCAGGGCGACCTCCTGAGGCGTGGTGACAACAACGGCGAGCTCGGGCGATGCCTTCTGGGCAATCGTCAGGACTTCGTCTCCGGTGCCCGGGGGCAGGTCAATGACAAGCACGTCCAGCGGGCCCCAATCGGTGTCATCGAGCAGCTGCTCGAGCGCCTTGGAGCGCATCGGGCCGCGCCAGATGACCGGCACCTCGGCGGCGAGAAGCGTGGCCAGTGACACAATCTTGACGCCGGCGCGTTCGTGAGGCAGTAGCCTGTTTCCACGGACGCGGGGCCGGCGCTTGATCCCCGTCATCTGCGCGACATTGGGGCCGGTGATGTCGGCATCGAGTAGACCGACGCTTCTGCCCAGGGCGGAGAGGGCGTAGGCGAGGTTCACCGACACCGTTGTCTTGCCGACGCCCCCCTTGCCGCTGAACACGACAAGGCAGTGCACCGCGGCCTCAGGCACCGAACGCCTCGACGAACCGCCGGTAGATCGCCCGCATCGCCTCGCAGGCAGGGCCCTCTCCGTCTTCGACAACGGATCGTCCTTCGAGCATCGACGCGGTCACCCGCGGATCGAACGGGATCTTGCCCAGGAGTGGGACGTCTCGTTCGGCGACGAACGCCGCGATCTCGCCGGCGAGTTGCTCGGACAGGTCGGCCTTGTTGATCACGACAAACGGCGGGATCCCGAAGTGGTTCACAACACCCAGAGCCCGCTTGAGATCGTGCAGCCCCGACAGGCTCGGCTCGGTTACCAAGATCACCGCGTCCACACCGGTCACTGAGGCGATCACCGGGCAGCCGATGCCCGGCGCCCCGTCGATGACCTCTCGGTCGATGCCCCGCTCGCCGCCAAGGTCCTCGGCCTTCTGCTTCACGAGCATCACGAGCTTCCCCGAGGTCTCCTCCCCGGGTGTGAGCTCCGCGGTCACCAGGGGGCCGAGTCGCGTGTCGGCGATCATCCAGCGTCCCGAGACCCTTGGGAGAAGGGTGATGGCGTCCTCGGGGCAGGCAAAGACGCAGGCACCGCAGCCCTCGCAGAGGTACGAGTCGATCGCCAGGTCCTCCCCGATGGCGTGGAAGCGACACACCTTGCGACATGCGCCACACCGGGTGCAGCTCGCCTCGTCCCGGAACGCCTCCTTCGAGCCCTCGTAGTCGCCTTCCGATAGCGCCGTCGGCTGGAGGAACAGATGGAGGTTGGCGGCGTCGACATCGCAGTCAACGAGCAGCTTCTCATGAGACAGGGCGGCGAACGCTCCGGCGAGCGACGTCTTCCCGGTTCCCCCCTTGCCTGAAAGGAACAGAACGCTTCTCATGACACCACCTCCGCGACCCGGTCGAGAAGCGCCCGAAACGCGTCCTTCCAGGAGGGCTGTGCATCGACGAGCGGAACGCCGGTTGCATAGAGTGCGGCGATTCCGCGGTCAAACGGGATGCGAAGAACGATGGGGATCGCCTCTTCGTCGCAGTACCGGGTGACGCGATCGTCGCCGAGACCGTCGCGGTTGATGACCACCGCGGTGGGGACGCCGAGCACGCGGGCGACGCCCACAGCGGCCTGCAGATCGTGGAGGCCGAACGGCGTCGGCTCGGTGACAAGGAGCGCCACGTCGCTTCCGTGCATCGCCGCAATCGTCGGGCAGCCGGTGCCTGGGGGTGCGTCGAGGATCGTCACGCCGTCCCCGACGATCTCCTCTTTCAGCACGTGGATGATCGGGGTGGCCATCGCTTCACCGACTTCGAGCACTCCCTGGGCGAACGCCAACCCCCGCGCCGATCCAGTTTCCACCACACCAAGCCGATGAGGGATCTCGTGGATGGCCCCAGTCGGGCAGACCATGCGGCACAGCCCGCAGCCGTGGCACAGCTGGTCATAGACCAGGACCTCCCCTCCGAGGGCGGCGATGGCGCCGAACTCACACGCCGCACCGCACGCTCCGCAACCGGTGCACTTCTCCGGGTCGACCCGTGGCAGGAGCTTCTCCACCGGGCGACGCGACGCGATCTGCGGCTTGAGGAAGATGTGCGCGTTGGGTTCCTCAACGTCGCAGTCGAGCAGCTGCACCGGGTGGCCGTCGATCTGCGACAGCGCGAGGTTCACTGCGACGGTGGTCTTTCCGGTTCCGCCCTTGCCGCTCGCTACGGTGATACGCATCAGCCGTGATCGTGGAACATGTGCCGTGTGCAAGCGTCGTCCTGGCCGGCCGCGCGGGAGCCGCCGGCCTTCCAGGCGTCGAGCGCCTGCTGCGCCGTGCCCGCGAACCCGGAGAACACTTCGATGCCCTGCTCGCCGAGCATCTGGATCGCCCGCCGACCGAGGCCGCTGCAGAGGAGCACCTCGATGTTCAAGCCGGCGATGATCTCCGCCGGATAGCCCGCACCGCCCATGTGTTCGGACGTGTTGTCGACAACCTCGACCTGCTCGGTCTCTGTCTCGAAGATCGTGTAGGTTGGCACGCGGCCGAAGTGCTCGCCGACGGGAGCATCAAGGCCGCCTGTGCCCTCTGTGGGAATGCAGACGCGCGTCATCGTCGGCCTCCTCCTCCGCCTCCGTGCGGACGCCCGGTGGGCCCGGCGGTCTGGGTGAGCGTTCCCGCCTTGTATGCGGCCAGCGCTTCGCGAAGCGTCCCCGATGCGCCCGTGTAGATCGCGATGCCCGCGGCGCTCAATCCCTGAAACGCGTTCGGCCCGACGCTGCCGGTGACAAGCGTTGTGGCGCCCTTGCTGACGAGAAGCTGCGCCGCCTGGACGCCGGCTCCGTGGGCCCCGGGAGCGTTCTCGTGGACCTCGATCGTCTCTTTGTCCGGATCGACGAACGCGAAGTACCGCGCCCGCCCGAACCGTGGGTCGACCGTTGCGTCGAGGTCGCGACCGGTTGCCGTGATGCAGATGGTCATGGTCTCACTCCTTTGCCGCTGTCCGCCGCACGTCGTCCACGTGCACGTGGAGATGCCGCGACTTAAGGGCAACCAGATCCTATCCTGTGGCGCCCCGAGGTCACGGGTCGCGGCGGTCCAGCCGTTGTCTGATCCCTGCGAGGCGATCCTCGATGGAACGGAGCTGCTGACGAAGCATCTCCCACTCCGACGCGTCCGCGTTCGCCGCTGCGCCGCCGGCGTGTGGCAGCGGACCCACGTCGTCGTCACCCCCGTAGGCGAAGCCTCGGCGCATGTTATGGGCATATGATCGCAAAATCAACGCGTCGCCTGGTTTGCCCTGGGTGTGTGGCGAGCCTATACTCGACGACATGCCACGTCCGAAAAAGCCGCGATACTGCCGGCAGTTCGCGGGGTTCAACCTGTTCAAACCGGCGGGAATCCCCCTCTCACAGCTTGAGATCGTCGAGGTCGGGCTGGACGAACTGGAGGCTCTGGCCCTTTGTGACTTCGAGGGGCTCCACCAGGAGCAGGCCGCCGAGGCGATGGACGTTTCCCGTGGCACGGTCCAGAGGCTGCTGCAAGGGGCGCGTCGACGCGTGGCCGATGCTGTGGTTCACGGCAAGGCGTTGGTGGTCTCGGAATCCGATCATGTGCACATTCGCACGTGGGCGGGCAACGGCCGGGGCCGCGGGCACCGGCACGGTCGGGGTGGCCCGTTCTAGATCCGGCGGTCGATAGGATGCGCGTAGGGGAGTGTTCTAGGGACCAGGAGCTGGCGAACCGGGAGCTACCCCGTCGATCGGGCGGATGCGAAGCCTCAGGCCGGCGACCAGGCGATCCCGGCGGACGCGATGCCGCGGGTGAGCGGGGACGGCCGGGTCGTAGAGGTAGCGCTGGAGAACGTCGGCGTCTTTGAGCAGTTCGGCAAACGCTGTGTCGATGCTTCCCTTCTCGCTGTGGCAGGCGATCGCCCGAACGATGGCCCCGATCTCTTCGGCGGCGAACCCCCCGAGATCGGTGAGCAGCTCTCTCGCGCGCTCGGCGCTCCGTGCTGCGTGATCTTCCTCTTCCCCCGTCTCGTAGGCCGCAACGTCGTGCAGCATCCCCGCGACCGCTGCGAGCTCCGCGTCGAGGCCGCGCAGGTGGGCGAGGAGCGTGGCCGCAGCCGAGACCCCGTAGAGATGGACAAAGCCCGAGCGGCAAGCCTCGGGATCGGATCCGGAGTGGAGGATGCGGTCGACAAGATGGCGGACGGACTCCAAGCGGTTCATATCGCCTTCAAGGATAGGGGATCCCGCACGCTTCCGCACGCCGCTCGGTGGGCGCGGAGTCCGTGGCAGTGGGGGCCGCCGCGCTGCGTCCTCCGGGCAGATCCATGCTACAGGGCGCGTGCCGCGAGCCAGTCGCCGAGCGTCTCGAGGAGGCCGGGGGCGAACTCCGGGGGCAGTAGCCCGTACTCGGAGAGCGCGCCGGTGTTCGCTTGCTGGAAGAGGTGGTTGGCCGCCGGGAGCGTGATGACTGTACCGTCGGAGTTTCCTCCCCGCGCGAGCGCCGCCTCGATCGCCTCGCGGTTCTGATCGGCGTCCACCTGGACGTCGAGTCCGCCGAACAGCGCCAGGACCGGCGAGGTCACCTGCTCCCAATCGTCGCTCGGGTCGTGGCGCAAGAAGAACGCGAACCACGGGATGCGCAGCGTGTCCACCGACGCCCGGGCGCGCTGTCGCGCGAGCGTCTCGAGGTCTCCGAGCGCCGCTCGTTGCTCCTCGGGAAGCGTGGCCACGTCCTCCATGAACTCGTCGAAGAGCAGCTGCTCCGCCTCGTCCCAACGCTGCTCGAGGGCAAGGTCGAGCACGCGGTGCTCCGCATCGACCGCGGCGGCGATCTCTTCTTCGGGTACCCCTTCGGAGCGAAGGATCCGGTCGACCTGGCGGACGAGAAGCTCGTAGCCGTTGACTGCAGGACCGGCGAGTGCCACCGCCCAGGCGATGTCCGGATCCCGCGCGGCGACGATCGCCGCCGCGATCGCGCCTTCACTGTGGCCGAGCAGACCGACGCGATCGGGGTCGATCCGGGGATGCTCCCGGAGGAAGCGCGCTGCCGCCGCGGCGTCGTCCGCGACATCGCCGGTCGTCGTGTCCGTAGGATCGCCGGTGGATGCGCCGACCCCGCGATCGTCGAACCGCAGCACGGCGATGCCTCGCGCGGTGAGCGCCTCCGCAAGGAGGCGGAACGGCTGGAACCCTGGGGCAAGAGCGATCTCGCCGGTGCGATCCTGTGGACCGCTGCCGCTGATGAGGGCGATCGCCGGATGAGGCCCTGCACCGGCGGGGATCGACAGCGTGCCGGCGAGTTCGGCGTCCCCGCTCGCAAACGTTACGTCCTCGGTGGTCGCATCCCTCTCTGGTGTGCCGATGAGGAGCAAGACGCCCAAACCGATTGCGACAGCGACAAGAAGCAAGCGAACAGGTGTCATCTTCCCTCCCGACCGATGCCGTACGCTGGTGCGCCAAGAGCGTTGACCACGGCACCGATGCGATCCCATGGTAGCCGGGAGCGGCGCCGCGAGCGAGGCGTTGCCGCGAGTCGATGCTTGGCGTGGTGGCTCGGTCGTGAGGCGCGTTGTAGACTTGTCGGAGGCGACAGCGCCGTGGCTGCGCAGCCGCCATGATGGGAGGGATCGATCGAGTGACCAGGGACGCGACCGAGGGGCTGGACTTCATCCGTAGGATCGTTGCCGAGGACGTGGCGGCGGGGGTCAACGGTGGGCGCGTGCACACGCGATGGCCGCCCGAGCCGAACGGCTACATCCACATCGGGCACGCCATGGGGGGGCTTCTCGCCTACGGCATCGCCCAGGAGTTCGGCGGCAAGTTCAACCTGCGGTTCGACGACACCAACCCCGCGGCCGAGGAGCAGGAGTACGTTGACGCCATCATCGAGGATCTGCGGTGGCTGGGCGTGGACTGGGAGGATCGGCTGTTCTTCGCCTCCGATTACTTGGAGAAGCTCTACGAGTGGGCGGAGCTTCTGATCGCCGACGGGAAGGCCTACGTCTGCGACCTGTCTCCCGCGGAGATCGGCGAGTACCGCGGGACGTCGGTGCGTGAGCAAGGACGGGTGGTGACGCCTCCCGGCCGCAACAGCCCGTACCGCGATCGATCGGTCGAAGAGAACCTCGACCTGTTCCGAAGGATGCGCGCCGGGGCGTTCCCGGACGGCTCGCGCACCCTGCGGGCGAAGATCGATATGGGCCACCCCAACCTCAACATGCGCGACCCGGTGATGTACCGGATCCTGCGGGCGACCCACCACCGTCAGGGCGACGCGTGGTGCATCTACCCAACCTACGACTGGACGCACGGGCAGTCGGACGCGATAGAGGGGATCACACACTCCACCTGCAGCCTCGAGTTCGAGAACCACCGACCGCTCTACGACTGGTTCCTCGACCAGCTCCCGCTCGAGACGAGGCCGCGCCAGATCGAGTACGGGCGGCTGAACATCGCGCATCTGGTGATGCACAAGCGCAAGCTGCGGAGGCTTGTGGAGGAGGGCCGCGTAGCGGGCTGGGACGATCCGCGGATGCCGACGCTGCGGGGGATGGGTCGTAGAGGCTACACCCCGGCGGCTGTTCGCAGGTTCATCGCCGAGCTTGGGGTGACCAAGTCCGAGGGGTTCGTCGACCCGGCACTTCTCGAGTACTGCCTGCGGCAGGAGATGAACCCGCTGGCTCCACGGGCGATGGCGGTTCTCGATCCGCTGAAGGTCGTGCTCACCAACTACCCCGAGGGCCAGGCGGAGACGCTCGAAGCGATCAACAACCCTGAGGATCCGCGTGCGGGAACGCGCGAGGTCCCGTTCTCCCGCGAGCTCTACATCGAGCGGGCCGACTTCATGGAGGATCCGCCGCGTAAGTTCTATCGCCTCGCCCCAGGCCGGGAGGTGCGCCTGCGCTACGCCTACTTCGTCCGCTGCAACGAGGTCGTCCGCGATGTCGAGGGACGCATCACCGAGCTTCTCTGCAGCTACGATCCCGAGACCCGGGGCGGCGACGCTCCGGACGGCCGCAAGGTGAAGGCGACGCTGCACTGGGTGTCCGCGGCCCACGCCGTGGACGCGGAGGTCCGGCTGTACGATCGGCTGTTCCTCGACGAACAGGTAGGCTCCGGGGAGGCGGGTGAGGACTGGACCGATCGGCTCAACCCCGACTCGCTGAGGGTCGTTCGCGGCTGCAAGCTCGAGCCGTCGCTCGCAGACGTCCCGGCCGGAACCCACTACCAGTTCGAGCGGTTGGGATACTTCTGCGCCGATCCCGATGGGGCGCCAGGATCTCCGGTGTGGAACCGCACCGTCACCCTGCGCGACGCCTGGGCCAAGGCGAAGAAGCAGCCGTCGCAGCCGGGCCCCGGCTAGTGGGTGCCTGGCCACGCTGCGCTTGTTCCCCAGAGGGTATCTCCACGTCGGCAGCGCGCATCACATGACGGTTCTGCGGCGCGTTCGCGTCGCCGGCGGCCGCTGCGGCGGTCTGTCCGTATAATGGAGTCACCATGGCGGTTATCAACAGAATCGGCAAGGTGATGAAGCGCAACCGCGCCCTGGTGACGTTCGACCAGGAGCGCATCTACGGTGCCATCCTGCGCGCCGCGCAGTCCAACGGCGGCTTCGAGCAGGACTACCTCGAGGGGATCAACGACAGGGTGTTCGCCGCCGGTTCCGGCGACGAAGGGATGTCGCGGTTCCTCTCAGATCTTGTGGTCGTCTGTTTGAACGGGAATCCCTACCACGAGGTCTCCAACTTCCCGCCCACGGTGGAGGACGTTCAGGACGCGGTGATCCACGTGCTGCGCAGCACCGGGTTCACCCGCACGGCCGACGCCTACGAGTGCTTTCGCTGGGGACACCACTGGGTGCGGCAGGGGGCGATCCGCGAAGACCAGTTCGCGCGCAACGGCTACCCCGCGGAGCACCTCGATCCGTTCATCGAGTGGAACCGCGAGCACGGATGTGACACGGTCGAGGGATTAAACGCGATCGTTCGCGAGGACCGTGCGGGGGAGCTGATCGCCGAGGCGCACGCGCGCTACGAGCGGTCGCTCGACGCCGCGGCGGCCACGGTGGTCAAGCGGCTCGACAAGGGTGACCGCCTGCGGATGATCTGGATCAGCGGGCCGTCCTCCTCGGGGAAGACGACCTCCACGGTGAAGCTGACCGAGCGGTTGTCGGCCGACGGGATGCGGTTTCGCATGCTGAACCTCGACGACTACTTCTGGCCGCTGATCGAGCACCCCACCGACTGGATCAACGACCGCAACTACGAGACCCCCGAGGCGATCGACATCCAACTGGTGAACGACCACCTGCGGGCGCTTCTCGCAGGCGATCCGATCGACAAGCCGGTCTACAGCTTCAAGGAGGGTCGCCGCGCCGGAACGACGTCGGTGCGGCTGGAGGACGACGAGATCCTACTGCTCGACTGCCTCCACGGCTTCTACCCCCCGATGACCGAGGGCATCGACCCGTCGGCGATCTTCCGGGTGTACATCGAGGCGATGAACCCCCTGTACGAGGTCGTGGTGATGAAGCCGCTGGTGGAGATGGAGTGGACGGGGCGCCACCTGACACGGTTCGAGGACGTGCGGCTGTTGCGGCGGATGCTGCGCGACGCCAAGCACCGCAACCATCCGCCGCTGGCGACGCTGCTCCACTGGCACTACGTGCGTGCCGGGGAGCTGCGATCGATCATTCCACTCAAAGGGCTCGCCGATGTCGTGTTGAACGGAGGGATGCCGTTTGACTTGCCGGCGCTGAAGCCCTTCTTCTCCGGCGAGGAGGGCATCTGGCCGGACGAAGCGGACCTGGAGCAGTACGCATCGTTCCTCGACGCCCGCATTCGCCACCGGCGGATCGCGCGGCTGCTCGAGTCGGTAGAAGGGTTCCACCTTGCGCAGGCGAACGACGCGTCGTTCATCCCCGGCGACGCGGTGGTGCGGGAGTTCATCGGCGGGAGCACTGTTTCCATCCCGCACAACGACTGATGGGAGGAGGCTTGGGATCGGCGATGCGCGCCCGTGGGCTGCGCTCGTTCGACGGATCATGCCAGCGAATCTGACCCCTGCGTTTCTCAAGGCACGCGAGCGGTTCCGTGCGGCGACATCTCCCGAGGAGAAGCTCGCCGCGCTCGAGGAGATGCTCGCCACCATCCCCAAGCACAAGGGCACGGACAAGATGCAGGCCGACATCAAGCGGCGGATCGCCAAGCTGCGGGAGCGGCAATCCCACGGATCTCGCGGCAAGGGCCGATCCGAGGTGCACGTCGACCACGAGGGGGCCGGGCAAGTGACCCTTGTCGGAACCCCGTGCTGCGGCAAGTCGAGCCTGCTCGCGGCGCTGACCAACGCGCGCCCGGAGATCGCGGACTACCCGTTCTCCACGCTTCGTCCCGGTCCCGGGATGATGCGTTTCGAGGACGTATCGATTCAGCTTGTCGACCTGCCGCCGCTGACACCGGAATACACGGAGTCATGGGTTTACAACATCATCCGCGACAGCGACCTCGCCCTGCTGCTCATCGACGGAGCGACGTCGGAGGACCCGGCGGCAGTCCTCGATGAGTACCGACGGCTCGCCCTCGAGCGGCACGTCCTCCTTGCCGTCGGCGCGGCGGACGAATCGGGCGACGAGCGCACCCGGCGTGTGCCGTGCCGGGTGGTCGTCACCAAGTCCGATCTGTCCGGCGCGCGGGAGCGTTCGTCGCAGCTGGCGGTCGATCCGCCGCCGGTTCTGGTCTCAACGGCAACCGGCGAGGGGCTCGACGTGCTGCCGCGGGCGGTGTTCGACGCCCTGGAAATCCTGCGGGTGTACACGAAGCTGCCGGGCAAGCCGGCCGATCTGCACGAGCCGTACACCCTCCCGCGGGGAAGCACGGTCCTCGATGCGGCACGCATCGTGCATCGCGAGTTCGTCGACCGACTGAAGTACGTTCGCGTCTGGGGCTCCGGGAGGTTCGACGGGCAGCAGGTGCCCACGGATCACGCACTTAGGGACAAGGACATCGTGGAGATCCACGTCCATTAGGTGGCGAAGCCCTCGTCGATCTCCACCTCGATCCCAGGCAACTCGGCCACCAGCTGCGCCCCGAGTGTCCGTGCCCGCTCCCCGCTCTTAACCTTCGCGTAGAGCGTGAACGCCCGGCGCGGCGATCTCACGGCCACTGGCCCCAGCACGTCGAGTCCCCAGGCGTTGAGCATCCCGCCCGCCCGTTGTGCCACGTTGTCCCCGCCTCGGCCGCGGGCGAACACCCGTAGCAGGGAGACGAACGGCGGGTACCCCAACGCCTCTCTCTCCGCGAGCTCGCGTCGCGCGAAGCCTGCGTAGTCGCCCTCGGCCAGGGCGGCGAGCACCGGGTGATCGGGGCAGAAGGTCTGCACCATGAGCGTTCCGCCGTCCAGCCTCCCGCGCAGCCCGTCGAGGTACTGGAACGTCCGTTCCGCGGCGCGGTACTCGGGACGCGCGAGCAGTGCGTCGACGTCGAGCGCCGCGGCGAGCCGCACGCCGTCGATGGCGGGGCCGGTGGCGATAAGAGGCGTGGCAACGAGGATCTGCGCGTCGCGCTGGATCGCCTGCCGTGCCCGCACGCGGTCGGCGCGGCGGCGCAGTGCGTCGACATCCACGAGAAACACGCGGGCATCCGGGAACTCGGCATGCGCGGCGGCCTCGATGCGCTCGGCGCCGTGGCCGACGAAGCGCAGCGCGCGGGACCCACACGCCGCACAGCGGGCGCCGGCGGTGGCGTGGCCGCAGGCGCGGCAGACGAGCTGTGCCGTGCCGGTGCGGTAGGAGAGGGCGGCCGCACAGCGCGGACAGCGGAGCGGCCGCCCGCACGATTTGCAGACGATCGCCTGGAAGAAGCCGCGCCGGGGAACAGCGAGGAGGATCCGATCTCCGTCCGCTCGGGCACGACGCATCGCCTCGAGCACGGCGCCGCCGAGCGGTGCGCTCTCGGAACGCTGATCGACGATCTGCACCGCGCTCCCCTCGGGTCGCGGCTCCGGTTGTGGGGCGGCAGCCACGGCGCCGTGCTGCATGGCGTGCCATGCGGAAAGCGACGGGGCGGCGGAGCCGAGGATCAGGGAGGCGCCGCGGTGAAGCCGTGCCGCGTCCCTCACGTGGTAGTGCGGCGCCATGTCCTCCTGGCGATGGCCAGGCGCATGCTCGTCGTCCACGATGATCGTCGCCGGCGGAGCGGCGGGGACAAACACTGCGGAGCGGGTGCCCACCAGAAGCCGCAGGCTCCCCTCGCGTGCCCGCTCCCACGCGTCGCCGCGGGCACCGTCGGACAGCCCGCTGTGATACAGCGCGCTTGTTCCCGGGGCCGCGATCTTGAGGTGGGCGTGGAGTGCCTCGGCGTGGAGGATGGTAGGGGCAAGGACCAGCGCCAGGCCGGTACGCGCCGCGTCCTCGACCGCCCGACCGTAATCGTCCAAGCGGTCTCGCCGCCGGAGCAGGAAAACGTCTCCCGGGGGAGGCGATGGCGCGATGTCGTGGAGCCCGGCGGGCTGCGCCTCGGTCCCGCTTGCCGAAGGCGCGGAGCCGACGTGGACGACCCCCTGCTCCACGAGGCGGTCGAGGATCTCTCGCGTGCGCGGGCCGAGGGCCTCGCGTAGGGCGGACTCGTCGAGCGGGCCGGTAGCGGCGAGAAGCCGCCGCAGCGCCTGTGCCTGACGGGGCGCACGCCCGTCGAGCGTATCGATCGCATCGAGCGCCTCCTCGAACCCCACAGCGAGGGCGACATGGCGCGTCGCGCGTCCGCTGCGGCGCCGCGGCAGGGCGCGGTTGACAAGAAGTCCGACGGGCGTGAGATAGCGTTCCGCAACGGCAGTTGCGAAGCCGAGTCCGTACTCGGAGAACCGTGGGCCGGCGAGCAGCTCGTCAACCGGCTCGAACGGGCCGTCGTGCGTCGTGGTCCTTGCCAGCGCGACAACGATCCCCTGAGCCGGCCGATCCGCGAACCGGACGGCAACGCGGACCCCGGGGACGATCCGCCCGCGCAGGGTGTCCGGCACCAGGAAATCGAACGTGCGACGAAGCGGCACCGGCATCGCGACGCGTGCGAACAGGCGCTCTCCCACGGTGCTGTCTCCTTCTCTTCTGGCTTCGAAGCCGGGGTCGGCCTACAGCAGGCCGAGGGCAACCGCCACGAGCAGCGCCCCGGTCCCCACGATACACGTCAGGACCGCCACGGCGCTTCCCGTACGAAGCCATGTGCGAAGCGGTAGCCGCTCGGTGGTGGCCGCCGCGAGGGAGGTGACCACCACGTTGGAGGCGGCGCCGATCGGTGTCAGGTTGGCGCCGAGTCCCACGCCGAGCGCCAGCGCCCACCACAGCGGGCCGATCGGCAGCCCCTGCGCCGCCAGCCCCTTGAACACCGGAAGCATCGCGATGGTGAACGGAACGTTGCTCAGTACCCCCGATGCCAGCGCGCTTCCCCAGAGCACCGCAACCACGGCCACCGCCATCCCGACCGCGGTGAGCGCTTGGATGCCTCGTCCGACGATCTCCAGGAGACCACCAGCCTCCAGCCCGCCGACGATCATGAACAGGGCGATGAAGAACAGCAATACGTCCCAATGGATGCCTTGGAGGATCTTCTCCAGTGGGGGACGGACCCAGAACAGCCCCACCGACGCGCCGGCGAGGGCGACGACGCCCGGCTCGAGAGCGAGGCGGTCGTGGACGAGGAAGGTTACGATGGTCCCCACGAGCACGATGAGCATCCGCCGGGTCGTCACCGCGTCGGTGATCGCCCGTCGCTCGTTCATCGCCATGAGCCGCTCGACGCTCTCCGACGACGTGCGCAACCGGCGCCAGAACACGAGGAGCAGGAACCCCTGCGCAACGGCCCAGCTGACGATCACAATCGGCGCCAGATGCACGAGGAAGTCGGTGAAACTGAACCCCGCGGCCGAGCCGATGAGGATGTTCGGCGGGTCGCCGATCAGCGTCGCCACGCCCCCGATGTTGGAGAGCAGAAGCTCGGCGATGAGAAACGGGAGCGCCGGAACGCCCATGATGTCGGCGATCGACACGGTGACCGGCACGAGGATGATGATGGTGGTGACGTTGTCGAGCACCATGGACACGACGCTGGTGACGATCCCTAAGTAGATCAGGAGGAGCCACGCCCTGCCGCGCGTGAGCTTGGCGGCGACGATCGCCAAGTACTGGAAGAACCCCGTCTCCTTGAACAGCTCGACGACGATCATCATCCCGAAGAGAAGGAAGATCGTGCCGAAGTCCACGGCGCGACCCGCGGCGACCATGTCGTAGAAGCCGAACCAGCTGCCGACAGCGATCATCGCCACAGCGCCCGCGATGGCGACGGCCGTGCGATGGACGCGCTCCGACAGGATGCCCACGTAGGTGGCGACGAACACCACCACCGACGCGGAGATTGCCCACACCGACGGAGTCTGCATGAGGGCCTATGCTAGACCCGAACCGGCCATCCGGCAAGGCGTGGCAGGGGAACGGTACGGGGCGTCTGGGTTCGGGAGTCACGCCCCGCGGCTAGAGGAGTCCGAGCTCCACCGCGGCGAACAGCAGGCCGCTGGCGAGGACGCAGCCGACCAGCGTGGTCGTCAGCCCGGTGCGCAGCCACATCCGGGTGGAGATCGGGGTGGGTGTGCGCTCGCTCATCGAGATGGTGATGACGTTCGACGTGGCGCCTACCGGCGTGGCGTTGCCTCCGAACCCCACACCCAAGGCCAGCGCCCACCACAGCGCGTCGATCTGCAGGCCGCGCGCCGAGAGCCCCGCGAGCACGGGGAGCATGGCGATGGTAAACGGCACGTTGTCTACGACCGCGGACATGAGCGCGCCGCCCCAGAAGATCGCCAGGGCGGCGATCGCCATCCCGTGGCCGGTGAGGCCGGCGACGGCGTTCGCCAGCATCCCGAGGACCCCCGCCTTGTCGAGCCCGCCGACGACAATGAACAGGGCGGCGAAGAACAGCAACACGTCCCAGTGGATGTCTCCGAGGACCTCTTCGAGCTTCGGACGGATCCACACGAGCGCCATGCACGCTCCGAGGAGCGCCACCAGGCCCGGATCCAGCCCGATGCGGTCGTGGATCAGATAGAGGACCACGGTCAGGCCAAGGACCCAGAGCATCCGCTTGGCGCCGCGGCGATCGGTGACCACTTTGGAGGCGTCCATCTCCGCCAGTCGATCCAGGTTCGCCGGGCTCTTGAGCAGCTCGCGACGGTACAGCAGAAGGAGCATACCTTGGGTGACGGCCCACACGATCAGAACGATCGGCGCCAGGTGCACCAGGAAGTCGGTGAAGCTGAACCCCGCAGCCGAGCCGATGAGAACGTTGGGCGGATCTCCGATGAGGGTGGCGACGCCGCCGATGTTCGACAGGATCACCTCGCCCATGAGGAAGGGAATGGGGGAGATGGAGAGGATGTCGGCGATGGAGAACGTGACCGGAACGAGGATGATGATGGTGGTGACGTTGTCCAGGACCATGGAGAGAACGCTTGTCACCACGCCGAGGTAGAGCATGAGAAGCCACGGCCGACCGTGCGCGAGCTTGGTGGCGCGGATCGCGAGGTACTCGAACGACCCCGTTTCCTTGACCACGCGGACGACGATCATCATCCCCATGAGCAGGGTGATGGTGTTGAAATCGATGGCGCCGATCGCCTCATCGACGGTGTAGAACCCGAGCCACCGTCCCAAGGCGAGCATTGCCACCGCGCCTGTCAGCGCTACCACGGTGCGGTGAAGCCTTTCGGTGAGGATCCCAAGGTAGGTCACAAGGAACAGGAACACCGCAACGGAGAACGAAACCCAGTCGACCCCAGACATGAGGGCTCATGCTAGTACAACGCTTGAAGCGCCGCAACTGCGGCGCGAGCGCCGCTTCTGGGGCTGCAGTGGGCGCACGTCGTCTCCTCCGAAGGCTACGCCGATTCCGTGTCGTCCGGCCGTTCCCCGATCACGACCTGGAGGAGAAGCGTCACCCCGTTTCTCAGGACGAGGAGGTCCACCCGTTTGCCGATCACAACCTCGCTGTCGATGTACAGGAGAAGCTCGACCATCGTGCCAAAGGCGATCCCGTTCACCTCCAGGATCACGTCACCGCCCGCGGGAAACTCAAGGCTGCCGAGGGGGATGGTGCGATCGGCGCCGCGGAGGCCGCCGAGATCGGCGGGGCCGTTCTCGTCGACCGCGAGGACGAGGATTCCGGAGTCAAGCGGCAGCTCCACACCGACCTCGCGAAACAGCTGGACCCGCTCGGGGCTGAGATCGAAGCCGACGATGCCGAGATACGGGTGCGGAAAACGACCTTGGCTGATGAGCTGTGGCACGACGCGGGCCACTGTGTTCGAGGAGACGGCGAAGCCGATGCCTGCTGAGGCCTCCACCGGGCTGATGATCTGCGAGGTCACCCCGATCACGTGTCCCTCGAGATCGAGCAGCGGCCCGCCGGAGTTGCCGGGGTTGATCGAAGCGTCGGTCTGGATCGCCTCGCCGATGAAGCGGCCGTCGGGGCTCTGGATCACCCGACCGAGCGCGCTGATGATCCCGAACGTTGCTGTTTGTTGCAGGCCGAACGGGTTGCCCACTGCGAGGACGAACTGCCCCACCCGTAGCGCGTCCGAGTCGCCAAGAGGAAGCGGCGTGGGAAGCGACGGCCGGTCAACGCGGATCACCGCGAGGTCGGTGGACGGGTCGATGCCGACCAACACTGCGGGGCAGCACTGGATCCCGTCGAACGCGACGGTGATTGCATCGGCGTCGGCGATGACGTGGTAGTTGGTGACGATGTGCCCGAGCGTATCGAAGAGGAAGCCGGAACCGGAGCCGGCGGTCGGCACCGGGCGCATGAACACGTCCTCGGTCGTCCCGCGAACCGTGATGTGCACGACAGCGGGGGCGATCGACTCGTACACGGAGATCAGCCGATCCTCCAACGCTCCGACTGCGTCGCCCACGATTCCCACCGAGACCGTGGACAAGCAGGCGGCAACAAGGGCTGCTTCGCGGACCCATCGTTTCGATCGCATGGCATCGCCTCCTGGAGCGGGTCGTGGCCAGCGCTCTGCCGACGGCGCCCCGTTTTTGTGTGAACTGGCTTGTGTGTTGGGCCACAATACCGAGGATGACCTCACACGAGCAACAGCGCTTTGAGATCGATGAAGCGGTTGCCGCGCGGGCGCGGGAGATTCTTCACGCGGGGCCGATCTGCGACGACTGCCTCGGCGGGGCGTTTGGGCGGCTCGGCCGCGGGATGGACAACCGCGACCGTGCTCAGCGCCTGCGCTCCCACCCGTCGCTTTCCGATGTGACGCCGCGGCCCGGCAGCTGTTGGGTGTGCGACGGGCTGTTCGACACAGTGGACGCGTGGGCCGAGCGGGCTTCTCGGGCGAGCGCCGGGTGTGAGTTCGCAACCTACCTGTTTGGCCTTCGGCGGACGCCGCGGCTGGAGGCGATGGAGGCGCTCCTGCACGAGAGGTTCCCCACCGGGTTCGCCGAGCCGCTGAAGCACGGGTTCAACCGGCGGGTGGGAAAGGCGTTCGAGGCCCTTGTGGGGGGAGTGACGGTGGCGTTCGCTCACCCGGACCTCTCGTTCACCGTCGAGCCCGAACGCGATCGCCTGTCGATGCGGGTCGCTTCTCTGTATCTCGTGGGCCGCTACCGCAAGCATCTTCGCGGGATCCCGCAGACCCACTGGCCGTGTCGCGCGTGCCGCGGTGCCGGCTGTGATGCGTGCAACGGAACGGGGAAGCAGTACCCCGAATCGGTGGAAGAGCTTGTCGCGGTCGAGCCGATGGCGGTGACAGGAGCGCGTTCGGCTCATCTGCACGGGGCGGGACGGGAGGACGTCGACGCGCGCATGCTGGGAAGCGGTCGCCCGTTCGTCCTCGAGCTGGTCTCCCCCAAGAAGCGCACGATCGATCCCCGGGCGCTGGAACGTGCGATCAACGCCGGTGCCGCGGGCAAGGTCGAGGTGCTGGAGCTGGCGCTCACACGGAAATCGACGGTCGCGGCGATCAAGGAGACGCGCGCCGCGAAACGCTACCGCGTGGAGGTGGCGCTCTCCAAGGGCGTCGACGGTGAGCGTCTCGGGGCCGCCGTTGCGGGACTGGTGGGCGAAATCGAGCAGCGAACGCCTCGTCGCGTCGCCCATCGCCGTGCCGATCTCGTGCGCCGCAAGCAGGTTCTCGGTGCGGAGCTTCTGTCCAGTGGGAAGCAGCGGGCGGAGATCACGTTCCACACGGAGGGGGGGCTCTACGTTAAGGAGCTCGTCTCCGGCGACGACGACCGCACGCACCCGAGTCTTACAGAGCTTCTTGGGATTGACGCCCGCGTCGTCGCGCTGGATGTCCTGGAGGTGTGTCTTCCCGGCCCCCCCGAGGACTTGGAAACTCGAGGAGCGCTGGCGTAAGGTGTCGCCGGAACGAAGGACCGACATGACGTCACAGACTCGAGTAAACGCCCAAGAAGACGGGGATAGCGCGCGCGTACTAGATCTGCTCAGGATCTACACGCGCGAGATCTCCCGCTTCCCGGTGCTCGACCGGGAGGCGGAGGCGGAGCTGGCGCAGGCGATGGCCGCGGGAGCCGAGGGCGCGCGCGAGCGGCTGATCACCTCGAACCTGCGGCTGGTGGTGACGATCGCCCGGGAGTACGCCGATGTCGGTCCGTCGCTCCTTGATCTCATCCAGGAGGGCAACGTCGGGCTCATCGAGGCGGTTGACCGCTTCGACGTTGAGCGAGGGTATCGCTTGAGCACCTACGCAGCGTGGTGGATCCGCCGCGCCGTCCTCGCGGCGATCACCGCGCACGCGCAGATGATCCGCGTTCCTGACTACCTGTTCCGTGCGGTGCGCCGCTTGGAGCAGATGCGGGCGCTCTCGGAAAACGGGAAGGTCGACGACGAGGAGATCACCCGCGCGCTCGGCATCTCGGTGAACCGCCTGCGGCAGATCGAGCGCGAGGTTACCGAGATCGTCTCGCTGGACGCCAGCGTACGCACCGAGGACGGGGAGACCCTGGAGGAGCTGATCGCCGCGACCGACGGGCTGTCTCCCGAGCACGAGGCGCTGCGCATCCTGTTCCGCGACGAGCTCGAGCGGGTCCTCGACCGCATCCCCGCCCGTCAGGCGGCGGCAGTGCGGCTTCACTACGGGGTCGAGGACGGCTGCCCGTACAACTTCGCCGAGATCGGTCGGATCCTCGAGGTGAGTCGCGAGCGGGCGCGGCAGCTGGTGAAGCAGGGCATGGATCACCTCACCGAGACCTGGGGTTTGGACGCCCTGGAGTACTACCGAGGGCTGCTCAACGACTGATCGCGTCGACGCAGCTGCCCGCACCCCGCGCCGATCGTCACCCCTCGCGCCACGCGCACTGTTGTCGGGATTCCCGATCTCTTGAGGGTCTCCGCGAACCGGGCGACGCGATCCCTGGCGCTCGGGGCATGCGGCGAGCCGTCGCACGGGTTCGCCGGGATGAGGTTGACGTGGCAGAGCATCCCCCGGAGCGCACGTCCCATCCGTTCGGCGTGCTCCGGCGTGTCGTTGAGGTCTTGTACGAGCGCCACCTCGAAGCTCACCCGGCGGCGGGTGGCGTCGATGTAAGTGCGGCAGGCGTCGAGCAGCGTCGTCACGGGGTAGCGGCGGTTGAGCGGCACCAGGCGCGTGCGCAGCGCGTCGTCCACCGTATGAAGCGACACCGCGAGGTTGATCTCCTCCGGTTCCGAGGCGAGGCGCAGGATCCCGGGGACGACCCCGGCGGTGGAGACGGTGAACGAGCGGATCCCGAGTCCGAGGCCGCGGGGGTCGTTCAGGATGCGCGCCGACTGGAGCGTCGCGTCGTAGTTCATGAACGGCTCGCCCATTCCCATGTACACGATGTTGGTGAGCCGCTCACCGGTGTCACGAAGCCGGCGTACAGCGGCGAGCGCCTGGGCGACGATCTCACCGGTCGTGAGGTCGCGGACGAAGCCGCCTTGTCCGGTGGCGCAGAACGCGCAGGCGAGCGCGCATCCCACCTGTGTCGACACGCAGACGGTCCTTCGGCGGGCGTAGCGCATGAGCACGACCTCGATCGTCTCCCCGTCGGCGAGTTCGTAGAGCGTCTTGATCACGCGACGGCCCGCGCCTTCCACGGCGGTGAGCGGCTGCAAGACGGTCATCGGCAGCGTGTCCTCAAGCAGGTCTCGCAACGGCTGCGGCAGCGTCGCGATCCGCTGGATCTTCTGGATCCCCTCGCGGAACACGGCCTGCCAGATCTGGTCGGCGCGGAACCGGGCCGCGCCGCGTGCCTCGAGCCACGCGGCAAGCTCGCGTGGATCAAGGTCGAGAAGCGTCGGGCTCATCGTGCGTCCAGGAGCGCGAGGAACGCCGCCTCGTCAAGCGTCGGCACGCCGAGTTCGCCGGCGCGGCGCGCCTTGGATCCCGGGTTCTCGCCGACCACGACGTAGTCGGTGCGACGGCTGACCGACGAGCCGACCTCCCCGCCGAGCTCCACGATCCGCCGCTCGGCCTCGGCGCGCGTCAGGGAGGGAAGTGTTCCGGTGAGCACGAACCGGCGCCCGCGAAGCGGCGCGGCCACCGCTTTCGCGGCATCGGGAGCGACGATCTCGAGGCCGGCGTCGAGAAGCTCGTCGATGAGCTCTCGGTTCCCCGAATCGGAGAGGAAGGCGAGGATCCCGTCGGCGGTCCGCGGACCGATGCCGGGGACCGCCTCGAGGGCGTCGCGGCTCGCCGCGATCAGCCGGTCGAGCGAGCCGAACGCGTCGGCGAGGGCGCGCGCCGCGTGGGCGCCGACCTCGGGGATGCCCAGGGCGAACAGCAGCCGGTGCAGCGGCACCGTCTTGGCGCGCGCGAGCGCCGCGAGCAGGTTCGACGCCGACGTGTCGCCCATCCGTTCCACGCCGACGAGCGTCTCCTTGTCCAGGCGGAACACGTCGCTCACCCGCCGCAGCGTGCCGCCCTCGACCAGCCGGTCGACGAGCTTGATCCCAAACCCGTCCACATCGAGGCCGCCGCGCGACACGAAGTGGGCCACGGACTGCCGCAGCCTCGCCGGGCACGACACGTTGACGCAGCGGTGGGCCACCTCGCCCTCGATGCGGAGCACGGGGTGGTCGCAGGCCGGGCAGCGATCGGGGAGGACGAACGCCCGCTCGCTGCCGTCGCGGCGCTCGGGCAGCGCGTGCACGACCTGGGGGATCACATCGCCGGCGCGCTGGATGACGACGGTGTCGCCGATCCTCAAGTCCTTTCTGGCGATCTCGTCCTCGTTGTGGAGCGTCGCACGGGTGATCTCCGCCCCGCGAACCCGCACCGGATCGAGGACGGCGACCGGCGTCAGCGTGCCGGTGCGCCCGACGCTCACCAGGATGTCACGGAGGACGGTCGTCGCCTGCTCGGCGGGAAACTTGGCGGCGATCGCCCAGCGCGGGCTGCGCGACACCTGACCGGCGCGCTTGCGTGCCGCGAATCCGTCGAGCTTGATGACCACGCCGTCGGCTTCGTAGGCGAGGCGGTCGCGCTCCTCGAGCAGCCGCTCGTAGAACGCGATCGCCTCGTCGATGCCGTCGCAGACAGCGTAGAGCGGGTTCGCGGGGATCCCAAGCTCCGGCAGTCGTGCCAGCAGATCCTGTTGCGTGTCAAACGTGATCCCCTCGGTGCGCCCGAGGTCGTACGCGAAGAAGCGTAGGGGGCGCGAGGCGGTCACCGACGGATCGAGCTGCCGCAGCGACCCGGCGGCGAGGTTGCGGGGGTTGGCGAACGGCTCGAGGCCCTCGTCTTCGCGGGCGGCGTTCAGCGCCGCGAGCGCCGCGGCCTCGATGTAGACCTCGCCGCGCACCTCGAGCCGCCGCGGAGGCCCGCCGTCGGTCGCTGCGAGGCGCAGCGGGATCGAGCGCACCGTGCGCAGGTTGGCGGTGACGTCCTCGCCCACGGCCCCGTCGCCGCGGGTTGAACCCTGGACGAAGACGCCGTTCTCGTACACCAGTTCGACCGACAGCCCGTCGAGCTTCGGCTCGGCGACGTAGACCACCGCCTCCGCGTCCACGAGCTGGCGCACGCGGCGGTCAAACGCGCGCAGCTCCTCCTCGCCGAACGCGTTGGCCAGGCTCAGCATCGGCACCGCATGCCGCGCCGGGGCGAACCCCTCCGCTGGAGCCGCCCCGACCCGCTGGGTGGGCGAGTCGGCGGTGACAAGCTCCGGATGTGCCGCCTCCAGCTCCTGCAGCCGGCGGAACAGGCGATCGTATTCCGCGTCGCTCACCTCCGGGCGGTCGAGGACGAAATACAGCCGGTTGTGACGGCGGATCTCCTCCCGCAGCGACTCGATCTCCCCGCGCACGTCGGTCATGTCGACAAGAAGCGTGAACGCTGGCCGCGGGGATGTCAACCGTGGGCAGCCCGGCCGCCTCCCCGCGCGCCGCGACGGGGGCCCGACGAGCGACGCCGGAGCGCACGGAGTGTTGAGAGAGAAGGAGGTGAATGCAGGAGAAAGCTATGAGGGCAACATCCCAGGTCAAGGAAGAGTAAGTACTGCTTGAAATGGAGAAGTACGAGGTGTAGTGTGATGCGAACGCACGGAAGAGGATGTTCTTCGCTGTACACGTATCCTCTGGAAGGGATGGACTCGTGAGTCGCGGCGGCAACGGGCGGCACGTCTCCAGGGATTCCCTGGGGGCGTGTTTCGTTTTCGAGACCGGTCGGATTCGGGGAGCCGGCACGCGTGAAGACGGTTCGGAGGCTGGGGGGCGGTAGATGCGGACGCGCAGATGATCCGTCCGCGGAAGCGGCGGTGCGCGCGGAGCGGGAGGTGGGGCATGGCGTTTCGAGAAGGAAGGGTATGGGGCAGGCGCCTGGCGGTCGGCATGACGCTGCTTGTCCTTGGATGTCTGGGGAGCTCGCTCGCGGCAGCGGCACAGCATCCATGGTGTCCGCTCTCGGATCCGACACTTGGGTATACGTCGGTCTTGACGAGTCCGTCCGCAGAATGGGACTCGACCGTGTTCGGGACCAACGGAGAGATGGTGACGCTGCTCGACACCGACTCGTTCGGCTTGCAGAACCTGAGTCCGTCGCTTACCTGGAGTCCGGTGAGGTCGTTCTTCCCGGCGCTTGGGGGGTTGGAGTGGGTGGCCGATCAGCTGGGGCTCGGTCCCCTTAGTGTCCCGGATCTTGGCCCCACGGTGACGGTCGGGATCCGAAACCTAAGAGCGGCGGTGTCCATCGGGCTTCAGGCCTTCCGCCAAGACGTAGATTTGAACCTCTCCTATCAGATCGATCACAATTCGAGGCACCCCGTGGCGAACACCTTCCGTCCCGGCGATACGGTGCATATCACCTCTTCGTGGCTTCCCCACACGGGCGGCTGCAACATCACAAGCGGCGACGTCGAGGGGACCCCACGAATGGAGCTCGATGTCGCAGGCGGCTTCGACCTTGATCTGAGCATCGAGTACTTCTTTGGCAGTTGGACGCCGGGCGATACCGTGTCTGTGGACGGTTCGCTCACCCTTCCGATGGTTGCCCCCGCGTGGGCGGGCAGCTGCCAGTTTCGCCCGGGGGTCACAGGCACGTGGCGGTGGCTTCGGATCGGCTCGGAGGCTTTGGGTTCGGGGTGGGATCTCAGCGTGGACGACTCGGGGCCGATGACCAGGAGGGGCGAGGATGAACCGCTCAAGATCACGGCCGACTTCGATGAGATCCTCATGGACTACTGGAAGCACCATCCCCCCAATCTGTCGGGGAAGAAAAAGAGAGCCTGGGACGCCATAGTGAACAACCTGCAAGGGCTCATGTTCCAGAAGGGTGTGGGGCCTGCCTCCCTACGCGTCGAGGCGGCCGATCTTGATGCGGTCTTCGGAATGATTGGCCACCACGCGGCGGTTGTCACTCCCGATCCCGAGATCACGTATACGTTCGATGCGGATGTGCTTCGGGACGGGCAGCTTGTGCGTAGCGTGAAGCAGCCGGCGCGATGTGATCTCTGCGTCGCGCTTCCCGAAGGGCAGGAAGACCCCGTTCACGTCACGGCGAGCTACGACCTGCGCGCGACGCTGAACCAGCGGTTCGGTGTCGACCTAGGTGCCGATGTCATTGTGGGGCTCGTCTCTGCAGGGTTCACCATCAAAGACATCATCATCTGGCACGGCGGTTGCGTCTGGCTTGTCTTCGACGAGCTGTGCATCCCGGACTTCAAGATCCCGGGATGGAGTGTCGGGCTACCCTGGGCGTACCACCATCGGGAGCGCGTTGCGACCATCCCCCTGATCTCCGCGTCGGCAGCGCCTGAGTCGCTCGGTGCGACATGGACGCTCGAAAGCTTCGACCTGGACCCTCAGGTCCCCCCGGAGCCGGGGTTTGCCAGCATGCCGTACGTCGTGGAGGAGGGGGCTACCATCGAGCTCGATGGAACGGCGTCCACCGACAAGGATGGAGACGAGATCCGCTGCTGGTGGGACCTGGACTACGACAAGACGTTCGAGACGGGCCCCGACCCCACGCCGGTCTTCGACACCCGGGACGTCGGAGGTACCGGCCTGCTGCTTGACGGCCCGGCGGAGCAGTGGGTGACACTTGCCGCGTGCGATCCCTACGGCTACCGAACGGCCGAGACCAAGGTGACCGTCCTCAACGTCGCCCCGACGATCGATCCGCTGGACGGCGGCTCCGTTGCCGAGGGCGTACGCCCTGACGATACGCCCACTCACTACGTGGAAGAAGGGGCGTTCTCCGATCCAGGGGCGGAGCTCGAGGAGTACTTGGCGACGGTGGACTACGGCGACGGTACCGGCACCGTGGTGCTTCCGCTGCGTTGCGATGCCGACAGCTACCCGCGGCACTTCACCCTGGATCACATCTACGCCGACAACGGGGTCTACACGGTCACCGTGTGGGTCGCCGACGACGACGGCGGGGAAGACACCGTGACGTGCACGGTGACCGTCTCCAACCAGGATCCGACCGTAGTCGCGGGCGCGAACCAGGACGTGGCGGAGGGGGAGGTCGTCGAGCTGGATCCGTCGACGTTCCATGACTTCGGCACCCTCGACACCCATGTGGCGGCGGTGAACTGGGGCGACGACGCGCCGACGGACGTTGGGGTGGTCACCGAATCGCCGTTCGGCCCGCCGGGAAGCACCGCGGGGCTCTCGGGGACCGTCGACATGTCCCACGTCTACCAGATGCCCACCGCGCACTTCATCGGGGCGTGGGGCGACTACACGGTGACCATCACGGTCACCGACGACGACGGCGGCGTCGGCGACGACACGCTCACCGTACGAGTACACGACGCGAAGCCGCCCGAGCTCTCGTGGGTCGAACGACCGGAGTGGGCGGACAACGACCCGGAGCCGTGCTTCACCTGGGCAGGGGTCGACGAACACACCCTTCCCGAGGATCTCGTGTACAGCACCCGCTTCAACGGGGGCGGCTGGTCGGCCTACGCATCGGATGTCTCGATCTGCCTCGGGCCGCTCGTCGAGGGGTGGTACACCCTGGAGGTGCGGGGGATGGACCTTGCCGGGAACGTCAGCGAGATCCTTCGCTGGGAGTGGCTCGTGGACCTGACGCCGCCGCTAGTGACGGTGAGCGTGCCGCGCGCGCTCGGGCAGTACGCCCTGGGAAGTGAGGTCATCGTCCAGTGGCGGAGCTTCGATCGCGGCGCGTTCCCATCGAGTGTGGCGCGCGTAGAGGCGACGGCGCTCTCGGGCGAGCCTCTGGACACGAGCGTCGCCGGCCGGTTCCCGTTTGTCGTCGAGGTGTGGGACAGCGCCGGGAACAGCGCGCGGGCGGCGTGTGACTACCTGGTGACCTACCTTCTCTCTCCGGGCCAGGCCGTAGGGCAGGAAGCGGCGACCGACGACCTTGCGGCGATGCTGGCGTCGATGCCGCGGGTGACCGAGGGCGGCGGCGCCGCGGCAAGTGAGCCGGTCGCGCTGTACGAGGTTGGAGCCGACATCGAGATCGCGTTCGCGCTCTACGACAGTCTCGGAGAGCCGATCGAGGACGCGGAGGTCGAAGCGACGCTCTGCGGCATCGGGGATGGGGATCCGCCGACGACACACCTCCTCGGCCTTTGGCCGGTGCCCTACGACGCGGAGCGCGGGCTCTACGCGGTGACCATCCCTACAGCGATGCTCGCAGGGAGAGAGCTTCTCGGCCGCTACGAGATCTGGATCGCGCTTGGAGACGGAACGCACCTGCGCCTGCCGATCCGCATCGTCCCAGGCGCCGAGGCCGACGGAGGCGCGATCACGATCACGTACTGGTTGCAGGGAATCGGGGAGGGGTCGGCATGACGACGACAAGGAAGCAACTGCGGTCGGTGCTGGTGGGCGTGTTTCTGGTCCTCGCCTTGGCGTCGCTCCCGGTACTTGGACAGGAGCCGCCCCTCACGGTGTCGCTGTCGATGGATCCGGCCGGCCACGAGTGGTACCTGCCATGCACAGGCAGCGTGGATCTCGTGGCAACCGCCGCCGGCGGAACAGAACCCTACGCGTACACGTGGTACCACAACGGGGATGAGATGTCTGGCAAGACGGACGATCACATCACGTTGACCGCCCCCGGCAGCTACGCGGTCATCGTGTCTGATGATGCGGATCCCCCGGCGGAGGCCACCGCTTCGGTAGTTGTCCAGGCGTCCGCCATCAGCATCAGCGGGGACGTTCAGGGCGTCGCCTCGCCCTACAGGATCACGGCGAACATCAGCGGGGCGTGTCCCCCCTGGACCTACACCCTGACCGGCCCCGGCGTCTCCAAGAGCTGGACCGAGGAGGATGTCTGGTCTGTGGCTGGTTATCCAGACGGTGGGCACTCGGTGATTCAGCCGGGAGTCTATACGCTGACGGTCGAAGATGACCTTGGCTGCGAGGCAGAAACCCAAGTCCGGATTATCGAGGTGTCGCTGTCGATGGATCCGGCGGGCAACGAGTGGTACCTCCGGTGCGACGAACCAGTGGATCTCATCGCCACGGTCTCCGGAGGCTCGGGAAGCTACCAGTACGTGTGGCGGCGTACCGGCACAGTGTTGACGGATGAGACGGGGGACCGGATCGAGCTTCCTCGCAGAACGGATCCCGATGCGCCTGCGAAGGTCGGCACGTACTCGGTGGCGGTGACCGATCAGGGTGCGCCGTCCGCCTCGGCCTTGGCGTCCGCGTTGATCCAGCGTACGGAGCTCTCCATCGACGCGACCTACGAACCCGGGGACGGCAGCTATACGATCTACGCAGAGATCCGAGATGCCTGCCCAACATGGGACTGGGCAATCACGGGACCTTCCGAACCCAAGCTGGAGGGTGAAGGAATCGTGTGGTCCGCCACCGACTACTCGTTCGGCGAGGTGACCGAGGCAGGAACGTACACGCTGTCCGTGACCGACGCCCTCGGGTGCCCGGCAACCTCGACGCTGGAGATCGCGCCGCTCAGGGTTTCGCTCGGGGATGACCTCTACCTCCCGTGCGATCCTCCCGGGGTGACGCTCGTTCCGGAGGTGACGGGGGGATCCGGTGAGTACACGTACGACTGGTGCAGAGACGATGAGCCGCTGGGTCTTCCGGATGACACGTCGTCGTATGAGGTCACCATGGCCGGCACCTACGAAGTCACCGTCCACGAGGGACCGCAGCAAGCGACAGACAGCGTGGTCGTGGAAGAAACCGAGCTCAGCATCACCGCGTATGCCGTGCGGGACCCGACCGTGTGTGGCCGATCAGAGGTGTACATGAGCGTCGCCGCCGTGTACGGCAGCGCGGCGTTCTCGCTTGAAGATCCCAATGGCGGTCAGGTCTTGACGAAGACAATGGGCACTTCCGGAATGGTGTGGAACTCGGAGAACGAGCTAGTGACTGATCTTACCCTTGTCGCCCCCGATGACACCCCGGGTGACTACGTTTTGAGGGTCACTGACGCACTCGGCTGCACCGCGGAGTGCAGCTTCGCGGTCCCTGTAGCGGAGCGCCCTGCGGTGAGCTTCCCGGTAACGATCACCTCGCCCTACTGGCTTACCTGTTCATCGCCATCCGTTCTTCTGGTGACGCTCGTGGAGGGCGGGATGCCGCCCTACGGGTACAGCTGGTCTCCCGGTGGTCAAGTGTCTTCCGAGATCGAGGTCAGCTACACGCCGCCCGGCCCCACTTGGACGGACAGGACCTACGAGGTGACGGTCACCGACAGCTGGCAGTGCGCCGGCTGCGCCTCCGTAGAGGTGAAGCCGGACATGACCCCGCCCACCGTGTCGATCACGGCGAATCCGCCACAACTTGAGCTGACCTGCAGTGTGGAGACGATCACCCTGACGGGAAACCCCAGCGGCTCGACTTCGTACGCCTACCTGTGGAGGAAAGACGCTCTCGCTGTCGGCACGGACCAGAGCCTTGCGGTCTCCAGTCCCGGCGTCTACGTCTTGACGGTCACCGGGGCGAACGGCTGCTCGTCTGACGCGTCTGTTGAGATCGTCCGGACGGTGCAGCTTCCGACCGTGGCTCCGGGCCCCGACCGACTGCTCACGTGTGCCAACCCGAGCGCCACCCTTGTGGCGTCGGTGTGCTGCGGCACGGAGCCGTACAGGAGCTACATCTGGAGTGAGAAGGTAGGAGAAGACAGCTACGAGTACTGTCACACAGGGTCGTCGTACACCGTATCGACGCAGGGCGTCTACCGGCTCTGTGTGACCGACGCCGCTTGGTGTACGGGCTGCGGGGACTACACCGTCGTGGAGAGCAAGGAGTACCCCATCGTCGAAGGAGGCGGTGAAAGGTTCCTCACCTGCACCGAGCCCTCGGTGACGCTGGATACCACCGTCTCGGGCGGTGTCACGCCGTACACGTACAACTGGACCCACGACGGGGTGGCGCTCGAGACGCACACCGAGGACATCAGTGTCAGCGAGCCGGGCACCTACGTGCTGACGGTCATCGGAGACAACGGCTGTGCCACGCCGTCGGCGCCGTTCGTTGTCATCGAGGACAAGGAGCCGCCTGCGGTGGAGTGGGTGGCGGACTGGGAGCTCACGTGCACGAAGCCGTCGGTGGAGCTTGTGGCGACAAGCATCGACGGGGCAGCGCCGGCGGCGCCGCCGTGCGCCTACACCTACTACTGGAGCCCGGGAGGCGAGACGAGCGAGCGCATCACGGTGTGGGCACCCGGGACCTACACGCTGCTGGTGACCGGGGAGAACGGCTGCACCAGCTCGTGTGACTTCGTGGTGCGCTTTGCGGACCGCTGGGCGCCGGAGTACCACGACGTGCTGCTCGAGATTGGGGAGCCGCCGACCGGCGAAGGCGCGATGCGGCTGCACTTCACCGGCACGGTGTGGGACGACTGCTGCGTGCAGGTGAACGGGGTCCAGGTCGCGGTGGGGGAGCTGACCGGGAACGGGACCGTGA
>Ga0272441_10001311_pt1 | contig 53231 bp, 42 predicted proteins | sample SSMProp6N_FD_193582 | JGI IMG/M metagenome (GOLD analysis project Ga0272441, IMG submission 193582) | Marine sediment archaeal communities from Little Sippewissett salt marsh, Falmouth, MA, United States - SSM-Prop-6N | ecosystem: Environmental > Aquatic > Marine > Wetlands > Sediment ...
GCAGGCGCCCCTTGTCGTCGTGTGAACGCTGGAACTGATAGGCGCAGACAACCGTCTGGATGATGGCCATTACTCGATTAAATGCCCTGCGTGCGGCGATCGGCAAATGTTCTCCGCGCTGGATATAACTGGAGATCCGGCCTGCGAATGGAATCACCACGTCGGTCGGCTTCAGCAGAGAATGGAAATGCTGCCATGCTTCGAGTGTCGCCCGATCCAATCCTTCAAAGCTTCCATCCTTGATCTTGGCCGTCATGGTCATGATGGAGCGTGTCTGCTCCATCGATTCGTCCGGATGTATCGTGAACAAGCGGTCTTCGAGCTGAGGTTCCAGCTTGTCGATGATGGTGGTGGTGATGAAGCTGGTCGGTCCATCAAGGCGCATTTCAACGGTGATGAACTTGCCGTCTGCGTCCTTCTGGGGAACCTGATAGGATACGCGGCCTTCGCTGAGAAGACTTCGAACAACATAGACGAATTCGCTGTCGGCCGCATTGTTCGCCTGGAATTGAAACGCCTCCGCAACGATCAGGGCACGGTGTTTGAGGCCCTGGGTTAGATAATACAGACTCTTGGCGCTGCCGCTTGTGATCAGGTGGTAGCCGCCGTCCCAATACAGATCCAGGCATTTTTTCAGCGTGAAGGATTTACCGGAGCCATGATGGCCGGCGTTTTTTATGGCCAGGGCATTGGGGCTTGCGGTGTCTTCAGGAAGCAGCCGCGAATCAAGTGCTGCAAAGTACATCGCTACCACATTGCGTTCACCGACAACTCCGGATTGGTTGACCGCATCGATCCGCTTGCGAATAAGGGCCGGGTCCTTGGCGATAGACTCCGCCTGGGACTGAATGGCCGGATCAACGGCTTCCTCTTTGGATTCCTCCTCCTTAGCAGCGGCCATCCGCTTGACCTCATCGAATTCAGCCGTGATCGCCGGTTTCGAAGTTTTGACGGCCTTCCGGATTTTGTCCAGATAGTGTGCACAGATACTTTCATCATGACCGAGCAGAAGGGGCAGGATCTCCGTCTTGAGGGTCGACTGCGCTTTTACAAAGTCACCCGGAAGGCCGTCGATCATGGTGTCGAGGATCGATTTGGCCGATTTCATCAATTCTCGCAGGTCATCGGCCGTGTGATCCCGCAGAAACTCATTAAGATCGATTTTTGAGACATCTTTGGGCTTGGGAAGCTCTACCAAGAAAACTTTCCGGCCCTGACCGGTCAGATATTTACCCGTTTTCAGGGCGCCAGTTAAACCAGCCTGATTGTCCTCGTTATCGTTGATGATGTAGACGGCATCAGCACCGGCAGTTGCATAGGCCAGCTTTTCCAGGTCTTCTTCACGGAAGTTGGTCGTCACCGGGGATATGGCCGCAAAACCATGATCGACGGCGCTGACCCAATCTGGGGCGCCTTCTGTGATAATGACCAGTTTCGCCCCCCGGATGGAGTCCGAACCCATGAAGGTCTCCGCGCCAATGAAACGGGAGATGTGTTTCCGTTTCTCGTCACCGGGATCGCTCCGGCGCAGCTTCTTGTATTTGACATACATTGGCTGGCCGGCTGCATCGGTTTTGGGGTTACCATCGTGGTCGGCATAGCATTCGTATGGATCAACCGGGGTGATGGATGTGGCCCTTGCGATCATGTTGACCACTTTGCCGTTTTTCCAGAAGGGGAACACTATCCTCCCCTTGAAATAATCCCAGAGCGCTCCATCCGGCGTGCTGAATGTGAACAGGCCCGATTTGACAAGGTCGCCCTTGAAGCCGGCAGTAGAGCCAAGGTGCAGAACAAGGTCGGATGTAATGCCAGGATCGCTGGTGCCGGGTGGGGAAAAGCCGATTTTCAGCTCATCGATGATCTCTGCGGAAAACCCGTAATGATTGTGCAGATGATCCACGATATCCGGGTAATTTTGAAGCTGCAAATGGTACCATTCCGCCGCAGCCGTCAACATATCGTATACCAGGGCCTCTTCCTTCGCTTCAGCTTCCCGCCTGGCCTGCTCTTCAGCGGACAATCCCGAAACGCCGGACAGGCGCGGCATTCCACATCGATCGGCCAGAAAATTGACCGCTGTTGCATGGTTGCACCTTTTATATAACTCGACCAAGTTAATAACATCGCCGCTTGCACCGCAGTGATAACACTTGAATCCCTGAATGCCGGGCCAAATAATCATGCATTTACCGCCACTGCTGCCATGTCGGGGACAGTCACCTTGATAGGCACTACCAGATTTTGTGCCATTGAAGCCGAGATCCCTGGCAGTGACGATAATATCGTTATAGGTTTTAAGTTCATTGTAGTAAGACATCAATTGCCCTCTTCCGCTCCGAATTTTCAGTCATCGACTCTGACGAATGATCCTGCTCTGGCTCAACCTGCTTTTCTGCTTCGCTGACGGCCTCCTTAAAACCGGCCTCAAGGCACTCGATCCTATCGATGTGCTCACAGATGATTTCACGAGCAATAGTTGAAGCGGATGTGAGCTGGTCCGTGTTATGCAGGTTCTGCTGGGCCGCCATGGTGCGCAGACGATCCCTGTAGCTCTTGGCGATGCTTATAGTTATTGATACTTTTTCATCAATCGTCATGGTGGATTACCTCCTGTTTTAATTTTGGAATTTGTTACCGTCAGGTCTGGACATTGGCGGACATGTCATTAGACATAAAAGTCTGGTTTTCATCCTAATGTCGAAATCCCCTTACTGGTCTACCTCCAAGGCTGATAATTCAGGTTTGGTTGCTTTCCGGGAGCGACGGGCGGGTTTCCTGCGCTTTGGGTTTGGTGTCAGCAGGAACCGAAGTGTATCGATATCCCCATCTTTGAGGTAATCAATCAGGGAAAGGATGCGGTACAACTCATCGGCTTCGGCGGCATTTTTGCACCGCGTTTTCAGAAACTGCTCGAAAAGCATCATGTTCACGCTGGCCGCACACGCATCCGTGATGGCGTTGTTCAACGCCCACCAATTATGCCGTCTAAGCAAATCGACCTTGTTTATCCGTGGCTCTAAGGCTTGGATTTCAGGAAAATTTCGACCTTGGCAATTTAGGCACGGGCATTCATTTGGCGGGTAGTCTGTGACATCGATACCCGATTTCACTTTTATCCTTCCCAAATCTATCGGGTTGATGAACTCGGCCTTGTCTGCGGCGAATCGCCAGGATGTTGAATCGAGCGATACCCATTCGAACAGGCACCGCGTGGCATAAGCGCAGATAGCTATGGTGGCGAAATTGGATGTGCCCAGAAGATGGACCCTGGTTATCCCTCGCCTATAGAATCCAACCAAGAAAAGAGCCAGTTGGTATGGCTTTAAAGTACGAATGGGCATGGAAATCCCGTCAAACGCCACGGCTCTGACACTATCGAGGAATATATCCAAATGCTCTAAGGTAAAGCACTGGATCGGCTGAAAATATTCAGATCGTTGGGCAATGGCGTTGCGCCATGCGAACGATTCACGGGCCCATTTTATGTTGAATGCCAACTTCCGGTGGAATTCGAATTCCTGAGCAGCCTCGCCTTTGACTTTTCTAATCGGAAAATCCAGGCCGACAACAATCTGTGGCCGATGAATGGCCGCCACGCGCATGACATGCTCCGGCGAAATATTCAAAGCTGTCCCGGTGTTTTTAATGTCCAAATCCGCACTGAACGTCATTTTTTTCCCTTTTTCCTCCGCCTTAAGGATCTGGAAACCGCTGGAATCCAGGATCACATGCTTTGGTTTGGCGATACGACACATCTGATTTGCTCGCTCGATTTTTTTATCGTTTGCGCCATGATCGAGCGTGTTAAGCAATATTGCCGGGACGTTTGCTGCAGGCAGACAGTTTGAGTCAGCGCCGGCGCAGTAATAAATCAACTGATCCATCAGACTCGGCCCTCCTTTGCCCCATCCGTTTGGAATTCTGCGTTCAGAATCCGCGGGAGTAACAAGCAGAGCCTGGTGACCAGATCTTTCAATGCTTGTGTGTTGCGACCGTTATTTAGGGGCTTGCTGCCAGCAATCGCGATGAGGGCCTCGCCAATACTTTTCAACTCAATCGCTGCATCTTCCGATTCTACGGGTGAAGGCTCTATTGCTGGCGAAACATCCGCCATACAAGGACTTTCCGGAGGGGTTCTTTGAACCGGTGTGATTATTTTATCTTCGCTTACCGCGATCGCCTCGGATTCAGAAAATCGTTCTGCTCGTGCTCTTTGATGATCATTTGTTGATGAGTCTCCTGTTATGGAGACCCTCTGGAATTCATTCAGCCAGCTCGAAACCTGATTGGAAATGGCAGTCACAATTGCTGCTGCATCTTCTTGCTCAGCTTCCAGGGTGGCTATCCCAATCTTTTTTTGTACCTGGAAAGCCTCGAAAAACAGCTTGGGAGCTCCAGCGTTGACCAGCTCTTCCATGGCCACATTATTAAGACCCTCGCCGTGCTGTAGGTACTTGCTAATCGTTGTCGATGATTTGCCGAGGCGACTGGCCAATACCGAATGATGTTATTTTCTTTAGAATCGGTGAAAGCGACACTTCGTCGATCACCACCATGGGCGAACAGCACCAAATCATCCGATGTGCTTTCAAGGGCCTGGCGTAAACGATGGGTGTTGCGTACCAATTCGGCATACGAACACTTGCCTCCCTGGGGCATGACCCGGATGGAAGTTTTTCTGATTGCCAGCTCAACAATTGAATGATGGGCGATGTGATAGATATGGCATCTGATGGTTGCTCGGCCGGAAGCCTTAACCTGCTCGATTAGATTCAATCCATCGATGCAGAAAAGCGCGTCCGGAGTCTGCACAATGATTGGCAGGGTGGATGCGGTGGGCTCTTTGAAATCCGGGATGATCGGGCAGGGCTGAATGTCGGCGATGGCCAATTCAGCGATGTCTTCGCGACAGGTGCAGTACTTGTCGGTGATGGTCTCTTTCGAGACTCCCGGGGAGGGTTGTTTCTGGGTACTGACTTTTTCCATGTTCTCTCCGTTCCGGAGAGAGGCTGATCAGGAAAAAGTAACTATTTCATGGCCATGGGCCTGTAAACATGATGCTTATGGCGCGACATGATTTATTCGGTAATTGTATTGGTTCTGATCGGTCTCTCCTGTTTCTGATGGTTTGTAAAAGTCACTTGACAAGGCTTGTCTCATACACTACATTATAACCAAAAAATAACGCCTATTTGTTTAATAGGCGTTACATAACATTGTATCAGAAAGTAACGCTTATTTGCTTAATAAACGTTACACATAACATAGCACATATTTTGGAAAGGTCAATAGAATAAGTGTGATGACCCCGAAAACAACCAGATACTGGACAACAAAAAAATCGAAGGCGGTGGTCAAGGAAAGGCGCGCTGAGCTGGACTTTCTGATTGATTTCGCAAACGCCGACATGACCTCGGAAGTCAGTCGGCATATCCAAACTCGTATCCTGGATCATTTGCGCCGGCATCCAGCGTTGCACCCTCATAATCGCGGCTGGAAGGCAGATGGACAGCTGACAAATTTATTAAGTGCATTGCAGAAACACATTCGCTCCAGGCTTGACGGAATCATCGAGAATAAACAGATGTTGTGGGAGATGCCGCTGTGGGAGGTTAGCGGATCTGTATTATTGACGCTGCATCCAATCAAAAATCGTTTTTATGAGCGATTTCAACTGCGGAAGGTTAAACGCGGCAATGAAATCAATGCCTTGAAAAAAATTATGGATTTGTGGCTGATCGAGATAATTCGGGATCTGGATTTCAGCCCGCAGCGCTTTGGTCAATGCCCTCGTTGTGGCGGCTTCTTTTACAGCCCGACCGAAAGGGTGAGGACTTACTGTTCGACGAGGTGTGCCAACGCTGTTCGCCAGCAACAATTTCGAGATGGAAAGAGGGGAAAAGACGAATAAACTGCAGTTTGTATTATGTTTTTGAATTTAATCAACAATTAGGATCCAACTCCCAATTATGTTACGGCCGCCGCCAAAAGGCTGGCCACCCCATCCAAGTTACCAATTCCAAAACACCAATTACTGGCCGTTTAACGGCCGACTCTACAAAGATGTTACCTCTGGATCCGGAAAGCAGAGGACATCATGCAACATTCAGGTTTGAAACGATCACCGAGGAATTACGCTGATATTCCGGTTGAAATTGTCAACATACATAAACTGGCGGAAATTCTTTTAACCAGCACCAGCACCTTAAGAAAAGGATGGCGGCGGCTCCCTCATTTTTATGTTGGTGAAGGATGTAATTTGAAATCTGCCCGATTTGTTGTTACAAAGGTCATTGAATTTTTGGAAGAAGAAGCTGAGGGAAGGCGCACAAATGGGACAATACAAGCACAAAGACAAGAAGAGGGGATGGTTCACCCGCTTCATGCTGGACGGGGAAATTTACAAAAAAGAGGGGTTTCAAACAAAGTCCGAAGCGGCGGAGTGGGAAGAAAACGAACGATACCGGGAAAAACACCCGGAACAATCGACACCAAAGACGATCCCTTTGACCTTTGCGCAGGTATCAAATAAATATCTCGAAACATATTCCAGCGATTTCCATCAAAAAAATACTTACAGGCAAAAAGCATTTGTTTTCCGTACTTTTATAACATTTCATCAACAAGACCCTGCCATCGAGGATCTTTCCCCTCCTGACTTTGCGAAATACCTTAAAGTTCGGAAAGATGCCAATAACCTGGCCAGAGTGGATGAGGGTAAACTAACAAGGGGGCAAAAAGAATTTTTGAAAAATTATTCTTTCCTCGTTCGACGGCAAGGATCAGATGGTAACAAAGCTGCTAACCGGGACCTGAAAGAATTCAAGGCACTTTTCGCTTGGGCAAATCGCCAAACGATCATCCAACACAATCCAGTTTTAAATCTTGAGCCATATCCAGAGGAAGAAACGCAACGTTATATTCCACCAGTTGAAGACATAGATCGGGTTATCCTTGCTGCGACAGATTGGGAGCTTGATTTAATTCAAACGGTTTATCATACGTTAGGGCGGTTGTCTGAGATCCTGAGTCTAACCTGGAGGGATGTTAATCTCGAAAGACGAAACGTAACACTCCGAACTCGGAAACGCAGAGGCGGTCAAATTCAATCTGACCTTGTTCCAATGTCCGAAACTTTACATAGGTGTTTAAGGAAAAGGTGGATTGAACGCGATAAGTCCAGCCCTTACGTTTTTACAAAACCAGACGGAGGAATTTATACAAAAAATGATACGGCCATTAGGGGAATGATGGCCAAATTGTGTAAAGAGGCGGGTGTTAGGAAGTTTGGTTTCCATGCGATCCGCCATCATGTTGCTATGATTTTGGAAGATTCAGGTAAGGCTACCCTTAGAGAAATTCAAAGAATGCTCCGGCATAACCGCCCTACCACGACTGACAATTACCTCAAAGGTCTTTCCCCGTCCATGAAACAGGTCGCCAACATTTTGGACAAACCTAAAAAATCCCATCTTAAAGTTGTCGAAAAAACCGAATCCCAATCTAAAATTTAATCATTACGATATGAATACGTTTTAATTTTTCAAAGCGTATTGTAACGATTATTGTAACGATTTTCTAAAACGATCAAGAAAAAAGGTCAATTTAAGTTATCTTAAATTGACCTCGTTCCTTTAGAGTGGCGGAGAGACCGGGATTCGAACCCGGGGTACACCTTTCGGCATACACTCGCTTAGCAGGCGAGCGCCTTCAGCCAACTCGGCCATCTCTCCTTAATTTATGAAATTTCCATTTTTGAGCTCCGCAGGAGCGTTTCATAAATTTGCGAAACAAACTTGTTTGTTTCGCAAATTTATTGGCGGAGGGAGTAGGATTCGAACCCACGGAGGTTTAACCCTCAACGGTTTTCAAGACCGCCGCTTTAGACCACTCAGCCATCCCTCCGAAATCAGGCTTTGGAGCTTATGTTCTCTACCATTTCGGCGGCAACCGGTCAATATTTTAATTGAAAGCGGCTCCTGTTGATTGTTGACAGAACCTAACAGATATGGTTTCCTTACGCGTTCAAAAATCAGTGACTATTGACCCTGAGAGGATTGTGGCGATGAAGCAAAAATATGAGATCATAAAAGACGATGAAAAAAATATCCTGATCCTGAGGGAGTATGCCGAACTGGATAAAGACACCCTCTCGCCGTTATGTGAGGAATCCTATGACATTACCGCGATTGCCGCGGCCGTCTCGGGCGGCAAGAGCGCGCTGATCGCTGCCCTGCGAACCAAAAACATGTACCCGCCGGGGCTCTACGCCGCGAAAATTGCCGATACGGTCACGGAACTGTTGGGAGAAGGGGAGACGCAATCGGCTGAACTGCTGTTCGATGATATCGAACTGCTGAATCGGGAGCGGGAAAGAGAGATACGTGAAGCTGAAATAAAGGACGAGGTTGAGGTTGAGGAAATCGATGAACTGCTGAGCGATGATTTCGAGGATGATGAAGATGATTTCGAAGGGGGCGGCGAAATCAAGGACATCAACTCGCTGAAAGTCGCCGACGACGAATATGGTGACGGGGATGAAGACCCCTAATCCGATCGTCCCGGCGGAAAAGGTAAAGGTAAGAGGAGGGATGAACGCAGCCCGAAATTTCATTGGGTAAACTTTTTTAAATTGGCCTTGACACAAAAGCCCCCATTCAATACTTATATCGAATTCAATCGGATGCGGCATACCTATACTTGTTCTTGATTTGGGACGCTACAGTTTAAGAGAGCCGACAATTTTACGAGATATTCCAAAATGTGGCATTAAGCCGTTTCGGCCGTGTGGCGGCAATTCGACGCCGGCGATCTGAGCGGCTTTTTTATGGTTGGCGATACCGGCCACATCCTACCGGCGGATACCAATCCGCACTACAGATGCATCAAGGAGGTGCTGATGGAAAAGGAGAAACTATTTTATGAAAGACTGGCAGAGAGGGGTGTAACCAGGCGCGATTTCATGAAGTATTGCACCTTCCTCACGGCGACCATGGGGCTCTCGTCTTCCTTCATCCCCAAGGTGGCCGAGGTGTTTGCCGCACCCAAAGAGCGTCCACCGGTCATATGGTTGCATTTCGGTGAGTGTACGGGCTGTTCGGAGTCCCTGCTGAGATCGCAATACCCCTACATCGATGACCTGGTGCTCGAAACGCTTTCGCTGGAATACCACGAAACCGTCATGGCGGCCGCCGGTCAGCAGGCGGAAGACCAGCTGAAAGCCTCCGCGAAGAAATACAGCGGAAAATTCATCTGTGTCGTCGAGGGGTCTATTCCGACCAAATTCAATGGTGGTTACGGTAAAATCGGCGGACGGACTTTTCTTGACATCGCCAAGGAAATCTGTCCCCAGGCCGCAGCGGTCATTGCTATCGGGGCCTGTGCCACTTTCGGCGGTATCCCTGCTGCCGCGCCGAATCCCGGCGGTTACAAGAGTGTCACCGAGGCCATCGGAATCAAGACCGTCAACCTTGCCGGCTGTCCCCCCAATCCGGTGAACACTGTCGGGACGATTCTCAACTACCTGCTCCTCGGCAAGCTGCCGGCAGTGGATGAACTGGGTCGGCCGATGTTTGCCTACGGAAAGACCATTCATGATCAGTGCCCCCGGAGATCTCACTTCGAGAACGCCGAGTTCGTCGAAGAATTCGGTTCGGAAGAGGCCGCTTTGGGATACTGCCTTTACAAAATGGGATGCAGAGGACCGGAGACCTACAACAACTGTCCGATCGTAAAATTCAATGACGGCACGAGTTGGCCGGTCCAGGCGGGGCACCCCTGCATCGGCTGCAGCGAACCCGCGTTCTGGGATAAGTTCACACCCTTCTACGAGGAAATGTAGTCGACATCAATCGCAATACGAGAGATCCTTTTTTTAAAAGGGAGGAGAATATATGGCGCAAAGAATTGTAGTAGACCCGATAACAAGGATAGAAGGCCATCTGCGCATCGAGGTCGAAGTTGCCGATGGCAAGGTCGTGAATGCCTGGAGTTCGGGGCAGATGTTCAGGGGAATCGAGCTGATATTGCTGGGCCGGGATCCGCGGGACGCCCATCATTTTGTGCAACGATCCTGCGGGGTCTGAACGTACACCCATGCACTGTCCTCGGTGAGGGCAGCCGAAATGGCCGTCGGGGTCAAAGTTCCAGCGAATGCGCGCATCATCCGCAATCTTCTCATGGGTGCGCAATTCCAGCACGACCATCTGGTTCACTTCTACCACCTGCACGCGCTGGACTGGGTCGATATCGTCAGCGCTCTGAAAGCCGATCCTCTCAAAACCGCTCAACTTTCCGACAATGTCAGCAATGCACAGGTGGGCGGTACGGCCTATTTCAAACAGGTGCAGCAGCGCCTGCAGACATTTGTCGACAGTGGTCAACTCGGCCCCTTCGCCAACGCCTACTGGGGCCATCCGGCCTACAAACTGCCGCCCGAAGCCAATTTGATGGCGGCCGCCCATTACATCGAAGCCCTCAGGCTTCAAGCCAGAACCGCCCGGCTGCATGCGATCTTCGGGGCCAAAAATCCCCATCTGCAATCCCTGGTGGTGGGTGGCGTTACCGCCATCCAGGATCTGACGCCGGACCGCCTCGCAGAATTTCTTTACATCACCAAGGAAACCCAGGATTTTGTCAAAAACGTGTATATTCCTGACCTGCTGGCTGTGGCTTCTTTTTACAAGGACTGGGGCGGCATCGGCGGCACCACGAACTTTCTGGCGTGGGGAGAATTTCCCTTGAGCGATGCCGAACCGGACAGCCTGTACATGCCCCGGGGCCTCGTCATGAAGCGCGACCTTGCCAAGGTCACCATGCCGGATCAGGAAAAGGTCACCGAAGACGTCTCCCGCGGTTGGTATGAAAACGGCCCGGCTTTGCAGCCCTACAAGGGGCAAACCAAACCGCTGCAGGAGGATCCGAAATACAATCCGGCCGATGGGAAATACACCTGGTTCAAGGCGCCACGCTATGAAAACGAGCCTTGCGAAGTCGGTCCGCTGGCGCGCGTGCTGGTCGCTTACGCCAAAGGCCAAAAAGACATCAAACCGATCGTAGACAAGGTTCTTAAAGATCTCGGAATTCCGGCCACGGCGCTTTTTTCCACACTTGGCCGGACGGCAGCAAGGGGGATCGAGACCGTTGCCATCGGTGACGCCATGCAGGGTTGGGTGATGGAGCTGGTGGAAAACGTCAAGAACGGCGATACCAAGACCTACCAATCCTGGACAATGCCGGACAAAGGGATGGGCGTCGGGTTAAACGACGTGCCCAGGGGGTCTTTGGGCCACTGGATGGAAATCGACGCTGGTAAGATCAAGAACTATCAGTACGTGGTGCCTTCGACCTGGAATCTCGGACCACGAGATGCCAAAGGCAAACTGGGACCTGTAGAAGAGGCCTTGATCGGAACGCCGATTGCCGATCCGAAGAAACCCCTGGAAGTGCTCAGGACCGTGCATTCCTTCGATCCGTGTATTGCATGTGGTGTTCACGTCATAGACCCGTCTTCGAACGAGGTTTACAAGATCAAAGTCCTCTAGCGTGTCAATGCAGCGTTCTTCAGCCTCTTCAAAGGAGGGGCTGAAGAACGCACTTTCCGCCGATCCTTTTAGGGATTGGCCGGCAAGGAATCCACCCGCCTACCGCTTTCTTGCCCGTTTGCCGAACCGGTTTTTCTTTAGCCTGGTTGTCGTCTTGCCGTTTCTCAATATCCGGTTTCGACCGACAAAGCGGCCGAGGATCGTGGAGATTAACGATGAGCAATCAATTCCAAAAAGTGATGATTCTGGGCGTCGGCTGTATTCTTTACTCCGACGAGGGGTTCGGTGTGCGGGTCGTGCAGGAAATACAAAAAAGATACGCCTTTCCCGAAAACGTATCGGTGGTTGACGGCGGGGTTCTGGGTGTTAATCTTTTAGGGGTTATTTCTCAACCCGATCACCTGATCGTGGTTGACGTCATTCGGAACAAAGGAAACCCCGGAGACCTGTATCGACTTTCGGGTAAACAGATACCCGAACGGATTCGGGCCAAGAACTCGCTTCACCAGGTCGACTTCCTGGAAGCGCTGACCTTGTGTCAGGCGCTGGACAAGGTTCCAGAAACCGTTATCGTCGGTGTGGAGCCGGAAGACATCGAAACGCTCGGTATCGAACTGACCCCGACGATAAAATCCAGGTTGGATGACGTCATCGGCATGGTTCTCTCCGAACTGGATCACTTAGGCGTTTCATACACGAAAGGAAATTCGGAAGATGTGCCTCGCTATCCCATCTAAGATTGTTCGCATCGAAGACGGCTTGGGCACCATCGATGTGGACGGCGTCAGGCGAACCTGCAGCCTGTTGCTGATAGAAGACGCCAAAGTGGGGGACTGGGTCATTGTTCATGCCGGCTTTGCGCTGCACAAAATCGATGAAGCCGTCGCCATGGAATCCTTGACGCTGTTGAAAGAGGCGGCGGCCTATGTCGAGGGTAAAGAACCTTTCAAACCGGAATGACGACCGCCGATTGAAGTAACCGTTCACAGGGTTGCAAAGTCCGATGTGCTTCAAACCACCTAACTGTAAGCGTTTACAGGGTGCCGCAGATGCAAGGCGTCGGGTGCGCTGACGACCTTTTGTACTTCAAGTGCCCGACAACAAAGCAGATGCGGTGCCCTGTGAACGCTTACCGATTGAATCCCCTGTTTCCGAATCATTTCGAGCAACCGCAGGATTCGCAACCTGAATAAACCAATATGAACAAGCATCGTGTGGCCGGAAGAATCGAGGTCAACGGCATCGTTCAGGGCGTCGGCTTCCGTCCGTTCATTTACAACCTGGCCCTTCGGCATGGCCTGAAGGGTGAGGTGTCCAACACTTCGGCGGGCGTGGCGATTGTCGTCGAGGGCTCGGCCGGTCACATCGATGCATTTGCGGCCGATATTTCCGCCGCTCCGCCGCCACTGGCTCACGTCGTCGAGGTCTCCCGTCAATCGATCCCCGTGAACGGATATACGGCGTTCAGAATCGTCCAAAGCAAGGCCGACACGGCCATGGCCACTCTCATTTCGCCGGATGTTTCCGTTTGCGAGGACTGCCGGCGAGAGCTCTTCGATCCCAACGACCGGCGCTACCGCTATCCTTTTATCAACTGCACCAACTGCGGTCCTCGCTACACCATTATCGACGACATCCCTTACGATCGACCCAAGACCTCGATGAAACATTTCGAGATGTGCCCGCAGTGTCAGCAAGAATACGATGACCCGTTGAACCGGCGGTTTCACGCCCAGCCCAACGCCTGTCCGGTCTGCGGACCGCACGTTTCGCTTTTTGATCGGGACCGCAACCGGGTCGACGGTGCGGATCCGATCCGCGAAACGGCACGACTGCTGAGACAGGGACGGATCATCGCCATCAAGGGGCTTGGCGGATTCCATCTGGCCGTTGATGCCGTTAACACAGCGGCGGTGCGCCGGCTGCGTTCGAAAAAACAGCGTGAGGAAAAACCGTTTGCGCTCATGACGGCGGATATCGCGCGCATCCGGCAATTCGCCCGTTTCGATGCGGCCGAGCAGAGGCTGCTGACCAGCATTCAGCGCCCCATCGTGCTGCTTCGAAAACGGGAGCCAAACTCGATTGCGGTGGATGTCGCACCCCGTAACCGGTACTTTGGCGTCATGTTGCCCTACACGCCGCTGCACTATTTGCTCCTTGATCAAGGCTTTACCGCCTTGGTGATGACCAGCGGCAACTTGAGCGAAGAGCCGATCGCCATCGACAATGAGGATGCCATCCGGCGTTTGAGTTCCATTGCGGACTACTTTCTCGTTCACAACCGCGACATTTACCTGCGCAGCGATGATTCCATCGTCCGTTGCGCCGCCGGTGAAACCCGCCTCATCCGGCGATCCAGAGGCTTCGTGCCGGTCCCGGTATTTCTGCGGCAAAAAGTCCCTGCGGTGCTGGCCTGTGGTGCGGAACTCAAAAACACAATCTGTCTGACCAGGGGCAACCAGGCTTTTGTGAGCCAGCACATCGGTGATCTTGAAAACACGGCCACCGAGGATTTCTTCCGGCTCACCATTCGTCACATGCAGCGCATCCTGAAAATCGAGCCTGAAATCCTCGCCTATGACCTGCACCCCGATTACCTGAGCACCCGCTGGGCCCTGGAGCAGGAAGGCGTTCAGAAAGCGGCCGTGCAGCACCACCACGCACATGTTGTCAGTGCCATGGCGGAGAACCGCATCGACGGGCCGGTGATCGGGCTGGCCTTCGACGGGACCGGTTACGGTTCTGACGGCGCCATATGGGGCGGTGAAGCGCTCGTGGCGGATGAGCAGAAGTTTGACCGGGCCGCACATTTCGCCTATCTGCCGATGCCCGGGAGCACGGCCGCCATCAAGCAGCCCTGGCGCATGGGCCTGAGCTACCTGTATGCGGCTTACGGTGATGCTCTGGAAGATTTACCACTCCCCTTTCTGCGCGGCATTGACGGCGCCCGAGTGACCATTATTCTGGAGATGATCAAAAAACGGATTAACGCGCCGCTGACCTCCAGTCTGGGACGCCTTTTCGACGGTGTCGCCGCCCTTGCCGGCCTCCGCAACGAGGTGGCCTTCGAAGGCCAGGCCGCCATGGAACTTGAGATGATGGCCGCATCGTCGGCCGATTATTCCTACGATTGTCATTGGACCTCCGGGGCTCCCGCGCAGATACCGACCGCACCGATCATCCGTGCCGTGGTCGAGGACCTGCTGCAGGGAACCGCACCGGCACTCATCAGCGCGCGTTTCCATTTGACGCTGGTGCGGCTTTTCACCGACTTATGCGATCATCTGCGCAGAGACACCGGACTGACCCGGGTGGTGCTCAGCGGTGGGGTGTTTCAGAACGCCACCTTGCTGGGCGGATTGGTGCGCGCGCTTGAAGATAAAAAGTTCAAAGTGTATACGCACACACAAGTGCCGGCCAACGACGGCGGCCTCAGCCTGGGTCAGGCGATCATCGCCGCGACAACGGCAACCAGATCACAGATCGCTTGAGGCGTCGAGCCAGAGTTCTCAGGGAGAATTTTATTTTGAACCCCATTCGCAGCGAACCCGATTGGGTTTTGGTGATCATGTCAGTTCAGGCAACGGACGGCGACCATGTCACTTAAACACGTTGAAGAATACCGGAGTGCCGATCTATCCCGGTCGCTGGCGGAAAAGATTCGCTGGATCAGCACCCGAAAAATCAGACTGATGGAAGTCTGCGGTACCCATACCGTGTCGATTTTTAGAAGCGGGATTCGATCACTCCTGCCGGAAACGATCTCACTTCTATCCGGGCCCGGTTGCCCGGTGTGCGTAACCGCCCAGTCGGAAATCGATGCCTTCATTGCCCTGGCAAGGACAGAAGGCGTTATCATCACGACATTCGGCGACCTGATGCGGGTCCCGGGAACGGTTTCATCGCTACAGAAGCAACGCGCCGAAGGGCGCGATATCCGGATCGTTTATTCCACCATGGATGCGGTCGATGTCGCACGCAAGAATCCGGACAAAAAAGTCGTCTTTCTCGGAGTTGGGTTTGAAACCACTGCGCCGACGATTGCCGCAGCCATCGTGACTGCCCGGCAGACGGGCTTGGACAACTTTTTCGTCTATTCGGCGCACAAACTGGTGCCCCCGGCCCTGACTGCCCTGATGTCGTTGAGCGGCGTCAACGTCGACGGGTTTATTCTGCCTGGTCACGTGTCGGTCATCATCGGGTTGGACGGCTACCGGGACTTTTTCGAAACGCACCGGATCCCTTGCGTAGTGGCCGGTTTCGAACCGACCGATTTACTTCAGGCGATCGCCATGCTTGTCGAACAGGTCGAAACGGGCGCACCGGCATTGGAAAACGCCTATGGTCGGGCAGTGACGGATGCGGGTAATCCGGCTGCTCGGAAACTCCTTCAGGATGTTTTCAAAACGGCCGGCGTGGCCTGGCGGGGTATCGGGGTGATCGCCGGCAGTGGTCTCAAGATCAGAGACTCCTATGCGGCATTTGATGCCGAAAAAATGTTTGCGCTGGCACTTCCCGAGGCCAAGGAACCGAAAGGATGTGCCTGCGGCGAGATTCTCACCGGCTCGAAAATTCCGCCGGAGTGCGCTTTGTATAAAAAGGTCTGCACGCCCATCGATCCGGTCGGGCCCTGCATGGTGTCGAGCGAAGGGACGTGTGCGGCGTATTATCGCTATCATCAAGATCGGTGAAAATATGAAGTTTGAAAAGGTGACGCTCGACCACGGCAGCGGCGGGAAGATATCCCACAGCCTCATGACCGATATTTTGCTGCCGGTCTTTGACAACCCGATCCTGGCCGACCTCAACGACGGTGCCATACTCGAACTGGACGGCCGGCGGCTGGCCTTCACCACCGACTCCTATACCGTGGATCCGATATTTTTTCCGGGCGGGCACATCGGCGACTTGGCCATCAACGGCACGGTCAACGACATCGCCATGTGCGGCGGTTCGCCGCTTTATTTGAGTGTCGGTCTGATCATCGAAGAAGGATTTTCGATGGCCGATCTGGAGCGGATTCTGGTGGGTATGGGAGCGGCCGCACGCAAGGCCGGGGTGACCGTTGTCACGGGCGACACCAAGGTGGTGCCCAAAGGCGCGGCCGATAAAATTTTTATCAACACCTCCGGCTTTGGACTCATCCCGGTAGGGGTTGATGTGGGCAGCACAAAAGCCTGTGCCGGCGATCGCGTCATTTTGAGCGGCACGATGGCCGATCACGGCGTTACCATCCTCACCCAGCGCGAGGGGCTTACTTTCGAGTCGGCGTTGACCAGTGACAGCGCGCCGCTCAACCAAATGGTGGCCGATATGTTCTCCGCCAGTCCGTCGATTCACGTTTTGAGGGACCCTACCCGGGGCGGCGTCGGCACGGCGTTGAATGAGATCGCACGAAAGTCTCAGGTGGGAGTGACCATCTTCGAGGACCGGATCCCGCTCAAGAGGGAAGTGGTCGGAATCTGCGAACTGTTGGGCTTTGATCCGCTCTATCTGGCCAACGAGGGCAAACTGCTGGCATTCGTGGCGCCGGAGCATGCCGGCCGCATTTTGGAAGTCATTCGGCAGAACGAATACGGCCGGGATGCCGCCGTTATCGGTGAAGTGGTAGGCGATTATCCGGGGCGGGTGACCATGCAAACCAGAATCGGCGGCAACCGCATCGTGGACATGTTGACCGGCGAGCAATTGCCGCGAATCTGTTGAGGCAGTACGCCGGTTCGGCCACTTGGCGATGAATCGCAGCTTTTTTTCGGTTTGACACTTAACTGTTATTTAAGTAAAAGTCTGTTTCCAGTACCTCATCTTCGCGCTCGCACCTGCCGACAAACCGCAAACAGGGTGACTCTTGGTTATGCGAAGCAGGATCGCCAAACTTCTTTCTCCAAGCGGCTATCTGGAATGGACTATTAGACGACCTGCGGCTGTCATAGGGATAGCCCTGGCGGTCTCCGTCTTCTTTGCCTGGCAAATTCCCCACCTTTCATTCAAGACGTCCATTTACGACCTCGAGATCGAGGACCTCCCGGAAACCGCCCGCTATCAGGACTTTAAAAAGCTCTTTGGTTCCGATGAGATCATCCGCATCGTCGTCAAGGCCGACAACGTATTCGAGACCGCAACGTTTGCCAAAATCGGCGAACTTGCCGAAGCCGTTTCGAAAATTGACGGTGTGCGCCGGGTCGTCAGCCTGCCGGGGATCAAACAGGCGGTCGATCTTTCCGGAAAGTGGCGTCTGGATAAATTTGCTGCGGTTGTCTCTTTCGTGCGTCTGTTCGATAAAAATCTCTTTTCAGACGACCGCAAAACAACGGCCTTGACTCTGGTGCTGAAGTCCGATAGCGAACCGGATCGGATTATTCCGCAAGTGGAACGGCTCATTTCAACGGCCGGAAAAGACTTATCAATCTATCAAGTCGGTATGCCGCTGATTTCTCGAGCCCTCGTCAGGTTCACCGAGAAAGATTTTTTCCGGCTGCCGCCGATTACCTTTCTTCTGATAGCCGTTATCCTCTTTTTCCTCTTCCGGAAAGTCCAATATATTCTCATCCCCCTCGTTTGCGTTTCTCTGGCGCTGGTCTGGACATTCGGTTTGATGGCCTTGTTAAAGATCCCGTTGTCCATGCTCACCATGATCGTCCCGGTATTTCTCATCGCCGTCGGAACGGCGTACTGTCTTCATATCGTCTCGGAATATCTGACATGCATTCGCGAGGCCGATTCACCGCAAGCGGCATCGAAAGCGACGTTCACGAACATTTCGTTTCCAACGGCCTTGGCGGTTTTGACGACCATCATTGGTCTTGGGTCCCTCTTGGTCAACCGCATCCCGACGATCCGTGAGTTCGCATTATTTTCCTGCTTCGGCATGTTCAGCCTGCTGGTGATTACCCTCGGTGTTCTTCCGGCCGCCCTGGCGCTTATCCCCCTGCCCCTTGAGAAGCGATACCGGGAAAAAAGGGCGCCCGATTTTTTCGATCGGTTCATCGAAAAAGTCATTCACATCGACCTGAACAAACAAAAGGTTGCCCTTCCTATCCTGGGCGCTATCGTGGTGATCTGTTCGATCGGGATCCTGCGCATTCGCGTCGAGACCAATCCGATTGGCTATTTCAAATCAGAGACGCCGGTCATACAACATTTTCACGACATTTACCGGGATCTATCAGGGAGTTTTCCAATAAACGTTGTTGTGGAGAGCAAGGACAACGACTACTTTGAAGATCCCCGACACGTTTCCGATATTGTTCGTATACAGGAATTTCTGGTGACCCTGCCCGGTGTCGATAAAGCCATATCATTTGCCGATTACATGAAGCTGGTGAACTATGTTCTCAATGAATTCGATCCCAAGTTCTACGCCCTGCCCGAAGAAGGGTTCGAATCCCGAATGGTGATCAACAATTACGCGACTATACTCGGTCAGGACATGTTCGACCGTTTCATGAGCCCGAATCTGTCCAAGACGAACATTGTGCTGCTGACCCATCTGTCGAGTTCACGGGAGTTTTTAGAAACCCGCGATAAAATAATCGCGCATATGCGGCAGAGTTTCGCCAAAGATCTGACGTGGGATGTCACGGGGTTTGGAATCGTCATTTCCGCCAGCAGTCAGCAGTTGACCAATGGCCAGGTCAAGAGTCTTTCTCTGACGATGATTCTGATTTTCACCATCATGTTTGTTCTTTTTCTATCGGTTAAGGTGGGCGCGATCGCCATTTTACCGAACCTGTTTCCGATCGTGGTCAATTTCGGCATCATGGGGTGGCTCGGCATCGAACTGTCGATGGTGACCAGCCTCATCGCCAGCATTGCCATCGGGCTGGCGGTCGACGATACCATACACTATTTGTTCAGATACAACCGCGAATTTAGAAAAGACCTCGATGACAAACGGGCCGTAAGGGATACTCTCAAGCAGATCGGAAGACCGATTTTTTTTACGACCCTGACCATCTGCGTCGGATTTTCGATCCTGATGTTTTCCAGCTTCAAACCGACGGTCGTCTTCGGCATCATGATGACGATCACAATGCTGGCGGCCCTTGTCGGTGATCTCATCCTGCTCCCCTCGCTGATGCAGCACGTCGAACTGGTCACCTTGTGGGACCTCGTGCGCTTGAAGCTCGGTCAGGAACCCGCAAAGGGTATTCCACTCTTCAAGGGTTTTTCCCGCACCGAGATTCATTCCCTCATCATGGCCGGATCCTTAAAAAGAATCGCGGCCGGCGAGGTCCTCTTCCACAAGGGGGAACCCAGCGATTCGATGTACACGATTATCTCGGGGACAATGGACGTCATCGATACCACTATCGAACGTGATGCCTGCTTGGATTCAGGCAGCCAGCGGCTGATCAACCGGATGAGGGCCGGAGATGTTCTGGGTGAAATGGGTCTCCTGCGCTCCGCTCCAAGATCGGCGACCGTCGTGGCCTGCGAACCGGTTGAACTTCTGCCGATCAACTGGAAGATGATCAAGCGGCTGCAGTGGCTGTATCCGCCCACGGCCCGCAAGTTCATGACCAATTTGTTGACGATTCTCTGCGGCCGGGTCGAAAGGCTCACCACTTGTTTGTCGGACGTCAAGGTGCTGGACGATGCCACCGGGTTGAGCAACCGGGAAAGCTTTACCAGCCAGATGAACAAGGAAATCCAGCGGGCCCGAAGATATCAGACCCACCTGTCGCTGTGCCTGATGAAGATCGAGTTCGACACTGCCGATACCCGCTTGGATTTATGGCAAAAAGAGACCATCATGCAATCCGTCAGTGAAACGCTGACCCGTAATGTTCGCAGCTGCGACCTGCTGGGGCGGTGTGACCCGCAGATCTTCGGGGTGCTGTTTCCACAGACGGCGATTGAAAAGGCCCGGATGATATGCAATCGGCTGCGGTTTCTGGTGCAGAATCGCCACGATGCCAAAGACGGGATTCAGCTCAAGATCGCTTTCGGGCTCTCCGAATTTTCTCCCGAACAGCAGGAAACCGCTCCGGCCCTACTCGAGCGGGCCGCCGGATTGCTCGAGCAAACAACACAATCATCTTGGTTAAAGGAAAAATGATAAAGGTTGTTATGATTGAAGGGTTGAAAGGCTTCCAACGGCAGCGCATCGAGACAGGCAGGTGGTTTTTTGTCACCGTCATCGCCTTGCTGTGCTTAATGCCCGCCGGTTGTAATGCCCGCAGGGAAACGGTCTTCACCGGACGGACAATGGGAACCACTTACAGTGTCAAGCTGGTCACCGGTTACCTTCAACCGGTTTCCGGCCTGCAGTCGCAGATCGACAAACGACTGGATGAAATCAACCAGAGCATGTCCACTTACAGGGACGACAGTGAAATCAGTCGGTTCAATCGCCTGACGACTGCCGATGAGAAATTCCGGGTTTCACCCGATTTCATGCGGGTCATTCAGATGGCCCAAAAAGTTTTCACCATCACCGACGGCGCGTGGGACGGAACGGTAAAGCCGCTGGTCGATCTCTGGGGTTTCGGGACCGAAGGAATGAAGACGATTCCCCCGCCGCCGGCGGCAGTGCGGCAGCGGTTTAAGGCCGTTGGATTCGATGCCATTCAGATCGTTGACAATCGGTTCCTGGTCAAGCGAAAAGCCGCCGTGAACCTCGATCTCGCCTCGATTGCCAAAGGATACGGCGTTGACCAGATTGCCGCGCTTGTGAGAGACAGCGGCATCGAGAATTTTCTGGTGGAAATCGGCGGTGAGGTATACGCCGGCGGGCACCGCAAAGACGGCCTTCCCTGGCGGGTCGGTATCAATACCCCGAGAAAAGAAGCATCGCTGGACCAGGTTTACAAGGTCGTCGGCCTGACGAATGGGGCCATGGCCACCAGCGGAGACTATCGCAACTTTTTCGAAATCGACCAAAAACGCTATTCCCACGTAATTGATCCGCGCAGCGGTTATCCAGTGGCGAATGGGGTCGTCAGCGCAACGGTTCTATCCGCCGATTGCACCTTTGCCGACGGCCTGGCAACGGCGCTGATTGTGATGGGACCGGATAAAGGGATCGAACTGGTCAACCGGCTCGAAGGGGTGGATTGCCTGATTGTGGTGATGCAGGCCGACGGAACGCTGATCGACCATTATTCAAAGGCTTTTCAAGCGGCCAATTGAAAGAAACCGGTGCGAAACCAGTGCTTGACAATAATGGCCCAGTCCGGTAGGGTTTTTCCTCAAAATCCATTTAATTAAAGAGCTTACGCAACACAAACCTCTTCGCTCGACCCCCGGCGGCACCGGGGCTACGATCCCTTTAAACCGCTAACCAGCGGATATCAGGAAGAAAGGAAAAAGAAGTGGAAATTGTGGTCTTGTTGAAACAGGTTCCTGCGACCGAGTCGATGATCGACATTGCCGAAGACGGTGTGTCAATTAAAACGGCCGATCTAAAATGGGTCATCAGCCCTTATGACGAATTTGCGGTTGAAGAGGCGCTGCGAATCAAGGAAGCCCATGGCGGCAAGGTCACCATCCTCACCGTCGGACCCGATAAAGCCACCGAGGCGATTCGAACGGCCCTGGCCATGGGTGCCGACGAAGGCATCTTGATCAATGACCCCACAGCCCTCAACTGCGACGGGTTGGGGGTGGCGCGGATCCTTGCGGCGGCTTTAAAAAAGATTCCTTACGATATCGTCATTGCCGGACAACGGGCCGTTGATGACGACAATTATCTGGTGGGCACCGCCGTTGCCGAGTTGCTGGAAATACCCAACATATCAGTGGTCAACAAGCAGGAAATCAGCGATGGTAAGATCAGGTGCCGACGAACGATCGAGGGGGGTGTGGTCGTGATCGAGGCGCCGCTGCCGGCTCTTTTTACCACCCAGCGTGGGCTGAACGAACCGCGCTACGCCTCCTTGCCGGGGATCATGAAAGCCAAGAAAAAACCGCTGGCCACCAAAACCCTCGCCGACATCGGCCTAGAAGCGGCGGAACTGGGGGAGCCGAAAACAAAGCTCATTTCCCTGAAACTGCCGCCTGAAAGAAAAGGCGGTCGCATGGTCGAAGGCGAAACCGCAGCCGAGAAAGCAGCGACGTTGGTGCGGTTGCTGGCGGAAGAGGCCAAAGTCCTATAAGCGCCCAGTCATAAACGGCATTTTTCGGTCCAGGCCGGCGTTCTCGTTTTTTGCAATCCTCGACGTAGCCCGCTACGCCTCCGTTTGCAAAAACACTGCGGCCTTGGCCTGAACCGAAATCTACCATTTTTGACTGGTCACTGAGCCAATTCATAAATTTTTTGCAAAAAAATTTATATGGAGACTGATATGAGCGTTTTAGCCATTGCAGAGCATAGAGACGGACATTTTAGAAAAGTCACTTACGAAGCCTTGAGTGAAGGCCGGCGGATTGCGGACGGCATGGGCACCGACCTGGCCGCGCTGGTGATGGGTTCCGGTGTTGAGACCGCAGCTGGTGAACTCGGAAAATACGGGGCCGACAGAATCATTGTGGCAGACCATCCGCGCCTGGCGGAATACCTGACTGACGCTTATACCACCGTTGCTGCGGGTGTGATTGGCGAAGTCGATCCCCAAGTTGTTATCATGGGCGCCTCGACCCAGGGCAAAGATCTGGCCGCGCGGCTGGCTGCGCGCATGAATGCCGGCCTTGCCATGGACTGCGTGGCGGTGCGGGTCGATGACGGCAACATCGTCGCTACCCGACCGCTTTACGGCGGCAAGGTGCTGGCGGAAGTCGCGCTGAGCGGGAAACCTCAAATCGTCGCCACGCGACCGAACGCCATCAGCATTGCGGAATCCGCCAAAGCGGCTGCAATTGAAAAGACCGCCGTTGATCCCGGAGAAAATAGACTTCAGTTTGTCGAAAAGACTCTTGAAATCGAGAAGGTCGAGTTGACCGAGGCCGACATCATTGTCTCCGGCGGCCGGGGCATGGGAGGCTCGGATTACAGCCTCATCGAAGCTCTGGCGGCTGCACTCGGCGGTGCCGTGGGGGCATCGCGTTCGGCGGTCGATGAAGGATGGCGCCCCCACTCCGACCAGGTGGGACAGACCGGCAAGGTGGTTTCTCCGAACCTCTACATTGCCTGCGGCATATCGGGTGCCATACAGCACCTTGCCGGCATGTCGTCTTCAAAGGTGATCGTGGCCGTCAACAAGGACGCGGAGGCACCGATTTTTTCCAAGGCCGATTACGGCGTGGTGGGCGATCTGTTCGAGATCGTGCCCTTGATCACGGAAGAAGTGAAAAAGGCGAAGGGTTGAGGTCCGCGACCCTGATTTTATCAACGGCCGGTTTCGTTTGCATCAAAGGGTTGCCCGAGATAGAGGGCAACCCTTTTCGATTGGTGTGTCCGGCCGGGCCTGCCGATCGCCGCCACCGGCAGGAGCCGCCGACCGGTCTTTGTTTCCAATTTCATCTGTGATAGTAGCTCTTTATGATCGTCCATCTCACCAGCCTCGGATGTGCCAGAAACCAGATCGACAGCGAGATCATGCTGGGGCGGTTAAATCAGGTCGGCGCGCTTTTTACCGACACTCCGGGTGACGCCGAGGTGATCATCGTCAACACCTGCAGCTTTATCGAATCGGCGGCCGATGAATCGATCGACACGATTCTGGAATTGGCGGCACACAAAAATGAGGGCCGTTGCAGGCGGCTGATCGTGACCGGCTGCCTGCCGGAGCGATACCGGCAAGAGATCACCAGGGCTATTCCGGAGGTGGATGTTTTTCTGGGAACCGGCGCATTCGATCGAATTGTCGCAGCGGTCCAGGGACACTTGGATACGGCCAAGTGCCTTTTACCGGATCCGGATTCACTTTCACCATCGGGGGCAGGTGTGTCGCGGGAGCGCAGCAACCGCTGGATGGCCTATGTGAAGATTGCCGAGGGATGCAGTCGGCAGTGCACCTACTGCATTATTCCCAGGCTGCGCGGCCGGCGGAAGAGCCGGTCGATCGAGGATGTCGTTGCCGAATCCCGGCAACTGATTCAGACCGGTGTCAGGGAACTGGTTTTGGTCTCACAGGAAACAACCGCTTACGGCAAGGACCTGAAACCGCCGGCCGACCTCGCACGCCTTCTGACAGCTCTTGCCGCCCTGCCGGACGGTTCAGGCACAGATGCCTTCTGGATCAGGTTTCTCTACGGGCATCCGCAGAGTATCGACGACAGGCTGATGAATGCGGTGGCTCAAAACGCGAACATCTGTTCCTATTTCGATATCCCGATTCAACATGCCAGCCGGTCGATCCTCAAGAAGATGGGACGGCGTTACGGCCCCGATGACCTGCGTCTCATGTTGGAACGCATCCGAAGGCTGATGCCGGAGGCGGCTCTGCGGACAACGGTCATTGTCGGCTTTCCAGGGGAAACCGATGCGGACTTTGATGAGTTGTTGAGTTTCGTTGAATCCGAGCGCTTTAACCATCTGGGGTGTTTCGTCTATTCCGATTCAGAGGATCTGCCGTCTCACGGACTGCCCGATCACGTGCCGACGGCGACGGCGCAGGAACGCTACCGCATCCTCATGGAGCGTCAGCAAGAGATATCAGCCGCACGAAATCGTAAGTATAAGGACCAGAAGGTAGCCGTTTTGGTAGAAGAGCATCAGGAAAACGGTTTATATACAGGCCGAACTGAATTTCAAGCCCCGGAAGTCGACGGGGTCACCTATATCCACGCAGATCGACTGCAGACCGGTTGTTTTGCCAAGGTGAGGATTACCGATACACTCGAGTACGATCTGGTGGGGGAAGCGGTATGAGCGACGATCTCAAGCAGAGCATCTTGAACAGGGTTGCAGAGGATCTGGTCGGTATCGAATCCAAACTGTCCGACAATCTCCGGCCGCATCTGGACCTGGTATGTGATATTGCCCGTCACATTCTGTTCAGCGGCGGCAAGCGACTGCGTCCGTTGCTGATGGTGATCAGTTCCAGACTATGCCGCTATACCGGGGGCGACACGCACAAGTTCGCGACCATTTTTGAATTCCTGCATGCCGCCACACTGCTGCACGACGATCTCGTCGACGGCGCCGCGATTCGCCGGGGCCGACCGGTGGCGCACACGGTTTGGGACAATCCCAGCGCCGTTCTCGTAGGGGATTTCCTGCTGGCGCGCTCTTTGACCATCGCGGCCGAGACCGGACGCCCCCGAATTATCCGGGTGATCGCGGAGATTACCGAAAACATGTCCCAGGGAGAAATCCATCAATTGATGCGAAAGGGTGCCATCGACCTGACGGAAGCGGAGTACCGTGAGGTCATCCGCCGTAAAACTGCCGTGTTGTTCGAAGGTGCCTGCCGCGCCAGCGCCATTCTGGCGGATGTTTCACAACAGAAAGAGGCGGCTCTCGGCGCCTACGGTTTGAACCTGGGGCTTGCATTTCAGATGGCCGACGACCTGCTCGACTACACGGCCGACAGCGCCGTTCTGGGAAAGCAGGTCGGTGCGGATCTGCGCGAAGGCAAGCTCACCCTTCCGATCATCCATGCCCTGCAGAATGCCGGCGACGGAAACCGTGAACGCATGCTGCGGATCGTTCGAAACAAAGATTTTTCAGCGGCTGAATTCAAGACCCTGATCGAACTCCTCAATCACTGCGGCAGTCTCGACTACACCCGCAGAATGGCGGCCGAACACATCCGGCAGGCCAAGCAGGCACTGGCGGTGTTCGAACCCTGTCCGGCAAAGGAGCTGCTGCTCGATATCGCCGATTATGCCTTGGCCCGCAAAATCTGAAATTGTGATATAATAATCAGAATTGATCACAATTTTTAATAAGAGGGTGATGTGATGCCTGCCGAAAAAAGCCTGTTTAGAAGCACAACTCTCCTTTTGTTTGCCCTTGTCATGAGTCTGATCGCCATCCGGACTTCTGAAGCGATGTCGTCGAAGACCTACGTTGTTATCGGCACCGAGCCTATCGCTGCGGAGAACTCCATCGCCGGAGCCAGAAATCAGGCGATTACCAACAGCCTGGTGACGGCCGTCGGACTGGCGGTGGCGGACAGTTTGCCGGTGGATGCCATGGTAAACCGCTACGAGAAGCTCAACCAGCAAATTTATGAAAATCCGGCCCAGTTTGTTCAGGATTACAAAGTCTTGACGGAATCGCAACAGGCAAACCGCTACCGTGTTATGGTTCAGGCAACTGTTTCCGGAGATCGGATACAAAGCGAATTGACCCAATCCGGTATTTTGCAGATCCAAAAACCGATGCCGTCTGTACTTTACTTTATCTCAGAGCAGAGTCTCGAGAATCCATTTCCGCAATACTGGTGGGGACGGAACATGCCTTACGTCAATACGGCGGCGGAAACAGCCATGTCCGAAACGATGCGGGAAAAGGGCTTTCGGATTGTTGAGCACGGCCCCCAAGTTCAGCTGATGGTCGGGCAGGCCGCTGCCGACACTTCGGAAATTACCGTCGATGAAGCCGTCAAACTGGGCCTGGCGCTTCATGCCGATGTGGTCGTTATCGGTCGGACCGTGGCTGAGAATGCCAATTACATGGGATCGGATGTGCGATCTTACAGGGGTAGCATTATTGCCCGGGCCTATTTGACGAAGACCGGCAAAGAGATCGCATCCGTCATCAAGACGACCGTCACAGCCGCCGCGGATCAGAGCGCCGGCAGCCGTGAGGCGCTTCAAGATGTCGGAAGCCAGTGTTCAGGGGATTTGGCCGCACTCATCGACGACGCCTGGCAAAAAGAAGGGCCGGCAGCAGATCGGATCGACATTCAACTCACCGGTACCCACAACCTGGCCAACTTCGTTCAGTTTCGTCGTATGCTGACCTCGGTCTCCGGCGTCGAAGACGTTCAAGTGAAAGCGCTGAAGGCCGACGATGCGGCATTGAGCGTCTCCTACAGAGGTAAACCCCGCGAATTGGCCGATGCGCTGATGCTAAACGCCTTCGAGACGTTCAGCATCAACATTCAGGAGGTGATGCCGGACCGACTGAAAATTCAGCTCATTCCGCAAACATCGGCCTCCACTGTCCAATGACCCACCGATTTCGCCATCGCGTCTCACAAAGCCGGCTGTCCGACCCGGCCGGCAATATGGCCGGTGTGTCGGTGGCAACGGTTTGATTCCGCTTGACAGCCGGTTTCACCGATGGTAACAAAAACCACTCGAATAGGCACGTAGCTCAGGGGGAGAGCGCTACCCTGACACGGTAGAAGTCGCTGGTTCAAATCCAGTCGTGCCTACCATAAAAAGCAAGGGGTTACGGTTTGCGCCGTGGCCCCTTTTTGCATTCGGGCATGCTTTCTCGACACGCGAAAAGAATAGCAGTCGCCCGTGTCTTGAATAGCATTTCAGAAATGGTTCCAGATCTATCATAAACCGGATTTCCTTAAAATAGCCAGACCGCATATTCCAATAAAATGTTATTTCTGATAGTTTATTATCAAGATATTTTTACGGATAATCACTCAGGTCGAATTTGAGATAGGAAGGTCTGTTATGCCGTTTAGATGCCCACATTACCTAATCGCCATTATAGGCCTTTGGATACTCTGGGTTCAAACCATTGGAAGTGCCTTAGCTTTTGAAAAACGCCCCATTGCATTCATTCATGCCAACCTCATACCCATGACAACCGCGACGGTGCTGATTGATCAGACTGTGGTTGTCGAAGGGGATCAAATAATAGCCGTTGGTCCTTCCAGCCAAACGGAGACACCACCGAACGCAAAAGTGGTCAACTGTCGGAATGCGTTCCTAATGCCCGGCCTATCCGACATGCATATGCATCTTCGATATGACTGGATGAGTGACGCATGGCCAGTATCACCCTTAAAACTTTATCTTGCCAATGGTGTCACGACTATTCGCTGTTTCGGGCCTAACGGGAAAACCGGCCGGTATGGTCTTAAATGGCGGAAGGAAATCGATGCCGGGCGTCTTGACGGGCCGAGTATTCTTTCCTGTGGCCCGACTCTCCGTGGTCATTTCAAAGAAGACCCGGAACAGATTGTCATCAGACAAAAATACCAGCGGTTCGATTTCATTAAAATTTATTCATTTGTGACCCTGCAGGAGTATCAGACAATCTTGTCAACGGCTAAAAAGCTTAACATCTATACCGCCGGCCATATCCCATTTCAGGTCGGATTAGACCGCGTTTTGGCTGAAGGCATGGATGAAATTGCCCATATTGAGGAGTTGCTATGGGAGTTCTCCGATTTGGATCGCCAGCGTTATTTCGAAAGCGAAGACGATTGGATGGCCTATGCTATTCAGACCACTTTTAATCGATTCAGCCCCTTGCTCGAACTTCCTCCCCAGGAACAATATCAGAAGATCGAGAGCATGGTGATTGCGCTTGTAGATAAACTCAAAAAAAAACCGATTCCGATTTGCACCACCTTGGTAATTGACGATCTTATCGTTCATAAATTATCCGACCCGGAAGGTTTTCTAAAAAAACCGGAAAACCGTTACTTGCCGTCAAGCTACCTTGAACGGTTTCGAATGGGCCGGGAAAAACATCAGCAGCAGTTCAAGGGGGGTGAAGCGTTTGCATCCTTTAAGTACCTGCTGGATAAAATGCTCCTGGAGGCCTTGAAGGCGATCGACATCCCTTTACTGCTGTCTACAGACGCGGGAACCGGTACCATGGGTGCTGTACCGGGGTTTTCCCTTCATGATGAGCTCAGGATCCTGGTTGAAAACGGGTTTACACCTTATGAAGCCCTTGCTGCTGGAACCATCGTTGCTTCTACAATTGTGAAACAAATGAATGGGCGGGATGATTTTGGGACCATGACGCCCGGAAAAAGAGCGGATCTCGTTCTGCTGCAACAAAATCCCCTGGAAGATGTGGCCAATGCCCGTAAGATCCGCGGTGTCATGGCAGCCGGCCGGTGGTATGATCAAAAGGCCATAGCGGAGATGTTGGACCAATAAAATCTCTTATAAATTTTCATATAGCTCTCCAACGTATCGACTGCTATGATTATTGACCTATCATCTGGCCGGTTTGCTTGAGATTGCCAGATCGTATCCTTACAGCCGGTATGATTTCTGATAATTGGCCTTCTGGCAAGCTGTTCCAAGTATTGACCCACTTACACTCTTTTTTTTGGGGGGGATCAATCCGTTCTCGGCCAGATATCCATGAATTTTATGTGGAGAAAAGTTAATAATATTCTTTGAGAGCTTGTGGATCCGGTATTCCTGTCGGGAAAGCGTATCCAACACGGGATACAAATACCGGCGCACCCGTGCCGATGCCGCAAGTATTATGAAGCGTGAACGTTTGGTACTGGCTATCTTTTTATTTTGGTTAAGAACTCCGGTGGCAAAGCGGCGTCTCAATTCATTGAGATGCTGATCCCGTTTATCTTCATAACCGTGGACGCTTCCTCACTGGGGGGCTGCACCGCGACCAGTTTTGGAATCCGCGAAGATCTCCTGGCCATCTCTGATTTCCTTATTTTCGAGTTCAGTGTAGGCCGTCAATCTGGGGCTGGATTTCCAGTTCGGGAAACTCGACTGGTTCGAGAGTGAAAAAACGTGCCATAGAGCGATTGACCAGCACGATTAGATAGTGACTCATATGCTTACCTCCTTTCCATGAGAAAGGATTCAAAACCCACCCCATCCTAAATGGCTTTCTTTTGTTGGATTTTAGGGAGTAACGCTGAAAGAGGTCTACGCGTCAAGATGTTCGAGGAGATCAGGTCGAAGCTGGGTGCAGATCATGAACGGCATTTCATATTTTTTCAGCAAGCTCGTTAAGTATAAGAGGTGGGGTCTGGGAAAATATATTTCGGGTAAATGTGTCTTGCTATCGCCTCCACAACCTACTGTAATCATATAATTTATTCGATATTAACAGTGGAGAACATGAACGCACACTTTTCAACTTATTGGGATGCCGTCAAACACTCCCTTATTATAAAATGACCGTTGGAGGCTGTTAGACCATCCGGTGGCGTCTCATAGTGTGTTGAAGGTTGACGGCATTAACTCAAATATAATCACAAATTTTGGCAAAGCCATAGGTAAATACCTGGCATTATATCTTTGTTTTTTAGGGACCCCAAAATAGCAAGACCCCTCCACAAAGCTCAATGTTGATTGAACGTGTGCTCGCCGATGAGTATGCACAAATGGTAATCCCGACCTACTATCGGGTCGAGAAAGAGTGGCGCGAACCGTTCAAGGATTCGGCGTTTATCCAGAGGAATCCGCTCGTTCTGGTGCGTTATGAAGAATTCGCCTTGGACGATGTCTATCTCGCGCTATATGAGCAGACCGGCGATGCCGTCGCTTTCGCCAAGGAATATGCCGCCTTTTTCCTGGCCGCTTTTGAACCATCGCTGTTCGTCAGTTTGCATGAAGATCGAGATGATTTGAACAAGCAGCGCATCAGCGAGATCTTTTCGAAACAATTACAGACTGCGCTGGCCCAAGACCCATCGAAGTATTCCGCGCGGTGGTGGCTAGCGGTAATGGTGATTGCAAAGAGATAATTGGCAGCATGATGACTCTTGAATATCGGCTTGTTGCCACCCGAAATAGGAGGCCTCGAACAATGCAAATTCAGCTTTGCAAAAGCTTTCGCTCTGGCCGCCCACGGGAAATCCGTTTTGACCTGCGCCGGTGCACTGCTTATTATCACACGCATGAATCTGCGACCACGTTCGTTACTGAACTGATAGAAAATCGTTTTTTGCGCGCCCGCCTGTACTGAGCGCTGCGCGGGAGAATTCGGCTCCAATCAAAGTTGACATGAGACTTAACTACATTGTATTGTTAGTCTTTTGCGGCTCCCTTGTGTGCGGTTACGAGCTGGTTAAGGTGCTCGAGGACGCGTTCCCGCCACTCATGATGGCCGCCGCACGTGCCCAGTTGGCCGCGATGGTGATCTTCCTCTTCTGTCTTATCGCGCGACAGCCGCTTCTTCCGGCGTTTCGTCGTTCAGCGAAGCTCGCGTTGATTGGATTCCTTGGCTTCGGAACTCTGTGGGCGATGGTTTCGCTAGGCGAGCGGCACGTGGATCCCGAGCTTGCAATGTTGCTGGTCTGCATCGTACCCATCACGACGCTGGTCATCACAGCACTGCCTCCCAATCCCAAGCATATTTGGTGGCCCGCATGGATCGGCACGGCGGTTGCGTCGCTTGGTTTGGTCGTCGTGATCGGCCCGGCGCGGATCGCCGACGAGCATTCCGCGTTGTATACCGTCCTGATGATTGGGTTCGGCTTTGCGAGCTATGCGCTCGCCAATGTCCTTGCAGAACACATGACCAAGGGGCTCTCGCCGGTTGCGGTGGGAGGCGTGACAATGTTATATGCGGCCATTTTGCTGTGGGGACTGGTGTTCCTGCTGGAGGCGCCGATCAAGATGAATCCTTCGGCGGAGGCATGGCTCGGACTGATCGCTTTGGGAGTCGTGGGCTCGGCCCTGCCTGGCGTGCTCATGTTCGTGCTAGTAAAGCGGGCGGGTGCCGAATTCGTGAGCCTCTATGGTTACATCCTTCCTTTGCTCGGTATCGTCGTGGCATGGATCGCCTTTGGCAGGGCACCCGAGATGATGTTTCTCTTGGGCTTGCCGTTCACGTTCGCCGGCGTGGCGACCGTGCAATGGGCGCGCCGACACGGCTTTTTCGCGAACGACCTGGGCAAGTGATGGGATTTCGGGGTGATGTCCGCCGTTCCACCGCAGGCGCTCCCGTTCTCCCAACGACAGGGCTTGAATGTCTTCTTGGGTGTAACCGTCCTTCAGAGAAATCGTGTCACGCCGTCTTCCGCTTGAACGATTTTACCAGGCCGCTAACGTACGACTGTTTGGAAATATTTGACCTTGACGGGCACATTTTTATTTCCCTCCAGATCCACTGCTTACATTAAAAAATGGTTGACTCACGTGGTTGAAAAATCGGGAAAAGTGCAGATAAACATTCAACCTCACAAATCGCTAATTGTTACATTGCTTCTCCCAATCTAAAATAATATGGTGACAGAGAAAGTATAGATTCGCCACCTTTCATAATTTTACGTTTATCCCAAAATTGCAGATTACTCCAACAAAGTTCAAAGTGGCTAAACCATGTACCTGCCGAGATGGTCCCAAGGCCAACTCTTTGGAGCCCTATGGTTATCTGCGGCATATTTTTAAACAGCTTCCCCTGGTTCAAACCGAGCTAGACCTCGGAGACCTGCTGCCCCAAAATATTCATCCCGACGACATTGCTCTCACTGCTAAAGGCTAACGGCTGACATCTCGCATTCCCACGACCGTTACCGTCACGAGGCTTTACGGGGGGTTCAGTAATCGTATACGAAGTATCGAATAAGGTGATATACCCATTGCCAAGGAATTATCCCTATTAAAATGAATGGATTGCCCTATTGATATTGACCTAAAATACATTTACGTAAAAAATGAGCAATTATAAAGTTACTTATCCTCTATGGCTAATTCGCTATTCAACTGACCCAATTCGTTTTTAGGGCTCCACAAACCTCCGCTCACCTCTTCTTGCTTAGCAAAAATCTAATTGCGCCGTAAACTCAGTCTCTGTTCTAAACTCATCCGGGATCTGCATAGTACAACCATTAGATTGAGGATTGTTAGCCATAACAACCATTAAACCGAAAGGAGGCCGTCATGTTTAGCAAAATGAAATCCGACAATAAAATTCTGTGTGAAAAGGTCTTTTTTATAAGTTTATTTTGTTTAATCCTATTGTTACCGACAAGGGGTTATGCGCAAGAATTAAATTTTGAATTGTTAAAAGCAGCTCAGGCTGGCGACACGGTTGCTGTTAAATCGCTACTGGTTAAAGGCGCTGATGTTAATGCCCGAGATGAGCTAACCAATACAGCCCTGAATTGTGCAATTCAAAACAACAAAACAGATTGTGTCATCACATTGCTTGATAACGGGGCTGACGTCAACGAAAAGAACTACAGCGGATACCCTCCATTGGTATTAGCGACATGCAAAGGCAACGCTGAAATGGTCAAAGCCTTACTCGAAAAAGGGGCCGACGTTAACGGCAGAGACCCTTACGATTGGACAGCTTTAATGAATGCGGTTTATCTAAATAACGTTGAAATGGTCAAAATGCTTTTAAACAAAGGGGCCGATGTAAATGCTAAAAACTATATGGGCAGATCAGCGTTGTTTATGGCAGAGTCGCTTGGTCGCTCAGAAATTGAACCTGTACTTAAAGTTGCCGGTGCTAAAAAATAGCAATCGGAAAGCTCTGAGCACGCTTGTAAGCATTTTGAACTCGTCTGATTGTCAGTAGAAATAACACCCACCCAGCTATGTTTATTTAAAGCCCCACAATTTAGTTGGAATAAAAGACATGAAGAATCCACTCAAAATGTGCAAGTTTAGCTTCTGACAGGTTTTCGTTACATTCCTGTCGGAGGCACCAGACCAATATTCGGTGTATAAAAATTTATCATTATCTGTATTTGCTTTTACTTGGTCGGAAAACAGTTTTAAGGGTTGTAGAAAGTACAGTGTAAAGAAAGGAGGAAGCGATGAAAAAACTCCTATTAATAGCCTTAATTATTTCCTTGTCTTTTACAGTAACTAATTCAAACTCAGAATCTGATGAAATATGTTGCACTTGGGTTAATACAAGTTACACATCGGGTGAGCCGCCACAAAAACTAATTTTTAGTTTTGATGGAACATTCGCAAGCTACAATACTAAAAAAACAAATGACGCACTCAAAAGGGGGATGTATTCAATAGCTAAGAAGTGGCAGGATTTAGAAGGGAATATTTGGTACCAAATAAAAATGGAGGGCCCCAAGTCTGAAACGAAATACAAGCTGGCTAAGATTAGTGATGATGGTAAAGTACTTGAATTCATATGCAAGACAGATAAATATCCTGCTGAAATATCTTCAAAAGATAAGGCCTACTGCAAATATAATCGATATTAGCAGGAATTTATCGAAACCTAAAAAGCGTCAAAAAGGGAAGAATGAGTTTAATTCTTCTCTTTTTGGTAGAATTACGATACCTGTTATCTAAAACAGTTTTAAAAATATCCTGACCCGTTGTGATACTAAAACCGTATTTGTTATGAGTACAAAAAGTTGAAGGGTACATTTATTGGATGGGAATCGTAATTTTGTTCAGGTAACCCCCCGGCTCTGCCATGAGGATCGTGGAGTTTGACAATAACGGAAAAATAGTGAAGCCTCCCTGGGCGTGAACCGCTCCAATTTACGAACTTCTGGAGGCTCCATGAGAACTCCAGGGGGTTTAAGCCACACGCGTATAGACTATTGCGAAACAGTCCGAAACTGAATGTGAACCTCCGGGACAACTCTTGGCATTTGACGACTCTTGGTGTATGTACTGCCATGTCGTTGTATAAGATTGGATCAAGATGTTCTTAACACTAACAGGGTGTGTGCCCGCCCCTTTCTTTGCAGGCTGACCCATGCAAAATCCCACAAGCTCAAAGAACCCGTTTTCCAAAAATTTTCCCCATTTACTCCAAAGTCCATCGGGCCTCAGGATAGAGGTGAACGCCAATGGCTCCATCCGTCGCATGGACCACGGCGATATCCTCCTTAACCTTTTCCTTGGCACCGAGATCGAAGGGGGTCCCGCCAACCTCTACCTGCGCCGTCATGGAACATCGATTGAGGCCGCACCACTTATCGGGCCGCAGAGTCCCGCGGCTATCCATTTGGATGAACGGGGCATTAGCGCCGGCGGCGAATGGCATGGCATCCGCTTCCGCGTATCGTTGGTCCTGGCGGAATCGACGCCGGCCTGGTTCTGGCACTTAAGGCTCGAAAACACCCTCGATACCGCGGAGAAGCTGGACCTCATCTACGCTCAGGATCTTGCACTTGCCCATTACGGCGCGGTTCGAATCAATGAGTATTACACCAGCCATTACGTGGACCACACGCCCTTATCGCATCCGGAGCGAGGCATTGTTCTCGCTTCGCGCCAGAATCTCTCCATGGCCGGTCGGCAACCCTGGTGTGTTATCGGCACCTTCGGCAAAGGGGTGGGATTCGCAAGCGATGCGCTTCAGTTTCACGGACTTGCCACCCGCGCGGGACAGGTGCCCGTGGGGCTGGCCGAAGGGCTGGACACCGTTCGGCGACAGCACGAGAACGCCATGGCCGTGATCCAGGATGCCCCGGTGCGACTGGGGCAGGGCGAAGTGATCGAAAGGGGCTTCTTCGGCTGGTTTGAAGCCGATCATCCTGAGGCGACCTCTGCCAAAGATCTTGTTTTCGTTGATAAAGCGATAGGGTTGCCTGAAGCGGTGCCGGCATTCGACTCAAATGCGCCTTACGGTTCAGAACCACCCGCGAGTCTTTTTACTTCCGCTCCCTTACTAGACCCCCAGGATCTGACTGAAGCCGAAATCGCAGATCTCTTCGGCACCGAGCTGCGTGCGGTTGAAAGGGAAGATGGCAAAATCCTCAGCTTCTTTACCGGAACGAACCGCCACGTGGTGCTGAAGGCCAAGGAGCTGAGCGTTCTTCGGCCCCACATGCAGATCCTCCGGACCGGTCACCGTTTGATTCCCGAGGAGGCGGCGCTCACCTCCAATACTTGGATGGGTGGTGTGTTCCACGCGATGGTGACACAGGGCCACGTCAGCATCAACCGCTTCCTTTCCACGCCCCACAGCTATCTGGGCCTTTTTCGAGGCAATGGCCTCCGCCTTTTCGTTGAAATGGCTGACGGCTGGCACCTGCTGGACGTGCCCTCCGCCTTTGAGATGACGCCTGAGAGCAGCCGCTGGATTTACAAACATTCGGACGGGCTCATCGAAATCCGAAGCGGCGCCCCCGCCGATCGCCACGAATTGACCTTCTCGGCAGAGGTTTTGTCCGGCGCCCCTTTGCGCTTCTTCTTGTCGTGGCATGTGGCCCTCAACGGAGAGGACGGAAGCAGTGCCGTGCCCGTCCGATACGTTCAGGATGAGGAAGGCGTGTTCGTACAACCAACCCTCGAATCTGATGTGGGTCGCCGTTTTCCGGAAGGTGGTTTCCGAATCGCTCCCCTTGACGGCACGGTCATAGAGCGGATCGGAAGGGACGAGATGCTGTTCGCAGACGGCATTTCCCGCAATCAGCCCTATCTCTGCATGATCAGCGAACCGGCCGTTTCCATCGGTTTCCGGCTCAAGGGCTGTCTCATCTCCGAGCAACTGGAGACTCGTGCAGCGCAAAACCATTCTCAATTCTGGACCGATATCACCGGAGACTTTCAACTCCATCCGCCCATTGACACTCCTTTATCCGGTTCGGCGAAACAGTTCGGAGAAATCCTGCCTTGGTTCATTCAGAACACCCTGATCCATTATCTGGCCCCGCGGGGCCCGGAGCAATACACGGGCGGCGGCTGGGGCACACGCGATATCTCTCAGGGGCCGGTGGAACTCTTTCTGGGGTTGGGTCGTCATGAGCCCATACGAGAAATTCTGATCTGCCTCTTCAAGGCCCAGAACCCCGAAGGCGACTGGCCCCAATGGTTCACGTTCTTCGACCGGGAGCGGAACATCCGGGCAGGGGATTCCCACGGCGACATCGTGTTCTGGCCGCTGCTGGCACTGGCGCTATACCTGGTCGCCTCGGAAGACGAAACCCTGCTTGACGAGATCGTGCCTTTCTTTCATCCGGAGGGAGAAAGTTGGGCTGAAAAGGCCACTCTTTGGCACCATGTGGAGCGCGCACTGGCCGTCATTGGCAACCGGCTCATTCCCGGCTACAAGCTGGCGGCCTACGGCCATGGGGACTGGAATGACTCCATGCAGCCGGCCGATCCGACCATGCGGGAGCGACTCTGCAGCGCCTGGACCGTGACGCTTCACTACCAGACCCTCAATACGCTGGCGAAGGCCTTCAAGCGGCTGGGCCGAAGCGACCAGGCGAGCCAATTTGCGGCCGCGGCCCGAGATGTTCACGATCAGTTTCAGCGTCATCTTCTGAGGGACGGGACCGTGACCGGATATGCCTATTTTTATGACGGCGACCGCATCGATTACCTGCTTCACCCGCGGGACAAGGCCACCGGCGTCTCCTACAGTCTCCTCCCGATGATCCATGCCATCATCAACGATCTTTTGACCCCGGAGCAGGCCCGGAAGCATTTGGACATCATCAAAACACACCTGCTCGGTCCCGATGGGGCCCGGCTTTTCGATCGGCCCATGGAATACCGAGGTGGCCCCCAGAAGTTCTTTCTGCGCGCGGAAAGCGCTTCCTTTTTCGGCCGGGAAATCGGGCTCATGTACACCCACGCTCATCTGCGCTACGCGGAGGCCCTGGCGCGTTACGGTGATGCCGAAGGGTTTTTCCTGGCCCTCTGCCAGGCCAATCCTATCGGCATCCGATCGATCGTTCCCGCCGCAACCCTTCGCCAGGCCAATTGTTACTACTCAAGCTCTGACGGTGCGTTTGCCGATCGATATGAGGCATTCCTGGAATATGATCGCGTGAAAAAGGGCGCTGTCCCCCTCGACGGAGGATGGCGGGTTTATTCAAGCGGGCCCGGCATCTGGACAAGGCTGATGCTGCAGTCTTTTCTCGGTCTTCGGTGGGAGCGATCCGCGCTGATGATTGACCCGGTGATTCCAAAGGTGCTCAACGGACTTCAGGTGGAGATGAAACTGGGCGGAATCTCATTCGAAGTGACCTACCACATCGAGGGCACCGGCTGCGGTACTAAAGTGGTAAGACTCAATGGCGACAAGCTGCCTTTCAAACGGAGCGAAAACCCGTACCGTATCGGAGCGGCCCGTGTCCCCATGACCGCCGTGTGGGAGCGGCTCACTACGGGAACCAATCAACTCGCTGTGGACTTAGGGATCACTCAACAATAACTTACCCCAAAACTGATCCGTTTCCGATCCAGAAATGCGCAATTTTCTGCAAGCTCAAGGAAATCGGCGGCATTGCGCGGAGGCATACTCCTGTATGCCGCACAAGCAATTCCGCCAATTGACGCCGAAATTGCGGAAAAGGGCCATTTATGGACGGAAACTAGACTGATTCGCGCCCGACCGGTCAAACCGCAAGGTCGTAATTCTTCGTGAGGATTTGGCCCGCTTCAACGGGGGAGTAGGTCCAAAAGCCACCTTTTTCCAGCTCCAGCACCATGTGGTAGGGTTCCAGGTTTTCGCTGCTCTCTTCAAAGGTCACACAGCTGATGCCATGTCGATTAAGCAGGCCCAGGACCCACTCGACCTGCTCTGAGGAGAGCGTCGTGCTCGGCTTTTCCAGAAAGGCAAAACGTGGACCGGCAAGCAGGACGCGCGCAATAACCAGGAGTTGCTGCTCCGAAAGCGTCAGCACGCTTTCCCAGGTCTGCCGGGTGTTTATACCGCCAAAACGCTTGAGTATGGAATCGATTTTCAGGCTCCGCAACCCCTCGAGAATACGGATTTCCGGAAATTCGTTATTGAGCAGATCCTTCTCGCTCGGCTGAGCCTCTTCAGGCCAGGGCCGGATAAACAATTCACGCAGTGAACCGGGGGGCAAATAGGGCCGCTCGGTTACAAAAAGAATCTTCTCCAATGGGGGCCGGACAATATTTCCGTCGTTCACGTCCCAGAGCCCGGCCGTGGCGCGAAAAAGAGCCGATCTTGTCGAATCATCCGACCCGCAGATCAAAACTTGCCGGCCATGTGGAATGTCAAGGGACAGTTCCCGGACGAGGACCCGGTCGCTGCCCGGTGCACGGAGTGTTACCCCTTTGTAAACCACTTGTTCATCGTCTTTGGGGCCCTGGCTTGCGGATATCTCAGTGACCTTCGCCTGGCCGTTGGCCTCAGTCAGCGAGCTCAACCTGGCCAGCACGGCAGTAAAAGAGGAAATTTTTTGAAACTGGGTGACGATCAAGGAAAACGCCCCCAGCAGATGGCCGAAGGCAATGGCCGACTGGGTAATCACACCGAATTGGACCTTCCCGTCGATAAAAAGCGGGGCAATGATCAGGGCCGGAATAATCTGAATCAACCAGTTGTAGCCTGTGGTGCAGAAATTTACGTTTCGGGTTGTCTTGATAATATTTAAGAAATTCCCTGTCAGGTCACCCAGGTTCCGGATGAGCAATCGGATCAGACGGCCTTCATGCCGGCAGAGGGCGACCGACTCGGCATTTGATCTCAGGTGGAGCAACGCCGCCCGGAAATTGGCCTCCTTGTCCAACTGGTCAAAGTTCAACCTCACCAACCGACGGCCGATGAAATAGGTCAAACAAGTGCCTGCCGCCGCGTACAAAACGGATACCCCAAAAAGCATGGGGCTGATGGACCAGAGCACCCCCGAGAAGGCGACAACCGTCAGGGTGCCGTTGAGCAGCATGAGCACAAAGGAGATGGTGGTGGCCGTAAATGCGCGGATATCTTCTGCGATACGCTGGTCCGGATTCTCGATCTCACCGGCCATTTTGAGGCGGTAATAGACCCGTTTATTGGCATAAACGAGGATGGTCCGGCGGGTTGCCCATTCCCGCCACATGAGCCCAAAGCGATCCTCGGTGAAACGGTAAATGCTACCGGCGAACGTGGAGGCGGCGAACACACCGATGTAGACCAGTGCCATCAGGATAAACCCGCTCCGGTTGCGGTCTTCGATGGCGGTCATGAAGTCGCGGCCCACATAACTGTTGAGCACATTCAAGGCATTGATGCCCAACATAAACACAATGAGCAGTGCAATGAGCCACTTGGCCTTTCTGCCGACCTGTTCAGCGGTGAGGAAAATTTTCACCCAATGGGTGAAATGATCCCACGTTTCACGGTTGACCAAGACCTTTTTCCTCATGTATGCGTCCGAAGGGGTGTGAACATTTAAGGTCATATTATAACAAAGTGCTGAAAATACGGCAAGAAAATTAGATGGGAGCGCTGCAACTCGTTCAAGAGCTGCTATCTAATTACTTATCGTCTTAATACCCGTTCGGACTTGAGGAAATTCTCAAAGTCTTTCCATCATAACCTGATCACCCCCTCTGCGGGACATTCCCGGCAGATGAATCCTGCTGTATCGAAATCCCTCAACATCCGGCCATTGACCTCGACTTGCCGGATGGGCCGGGACAACGGCGGTTTCACAAGAATGCCGCCAGCCGGTACAATCAAATCGCCCTTTAACGTCAGTCGCAAAGCGTTCGGCTCTTCCAAACGCAACGAATAAGAGATTTTTCCGTAATAGGTGGGCAGGTTTTCCACCCCGACCGCATGCCCTTCCGTTAACCATTCCGGCGCCACGCCGCCCGCAATGACCAGGGTCTTGTCCTCCTCTCTCTCGTAGGCGAACAGGCTGCAGAGAGCCAAGATGTATTCAGCGCTGATCCACGTGTGCGGCAGATCGCCCATAAAGCTGGGGCTTGAAGGATCGCGCCAGGATATTTCGGGCCATTGATTCCAGGGCGGGATGCGCCGGTCGGCGAGCATGAATTCCAGAAGCTCCATGGCTTCTGCGCGTTTACCGAGCCTTACCAGCGCCCCGATGATCCGGATCTCATAGGCGCTGTAGTTGTTCCAGACTACACGGCCGCTTTTACGCTCCCGGAATCCCGCCAGGTATTTGTCAAAGGTGTTGTCGGTCTCTGCCCGAGGCAAAAGACTCAGCTCGTCCAGCAAGGCCACGGCGATGGCGGTCGCTGTCGGGTCGAAATCGCCGAGCTCGACGGAGCCGGGAATGAAGTCGATGCCATGCCGGGCTATGGTAGCTGCAAGAGACGCCCTCACATCCTCCGAAAAGGCATGTTTGAGGCGAGTCAGACGCGCGGCCTCCGTGTCATCTCCCAGAACTTCCGCCATTTGCGCCGCATCCCCGAGGCCTCGGATGGCCCAGAAATCGTCCCAATAGGCGTGGACCGGATGGGCCATGTAGCCTTCATGACTCATGGATTCAGGCAGAAGACCGTAGTAGGCCCGTTTCTCTTGTGTCTGGTACTCCTTCGTCAGACGTTTCCTGCGCAACCCATCCATGAATGCCAGAGCCTTGAGTGCGGCCGGCCACATCTCGACCAGAAACGATTTGTCGCCGGTGAACCGAAAATACTCCATGATGGCGAAGATGAATTCGCCGTAGGCGTCGAATTCCGGCAGCCACTCGGGGCCTTCTCGGCCGGTGCTGTCGGGGATTTTGCCGTCAACTTTCTGAAAGCCCGCATACCAGTGTATAAAATCACGGATCGCGCCCGGGTGACCCATGCGCAGCAGGGCCGCACCCATGATGGCGCCATCCCGGATCCAGGATCGGGTATAGCGGCGCGGTCCGGGACAGAGCGCCGGCCCGTCGCGGTTGATCAGGATGTGCGCGGCTGCTGTTTTGAAAGTGTCGAAAATGGGCTGTGCACTGGTGGGGAGGTGAAATATGACATCGTTGAGTTTGGCTTCCCAGCCCCGAGCCGCTTGCTCGTAAGCTTCGTGCCCGGTCAGGCTCCGACCGAGCAGCAGAGTGCGCGCCGCGCCCACTTTCATCCCTTCATTTGTGCCGAAGGGGACTGCCAGATAAACATCTTCATGTAAGCCGGGCCCAAGGTTCATATCAAAGCGCAGGGCCCCGGACGCAAACCCGAAATCGTCGGTCACCTGCGTCTGAGGAGGCAGCTCACCCATGGCCAGATAGCGTGTTACCCCGCCGGCAGCAAAGGACGCGCCACCGAATGCGACCGGCGAAGACAGAGGAATCACCACCCTGTTACCGTTGATACGGACCACCCCATCACGGAAGGCGAGATCTCGCACCCGACTCACACCCCCGAAGGATTGCCAGCTCTGCCAGGTGGGGGTGACCTGAAAGGGCCGGAGCGCCGCGAAGAAAAGAACCGATTGGCCCGCCTGCGCCATATTTGTAACACGGTAACGGATAAATAAAACCGGGCCCCATTCCGCCAGGACTGTGAAGGCTGTAACCTTCATGGTCAGGCCTTCTATCCGCCATTCGGAGGAAGGAATAGGCAAATACCCTTTCGCCAATGCTTGACTCGAATCCCCATCCGCCCAGGTGACAAGCCGTCCGGCCACATGGAGAAACGGTTCGATGGAAAAGGATCCTTTGTCTACTTCCACCATGCCCTCTTCATTCATCAGGGCCTGGGTCTCTCCATCGCCGGTCCCCACAATCGTCCAGTAGGTTTGCCGGCCGAGAAAATACTTCGGATAAAGACCGGTCGACTTCTCACGGGCGATGGATTCAAAGAAATGATTCAGGGTCCGGGAGAAGTCATAGGATTTGACTTCGATCCTACGAATGGCGAATCCTTTTGCCTGCTCACTCTGGAGGAGGTTGATTCGGATTAAGCGGGACGTTGATTGCGGAAGGTAGAGATAGCTCCTTTCACTGCCCCCTTGACGCGTCGCATACACCGTGTTCCATGTGCCTCCGTCAAGGGAAACCTGAACATCAAACGCCTGTGCCGCATAACCCTTTTCCCACTGAACCACCAGCCCCCCGTATTCCCGCACCTGCCGGAAATCAATCAACAGCCACTGGGGCTCAGGAGAGGCTTCGCTTCGCCAGCTCGAATTTCCCGCATCCAGCGCGTTTTCCGGCCCGTGGCCCGGCAGCGCGCTGGATGCCTGGACCTTCGGCGTTAACCGATAGGTCTCGTCGCGCATCTTCAACGCCTCGATCCAGACCGTCCCTTTGCGGCCCGGCCCGGCGGCAATGACCAGTTCAATGGCCGTCACGTTGCGGGGGGGACCGCCTCCAAGCGGCCCCCAGGCAAACCCGATCTGGTGGCTCCGAATGGTAAAAGGCTGCCATGTCTCCGGAAAATCAAAGGCCTCCACCCGATAACGCCACACATTCTGGTGGCTCTCATCTACCAGTTTGAATTCAAATGCATTGCGAGGCGCAAGGCCGCGGATTTGGAAAAGAAAGGAATAGCTCTCGGGGATATCAAGGGAAAAGGGTTTGGTCGCGACGACAAAACCGCCTCCCCCCCGGAAGTCAAAATCCAATCGCATCGCAATGTCGAAAAACCCCTGGTCCTGGGAAATGCGAAGCGTCGCCTGTCCCGAAGTGATGGTCTTCCACCTCGAGAGGTCTTCAAACGTATCCAGAACTTTTTCCTTTATTTCAGTCAATCTGTTTCACCACCCAGATAGAAGGCCTTTACCATGTCATTTTCTTGAAGCGCGCATGATTTGTCGACCGTCGATTACGGCTTAAAAGCTATTATAGACCGGATTTCCATGAAATAGCCAGAGCGCATATTCAACTTAAATATAATTCTGATAATTACAACTACTATCAAGTAACTATAAGGTGTGTACGACCCCGAACGTCCTCCCAATCAGGCACAAATCTGCAATTTCCCCAAAATGCATATTACAATTGAGAAATCACTTTTGTTACCATCAATTCCGCAGGATCCTGTTGAGTTTCATTTCTTTTAGATAGAAACACAGAGGCTATATGTCGTGAGACTTTAAGACCTGACGATTTTCATCCTGGATGACGACGAATCCACTCTCAGGTTCATCAAACGGCTGAGGAGATCAGCGGGACCCCGGAATGTCGAGACATTTGCCTGTACCGAGGATTTCTTGAACGGTGAGGTCTTTAAAAAACATAGCCTTTTGATTGAAGAACTGCTGCTGCCGGGTATAAGTGGGCTCGACCTTTATCGTCGTCTCAAACCGGATAGTTGGTCATATATGACCATTGATCATATATGACCATTAGCATTGACCATTTCTATCCTGCTCACCCGCGTTTTCTCGATCATATTTCTCCATTAAATCAACATGATGTTGTTAAAAAGCTGAACTCACGAAATCCGGCATGAACTTTGAGTATTAAAGATGGTGAATTGTCAGTGCTGTTTAGTCTTGGACGAAAAAGCGGTCGATGCTCGAAATCATAGAATAAACCCGATGGCCGGTCTTACCCAAAGGTGACTGTAATGATCGTGGTCCGAATAACCCTGAATGTGCTGCCTGAAAAGCAGAAAGAGGTGGTGCAAACACTCCTGTCGATGATGGGACCAGTGGAAAAGGAGGCGGGTTGTCTCAGCTGTTCGCTCTTATGCGATATGAGGGACAAGAACCTGCTCTGTGTGCTTGAGGAGTGGAAAAACCGCGAAAAGTTGGACCACCATTTAAAATCCGACATGTTCGGTGTTTTACTGGGGACAAAAAGTCTTTTGTGTCAACCGCATGGTATCCGCATATACACCGTCCAGCTCGCCGAAGGGGTGAAGGCCGTTCACGCTGCACGCGGCGAAAGAGTATGCCGGCGTGTGAAAGGAGGTTGAATCGTGAACATTTTGCTTATCTACCCAAAATTCCCGGATACCTTTTGGTCCTTCACCTATGCCCTGCGATTTATAAGGAAGAAATCGGCCTATCCGCCACTTGGCCTGCTCACCGTCGCTGCCATGCTGCCCGAAGAATGGCCCAAGCGACTGGTGGATGAGAACGTAGACGAGCTTCGGGATGAAGATCTGGCCTGGGCGGATCTGGCTCTTGTCGGCGCAATGGCAGTTCAGCGCAAATCGGCTGTCAACATCATCGACCGTTGCAAGGACAAGGGATTGAAAATCGTTGCCGGCGGATCGCTTTTCACAGCGGAACCGAACGCTTTTGAGCAGGTGGATCACCTGGTTTTGGACGAGGCCGAGCTTACCCTGCCAACTTTTCTTGAGGATTTTAAAAATGGGCGTCCGAAAAAGATCTACAGGGCATCCGGTTTCTGCGATCTTCATGACACCCCCATCCCCTCATGGCATTTGATACGCATGAAAAAATATGCATCGATGAGCATTCAGTTTTCCAGAGGATGCCCGTTTAACTGCGAGTTTTGTAACGTGACGATTCTTTTCGGTCATCGGGCACGTATGAAAGCACCCCGGCAGGTCATCGCAGAACTAGATCGTATTTATGATGCAGGCTGGCGCAGCAATATTTTCTTCGTTGACGACAATTTTATCGGAAACAAACAATACCTGAAAGCACAGCTGCTGCCCGCCCTGATCGAATGGCGAAAAGATAAAAAAGGATGTGTTTTTTTTACGGAAGCCTCGATCAATCTGGCCGATGATCCCGAGCTCCTGGATATGATGGTAACGGCCGGCTTTGATTCCGTTTTTATCGGTATCGAGTCGCCCGATGAGGTCAGTCTTACGGAATGTCGTAAAACTCAGAACAAAAACCGCGATCTCCTGCAAAACGTCAAAACGATCCACCGCGCGGGCTTACGGGTGATGGGCGGTTTTATTGTCGGCTTTGACAGCGATACGCTGTCTACATTCCAGCGGCAGATCGATTTCATCCAGAAAAGCGGGATTGTAACCGCGATGGTCGGAATGCTCCAGGCGCCTCCAGGAACGCGGCTCTTTGAACGACTTCAAATGGAAAACAGGGTGTTTCGTGCGTTTTCCGGAGACAACGTCGATGGAACGACCAATATCGTCCCCAAAATGGGTATGGACAGGCTATTGGATGGGTATCGATCGATTATGAAACAGATCTATTCTCCCCGTAACTTCTACCGGAGGGTTAGAAATTCTCTGATAGAGCTAAGGCCACCCGACATTACCGTACCACTGGATTTTCAGAGGTTTCTCGCGTTCTTTCACTCCGGTTTCAAGCTCGGCATATTGGGTAAGGAACGTTTCCAGTACTGGCATCTATTGCTCTGGACGTTGATCCGCAAGCCCCGGCAGGTGCCATTAGCCGTCACCCTTGCAATCTACGGATACCACTACCGGAAAATTTGCGAGTTATACATTCTTTAAAATGTTTTCAAACGGGAAATGACGTCGGCAGTGAGATGAACGGCCGAAAGGTCAAGGAAAGGAAACATTATGTCAGAGAAATTAGAATCCAAGAATATCGAGCAATTACTGGCTGAGGCCGATGAACTCATTCAACAGATTAATTCCGATGCCATCAAAGACATGAAAGAAGAGCATCGTCTGCAGTTTGAAAAACACGCTCAAAACCTGGAAAAAATAAAAGCCGAGGTTCAGGACAAGATCCAGAAGAAAGAAGCATCGGACATAGGCTCAGGCGCGGAGGGTATGCACGAGGCGATCCAGGATATTGTGAAGGCCATGCACGACTTGACAAGCAAGCTTTTCTGACGGTCGCAAAAAGCCTTTGAATAACAGTCGGACGCTCAATCAAATTTCAAAAATTATGCATTTTTACCGGCAGTGGATCATTCGGGAGCCTCATTGAGGTGCCTTGAATTTCACACAGGCATGCTATGTCATCGCAGAAAAATATGGGAAAATGAAAATGGCATCCAATGAAAATAAAGACCCAATAAGCAATCTATTGAATAAGCTTCGTTCCTTCTTTGGTCTCAAGGACCCCCGGAAAAAAAAGGACGCCTTGCCCCCTAAGGCTCATTTCAGCATCTGGTATTTCCTGATGGTCTTCCTCTTGTTTGCCTACCTGCAACAATACCTTTTTTCTGGAAAAGTGGAGACGATTCCCTACAGCCAATTTAAACAATACATAACCGAAGGCACTGTGAGTCAATTGACCATCGGCCCGGATAATATCAATGGAACTTTAAAGGGAACGCCGGGCCAAAAGTTTACGACGGTCAGGGTGAATGATCCCAACCTGGTGCAGGAATTGGATGCGCGCAACGTCAGTTATTCCGGACAGTACGAAAATAAACTCCTGAGCAGCATTCTCTCCTGGGTTATCCCCATTGGCATTTTTTTCCTGATCTGGCGCTACGCTATGAAAAAGATGGGGCCGGGGATGGGGGTGATGTCTTTCGCCAAGAGCAAAGCCAAAATTTTTGCCGAAAGTGAAACGAAGGTCACTTTCGCCGATGCAGCCGGCATCGATGAGGCCAAGGAAGAGCTCCAGGAGGTCGTTGAATTTTTGAGCAATCCGGGGAAATTCCAGAAACTGGGTGGGAGGATTCCCAAGGGAGTGCTTCTGGTCGGCCCGCCGGGTACCGGCAAGACCCTTCTGGCCAGAGCAGTGGCCGGGGAGGCCAAAGTGCCCTTCTTCAGCATCAGCGGGTCCGAGTTTGTGGAAATGTTCGTCGGTGTGGGCGCAGCCCGCGTTCGCGATCTTTTCGCTCAGGCCGCCGGTCAGGCGCCCTGCATCATTTTTATCGATGAACTGGACGCGCTGGGGAAGGCCCGGGGAATGAATGTCATGGGTGGGCATGATGAACGCGAGCAGACGCTTAACCAGCTCCTGGTGGAGATGGATGGGTTCGAGACAAACAAAGGGGTCATTATTATGGCCGCCACCAATCGACCGGAAATTTTAGACCCGGCCCTGTTGCGCCCGGGACGGTTTGATCGGCAGGTTCTGGTAGACCGGCCGGATATCAATGGCCGCGAAGCCATCTTGAAAATTCACTCCAAGAATGTGGTGATAGGTCCCGAAGTCGATCTCCGAAACATCGCCGGCCGCACCCCGGGCTTCGTAGGCGCAGACCTGGCCAACATTATCAATGAAGCCGCGCTGCTGGCTGCCCGAAATAATAAAGAAATGGTGGAGCTGGCGGATTTCGACGAGGCCATCGACCGGGTGGTTGCGGGCCTTCAGAAAAAAAACCGGGTGATGAATGCCAAGGAGAAAGAAATTGTCGCCTTTCATGAGTCCGGACATGCGATTGTGGCCGAGTCTGTTGAACATGCCGACCCGGTGCACAAGATTTCCATTATTCCCCGGGGAATTGCGGCACTCGGATATACCCAGCAGCAACCGACTGAGGATCGTTATTTGATGACGCGCTCGGAGCTGCTGGACCGGCTGGCCGTTCTTTTAGGCGGCCGGGTGGCGGAGGAGCTGGTTTTTGAAGAAATCTCAACCGGGGCCCAGAACGACTTACAGCGGGCCTCAGACATCGCCCGGTCCATGGTCACGGAATACGGCATGAGCGATCGCCTGGGACTGGTGAGCTATGAGCGTCCGCGCCAGCCGATGTTTCTCCCGGAAAGTTTTTCTCCCGGTAAAAATTACAGCGAAGCGAAGGCCGCCCAAATTGACGAAGAGGTCACACGGTTTATCGAGGAATCCCATCAACGCGTGCGTAAAATCCTCTCCGAGCAGCGACCTGTACTCGATGATTTGGCCCATCTCCTCTCGCAGAAGGAAAGTGTGCAGGGAGAGGAGCTCAGAAAGATGTTGTCCGAATCGAAGCGCGAATAGGTGAGGTAATCATCGATGAAGAAACAGAACAAGAGACGGCTTGAAAAAACCACGTTAAAAAACAAACAAAATGAAGTCAAAAAGAAACCAGCAGGAGGAAATACCATGAAATCAAGCACAAAAGACAACGCAGAGGGCAAGATGCACAAAATGAAGGGTAAGATCAAGGAGGTTGCCGGGAAAATAACCGGCGATCGCGACTTGGAAACCGAAGGCAAAGACGAAAATTTAGACGGTAAAGTTCAAGAAAAGGTCGGCGAGATCAAGAAGGTCGTTGGAAAGTAAACATAGCCATTTTTGACGGTGAACAAGCACCACATGAAAGGAGATAATCCATTCGGCAATTCGTATTGGGAAATGAAAAAGTTTTTTCATAAAATGCAAAGAGTGCACAATTAAGACCCTAAATTGTAAATTGAACTCAAAGGAGGAGAAAATGACAAATATCTTAACCAATGATGTCCAAGCATATGTCAGAGAAATGATTTCAAGAGAGTTCGGATCTGTCAACAAAGAGGAAAAAGTGCATTCGGAGAACCGAACATTAATCAACAGTGAAAATCATAATCAGCAAAAAGAAAAAGCAGATTTCGGCCAAGGAAACAGTCACTTTGGTTATTGAAACTGGTGATGGAATTGCGTCAAAAACGGGATGAGGTGTCTGCAAAGTTGAAGGAGCTGAGTTCTTCCAGCGGAAAAGCCTGGGAGCAACTAAAATCAGGTATCGATGCGGCCATGGATGATTTGGGTAACGTTTACAAAAAGGATGCGGCGGAGTTCGGCAAATCCTGAAGACATTGGTTTTACTGCTCTGTGGTGCTGTCCGAGTCGTTCAGGGGCGGAGAATTATTCAGCCTGAAGGGAGTCATGAACTAAACCAAGTCGGTCCTCGCCATTAGACGATTGAGAAGGCAAAATCACTTCTGCTTGCACCGATCGTGGGTGGTATTTTTCTCGTGGGCGGCATCGTGTTTCTGGTCGCGGGAAAGAAAAAAAGCTGATGGGAGGCAAAACGTTTCAATCATGGAGGTTATTATGGAGGACAAAAGAAAAGCGTACGAAGAAAGACTTGATTCACAGTTGAAGGAATGGAGCGCGCAGATCGCTCTACTCAAAACCAGGGCGGAGAATGCCAAGGCCGAGGCGAAGGTCGATTACTACAAGACCATAGAGGTCTTTGAACAAAAACAGGATAAGGCCAAAACGAAACTGCAGGAGCTGAAGACCGCCGGCGATGAGGCCTGGGATGCCGTCAAAACAGGCGCGGAAAAAGCCTGGGCTGAGGTCAAGACCGCCTATCACGATGCGGTCTCAAAGTTCAAATAAAAAGATTTTGATGGCGTTAGAAAGGAGTCGAACATGCTTTGGACCATATTTGTGATCCTCTTAGTTTTGTGGGGACTGGGATTGATGACCGGCTACACGCTGGGCGGCGTCATTCATGCCCTGCTGGTCATCGCCATTATCGTGGTGCTGATCCAGGTTATTCAGGGACGAAGGCGGGTGTAATTATTTGAACCCTTGCCGTAATAGTTGATGTGTTTGCAGGAATGATCTGATCGTGAAATAGACGGGTTTATTCTCTCCCGAATAGAGCATGGCGACCACTGTTGACTTAAAGCTGGGTTTTCCAAGGGCCCGCTTTGAGGGTTCCGTGTTTTTCTCAAGCTTTCGATACAGGGCTCGGCTTTGGTTAAAACCCGGTGCACCTTAATAACAAAAGCGTTGAAGACAGCCGTTTGACCGGGTGGGGGCAATGCGAAATAATGTTGTCCGAATTCAGACCCGACATGGCAACCTTAGGGCCCCGGCAAAAAATAATTCCACCTCTTGCTTGTCTTATGGCCCGTCTACTGCGTTACATCCACCCACACGTATCCCGATATGCGCAGGTGGATGTGCCTTGTAGACAAACCATAATCCGGCGCATTCGTGTGGAATTATTTCTTACCGTGACCCTTACACCTGGGAGAGTATTAAATATGGAGAAAATGAATCCCGTGCAACCTTTGTTTCCCCATTTGCCGAAACGTCTCGAGGGCTTGGAGGAGCTGGCGGAAAATCTTTGGTGGAGCTGGAATCCAGGCGCACGAATGCTCTTCAAGACACTCGACCGGCAGGCCTGGAAGGAAAGCGGTCACAACCCCGACAAGATGCTCAGGGAGTTACCCCCCGAACTTCTGGGAAAGGCCGTCGCCGATGCCGACTACCTGCGTCAATATGACGCTGTGCTGGATGTATTCAATACCTACATGCGGCAAAAAGAATGCCGCCTGCTGGGACCTGTTTCCCGGGATCACAAGTATGCCGTGGCCTACTTTTCCGCCGAATACGGTCTCCACCGCTCCCTACCCTTTTACGCCGGCGGGTTGGGTTTTTTGGCGGGAGATTACATAAAAGAATGCAGCGACTTATGTATCCCGCTGGTCGCTGTTGGTTTCATGTATCCGGAGGGCTATTTCCGGCAACAGATCCGGGATGACGGCTGGCAGGAAAATCTCGTCGAGTCCATCAACCGCGAGGTCGCTCCTATTTCCAAAGTGATGGGCAAGGACGGACGGCAACTCTTCGTTAAGGTGCCGCTGACCGATCCCCCCATCTATGTCGCGGTGTGGAAAGTCGCCGTCGGGCGTGTCTCCCTCTATCTGATGGACACGGATATCGACATCAACGATCCCTGGAACAGAGGCATCACCGCCCGGCTCTATATCGGCGTTCTAGAGCAACGCCTGCGCCAGGAAATCGTCTTAGGACTCGGTGGCGCCGAGGTGCTCAAGACTTTAGGGATAGATCATTTCCTCTTACACTTGAACGAGGGCCATGCGGCCTTCGCTCTTTTGGAGCGCATCAGGGCAACGGTATCAGCGGGCAAAGACTTTGCCGCGGCCTGCGAAAAGAATATCAATACCACCATCTTCACAACCCACACCCCCGTTTCTGCGGGCCACGATGTTTTTCCCTTTCAGTTGATCGAAAAGTATTTTAATACCTACTGGCCTGATCTGGGTCTTGATCGCGACGCGTTTTTCCAATTAGGAATCCATCCGGAAAAACCGGGCGCAGGATTCAACATGACCGCTTTTGCGCTGAGGTTATCAGGCTGTCGGAACGCCGTGAGCAAGCGGCACGCTCAAGTCTCCAGAGAGATGTGGCGGAGCCTCTGGCCCGACGTGCCGGAAGATCAGGTCCCCGTCGATTACGTCACCAACGGCGTCCATGTGCCCACCTGGATCGAACCGAAAATAAAGCTTCTGCTGGACAAGTACCTCGGAACCGATTGGCTGGATAAGCATGACGATCCGGCCATCTGGCAGCTTCTCGACAACGTCCCCGACACCGAGTTGTGGCAAACGCACTACTGGCTCAAGGTGAAACTGATCGATGCGATACGGGAACGTGTTCGCCAACTTTGGGCCAATGGGGATGCCAGCGACTCCATCATGCTGACCGGTGGCGCTTTTCTGGATCCCTCGGTTCTTACACTCGGCTTTGCCCGCCGGTTCGCCACTTACAAAAGGGCCCTGTTGATCTTCCAGGATCTGGAGCGTCTTAAAAAACATCTCCAGGACCGCTGGCGCCCCATCCAGATCATCTTCGCCGGTAAAGCCCACCCCGCAGACGATCCCGGCAAACGGCTTTTGCAGAACCTGATCAACCTGGCGCGCAATCCACAGCTTGGGGGCAGAATTGCCTTTGTGGCGGATTATGGCGAACAATTGGCGCAGTACCTGGTGCACGGGGTGGATATATGGCTGAACAATCCGCTGCCAAGGGTTTAAAAGACGTTGAAGGATAAGTGCGTGCCTGTCCGGTTAAGCTATACAGAACGACATAAATCCTTGCGCATAATACACAGCGTTCTGCGAGTATGACCCCAAAAAGCTAGCTTTAAATTCGACGATACAAAGGGCCAATACGAAATTAATTGTGACGCTGTGTATAACGATATGAATAGATAAGATATGCAGTAGAATTCGAATAAAAAAAACGAGGGGTGGTGTCGGTGGCCATCATGTTCCTCTTTACACCGTTCGTGATGTCCTACCCGATGATGGACTGAGATAACGTACCGGAATGGAAACGGAAACCATCTTAATCTTGCTGTTCGTTGTGGCCACGGCCGTGGCGATCGCGGTGCAGCGTCTGGCCGTTCCGTACACAGTGGCCTTGGTCTTCACCGGCCTCGTGTTGGGGCTGTTGCATGCCTTCGAAGCACCCCACCTGACGAAGGCACTGCTGTTCAATGTGTTCCTTCCGGGGCTGCTCTTCGATGCCGCGTTTCACATCGAGTTTAAACAATTCTGGCGGAACCGCCTCACAATTAATTCTTTGGCCCTGCCCGGCGTGGTGGTGGCGATCGCGTTGACGGCCGTGATTTTGACACCGGTCGCCAACGGGCTTCATTTCGTGCAGGATTTTACCTGGAAACACGCGTTGGTGTTTGGCGCGATTATCTCCGCCACCGACCCCATCGCCGTGGTCGCAATCTTCAATAGCCTGGGTGTTCCGAAACGTCTATCTGTGTTGCTCAATAGCGAGAGCCTCTTAAACGACGGCGTCGCAATCGTATT
>Ga0272441_10001312_pt1 | contig 53217 bp, 28 predicted proteins | sample SSMProp6N_FD_193582 | JGI IMG/M metagenome (GOLD analysis project Ga0272441, IMG submission 193582) | Marine sediment archaeal communities from Little Sippewissett salt marsh, Falmouth, MA, United States - SSM-Prop-6N | ecosystem: Environmental > Aquatic > Marine > Wetlands > Sediment ...
CAAGGACCCGAAGGTCTACATGGGGCACCCCAGCTCCGTGCTGCTGGATGACGGCAGGACGATGGTGATGATGTACCTCGATCGGCACGGCCGGGGGAGGCTGATGTGGCGCCGGAGCGAGGACGGGGGCAGGACGTGGTCCGAACACCTGCCGCTGCCCGACGGCTGGGACGAGCCGGTGATTGTCAACGGCAAGGCGCATCCGCCGTTCCTGGAGGTCCCGATCCTCTACAAGGTGACGGACGCCAAGGGCAAGCAGCGGATCGTCCTCTACACGGCCGGGCGCGACATCCACCCCGCGCGCCACGCCGTATCGGAGGACGGCGGCAGGACGTGGTCGAAGCTCAAGCCGATCCTCTTCGGCGGCAAGAAGCTGATGAACACGATTGTGTTCCTCTCGGACCTGCTGCCCCTCAAGGACGGCGGATACCTGGGGACGTGGCACTACCGGGGGACGACGTACGTGGCGACGACGAGAGACGGCCTGGGCTTCTCCGAGCCCCGCGTGGCGGCGAAATACCCGGAGGCCTTCCCGTGCGAGGGCTGCCTGATCCGCTCGCCGGACGGCAGGAGAATCGCGCTGCTGCTCCGCGAGAACAACCGCATCTACAACTCCCTGATCTGTTTCAGCGAAGATGAGGGGCGGACCTGGACCCGGCCGCGCCAGATGCCCGACGCGATCACCGGCGACCGTCACCAGCACACGTACACGCCGGACGGGCGGCTGTTCATCTCGTTCCGCGATCGGGGCGTCAAGACGCCCACGTATGGCGACTGGGTCGCGTGGGTGGGCACGTTTGCGGACCTGGAGAACGGCCGCGAGGGCCAGTACCGCGTCCGCCTGAAAGACAACCTCAAGGGCGCGGACTGCGCCTATCCCACGCAGCACCGCCTGCCGGACGGCACGATCTTTGCCGCCACCTACGGGCAGTGGGCCAAGGGCGAGAAGAACTCCATCCTGGGCTATCACTTCAAGATCGAGCAGTTGGACGCGCTGGTGCCCGGATCGAGGGCAGGGAAGTGAACCAGAGCATGCTGACGAGGCGGGAGGCGCTGAGAAGGCTGGGAACGGGCGCGGCCGCGCTGTCGGCCCCCCGGTGGCTTGGGGCGGCGGGCAAGCTGCCCGCGCGTCCCAACGTGCTGTTCGTCGCCGTGGACGACATGCGGGACTGGACGGTCGGGCTCGGCGGCTACGCGGGAAGGGTCCACACGCCGAATCAGCAGCGGCTCGCGAAGAGGGGCGTGGAGTTCACCCATGCCTACTGCCCCTCGCCGTTGTGCTGTCCCAGCCGCACCGCCGTCATGACCGGGCTGATGCCGTACACCAGCGGCGTGTACAACAACGGGCAGTGGTGGAAGCCCCACCTGCCCGACGTCGTGACGATCCCGCTGCACTTCCGCGCCCACGGGTACGAGGCGGCGGGTGCGGGGAAGATCTTCCATCACACCGCCGGGAACAACCCTCCGCAGCAGTGGGACGAGTTCCAGCGCCTGGTCTTCCGGGACGACCCGTGGTTTCGCGGCGCGAAGTTGAACTACCCCTGGTCGAAGGCCGGGCCCCCGCCGGAGGGCTTCCCGTTCTGCGGCGTCAAGGGACTGCCCCACGAGAACGACTGGGGCCCGCTGCCCGGCAAGGACGAGGCGGACTACGACGACGCGAAGACGGTGGACTTCGCCGTCGAGTACCTCAAACGCAAGCACAGCAAGCCCTTCTTCCTCGCGTGCGGCATCTTCCGGCCGCATCTGCCGTGGTACGTGCCGCCGAAGTACTTCGACCTCTACCCGTTGGACGGGATCCGGCTGCCCGAGGCCCCCGGCGACGACCTGGACGACATCCCTCCCGAAGGCCGGGCCCTCGCCAAGGCGCGCCGTGGCGACCTGGAGAAGATCGCGTCGGCCGGCAGGCGGAAGCACGCGGTGCGGGCGTACCTGGCCAGCATCACGTTCGCCGACGCACAGCTCGGGCGCCTGCTCGACGCGCTGGAGGGCAGCGCGTACGCCGAGAACACCGTCGTCGTGTTCTGGTCCGACCACGGGTGGCACTTGGGGGAGAAGCGGCACTGGCACAAGATGACGCTGTGGGAGGAGGCGACGCGCGTGCCGCTGCTCATCGCCGCGCCGGGAGTCGCGAAGGCCGGATCGAGGTGCAGCCGCCCCGTCAGCCTGGTCGACCTCTACCCGACACTGATCGACCTGTGCGGGCTGGAGGCCAGGCCCGAGCTGGACGGCCGGAGCCTCGTCCCCCTCCTGCGCGACCCGACCGCCCCTCGCGGCCGCCCCGCGGTCATCGCCTACCAGCGCGGGCAGTGCGCCGTGCGCTCGCAGCGGTGGCGATACATCCGGTATGAGAACGGCGGCGAGGAGTTGTACGACCATGAGGCCGATCCCAACGAGTGGACGAACCTCGCGGGACGGGCGAAGTACAAGACGGTCGTCGCGGACCTGGCCCGCTGGATTCCAAAGCAATTCGCCCCGCACGCGCCGACCAAGGGCGCGTATCGCTTCGACCCGAAGACGTATCGTTGGGTCCACAAGAAGACAGGCAGGAAGACGCTTGGGGGCGTCCGGGGCGGCACGTGAGGGAGGAGACCCGATGAGCAAGCTGACTCGACGGCAGGTGCTGAAGGCCGGCGGTCTGGGCGTGGCGGCTTTGGGCGCCAGGCGGCTGGGCCTCCCGGCCCGCGCCGCCCGCGCCGCGTCCCGGCCCAACGTCCTGTTCATCGCCGTCGACGACCTGCGCCCCACGCTGGGCTGCTACGGGGATCGAGCGGCGATCAGCCCGAACATCGATCGTCTCGCGAAGCGCGGCATGGTGTTCGAGCGGGCGTATTGCCAGGAAGCCGTCTGCTGCCCGTCGCGCCTGAGCCTGATGACGGGCCTGCGTCCGGATACGATCAAGGTCTGGGACCTCGCCACGCACTTCCGCGACGCGGTCCCCGACGCCGTCACGCTTCCGCAGCATTTCAAGCGGCACGGCTACCACACGCGGAGCATCGGCAAGGTCTACCATGGGTCCGGGCGGCCGTCGAGCGACCCGCCCTCGTGGTCCGAGCCCGCCGAGTACGCCGTCGCCCTGGGCGCCAAGGTCCGCTACGCCAACCCGGAGAACCTGGGCGGCAAGGGGCTCAAGCGCGACGCGACGGAGGCCGGGCGGGCCGCCGGCAGCGTCTACATCGACCAGATCGTCTGCGACGAGGCCGTCCGGGCCCTGCCGAAGCTCAAGGCCAACGGCAAGCCGTTCTTCCTGGCGGTCGGCTTTCGCAAGCCCCACCTGCCCTTCTGCGCGCCGAAGAAGTACTGGAACCTCTACGACCGCGCCAGGATCCCCGCACCGGAGTCCGCGACGCATCCGAAAGACGCGCCGGAACTGGCCGTGCGAAGCTGGCGGGAGTTGGAGGGCTATCGCGACATCCCTAGTGACGGGAGGGTCCCCGCGGCGAAGGTGCGGCAGTTGCGGCACGGATACTACGCGTGCGTCAGTTTTGTCGACGACCTCGTGGGCAGGCTACTGAGGGAGCTGACCCGCCTGGGCCTGGCCGACAACACCGTCGTGATCCTGTGGGGCGACCACGGCTTCCACCTCGGCGAGCAGGGCCTGTGGACCAAGGCGAACAACTACGAGTGGGCTACGCGCGCGCCGCTGATCCTCTCCGTGCCCGGCCGGCCCGACGCCGCCGGCCGCACGCCGGCGCTGGTGGAGTTCGTCGACATCTACCCGACCCTCGCCGAGGCCTGCGGACTGCCGATTCCCCGGGGCCTCGAGGGGATCAGCATGATGCCCCTGCTGGCCGACCCGCACCGGCCGTGGAAGAAGGCCGCCTTCAGCCAGTACCCCCGCGACCGCAAGAGCCACCGCCACCGCAAGCACGGGCATTTCATGGGCTACGCCCTGCGAACCGACCGCTACCGCTACGTGGAGTGGCGCGAGTGGGACACGAAGAAGGTCGTCGCGCGCGAGTTGTACGACCACCGGGGCGACGCGACGGAGATAGTCAACGTCGCCGCCCGCAAGGAACACGAAGCGACGGTCACCAGGCTGAGCAGACTGCTGAACGCCGGCTGGCGGGCCGCCCTGCCGCCGGGACCGGCCGCGTCAAACGGCTCTTCACGAAGGACCGCGCGATGAGGCAGGATGACATCGCCAGGGGCATCCGGGCGCCGGCGGCGAAGAGAGTGGTGATCCTCGCCGTCGTGACGGGAGTGATCCCGTGTTCGAGCCCGGCCGGTGGCGGCGAGCCCTCGGCGCCGATCGACGTCCTCATCCAGGGCCGCGAGGCCGTCGACGGCGTTCCCGACGCGAAGGCCCGGTATGCCCAGTATCGCGAGCAGAACGTCGTCGTGACCAACGGCGGCGCGATCGTGGTGATCGCCCAGGGCCGCAACAAGAGCCGCTGGTCCGACCGCTCCGGCCAGGACCTCGTCTGCAAGACCAGCATCGACAGCGGCAGGACGTGGTCCGGGGCCCGGCTGGTCGTCTCGCACGGCACGAAGTCCATCTGCCCCAACGCCGCCGTCTACGACCGCCGCACGGGCCGCATCCACGTGCTCTACAACCTGTTCACGTGGGACTATCGCCGGGTGCCCAAGGACATCCGCGACGAGATGGGCGACCTGCACTGCCGGCAGTGCCACGTTACCAGCGACGACGACGGCCGGACCTGGTCCGGGCCCCGCGACATCAGCCACATGGCGGATACGAAGGGCGCGGTGATGGTCGTCGGCTCGGGCGAGGGCATCCAGCTTGCACGGGGGCCGCACAAGGGCAGGCTGATCCTCGCCGGCGGCGACTTCTACCAGGGCAAGAAGGTCCTGTGCTACTGCAGCGACGACGGCGGGGAGATCTGGCGGCGGAGCAGGACCGTGCCGTGGCAGGGGAAGATGGCCTGGGCCAGTGAGTCGAAGCTGGCCGAGCTGCCCGACGGCACGCTCCTCCTGCACAGCCGCACGTTCGTCAAGGACGGCTCGAAGCAGCGGCTGCGAACGCGGGCGTTCAGCCGGGACGGCGGCGTCACGTGGTCGAAGCTGGCCAACGACCCGGCCCTGAAATGCGTAAGCTGCAACGGCAGCCTGGTCGCGGCGCGCCATCCGAAGGGCGCCGGGGGCACGGTTCTTCTCAGCTCGATGCCCGTCGGTCCGGGGCGCACGCACGGGACGGTCTATGCGAGCCTGGACGGCGGCAGGACCTGGCCGATCCGCCGCTGCCTCGTGCCGGCCGAGTTCGCGTACTCGTCCCTCGCCGTCCTGCCGGACGGGCGGATCGGCCTGTTCTACGAGGCCCGCAACCACCAAGACATCAAGCTTATACGGTTCGCCCTGGCTTGGCTGATCGACGGCGCGGACGCGGCCTCGCAGCCGGTCCGAAGGAGCAAGTGATGGCGAGAGGAACGCACCACGCGGTGCACGATCCGCGGAACGACGGGGTCCTGATCTACGTCAACGGCGAGTTGGTCCCGCGGGCCGAGGCGAAGGTCTCCGTGTTCGATGGGGGCTATCTCGTCGGCGACGGGGTGTGGGAAAGCCTCCGCCTCCACGAGGGCGTGTTCGTGTTCCTCGACCGCCACCTCGACCGGCTGATGCAGGGCGCCAAGGCGATCGCGCTGGACGTCGGCATGACCCGCCAGGAGCTGACGGGCGCCCTGCGGCGGACGGTCGAAGCCAACGGCATGACCACGGGCGTTCACGTCCGGCTGATGGTGACGCGGGGGGTGAAGGCGACGCCGTCGCAGGACCCCAGGCTGACCGTGGGCGGGCCGACGATCGTCATCATCGCCGAGCACAAGCTCGCGAGCCCGGCCACGCGGGAGACGGGGATTCGGCTGCTGACGTCGACGGTTCGCCGCGGCTCACCGGACTACCTGGACCCGCGGCTGAACTGCCACAGCAAGCTGCACGAGGTGATCGCCCTGACGCAGGCCCTGGCCGCCGGCGCGGACGAGGCGCTGATGCTCGACATCCACGGCTTCGTCAGCACGTGCAACGCGACGAACTTCTTCATGGTGCGCAAGGGGGAGGTGTGGACGTCAACGGGGCAGTACTGCATGAACGGCATCACGCGGGGGGTGGTGCTGGAGTTGTGCGGCGAAAACGGCATCACCGCGAGACAGAAGAACTTCTCCCTGACCGACGTGTACGACGCCGACGAGGCCTTTGTGACCGGCACGTTCGGGGGGCTGACGCCCGTGACGGAAGTGGACGGCCGGACGATCGGACTGGCTCGCGAGGGCGAGGTCACGCGGCGCCTCGGCAAGCTCTACCGGGCCGCCGTCGCCGCGGAAGTCCAGGCCCGCCGGGCCGCCGGCGAAGCGCTGCCCCCGCCGGAGAACGCGGGCCCGGAGAAGGGGAACGACTGAGGAATTGCCGACGGTGTTCTCTCATCCAAGGAGACCGGCCATGAAGCCTTGCCTGCGAACGCGACGTGACGTTCTGAAGGCCGCGGGACTGGGCGTGGCGACGGGCCTCGTCCGCGGGAAGGTCGCTGTCGCGGCCAGCCGAAAGCCCCGGCCGAACGTGCTGCTGATCACGTCGGAAGACAACGGCCCGCACCTCGGCTGCTACGGGGACCCGTACGCCCGCACGCCCAACCTGGACAAGCTGGCGGCCGGGGGCGTGCGCTTCACCCATGCCTACGTCACCAACCCCGTGTGCAGCCCGTCCCGGGGCAGCATCTTCACGGGCCTGTACCCGCATCAGAACGGGCAGCGGGGCCTGGCGACGCACAAGTACGCGATGTTCCGCAAGTGGCCGAACCTCGTCAGCGTGCTCAAGGCGGCGGGCTATCGCACGGGGATCATCGGGAAGATCCACGTCAACCCGGAGAACGCCTTCCCCTGCGATTTCCGGGCGTTCCCGGGCAGCAACTTCAACAAGCGCCCCGTCCGCAAGTTCGCCGCCGAGGCCGGGACGTTCATCCAGAGCGGCGAGGGCCCGTTCTTCCTGATGGTTAACTTCCCCGACGCCCACTTCCCGCTGCTGAGGCAAGACGGCGGCCTGCCCGCCGAACCGCAGACGGCCGGGGAGGTCAAGACGCTGCCGTTCGTCGGCGCCGACAGCGAGCGCCTCCGCGGCTTCACGGCGAACTACTACAACTGCCTCAGCCGCCTGGACACCGGCGTGGGCCTGCTGCTCGACACGCTGGAGCGGGCGGGCGTCGCGGACAACACGATCGTGATCTACCTCGGCGACCACGGCGCGCAGTTCTCCCGCGGCAAGACGACCCTCTACGAGGGCGGCGTCCACGTGCCGTTCCTCGTGCGCCGGCCCGGGAAGGCGACCGCGGGCCTCGTCCGCGAGGAGCTGGTCAGCTCCATCGACATCCTGCCGACCGTGCTCGCCGCGACAGGAGCGCCGGTTCCGAGGGACCTGCCCGGCCGCAGCCTGCTGCCGCTGTGCGAGCGGGGGCAGGTCGCCTGGCGCGAGGTCGTCTTCACGGAGAACGACGGCGCCACGCCGTTCTGGACCTTCCCGACGCGCACCGTCCGCGACCGGCGCTACAAGCTGCACGTCAGCCTGCTGCGAGACCGCCCGCACCCCACCTACGCCTACTACGCGGAACAGAAGCTCGCCTTCTTCAAGGCGGGCACGAACGCCCGGGAGCTGGCCGCCGCGCCCGAGCACGTTCGACAGGCCTACGCCACCTGGCGCGATCCGCCGCCGGTGGCGCTCTACGACCTCCGGAAGGACCCGTACGAGTGGCACAACCTGGCGGGCCGGCCCGAATACGCCGATGTCCAGGCCCGCCTGATGAAGGCGATGGCGGACTGGCAGCACCGGACGGCCGACCCCATGGCCGACCCGGCGAAGCGGAAGCGCTACGTCGCCGAGATGGACGGCGTGATGGAGCGCAAGGTCAACTACCGCCGACAAAAGGGCTTCCGGTGGCAATACCTGGACGACCTGGCCCCGACCGGCCCGTAGCCCCGCCGGCCGCCCTCGTGCCCCTCGGCCGAGCAGACGCCCCGCACGACGCACTCCGAGACATGGGTCGAAACGACCGCCCTGGGGCGCGTCGTGCACGAGTGGTCGGCCCGGCCGACCCGGCCCGACAATCATTGGTTCGACTGCCTCGTCGGCTGCGCCGCCTCTGCCTCGATGGCCGGCGTTAAGGTTCCTGGCGAAAGCACGAACCTCCGAGGGCGGAAGCGCTACACGCAGGAAGACATAAGGAGGCGATAGCCTTGGATGCATCACCGACTGAACACGAGCGGTGGTCACCCGTTGGGAAAGCGCAGGTCCTGAAGTGCCGCTCTTGCGGTTGCCGGGGCCTACTAATCACCTGCCCATCGAGGGCCGGGCCCGGCCTTTGCACCGCGATTGCAGTACCGCCACTGTGGCCGGGTTGTTTCACTCATGCGGCACACAGGCCCCATCCATGCAGTACATGAGGCCCATCACCCAGTCCGCTCGCCAACAGGCAATCCCATGACCTTACGAATCCGTTGGAGTAGGCGTACTACCTCCACCATGTCTTTCCCCGTCGCATGGCTCAGCACGTAATCTCTCAGTGCAGGCTTCGACTTCTTGTGCCAATCATACCTGCATATCACGCCACCCCTATACTCCACGGAGCACCATACCTTGTGATTGCGGAAGTATTCATCTTGTATGCAAAGAGATAAGAGATCCTCAATTGTGACGACCCCAGAGTTCACCGACCGATGATACGTTGGGTCAAGGGTGATGACGTGTCTGCCGCTCTGGAAGCCAATCGCGGCGATGTCTCTTCGCGCGTTCTTGCCCTCATCGTCGTGGTCCAAGACGAACAGCAGGCCCTTGAGACAATCGATCGCCCATGAATGTCGGGACAGTGCATGCGCCAGAGCAGTGCATCGCGAGGCGCCACCCCGGTTGCTGCAGGTGCCGCTCGCCGGGGTCAGAATCGAGATCTGCGACGAAGGATCGCCCGGGACATCAAGTAAATCGACTCCCTCCTCTTCGCTGTTGAGTTCTGCTGCCCGAATCAAGTAGTCCCGGTCGATAGTACCCTCCACGATGGCGCTGAAAGGCGACAGCATCGGCATAGCGAACTCGTCTCTAAGAGTACGCTCTAGCCCCCGGGCCAGAGTCTCCGCGTCCGGGAGTACTAGCGGTGGCGGAGGGCTCTTAGCTTTTCTGTCTGATTTGGTCATGGCATGCCGCTAATCGGTGGTGAGCGGAACTGCCTGCGGACCGAAGTTCGTGAATTGGATGAAGCAATCCAGCTCATCACGCGGCCGTATGACATCCCTCCCGAAACGGTAAGCCCGGAACGCGACATCAACGTTCCCCCAACCATCTGGTATGGCGTACGAACTCCGTCCGACATTCGAGATATTCTTGACGATGGCCGTTGTCACAAGACGATCCCTATAGCCGCTGGCCGGGTCTGCAAGGAACCGCAGTTCAGAAGGAACAGAGACCGGCGCCTTGCGGTCAGGAAGAACGTCCCGTATCTCCCGGAAGAGACCCTTGCCCTTATGCCTGGACGCTTGGTCGCCGGCTTGGAAGAGCAGAATGGCGTATTCTAATCGTGTCTGAAGAGGCCACGGGTACTGGGCATCCGCGTCCAATTCGTCCAAAAGCTCAAGGCGCCGGGTAAATGCCAGCGGCCTCGATCGGCGGACCACCCGATAGAGGGCGTAACGAGACCGCCAGGACGCGCGGTCTGCTGATACCTGCGTGAGCCAGTGCTCCGCTTCCCTCAGTCTCTCGGGATCCACTTCGCCCGCTTCTTCAGGTCGAAGCGCTAGCTTCGCTAGGGCGACCGCCGCCCCCTCGTTACCGCGCTGAATAAGCTCAAGGAGCATGGCACGGCCCTGATTCGCCTCGAGCAGCTCATAGGCGGATGCCAGCTCGACCAGCACCGGCTCCTCCCGATCCGATGCCTGGTCGCTGTCTCGCTCTATCTCTAGCATCGCGATAGCATCGACCAACAAGGTGACCCTCTCTGATGAGGGGGGGGCATTGCGTGCCGTCCGGATCTTCGAACGCGCGTAGTTCTCAAGGACGTACGGGTTGTCAGGATCCAGTTGCTGGCCAGCGCGGTAGCTGGCCTCTGCCTTCGACGCATACTCCGCTACGACAGCATCCTCCCCAGCGCCCAGCTCAAGGCGGGCGCGCGCATCATAGGTGAGCGCAAGGGACACGTATAGATTGAGGTCTGATTCTCTCCTGCTTTCATCGCTTGGCCGTATGTTCCTGAGCGCGTCCACGAGGTGATTCTCGGCCAACTCCAATTGCTCCCTCCGGTCGGCCTCGGACCATGCGGACGAGGGTGGGTCGATAGCAAGATGCCTTCTAGCCTTGGCCACATGATGGTTGAAAACCTGGCTGGCATCCCACAGCGAGTCGGGCGCCCGTTCCAGCATGCTTACTATTCGGTCTCTGTATGGGTAGTTCCGCGGTGACTCTCGTGGGTCGACTCGCAACCCGCTGACGACGAGTTCTTCGATGAGAGGGACACACTCCGGTCTCCCGGCTGTTTCTCGGCCGATAAGGCGTCCTAACACATGAAGCTCGAGGTCCATGTAGTTCATGCATGTCGCCTTGCCAATGGCTGAGAGCATCGGTCCATCCTCCGTGGCGAGACGGAGGAGTTCCTCGGCTACCAAGGGGTGCGAGAAATACACAGCCGAGCGCTGGGCGAGCTGCCAGGACCTGAGACCCAGGGGGTTTCCGGGGTCCGCCGCAATCTTCCTCACCGCTTCCGCCCCCGCCTCTCCCAAGAGGGACAAGGGGATAGGCAGGCGGTGTCTACTGAAAGCCGCAGTCTCAAGAACTCCGGCATACGCATCAGGATTGCGCTCGCACAGGGAATGAATTCTAGCCGAAAGCCACGCGCGAAGCGGCTCTTCAACGTCGGGTAGGCGGAAAAGCCAGAAGCGGAGCGCAATCCAGAACAAAGATCCTCCGCCGTGCAGGCGTGGGCGCAAAGTGTCCCCGATGAATCGCTCCCACTCTTTCCGACTCCGTCTCCTATGCGGAGAGAGGAAACGGGCAAAGTGCTCCCCAAGTGACAGAGCTTCTTCCAGCGTTACTGTGTTGGTGAGGGTCTGGCCCAGAAGGCAGTTGTGTCCCGCAGCACTTCGGCTACCTTCACCAAGCCGCATTCCCTCATTGCGGACACACAACACGATCACTGACCGCATCAGTTTCTTCAGGCCGCTGCAGAGACCAAGAAGGAATTCCCAATTGGTCACGATGTGTTGAGCATCAAATGCGACAACCCATGGGAGTTCCGGAACGGAAACGCCTTGGGAAGAAAGCGTATCTGATGCCCGGGTGAGGAACCAGGACAGCTGCTGGAAGTCGAATCCCTCGACCTCAGGCTTGGCAATAAGGACGGGGTAGCCGCGTCGAGCAGTCTCGAAGCATATGGATCGGAGGGCGACGGTGGCGCCGGACCCCTCCTGGGCATCCAACCACGCTGTCAGCGAGGCAGAGGGGCCATCGGATATGAAACGATTCAACTGACGCTGCAGAGCGTCTCGGTAGCCCCGGTGTCTTGGGAAGGGGATACTCGACGCGTAGGGGCCCCAGCTTGCCGTCGGATCGGCCATAAATGCTGCTACAGCATCGTCATTCGCGCCTGCTTCGGCGAGAACATCGGCCGCAGAAATCACATCGAAGGAGGCCGTGATCGGATGGCTAGGGTCTATACAAGACTGAAGGTCAACCGGCTTTGTGCCTGTGCCGGATTGTACTAACACCTCCAGGGGGGCTGGAGCCCCGAGGGCCACTCTCACTTCGGGGAGGATCTGGTCGAATCCAGAGGCGTCCGCGCGCCATAGGACAAGGCTCTCGGCTTTGTCCTCTAGCGGGCCGAGATCGGGATTGCTCGTGTCGACCACGAGTAGCCTGCGGAACGCATCCGAGACTCCCTGCGCCTCCTGCAAGCCTTGGATGGCTATTGGTGACGATACGCCGAGGGCGAAGACTCGGGCATCGCTGGGTGCGCGCTCCAGCATTCGGTACCGTATTAGTAGGCCGCGAGGGTCCGATACCTTTGCTGGGGTGATGCTCCCGTCAGGGCCTCGCAGGCAGAAGACTGGCAGTCGGTTAGGTGGGATTGTTTCAGGCCCGGCGTCGTTGTCATAGACGCGCAAGACGTGGCTGCTTCTTCCCTGATGTTCTTGCTTCAGGCGACCGATGGGCAGGTTTGCGGCATCGACGTAGACGAAGGCCCAGGGGCAGAGAATCCATCGGGCCAGGATGTCCTGAAGATTGTCCTCAGGCAGAGCGTCAGCCAAGTCGGGGCCAAGCCATAGGACGGCCGTGCGCATCTGGACAGCCACGCGCCAGGCTGGGTCTGGCCTTTCCGTAATGATGAGCTTGCTCATACTCTCTCCCTCAATGGACGCCAAGCGCCGTAGGCGGCCAGACAGAGCCAGGGAAGGCAGCAGTCATTCAACCGCAAAGGCTGGCCTTCCGCAAGGCATATCGCGCGTCCCAGGAGACCATGCTTGAGGAGCCGACGTCTGTCGCTGTCGCCGGATGAGGGCGTACGTGCCGAAGCGGGGTGGTTCTGTGGGCTCTTGCCAAGGAAGGCACGGACTTGGGGGGGGCTCGTTCTTGGGCAGTAGTTCACTCGCGCACGTCATCTGCTGGACGGATTGAATCCCAACGGTATAGGCAAGCGTACAAGCACTTGGGCACGCAAAGGATGTCCCGATGGCCGGGGTGGCGGAAGACCGCAAGTCATGGTCGCCCGGCCCGGCAACGGTTGGACTGACGTGCGGACGCTCCGGGTGTTGCCCTAAGTCGCGTACGCCCTTCGGGAGGCGGGGTTGAGACGGTTTGGCGTGGCACGGGACGGGAACGAAGGGGCAAGGGGCTTTGCATCGGGCGGCGGGGGCGGGGAGAATGGGGGGATGAACATTCACAAGGTGCTGCTGTTGGGGATGGTGGCGATGGCGATGGCTGCGTCGGGTCGGCGGGCCGGCGGGGAGGGGATCAACTGCCGCGTTCGAGACAAGGTCCTGCACCGGATCGACCCCCGCCTGTTCGGGCAGTTCATGGAGCGGCCGAGCTGGGGCGAGATCGGCCCCGAGGGCGCGTTGACGCCCGGCACGAGCAAGCTCCAGCCGGCGGTGATGCGGCTGCTGCGGCGGATGGAGGTCCCCATCCTGCGATTCCCCGGCGGGACGGACGTGGACTTCCTGGACTGGCGCGACATGGTGAGCCACGTTCCCGGCCGGGGTCCGGAGCGGCCGGTCAGCGTCGGCCATAGGGGCCACCGCGTGACCAACCGCTTCGGCTACGACGAGTTCCTCCGCTTCCGCGAGGAGGTGGGGGCCGAGGCGATCCTGGTGGTGAACCTGCGGGAGGCGCTGTTGAAGCGGGCGCCGCTGGCCGAGCACGCCGCGCACGTGGCGGGCCTGGTGGCGTACTGCAACGCGCCGGTGGGCGCGAAGCTGCCGCAGGGCATGCCGGACTGGCCCGCCGTGCGGGCCCGCAACGGCCGGCGCGAGCCGTACGGCGTGAAGTACTGGCAGATCGGCAACGAGACGTGGGCCTTTCTGCGGGACCTGGGCCGGCGGGTCCCCGACGCGCCCGAGAAGCACCACGCCGAGTGCATCCTGGCCCTGGCCCGCGCGATGCTCGCCGTGGACCCCAGCATCCGGTTCATTCTCGACGGGGCGGGGGGGACGTACCCGTCGGCCCGGATTGCCCGGAGGGCGCTCGGCGAGAAGGTCAGCCACCTCGTGTTCCACGTCTACACGCCGTGGAGCATGAGCAAGATCACCCGCGGCGGCAGGGAGGTCGCGCCCGAGAGCCTCACCCCGGCGGAGATCTGGAACGCGTGGGTCGCCACGCCGGACTTCGACGCCAACGGCCTGGCGGTCTTCCGCAACCCGCTGCTGGCCGAGGCCCGCAAGGGCGGGTTCAAGCTGGCCGTGACCGAGTGGAACTGGAACGGCCGATGGGCCGACGGCGCCCGCGGCAGGGCCGCGTTGAATTCGTCGTACGCCAAGGGCGTCGGGGCTGCGGGCTTCCTGCACGCCCTGATGCGCTCCGCCGACGTGATCGAGATCGGCTGCCAGTCCATGCTCGTGGGCAACTCGTGGGGCATCCACGCGGTCTGGGCGGACCGCCGGGGCGAAGTGCCCCCGCGCTACATGCCCACCGGGCAGGCGACGATGCTCTACGGCCTCCACCACGGGCGGGACCTGATGGCGATGGACACTTCGGCCGTGCCCACCTACGCCCAGCCTTACCGCATGGGCGGTCTGCGGCCGAGGGAGAAGGTCGCCTGCCTCGACGCGCTGGCCACGGCGGGCCCCGAGGCCGTGTTCTTCCACGCGATCAACCGTCGGTTCGACCAGCCGATCGCCGTGCGGGTGGACCTGGCGGCCCTGGCCCCGCTGGCCGACGTCGCCCGCCACCACATGCTTCGGGGGCGCCTCACCAACCGCCCGGCCGCGGGCGAGCCGGCGCAGATCGCGGAGATCACCGAGCGCCGGGTCCGCTTCGACGGCAAGGTTCTGAAGGTGTCCCTGCCAGCCCGGACGGTCTCCTGCATCGAGGTCCCGCGGCGGCGCTGAGTCGGGCCCCGCGGACCCGGGAGATGACTTCGCCAACAAAGCACTTTGCGCATCCGCATAGCGAGATATAATAGTGGGGTTGTCGGAACTGGGGGGCGGCTCGGCGTGTGTTCTGCCCCCCGCCCAAGGTGGAGCATCACTCTCGCTTTTGTGCCAGCGAAAGGAGGCCCGTGATGGAGTTCCGTTGGCGCGGTCTGCCCTCGGGGAGGATGGGCGGCATCTCTCGCGATCACCTCGCACCGATCCTCGAGAGGCTCGAGCCGCGGCTGCTGCTCTCGACGCTCATTGCCTCGGCCGACTTCACCCAGGCCGTGGTGCCCACGTACAACCTGGACCTGTTCGTCAACTACATGCAGTACCGCGGTGCGTCGCACCCGGAGGGCCCGGGCTGGACGATGGTCTCGCCGGGCAACTCCATTGTCCAGGCGGAGGCCCCGTTCCCGCTCGACCAGCACGTCGAGATCCGGGTGAAACACCGCAGTTCGCCCGCCGCGGGCGAGGAGGCCTACTCGCCCGTGGACGTCGTGCTGACGAACTACCTGCCCCTGCCGGAGGGCGGCTACCAGACGTATCCCCTGGTGCACAACTGGGACCCGACCCACAGCGCGATCTGGCAGGAGGAGTCTATCCTCTTCGAGGCCGGTGAGTTGTGGCCGATGCCGGGCGCGGTCCGGTCCGCGGTAACGCTTACGCTGGACCCCGCGGCGACGGCCGACTACCAGGTCCAGTCCCTGGAGTTCCACGTCGTGCCGGGCCCGTCGGCCCCGTTGGAGCCGAACGAGGACCGCGCGGCCGCCGCGGACCTGGGGGCGATTACCGGGTACCGCACCTGGCGGGGGTCGGTGCGGGGCTGTCCGCAGATTGCGGGATCGGCCGACGTGGATTGGTATCGCTTCGAGCTTCCGGAAGACGGGGCACCGGGCAGCTTCGCCGAGGTGGACTGCTTCCTCGACCCGACGGCTGCGCCGCTGGTCGAGCTGCACGACGGCGGCGGGAACCTGTTGGAGACCGGCCAGACCACGGGGTTCGGGCTGAGCGAGGTCCCGCTGCACGATTGTCCCGCGGGGACGTACTTCCTCCGCGTGGCGGGGACGGAGGCCTTCCACTACGCCCTGACGATCAATGCCACGGCCATCTCCGGGCAGGGCCCGCTATCGCTGATGCTGGAGCCCGGCAGCGACAGCGGCGTGTCGGATCAGGACGGCATTACGCGCATCGCGACGCCCACCATCGAGATTGCCGGGGCGCAGGAGGGGGACACGGTTCGTATCTACCGCAGCGGCAACCGGGTGGGGGAGGCAAGGCACGTCGGGGGCGGGGCGTACGCGTACACCTTCGCGGCCGGGGAACTGGTCGAGGGGGACAACATCCTCACGGCGCGTCTCGTCGAGGGGGAGGCGGAGGGGCCCGATTCCCCCCCGTTGACGATCACGCTGGACACGACCGGCCCGCGGGCGGTCGGTTCGTCGGGCACACAGCCGATCGACCTGGGCGCGGGGCCTGTCCAAGACGCCTACGTGCGGTTCGACGAGGCCGTGGACCTGGCCACGGCCGGGGAGGGCTTCGGGCTGGAGGACGTGGCGATTCGCGGCCCGGAGGGGGAGATCGCGCCGACGGGCATTCAGGCCGCGGGCCCCAACGAGTACCGCATCACGTTCGATCCGCAGACGGCGCGGGGGCGGTACGACGTGGCCGTCGGCCCGGGGCTGATCGACCTGGCGGGCAACCCGATGGACCAGGACGGCGACGGGACCGGCGGCGAGGCCGGGCAGGACGTGTACACGTTCTCCCTCAGCGCGTTCGATCCCGCGATGACGGTCACGTTTGCCGGTCCGGCCACGATCGACCCGGACGACACAAGCTACCGGGACATGGACGTGATCGTGCTGGGCACGACGCTGACGGTGGACGGCCCGCATGCGTTCAACTCGCTGACGGTTCTCGACGGCGGGGTTGTCACGCACACGGCCGGCTCGGAGGACGGATTGGACCTCGACATCGCGGAGGGCGTGCTGATCGACGCGGCCAGCGCGATCTCGGCCGACGGGCGCGGGTATGCAGCGGGTCCGGGAGCAGGCATCGCCAGTTCGGGCGTTTCGGGAGGGGGCGGGTACGGCGGCGCCGGAGGCGACGGGCTTGGAGGCCACGTCGGCGGGCCGACGTACGGCTCGGTGACGGCCCCGGTGGACCTGGGCAGTGGCGAGCGGTATGGCACGCCCGGGGGCGGCGCGATCCGCCTGGCGGTGGGCGGGACGCTGACGGTGGCGGGGTCCTTGACGGCGGTCGGGGCGGACGGCACGGGCAATCACGGCGGCGGGTCGGGAGGGAGCGTCTACCTGACGGTCGGCATGCTGGCGGGCGACGGCGTCATCCTGGCCGATGGCGGCGACAGCCTTGGCTCCGGCGGCGAGACCGACGGCGGCGGAGGCGGCGGGGGCCGGATCGCCCTCTACTGTGACGCGAGCGCGTTCACGGGGACGGTCTCGGCCCGGGGCGGAGCGGGTTTGCAGGCCGGCGGGGCGGGGACGGTCTTCACGAAGCTGCCCGGCCGGGAGTGGGGGGATCTGTGGATCGACAACGGCCCGGCGGCGGGGGCGGCGACGACGCTGCTGTCCGAACCTGCGCGCCTGGATTCCCTGGTTCTCGGTAGCGGCTCGATCGTGGACCTGACCGTTGCCCTGAGGACGGATGACCTCCAGGTCGCCTCGGGGGCGGAGTTGAGCCATCCGTCCGAGCAGGAAGGCGGCCTGGAGCTGACGGTGACGGGGGACGCGGTGATCGAGGCTGGCGGGCGCGTCACGGCGGATGCGCGCGGCTATGCGGCAGGTCCAGGAAGAGGCAGTGGTTCGAACAACTTGAGCGGCGGAGGCGGGTACGGCGGCATGGGGGGGCAAGCCGGTGGCGGCCGAGGGGGTGGCCCGTCGTACGGCTCGGTTGCGGCGCCGGTCCATCTGGGCAGCGGCGACGTCTATGGGACGCCGGGCGGCGGGGCGATCCGGCTGACCGTCGGTGGGACGTTGACGGTGGCGGGGTCGCTGACGGCGGTCGGGGCAGACGGGGCCGAAAGTCACGGGGGCGGGTCGGGAGGCAGCGTCTACCTGACGGTCGGCACGCTGACGGGGGGCGGGGTGATCTCGGCCGATGGCGGGGACAGCCTCGGTTCCGGGGTCGGCGAGACCGACGGCGGCGGCGGGGGAGGCGGGCGGATCGCACTCTACGTCGACGCGGATGCGTTCACGGGCACCGTCTCGGCCCGGGGTGGAGCGGGCCTGCAGGCCGGCGGGGCGGGGACGGTCTTCACGAAGCTGTCCGGCCAGGAATGGGGGGACCTGTGGATCGACAACGGCGGGGGGGCGGAGGCGGCAACGACGCTGCTGTCCAAACCCGCGCGGCTGGACTCCCTGGAGATCGGCGGCGGGTCGATCGTGAGCCTGACCGATCTTGTAACGACGGACGCTTTTGAACTCGCTTCGGGGGCCGTTCTCACTCATCCGGCCGAGCGGGAAGGCGGCCTGGAGCTGACGGTGACGGGGGACGCGGTGATTGAGGCCGGCGGGCGAGTCACGGCGGATGCGCTGGGCTATGCAAGGGGTCCGGGACGAAGCAGCGGCACGGGCGGGATCTCAGGTGGTGGCGGGTACGGCGGGGCTGGAGGCGACGGGGCCGGTGGCCGGACGGGCGGCGCGACGTACGGTTCGATCACGGCCCCGGTGGAGTTGGGCAGCGGCGAGGCCTACGGCCTGGCGCCGGGCGGCGGCGCGATCCGGCTGATTGTCGGCGGGACGCTGACGGTGGCGGGGTCCGTGACGGCCCGGGGGGCGGACGGCCCCGGGCACTATGGCGGCGGCTCGGGGGGGAGTGTGTGCTTGACGGTCGGTACGCTGGCCGGCGGCGGGGTCATCTCGGCCGACGGCGGGGACAGCCTTGGACCCGTTGGCGGGGAGACGGAAGGCGGCGGGGGCGGCGGGGGCAGGATCGCCCTCTACTACCACGACCGGTCCGGGTTCGTCGGCAGCATCACTGCCGGCGGCGGCACGGGCATCAACCCCGGCGGGTGCGGAACGATTCACCTGGGGGAGCTGCAGGGCCCGAACGTTCGCTCGGCCGTCCTGGGCCGGTCCGCCGAGGGCGTCGATCGCCTGGAGGTGACGTTCAACGAGGCCATCGATCCGGCGAGCTTCGACGGCAGCGACGTGGTCCTGAGCATCCCCGGCGGGACGGAGTTGGCGCTCACCGATCCGCCGACGCTGGTGGCGGGGAACACGTGGCGGTTGACCTTCCCGCCCCAGCCCTATGCGGGCGAGTACCGCGTGGCCGTCGGGCCGCACGTCGCGGACCCCGGCGGCCACGAGCTCGACCAGGACCTCGACCTGATCGAGGGCGAGGCCGACGACGACGTCTACCGCGGCGTGTTCCTGGTTGCAGCGGGGCTGATCGCGGCGGACGCCTTCGAGCCGAACGACACGCGCTCGGAGGCCACCGATCTGGGCCGGCTGGAGGGAACGTGGGCCTGGCCGGGTCTGTCCGTCCACGAGGCCGGCAACGAGGACTGGTACGCGTTCGAGATGGTGGAGGCCGGCGGCGAGGGACACTTGGCGGGGATCGACTTCCAGCACGCCCTGGGCGACCTGGACCTCCAATTGCTGGACGAGCAGGGCCACTCGCTGGTCCACGCGACGGGCGTGGTCAACGGGGAGGCGATCCCGCTTGGCAGCAGGCCGGCCGGGCGGTACTACCTGCGCGTCCACGGCGCGGCGGGCGCGACGAGCCCGGCGTACACGCTGATCCTGTCTACCCCCCGGCGCGAGACGGACCCGGACGGCTTCGAGCCGAACGACAGCCGGGAGGCCGCCGCGAACCTGGGCATCGTCCGGGGGACGCAGGTCTGGGACGAGCTGTCCGTCCACTACACGGGCAACGACGACTGGTATCGGTTTGAGGCCGTCGCTCCCGGCCGGGCCGAGGATTCCGTCCGCATCGACTTCCACCACGCCGACGGCAATCTCGGGATGGGGCTCCACGACGCGGAGGGCGCCCTGCTGAGGACCGCCGACGGCACGACAGACGCCGAGGAGGTCTCCCTGGCCGGGCGGGAGCCGGGCGTGTACTACGTGCGCGTCTACGGGGCGCAGGGCAACACGAATGCGGCCTACACGCTGACGATCGCCGGCCCCGAGCCGGCCGCGGATGCGCTCGAGCCGAACGACGACCCCGCAACCGCGACGAACCTGGGACCGCTGGAGGGGGAGCAGTCCTGGCCCGGCCTGTCCATTCACCCGACCGGCGACCAGGACTGGTTCCGCTTCGAGACGTCCCGGGGCGGCGCGAAGGACGACTTCGTTCGGATCGACTTTCGCCACGACCTCGGGGACCTGGACCTGCGGCTGTTCGACGAGCAGGGCGGGCACCTGGCCAGTTCCACGACGGTCCTGGACCGGGAAGAGCTGTCTCTGGCCGACCGTCCCGCGGGGGTGTACTACCTCCAGGTCGCCGGCTTCGACGGCGCGACCAACGGCCAGTACCTCCTGACGGTCAACGCCCCGGAGCCGGGCGACCGCTTCGAGGCCAACGACCACATCGAGACGGCCACTGACCTTGGACTCGTGGAGGGGGAGTCGGCCTGGCAGGGCCTGTCGATCCACAGCGAAGACGACGTGGACTACCTGCGCTTCGAGATCGAGGCCGGAGCGGCCAAGGGCCACTTCGTTCGAGCGGAGTTCGATCCCGCCCTGGGCGACGTCGACCTGGCGCTGCTGGGCGGGGACGGTCACCTGCTGGAGCAGTCTCGGACGGAGGCGGGCGTGGAGGAGGTCTCGCTGGCCCGGTACCCCTCGGGGAGCTACTTCGTCGTCGTGTCCTGCTACGAGGGGGCCAACCCCGACTATACGCTGACGGTCAACGGGCCGCAAAGCGGTATCGGCCCCGACCGCTTCGAGCCGAACGAGGACATGGACACCGCGACGGACCTCGGTGTCGTAACGGGCACGGACTCCTGGGCCGACCTGTCCATCCACGGCACGACCGAGGTGGACACCTTCCGCTTCGAGACCGTCGATGAGGCCGTGGCGACGAACTACGTCCGGATCGACTTCGTGCATGCCCAGGGGGACCTGGACCTGTACCTGTTCGACGAGCAGGGGCAGATGATCGGCCGGTCGGAAGGCGTCACGGACGGCGAGAGGGTCTCCCTCAGCGGGTTGGACGCCGGGGTCTTCTACGCCCTGGTGGGAAGCTACAACGAAGCCAACCCCGCCTACAGCCTGACCATCGATGCGCCGGTCGAGTCCGTCGAGCCCGACCGCTTCGAGCCGAATGACGCCCTCGCGACGCCCGCGGACCTGGGCGAGGTCCACGGCGCGCGGGAATGGGATGCGCTGACGGTCCACCAGCCCGGCGACGAGGACTGGTACCGGTTCGAGATCGCCCAGGCCGGTCCCGGGCACGCGGCCTCTATCTCGTTCGATCAGCGTCTGGGCGATCTGGACCTGTCCCTGTATGACGCCGGGGGCGATCCGGTGGCCGAGTCGGCGACGTCCCGGGGGACCGAGACCGTCTCGCTGGCGCACCTGCCCGCCGGGGCGTACTACCTGAAGGTGGAGGGCGCACGGGGCGCCACGAACGAGAGCTACGTTCTTTCCATCGACGCGCCCGGCGAGATCCCGCCCGACTGGGCGGAGAGCAACGACGCCGCAATCGAGGCCTATGACCTTCGACAGCCCTCCGCCGGCAGCACCTGGGGCGACCTGACGATCCACGACGCGGACGACGTGGACTGGTTCCGGCTCCAGACGACCCACACCGGCCGGGCCGGGGACTACGTGGGGATTCAATTCTGCCAGAGCCAGGGCGACCTGGACCTGTACCTGTACGGCGCGGACGGCGTGACGCTTGCAGGTCGCAGCGAGACGACCAACGATCGGGAGCAGGTCGACCTGCTCGGCCTCGATGCGGGCGTCTACTTCGTGCAGGTGGTCGGTCACGACGGGGCCGTCAGCCCTCGGTATGAGCTGGTCGTCGAGCCTCCCGCCCCATCCGCCATCCCCGAAGACGATTTCGAGCAGAACGACAGCATGGCCCAGGCGGCCGACCTCCGCGAGCTGAAGGGCGGCCGGCACGTCTTCAGCGGCCTGACCATGGACAACTCGGCCAACGAGCCGATGCGCGAGGACTGGTTCCAGTTCACGATCGTCCGGGACGCCGGGCCGGCGCACGCGGCGAGGATCGACTTCCAGCACGGCGCGGGCGACCTGGACCTGGCACTCTACCGTCCCGACGGACAGGAGATTGGCGCGTCGGCAACCGCCGGAAACCAGGAGGTCGTCTCGCTGGCCCACCTGGCGGCGGGGACATACCTGCTGAAGGTCGCCGGCCACGACAACGCGGCGAACCCCGGCTACACGCTCACGATCGACGCCCCCACGGATGAGATTCCGCCCGACTGGGCCGAGTCGAACGACACACCGGCCGACGCCTACGACCTCCGCAAGGTGCAGGGCAGCCAAACGTGGGATAAGCTGACGGTGCACGGCCCGGCCGACGCGGACTGGTTCCGCTTCGAGTTGGCCGCGGCGGGTTCGGTCGGTCATTCCGTCGCCATCGACTTCGCCCACAGCGAAGGCGACCTGGACCTGTCCCTCTACGGGGCGGACGGAACGGCGCTTCTGGGCACGTGCGAGACCGTCGGCGACCGGGAGACGATCAGCCTTAACGGGCGCGGTGCGGGAACCTACTTCGTGAAGGTCGCCGGCCGGGAGGAGGCCGTCAGCCCCGGCTACGCCCTGACCATCCAGGCCCCGCCGGGCGATACCCAGATCCCCGAAGACGACTACGAGCAGAACGACAGCCTGGCCGAAGCCTACGACCTGCGCACCGTCGTGGGGCACGGGCACGTCTACGGCCTGACGATGGACGACAGCGAGAACGAGCCCGCCCGCGAGGACTGGTTCCGGTTCACCACGGCTGCGGAGGGCAAGGTCGCCGACCTGGTCCGTATCGAGTTCGATCCCACGCGGGGGGACCTGGAGATGGCCCTGTGCGACGCGAACGGCGCGGTTCTGGACAGCGCCGTGGGGCACGGGGGCATGGAGTGCATCGACCTGGAGGCCCTGCCGACCGGGACGTACTACCTGAAGGTCTACGGGCGCGACAACGCGACGAACCCCAGCTATGTCTTGACGCTGTCCGCGCCGACGCCGGCGGTCATCCCCGAGGACGAGTGCGAGCAGAACGACGGTCCGGGCCAGCCGTGGGACCTGAAGGAAGTCCAGGGGCGCCTCGTCGTCGACGGGTTGACGATAGACGCCTCGGATGTCGGCAGCACGGTCGGAGACTGGTTCCGCTTCACTACCGTCGCGGACTGCACCTGGACGGACGGCGTGACGCTCCAGCGCGATCCGGACCTCGACCGCATCGCGATGTTCGTGTTCGAGCTCGTCGGCCACGAGATGATAATGCTCGGCTCTTCCGCGGACTCGCCCTCGCCGGACGAAAAGAGGGTGAGCCTGGCCGGCCTGCCCGCGAACACCTACTGGATATGGGTCGTGGCGCTGGAGACCATTCCGTGGTACCGCCTCACCATCGACGCGCCGGTCCCGCAGACCGGCGTTCCGGAGGATGCGTCCGAGGACAACGACAGCGCGGAGCATGCGTACGACCTGCGGGAGCTGGTAGGGGCCGGCCACGTCTTCGACGACTTGACGATGGACGATTCGCCGCAGGAGCCGCTCCGCGAGGACTGGTTCCGCTTCGAGACCGTCGCACAGGGCGGGGAAGGCGACGCGGTGCAGATTCACTTCGTGCACGCGCGGGGCAATCTGGACCTGGAGATCTACGATGCGGCCGCACTCGCCGCGGGCTCGCCGTTGGCGAGTTCGGCGGGACAGGGCGATTCCGAGCGCGTCTCCCTGGCCGGACGACCCGCCGGCGTCTACCACGTCCGCGTCCTCGGGCGCGACAACGCCACGAATCCCGACTATACGCTCGTGGTCCATGCGCCCGACGACCCGGCCAAGCTGCCCGAGTGGACCGTCCTGGCCTACCTCAACGGGGACAACAACCAGCCGAACGAGTTTTCGTCCAAGCCCAACTCCACGGAGCGGGGCTCGTACATCAAGGTCAAGGACATGGAGGGGCAGGCGCCTTCTCCGCTCGTACAGGCCGGGGTCCTCTTCGACCGCATCGACGGGTTCGTCGAGACCGTTCCCGACTGGGCGGACACCCGCATGGGGGTGCTCGGCTACGATCCGGCCGCCGGCGTGTGGTACCCCTATCCCGCCGGCGGGACGTTTGCGACGGAGTTCCTGCACGCCGAGGAACGGAGCATCGGCGACTCGGCGACGCTGGCCGAGTTCCTGCAGTGGGCGAAGGCGACGATCCCCGCCAAGCACTACGCCCTGTTCAACTTCGGGCACGGGGCCGGCTTCATGGGGCAGGGGAACGACTACACGAATGACAGCGACGGCCTGCGAAGCGAGGAGATCGCCGCCGCCCTGGCGGCGTCGGACATGCACCTGGACATCCTCGTGCTGGACGGCTGCCTGATGGGCAACATCGAGGCCGCCTACGAGGTGAGAGAGCACGTGGACTACGTCCTGGGGTCCGGGGACTCCATGTGGCTGCCGGGCATAGCCTATGACCAGGTGCTGGCGCTTCTCGCCGAACGGGCCGGCGCCGAGCCGGACGAGATCGCCGCCGAACTGGTCAAGCAGCTCGCGCCCGGGTGGAGCTACACGGGCCACCAGTCCTTCAACATGCTGACGGCCGTCGAGACGGCGGGGTTCGGGACGCTGGCGGACCGCCTGCGCGACTTCGTCAGTGCCGCCGAGCAGTCGGCCACTCCCGCGGACCTCACCGCCCTGCTGGCCGCACGCAACCATGCCCGGGGCTACTGCCCCGGGAACCTGCTGTACAGCAACTACAGGGACCTGGGCACTTTCCTCGCCGCGGTCGCCGGGTCGGTCGCCACCGCCCAGATCGCCGACGCCGCGGCCGCCGCCCTGGACGCCTACGAGGCGACGATCGTCGCGCACAAGACCATTCCCGGCTACAAGGACACGACGGGTTTCTCCGTGTTTCTTCCTTGTGACGAATGCCTGCTGAACATCCTGGGCTCCGACCTGATCGGATACCCGTCATTGGGGTTTGCAGCCGACACGGGCTGGGCGGACCTGGCGGAACTGCTGGCGCAGGCGCCGGACGATGCGGCGATCCCTCTCGACGCGGCCGAGAACAACGACACGAAGTGGTCCGCCCGCGACCTGGGCACGTTGACCGGCGAGGGCCTGCGGTACCCGGGCCTCTCCATCCACAAGCCGTCGGACGAGGACTGGTTCTGCGTGACCACGACGGTGAGGGGCCGGCCGAAGTCCCAGATCGCCCTGGACTACCCCACCGAGAGCGGGCAGTTGGGGCTGTTTCTGTACGACGACACGTCGGCCGAGCCGTTGGCCACCGGCACGGCCACGAGCGAGGGCGTGAGCGTCTCGCTCGACGGCCTGCCTGCCGGCAAGTACTACTTCCGGATCGTGGGCAAGCCCGCGGGAGAGAACCCGGGCGTCCTGCCGAGTTACGCGATGGTCCTCAACCTGCCGGGCGACTGGCTCATCGACTGGACCGAGACGGGCTGGGAGGACCCCCAGGCGTTCGCCCCGGCGCTGCAGACGGGCGGGCTGCCCGTCCAGGGGCTGTCGCTGACGGAGGGCGACGAGGACTGGTTCCAGGTCCTCGCCGCCGGGCCGTGGGGTACGACGCTGCACGTTCACCTCGGATGCGATCCCTCCCAGGGCGAGGTGGCCATGGACCTGTGCGACTCGGAGGGCCAGTGGCTGGTGTCGGCAACCCCGGAGGCCGGCGGGCTGGGGATTGCCGTGCCGGACGCGGCCGGCAGCTCATACTACGTCAAGGTCAGCGGCGAGCCGGTCGGCGAGGGCATCGCCTACCAACTGCAGGTGACCGAGACGGGAGAGGGGCTTCTTGCGGAATTGCTGCCTCCGCACGTCGTGGACGTTCTCCGCGATGACGGCGAGGAGAGCCCGGCGACGCTACGGACGCTTACGTTCACGTTCAGCGAGGACGTAGCCGTCGCCGCCGACGCGCTGACGATCCACAACGACACGTGGAACGAGGACGTGACCCTCCCGCAGGACGTTCCCTTCCGCTACGACGCGGGGACTTGCACGGCCCGGTGGGACCTGAGAGGGCTGGTGCTGCCGGCGTCGCGGTATACGGCCACCCTCACGGCGGCGGCGGTCGAGGGGGACGGCGAGCTGCTGGACGGGGACTTCGACGGCTTGGCGGGGGACGATTACGGCCTGTCGCTGCTCGTGACCTATCCCGGCGACGCGGACCTGGACGGGGCCGTGGGCCGCAGCGACAAGCTCATCCTGCAGGCCCACTTCGGCCTGGCCGGCGACGCCCGCTGGACGGACGGGGACTTCAACGGCGACCGGATCGTGGACGATGGGGACTACCTGCTCTACAAGCTGCACCGCGGCATGGCCCTGCCCCCCGCCACGCCGCCTGCCCCCGCGATCAGCGAGGCAGGTCAGACGGATGAGAACGTGCCTGCCGCCGCTTCGAGATACGAGAGCACGGTGACGGTGTACTGGCACGGTACGGCGGTTCCCGTCGCCGCGCCGTGGGGCGTCGCTACGAGCGCCGTGGCGCCTTCGGCGGGGGCCCCCGCTCTCTCCGCCGCCGAGACGCCGCAAGCCGGCGGTGAGCCCGAGGGCCGGTACTTGGGTTCCCTCTCCCTGCTCGAGCTTGCGGGCGCCGCGGACAGACTGGCCCCCGCCCTGGGCCCGTCCGTCGGGGAGGCAGCCACGGAACAAACCGAGACCGCGAACGAGGCGGGGGTCGCCGCGCCGGTCGCGATCGCTCTTGCCGGCCCAACCACCGAGCCATTCGACCTCTTGCGCCTGCCGGCGCTGGGCGTGCTCGGATCGCCGCTGTGATCGGGGGCGCCGCAACGTGCAGGCCGTCGCGAGCCGGGACCGCCGTGCCGTAACGGAAACGCCACGCATCAAGCCCGTCCGCGAAGGCCGGGCCGGTGCCCTCCGCCTGCTACTCGTCCTTGAGCTTCGCCGCCTGGGCCTTCAGGGCCTCGACGGCCTCGCGGGCGGCCTTGACCTGCTCCGCCAACTCGGGAGCCGTATTCCTGATATGGCGCGAGAGCCATTCGTCGGTCTGGAGCTCATCGAGCACGGCCGTCATGCGGGCGATCTTGCTCTCGATGAGCCGCTTCGGGCTGCGGGCCTTGCGGAGGTGCAGATCGGTCTCGGCCTTCGGCAGGTCGATCTGCATCTGGCGGATCTTTCGGTCCAGGGCCTGCTTCTCTCCCTCGGCCTTGAGCCGGGCGACCTCGTCGCGGCACTGCTGGGAGACCTCTTTCGTGTAGTTCATTCCCTCCACGATCGGCCAGTCGTCGGTCCGGAAGGTGGGCATGGGCAAGCGGTCTCGGCCGACGAGGTTGCCCGTCGGCCAGTTGGCCCATCCGTACCGGACGGCGACGGGCTCGGGGACGAGATCGCTCCAGACCTCCACGCAGTGCGTGCCGTCGAGCTTGGCGTGTTTCGCCTTGGCCGGGTACCAGCGGCGGTCCTGGCCGGCGATAATGAAGCCCTCCAGATCGGCGTTGCCCTGCCTGGGGCACGGCAGGACCAGCCAGTACGGCGGCTCGCGGTCCGGCTTGATCATGGGCTTCACGATCGGATCCACGTCGAAGAACAGGTAGAGCTTCCCGTTCTTGGGCTTCATCTCCCGGTACGTCGTGCCGCGGTGCATCACCGGCTTGTCGTAGACGGTCGCCAACGCCCACAGGGAGGCGTACTCGGCCACGGGCAGCTTCTCGCCGGGGTGGATGTACGAGTTGCCCGTCGGGTACGTCGCGATCATCCCCGCGTGCGGGTCGTTGGCCAGGGCCCGCCGCTGGATGTCGCGGACGATGGCGTAGCCCTCGGCGACGGTCGCCACCTCCGGGTCGAGCCCGAACTTCCCCCACCCCGGCTGGCTGATGCAGCCGAAAGGCAGTGCCGCCTCGCCGAACGCCTTGCGGAACGAGACGGGGACCTTCGGGAACGTGTACTCGTACCGCGTCCACCGCATGAAGTTGTTGTTCTCGCCCTGGTAGTACAGCACGCCGCGGACGCCCAGCCGGCGGATCGGCAGGACGGTGGCGTTGAACAGACCGGCCGGGGGACTCCAGCCGCTGCGGGCGTCGCCGGGCTTCTTCGGCAGCCGCAGCCGCGGGGCCTTCTTGCCCTGGGCCTTCGCGTCGGCCGCCTTCTTCTCGTGGTCCTTCTTCGCCTGCTCGACGGCCTTCTCCCACTCGGCGAGAATCTGCTCGACCTGCTTGGGGTCGTCCCACCGGGCCGTCTCGGCGTCGTAGTCGGCCAGGACCGTGTTCATGCTGACGTGGTCGATCTTGTCCAGCTCCTCCCGCAGGCACCAGGCCTGGCCGAGCGTCCCGCCGCGGGCGACGTTGATGATGCCCACGGGCACCCGCAGGTACTGGTGGAGGAACTTGCCGAACAGCCACGGCACGGCGGCGAACCGCACGGCCGTCTCGGGCGAGCACACCTGCCAGCGGATGTTCTGCCGTACATCGTCGAGCGGCTTGTACCACGAGTCGTGCCAGGCCACGTACCGCAGCCCGGGCCAGTCCGCCGACGCCGCCTCGCGGTCCTTGCGGTTGAAGTTGCCCCACGCCATGTTGCTCTGCCCCGCGCAGAGCCACACCTCGCCAATCAGGACATCCTCCACCGCAACGGTCTGCTCCCCGCTGGCCGCAATGATCCACGTCGGCTGGAAGCTCCCCTTCGCCGCCGCAAACTCCGCCTCCCACCGCCCGTCGGCCCCGGCCTTGGCGGCGACCGTCCGCGTCGCCAGCGTCGGCGGGTTCCTCTCCACGTACCGCATCGTCACCGAGTAGGCGTCGTCGGCCTCGGCCGCATCCGGCCCCCGGCGTCGGCCGCCGGCCTTCTCCGCCCATTCCGCCATTTTCGCCACGGCCGCCTCCCCCACGGCCCGGTCCTGCGTCAACGTGACCTTCACCTCCGCACCAGGCTTGGCCCACCCCCAGAGGCGTATCGCCTTGCCCTGCTGAAGGACCATGTGATCGGCGAGGATCTTCGCAAAGCGAAGCCCCTGGGGCGCCTCGCCCACCGCCGCCTTTGCGGCGTGCGGCCCGGCCAGAAGGCACGTCGACAGCAAGACCACGATCAAGAAGGAACGAACAAGCCTCCGCATGGCATGACTCCGGCGCGTTTGGTGGGAATCGAGCGCGTTTCGCGACGCCCGCGGAACGCTCCCACCGATTCTACCGCCCTCGTGTTCCCCCGCAAGTCCCCTGCCTGCCGACTCGCCTCGCGGTCCGGTCGGCCATGCGGTCCGGACGTCGGCGGTTGTGGCGATCGGAGTCCGCCTCCGGGCAGAGGATCCGGCCGGCGCATTGCCGTGCCGATCGCCCGGAGAGACTTCTTTCAGATGAACTTATGGTTTTCCATGGCGCGACGCCCCGGCTCGGCGCGCGCAAAAAAATGGGCGAGACGGTGCTTGCTCAAGGCATCGTCATCGCCCTTCGCCTTGGTAATGGCCCCTCTCGAGAGGCTCCTGTAACAGGACGCGAAACTCCGGACGGAGGAGGGTCCCGGAGTAGACCGACAGGTGCTCAATCCGCCGGCTTCGCACTGGCGCTCTCAGACCATTACCTCGAAGGGTTTCGGTGATCACAGGCTGCCCCAGGAGGATAACGGGCATTAAGGCGGGTGCTCAAATCCGCCCCGCCTGATCACACATTGCTGAAACCCCTCGCAGTGAGGCTCAACGCTCGCTTCCCCGCAAACGGGTGCGGGACGGGGAAGCGCCTTTGTGTACAGATTGTCAACCGGTTGCCTGTCGGCCGTCCGGGGCATACCACCCGACGTCGGCCTTTGGGACCTCGACGCCGGCATGGTGCAGGGCGTGCAGGAGGATCGCCGCCCATTGCTCCGGGCTCACCGGACGGGTCAGGAAGGTCGCGCCGCCTTCTCGGGCAATCATCTCATGATCGCCATAGCCGGCATCGCCGACCATTGTGATCGGACAGCCAGGCCAGCGCCGACGCAGCCAGTGCAGCGCCCCACGCAGGACGGGGGGAGAATCGTCCGTGGCGACAATCACCAGGGCGACCATCCCGCTCGGGGCGTTTCGCAGGAGATCCTCGGCCTTACAGTACGTCACGAGGTAACCGGTGTTCAGTTCTTGAAGGCAGTGACCAACCTGGTCTGCTTCCTGCATGTCGGAGCACACCATGACGACACACACGCTCCGACTCCCCGCCGGCCTCATCGCCGGCGGCGAACTCTCCCTCTGATAACGGCTCAATGCCAGGCTCCTCTCCAACACACATATAGAGCAATTGCCGTGCCGTACGCCCGAAGATCCTCGGGTGAACCGTATCTATAATAATAAGAATGACTTACGGAGGACTCGGTATTGCGGCTCGCCGCCACGGTCGCGCCGGAGCGCCGCAGAATGCGCCAGGGGCTGTCGTCTCTTACGGCAGGCCTGCCGCAATCTGCGGCAGGGCCACAAAGAGAGCTACCGCATCCGACGGGATTATCGGCACGGAAGGGCGGAGGGCTGAAGGACGGCGGCGCGGACGTCCCGGGGGGCTACGAGGGCACGTCGAGGTCGAACGAGCGGATCTTCCGTAGCAGCGTGCTGCGGTGAATGCGCAGCACCCGTGCCGCGGCCGACCGATTGTACCCCGTCAGTTCCAGGGCCTTGCGGATCGCGCGCATCTCCGCCTCGGCGAGCGTAATGCCCACGGGCATCGATTCGGCGACGGGCATGCGGTCGGCCGGCGTGTGGGCGGCCCCGGTGGCGACAGCCCCGCCGGGCGGCAGGGCGCCCAACGTCGGGGGCATGGGGGGGATGTCCGCGGCGTAGATCCGTTCCACGTAGGCGGACAACTCTCGCACATTGCCCGGCCAGGGGTACTCGCGGAGGCACGCCCGCAGGCGCGGCCCGATCAGGGCCTGTTTGCGTCGGTACTGCTGGGCGTACAGGTGGAGGTAGTAGTCGAGCAGCGGCTCGACATCCTCCGGACGGCACCGTAGCGGCGGGATCTCGATCCGCACGATGTTCAGCCGGTGGTAGAGATCGCTGCGGAACCGGCCCTCGACCACGTGCTGGGCGAGGTTGCGGTTGGTCGCGGCAATGAGGCGCGCGTCCACGGCGATCGGCTCGGGCGCGCCGACGGGCGTGACCTCGCCCTCTTGAAGAAGGCGCAGGAGCTTGGGCTGGAGCTGGAGGGGCATCTCGGAGACTTCATCGAGCAGGAGCGTCCCCCCGTCTGCGGCGCGCACCACGCCCAGCGTGCTGGACTCCGCACCGGTGAATGCGCCCTTGACGTGGCCGTAGAACTGGCTCTCGAAGAGGCTCTCGCTGATCGCCGCGCAGTTGACGGGGATGAACGGGAACACTGCCCGTCGGCTGGTGGCGTGGATCCTCCGGGCAATCAGTTCCTTGCCCGTGCCGGACTCTCCTTCCAGCAGCACGACACAGTCATTGGTCGCCACCGAGTCCACCACGCGCAAAACATGGCGGAATAGCGGGCTTACACCGATCAGCGGCGTATCAGACTGTGTCGTGAACTGAGACGGAGACTCCGTAGGATGAAGATGTCTTTCTCCTCCGCAGTCCATTCTCGAGCATGCCTGAGCGGGGCCCTCGAGCCTCTCTTCCATTTTTCTCCGAGCACTGCGCATGGCGCCTGAGCGTGACGCCCCACGTACGGATCACTTTTATACCCCAGAATCCCTATTTTGACAAGCGCAAAAGGGCGGTTTGCCCACGTTTTCCTTCCGTGGGGTCCCGGCCGGTGGAAGGGGCGCTCTGGCCGGGGCTGGTTTTGCGGGGGGGGCTGCTCTGGGTTAGCAAAGCCCCTGCGCCCAAAGGCCGATACCCACAAGGGCATCGGGATTTCGTCTGCGCCCAAGCGAAACGGCGGGGGCAGAAAGACACGCCTGGCAATGAGGAACAAGGCAGAGAATAACTTCCTGAGGTTCGGGCTCCAGGTCAAGAGCGTCTGCATCCTGGCCCTGGTGATCCTCGGCGTGGCCGTCGCCGGCGGGTGGTTCTATTTCGACGCCGCCCGGGAATCCCTCCGCAAGAGCGACTTGCGCTACGCCTCGGAGTTGGCCGAGGCGCTGGCCATGGCCGTCCAGTACGACCTCCGCCGCGACCGGGACCACAACCTCGACCGCCTCGCCAGCGACTTCCTCCGTAAGGAGAACGTCCGCTACGTGGCCATCGTCGACCGGACCGGCCTGCCCGTGGCCACGGCGTGCGCCGCCGCCGACCGGGACCACTGGGAGCACCTGACCCGCCTGCCGTTGACCGTCTCGGCCATCGAGTGGGAAGGCGACGAGTTAGTGATCGTTCGCCCGGTCGTCATGCGCGACGTCGTCTGGTGGGAAGCCCGCCGCGTGGGCGCGGTGCGGATCGTCTTCGACACCGGCGAAACCACCGCCCGTCTGGCGGCCGTGCGCCGGCAGATCCTCGCCGTCGCCGTGGGCATTGTTCTCTGCGGGCTGCCCATCGGCTACCTCCTGGTCTCCCACACGCTGGTGCGCCCGATCCGGCGTCTGGTGGACCTGACGGTCCGGCTCGCACGCGGCGAGTTCCACGCCCGCGCCAGGATTCGCCGCTCGGACGAGGTCGGGCGCCTCGGCGAGGCCTTCGACGCCATGGCCGACGACCTGGCCCGCATGCGGGACGAGTTGGTGGCGGCCAACGAGCAACTGGAGCGCAAGGTGGCCGACCGTACCGAGGACCTGCAGCTCGCCAACCACCGCCTCCGCAGCGAGATGGCCGAGAAGGAGCAGTTCCTCCGGGCGGTCAGCCACGACCTCAACGCCCCGTTGCGGAACATCGGCGGCATGGCCACCCTGACGCTGATGAAGTGGCGGGACGAACTGCCCGAGGACGTCGTCGTCCGCCTCCAGCGCATCCAGGCCAACGTCGAGACCCAGAGCGACCTGATCGCCGAGCTGCTGGAGCTCAGCCGCATCCGCACCCGCCCCCAGAGACGCGCCCTGGTGGATATGGGCGAACTGCTCGCCGGCCTGGCCGATACGTTCGAGTTTGAGCTGAGAAGCCGCGGTATCGACCTGACCGTCGACGCCCCCCTGCCGGCGCTTTACGTCGAGGCCAGTCGCGTGCGCCAGGTCTTTCAGAATCTGATCGACAACGCCATCAAGTACATGCACCGCGAGGAGGGCGGGGCCATTCGCGTCCGCTACCGCCGCGAGCGGACCGCCCACGTGTTCGCGGTGGCCGACAACGGCCCCGGCATTCCTGCCGATCAGCACGAGAAGGTCTTCTGTGTCTTCCGCCGCGCGAACGCCGGCGCCGGCGACGTTCCCGGCAAGGGGGTCGGCCTGGCGCTGGTCCGCGGCGTGATGTCCAACTATGACGGCCGAGCCTGGGTGGAATCCCAGCCCGGCGAGGGCGCGACGTTCTGCGTCGCCTTCGACGTCGACAACACCCGCCCGCCGGTTGATTCCGAGGAACCTGGCGCCGCCGAGCCCCGCGCCGAGAGCAACGACGTTGCAGAGGAACACCCCGCACAAACCGATCACTGTCTTGCTGGTCGATGACGATCCCGACTGCCGCATGCTCGTTCGGGATATCATCGACACGGCCGCCTGCGCGCGCGTGACCGTGCGGGAGATTTCCGACGGCCGGCAAGCCCTGGACTACCTCCGCCGGGCCGGCGAGTCCGCCGACATCCCCCGCCCGGACCTGATCTACCTGGACGTCGAGATGCCGGGCCTCAGCGGGCACGACGTCCTTCGGGCGCTCCGCGCCGACCCGCGCCTGCGAGATATCCCGGTGGTCATGCTGACGGGCGTGGAAGACGCCGCCGCCCGCCAGAGCGCGTTGCAGACCGGGGCGCGGGCCTACCTCGTCAAGCCGGCCGAGCCGGCGAGGTTCTTCCATACCGTTACCTGGTCCGTCCGCCGTTGGGTGGGCCGGGCCGAATCCGCGCCCTACCGCGAGGCGGGCAGCGAAGGCCGGCTCGGGGGGGGCAGTCGATGAATGACCGCCTCAGACCGCCGAAAGTCCTGATCGTCGAGGACGACCCCGACCAGCGGGGCCTTCTGCGCGAGGCCCTGATGATCCACTACGGCCCGGCCGCCGAGGAGACCGTCGTGGGCGTTCGCTCCGGCGCCGAATGTCTCGCCCAGGACCTCGCGGCCTTCGACGTCGTCCTGCTGGACTACCACCTGCCCGACACGGAGGGGATCGACCTGCTGGAGCAGGTGCTCGCGGCCGCCGACGTGCCGGTGGTGTTCGTTACCGGCGAGAGCGACTCGACCCTGGCCGCGGAGGCCATTCGCCGCGGTGCGGAGGACTACGTCGTCAAACTGGGCGATTACCTCTTTGCCATTCCCGTCGTGATCGGCAAATCCATCAGCCAGCACCGCATCAAGGCCGAGAACCTCCGCCTCCAGGCCCAACTCCAAGACATGCTGGCGGAGGTTCGCCGGAAGAACGCCCAACTCGAGGCCTCCCTCGAGCGGGTTCGTCTCATGGCCGCCACCGACCACCTGACCGGGCTGGCCAATCGCCGGTGGTTTGGCGAGGAGCTCGAGCGGCGGTTCAGTGAGGCCGTCCGCTACGGGCGCGACCTGACCTGCTGCATGTGCGACCTGGACCATTACAAGCAGCTCAACGACTCGCTCGGCCACCAGGTGGGCGATGAGGTGCTGATCCTCGTCGCCGACGTGGTTCGCAGCATTCTCCGCCGCAGCGACCTGGCCGGGCGGTATGGGGGCGATGAGTTCGTCCTTTTGTTGCCCAGCACCCGCTGCAACGAGGCCTGCGAGGCCGGCCGGCGACTGCGCGAAGAGCTCACCCGCCGCCTGGCCGACTACCCTCCCGCCGCGCAAGCCGTTACGCTGTCCATCGGCATCGCCTCGCTTGACGCGGACCACCCGGCCACCGCCGACGATCTCGTCTGCCAGGCCGACCGCGCCCTCTACGCCGCCAAGCACGCCGGGCGCGACCGCATCGTGCTCCACAGCACTCCCCCCGAGCCGGCGCCCTACTGAGCCCCCCCCGGCAAGCGCAGGACGACCCCGAAAGAACGTGACACCTCCGGCCGTCGCGGCTATCGTGCTCGGCGGGAAAACGGCCATGACCCCTCGCGAGCGGATGATCGAGACGCTGACGTTCGGCCGGCCGGACCGAGTGCCCTTCCAGCCCGGCGGGCCGAGGGAATCCACGCTCAGAACCTGGCGCGCGCAGGGCCTGCCCGAAGGCGTCTCCTGGCATGCGTACCTGCTGGAGACGCTGGGGATCGAGCCGGAGGTCACGCAGCCGCCCGTGCAACTGGGGGTGGACTTCCGCATGATCCCGCAGTTCGAGGAGAAGGTCCTGGAACACCGCGGCGGGCACTACGTGGTGCAGGACTGGAAGGGCAACGTCTGCGAGATCGCCGACACGTTCGACGTGACCTACCTCCGCCAGGCCAAGGACTTTGTCACCCGGCGGTGGATCCGCTGCCCCGTCGAGACCCGCGACGACTGGGAGCGGATGAAAACGCGGTATGCCCTCGACGCGCCCGGGCGGTTCCCCGAAGACTTCGCCCGGCGCTGCGCCCGGGCGGCCGAGAGAGACTACTTCCTGAGCGTGGGCTTCCCCGGGCCGTTCTGGCAGATGCGGGAATGGTGCGGCTTCGAGGGCCTCTGCCTGCTGATGGTGGACGACCCGCAGCTCGTTGCGGACATGGCGGCGTTCTGGACGGAGTTCGTCGCCGCCCTGCTGGAGCGGATCTGCCGGCACGTCGTGCCCGACCGCATCTTCATCAGCGAGGACATGGCCTACAAGGCCAAGGCGATGATCTCGCCCGCCATGACGCGCGCGTTCTGCCGGCCCGGTTGGGTGCGGTGGGCGAGGCTCGTCCGCGAGGCGGGCTGCCCGATGGTGGACATGGACTCCGACGGCTTCGTCGGCGAGTTGATCCCGATCTGGATCGAAGCCGGCGTGAACGTCTGCGACCCGATCGAGGTGGCCGCCCATAACGACATCTGTTCCTTTCGCCGCGAGTTCGGCCGCGACATGGCCTACCGCCAAGGCGTGGACAAGCGGGCGATGGCCAAGGGCGGGGACGTGATTCGGGCGGAATTGGAGCGGATCGAGCCCGTGCTTGCCGACGGCGGCTACATTCCCGGCTGCGACCACGGCGTCCCGCCGGACATCTCCTGGCCGGCCTTCCTCGACTACGCCGGCCTCCTGGCCCGAATGACGGGATGGCTGTGAGGGGGAGGAGCCTGGCCCGGATTGTTCACCGCAGAGAACGCAGAGGGCGCAGAGGTAATTTCATAGCAAAGACTTACATCAGGAACTGCCCCTTCTGATCGCGAACAGTGTGTTCCTGCGCGGGAGCGATCCAAAAGAGAGAATCTAATCTAAGTTTCTATGCATAATCGTCTTACCTCTGTGGCCTCTGCGGCCTCTGCGGTTGCTCTGCACTATCCGGGCTGGCGACCGGGGCCGGCCCCCGAGCAACCGCGGCGCGGGCCAAGCGGGGAGAAAGAAACGAAGCCAGAGAGCCGCGGGTGTCTCTCAGACGAGGTAGTCCAGGATCTCGGCCGCGCCGGCCACGAGGAGACGCGTGTCCCCGAACGTGTGGTCATTCCATACAGGCGAGGCTACGAGTTGCAGCGCCCGCTTGCACGTCAGGAACTTGGCGAACCACTGCCAGTTTGCCGAGGGCTCTGTGTTCGCCAGCTTGACTTCCACCGGCAGCCATGGGTGGCCGTCTCGCACAATCAGGAAGTCGATCTCCCGCTTTTCCTTGTTGCGGAGATAGAAGAGGTCGAACTGCCCGTGCCCTGTGTCGGTCCAGAAATGGCAGGCCTTCAGGAGATGACAGGCAACGAGGTTCTCGAAGCGCGCCGCCTCGTCCGGAATCCCCGCGTAATCCCAGAGGTAGACCTTGCCCTCCCTGCGCAACGACCGCGGAATGCTCCGAGCGTAGGGCTTGACTTCGAACAGATAGTACAACTGCTTGAGGTATTCCAGCCACCGTTTGACCGTGTGGACACTGGCCTCCAGTTCCCGGCCGACGGAGGCGAGACTGAACAACGAGCCGACCCGCTCTGGGAGCAGGGAGACCATCATCTCGACGCGCCCCAGTTCCGGGAGCCGGCTGAGGTCGCGCAGGTCCTGGCGGATGACCAACTCCTCCCGGTTGCGGCGCCACAGACGGGCGCGCCGAACGTCCTGGGCCAGCAGCGGCTCGGGGAAGGGCCCGTAGGCCATCAGGGCCTCCAGACGCCGTTGCCGCGACCTGATCGGCCGCAAGGACCGATGGAACAGCGACTCCAGCGCCTCGTCAGGACCGAGGACCTCCGGCCCCCGCAACTCCCGCATCGAGAAGGGGTGTAGTCGGAAGCTGAAGTAACGGCCCAAAAGACTGTCGCTGCCGCGCACGTAGATTCCCAGGCGCGCACTGCCGGTCACCAGGATGTCGCAAGGGCGTTGCAGCGTGTCGAAGATGCCCTTCAGATTGCGCTTCCAGCGGCGGTCCTTGTGGATCTCGTCAAGGACCAGCAGCGGGGGTTCGCCGGCCGCGGGCGGCGGCACGATCGCCGAGGGATTCCTGGCCCACTCGCGGCGGAACTCCAGTTGGTCCCAGTTGTGGTAGAGCCCGACCTTCCGGCCGGCAAGCAGCATCTTGGCGAGTGTTGTCTTGCCGCATTGGCGAGGACCGGGTACCAAGGCCATCTTCTGGGCGCCAAAGGCCAGGTCCACCAGCGGGGCTGCAAGCGAGCGATCCTTCATGCTGACCATTATGACGACTGTCGGCAGTTTGGTCAAGAAGCCGACTCGACCAAACTGACCGAAGGCGGCAACTTGGTCGAGCCAGCCGCCTCCTGCCTTTTCGCGCGACGCGAAGGCCATTGGACGTTGGGCCCCGCCTGGGGCGGATCAGAACGCGGCAGCCGCCCGTCGCGACGTTGGGCAGAGCGCGGGCCGGCCTTACTCCAGCGTGCCGAGGCGGGTCAGGACGTGGGCCAGGGCGTCGATGAAGCTGGCCAGGGAGCGGCCGGCGGGGGTGTCGCAGAAGCCCTGGGCCCGGCGGGCCAGCGCGGCGGCGGCGGAGAGGTCGCCGGACCGCACGGCGGCGCGGGCGGCCTGCCGGTCGAGGTGCGCCCGGCCGGCCAGGTGCATCAGAACGGCCAGGTCCGTGCCGCATCGCGGGCACGTTTCCCGGCCGCGGAACGCGGCCTTGCAGACCGGGCATCGCGACGAATCCGGCGCGTCCATCACGAGCCCTCGATGAAGAACAGCAGTTCGCGGAGTTCTTCGGCGGCGGCGGCGAGGGCCTTCTCGTCCTGCCGGCCGATCGCCTCCTCGATCTGCTCGTGCAGGCCGATCATCTCCTCGCGGTCGTCGTCGTGGACGGTCTCCAGCAGCCCGCGTGACCGTTCCACCAGGGCCTTGGCCTCGCGGATCGCCTTGGGCGTCTTGGGCCCCGGCCGGGCGTCGTCCTCGGCGACGTAGGCCCCCTCGGCCGCCGTCGAGGCGTCCTCCGCCTCGGCCGAGCCGTCGCCCGCGTCCAGGACCTCGCCTTCGATGAACATCTCGTCGAGCTCCTCGGCCCGAGCGCTGTAGAGCGTGTCGAGGCGCTCTCTCGCGGCGGCGATCTCCTCGGGGCTCATGGCCTTGAGGGCGTCGCGAATCGTGATGTGCTTGCTCATGCCCGTCCGCTTCTCCTCGGCGGTGACCTTCAAGACGCCGTCGAGGTCGAGGCTCATGCGGCAGAGCACCTCGTTCTGCCCGGACGTGGGGGTGAGGCCCTCGATGCGGAAGCGGCCGACGAGGATGTTCTTGAGGGCGTCCGGGTCGTCGCCCTGGAAGATCTCCACGTCCACGACGGTCTGGCCGGGATGGGCGGTGAAGTAGCGGTCCGTCCGCGTCACGGGCAGGGGCGTGTTGCGGTGGATGATCGGGTGATAGCAGTGCGGGTACATCCGGCCGTCGCGCTCGCCGAGATACGACGGGCCGAACGAGTACGGCGAGACGTCCACCAGCACGCGCTCGACGTCGTGGCCGGCCAGTCGACCGGCCAGCAGGCCGGCGCCCAGCGCGACGCACAGGTCCGGATGGACTTCCTGCCTCGGGACGATGCCCACGCGCTCGGTCAGCACGCGGGCGACCAGGGGCGTTCGGGTCGAGCCGCCCACGAGCAGGACCGCGTCGATCTCGTCGGCGAACTTGCCCGCGTCGTCCAGGGCCTGGGCGACACTCTCGAGCGTGCCCTCAACCAGCGGGGAGATCATCTCCTCGTACTCCTCGCGAGAGACCTCCACCTCCAGGTGCAGCGGCGCGCCGTCTCGCGTGGCCAGGGCCTCCTCGCGGACGACGGCGTACGGCTCGAAACTGAGCTTCTTCTTGGCTTCCTCCGCAGCCCACCGCAGCCGGGCGTACGAGGCGGGATGCATGTCTTTCAGGTCGATCCCGTGACGCTTCTGGAACGCCGCCAGCAGCCGCTCGAGCAGCAACTGATCAAAGTCGTCCCCGCCGAGATGATTGTTGCCGTGACTGGCCAGCACCTCGGTGACGTCCTTCTCGATGGTCACCACGGAGACGTCAAAGGTCCCGCCGCCCAGGTCGTAGACCAGGACCGTCTTCCGGGACTCGTCGCCCAGGCCGTACGCGAGGCTCGCGGCCGTCGGCTCGTTGAGGATGCGGACGACCTCCAGCCCGGCCAGCGCCCCGGCCTCGCGGGTGGCCTGCCGCTGGGCGTCGGAGAAGTACGCCGGGACGGTGATCACCGCCTTGCGCACGTCCCGCCCCAGCGAGCGGGCGGCCCACTCGGCCAGCTCGCGCAACAGGAAGGCCGAGATCTCCGGCGGCGTGAACGCCTTCTCACCGAGAAGGACCTTCTCGTTGTTGCCCATCTTCCGCTTGATACTGCGGACCGTCAGCTCGGGATAGACCAGCGACTGGTTGCGGGCCTTCGCCCCCACAAGCAATTGCCCGTCGGGCGAGAAGCCCACGCACGACGGCAGCATGCCGTTCGGCTCCGGGCCGATCAGTTGCGGGCGGCCGTCCACCAGCGCCGCCACCTCCGAGTTGGTCGTCCCCAGGTCGATGCCGACCAGAACCTCACGATCATCCATGGTGCTGCTCTCGCTGTTCCTGACCGCCAGGCGAGCCGCCGCCGGCCTGGCGCGCAACCTTCACCTGGGCCGGGCGATGCACTCGCCCGCGCCACGCGTAGCCCCGGCGGTAGACCTCCACTACGGTCCCGTCGGGGACGTCCGCCGTCTGCTCCACGTCTACGGCGCTCATTTGTCCGGGATCGAACGGTCGGCCGGCACACGGGATCTCCGAGACCCCCATCGAGGCGAGGGCCTCATTCAGCCGGTCCAGCCCCATCGTGTAGCCTTCCAGCAAGGCCGCAACGCCCTCGCCGCCCGGCCGAGCCGCTCGCGCCCCCCGACCGAAGAGGCGCCCCACCCACGTGGGGCCCTTCTCTTGCACCGCATCGAGGTTCTGACGCGCCGCATCGGCCCCGCGCAGCAACCGCTCGCGAACGTCCAGCAGCACGTCCAGCAGGTCCGACCGGGCCTGGCGGCGGGCTTCCTCGCAGGCCTGGCTCGTCGCGTCCCGGGCGGCCGAGGCCGCGGCATCGCTGGCCGACAGGACTTGCTGGATGGACTCCGGCAGCGGACCCAGCGGCGCGAGCGTGTCATGCAGTTGCTTGAACGCTCGGCCCTGCAGCCTGGTCTCCTCGGTCACGCCGATCAAGGCGGACCAGAGCGTGTAGAGGTCGCAGCCCGCGCCGCTCTCGGCGTGCCAATCGTCCCGCGGCGCTTCGTCCCGCAAGGCGGCCAACAGCTCGGCGTCCAGCCCGTCCGGGGGCGGCTCGTCGGCAAGGACCTCGTCAAGCCACGCCTCGAAGCGCCGCAGGATCCGCGACCGCAGGGCGTCGGCGGCGGGGGGGTCGGCGGGGCCGGGCCCGGCCTCGCCTTCGCCGAGCGCCGAATCCGATGGCCATTCACCGGGCGGGGCGGGCATCCGCTAGCTCCCTCTCAGGGCGGCCAGCCAATACTCGGCGCCCACGTGCCGGCGCTGGGGTTCCGCTTCCAGCAGCGAGGGCAGCGGCTGGCGGGGATCGGCGCCGAGGACCATCTGCCGCGCCCTGCGGCGCGGGTCGCGCAGGGCCTCGTAGGCGTCGCGAATCTGCTCGAATCGCTCCTGGTCACGGTCCGGCGGATGCCGGCGAACGCCCTGGATATACGCGGCCCGGATCTCCTCGTCCCCGGCATTCACGTCCACACCAAGAACGGCCCAGGGGTCTGTCGGACAGCTTGCCTCACGCGGCGTCATCCACAATTCCTCTCGTTCGGCGGTCGAATGTCTCGGGTCTCATCGTTTGCCTTTGCGGCCCCGGCGGGGCTTTTTGCGGCCGGGGCGGGGCGATGAGGGGGACGGCCCGGGGGGGAAGGGGCAGGGCCCCAGGATCTCCTCCAGCGTCCTGCGGAGGTCCGGGTCGCTGCCGATGCTGCGCCGGATCTCCTGCGGTGAAGGAAGCCGCCCGCCGTTCCGCATGACGATCTCCAGCAGCGCCTCGACCGCTTCGGGCGGCGGGCCGCCAAACGGCCCGACGGGGGGCAGGACGTCCCAGTCGTCCTCGTCGTCGTCGAGGCCTTCCTCGTTGAAGAACCCGTCCTCGTCGAAGTCCTCGTCGTCACAGAACTCGTCGTCGAGGTCCTCGTCGTCCAGGAACATCTCGAACAGCTTTGGCTGCCTGGCAGCGCCTCGCCGTCCGCGGGTCGGCCCGGGCGGCAAGCTCGCGCCCGTCGGCGGCGAAGCGGCCGAGCCCCAGGGCGACCTCGTGGCCTTCGTCTCCCGCGCGAGCACGTCGTCGATCATCTCTTCGTCGATCTCAAGATCGAGTTCGCTGAACCACGGCAGACCGTTCTGGGCCTCGTCGATCACCTCGGCCAGCAGGTCCGTGTCTCGCTGACGCCGGGCCAGCTCCGCCGCCACCTGCAGGCAGTCCTCCCGGCGCTGGTCAAACCGGGGCAGGCTCTGTCCGCGGAGCAGCAGGAAGCGTGCGCGGTGGGTGCCGCCCTGGCGCAGCCCGGCCCCGGTGGCCGCGTAGGTGACGGGCCCCTCGCGCAGCTCCAGCGCCGCCTCCGCGACCGCGCGCAACTGGACCGGGTCGCGGGGCGCCCCGTTCTTGTTCAGCGTACGGACCAGCGCGCTCGCCCAGGGGCGGGGCATGGGCACGGGCAGGCCAAACTCCCGGCAGACGGCAAAGCTCCTCCCGACGGCGTCGAGCAACGCCTCGCCGTTCGTCGGGGCCGCGCCCGACGGCGCCGCGCCGAGAGGCTTGCCCCTTCCCCTCGCCTTCCCGCACAGAACGCAGGTCAGCAGGACCACAGCCATTGCGTCGTCGCCCATCAGCCCCGCCAACTCCGCGCGAAACGCCGCCGCCGCTGCCTCGTCACCCGAGAGTTGCGCGCTCGCACAGCGGAGGGCTGTCACCAGCGCCGGGCGGTCGCCCTCGCGCGACGCCGGCAGGGACTCGATCTCCGCGAAGTCCTTCTCCGCCAGGTGCCACTTCCCCTGGCGGACGTGGCGGATCGCCTTGGACACCCACAGCCGCAGACGCGCCCGCTTGACCGCCGGGCTCAGCCCGTCGCGCGCCTCGGCCTTTTCCAGGTATCTCAGGGCCTTGGTGAAGGCCTTTCGCTCCTCGGCAGCGTCCATGAGGAACAGCAGAGGCCGGCTGTCGGCGGGAAACGCCTCGTGCCACCGTTCGGCGACCGTCTCTGCCGCCCCCGTCCCAAACCCCTCGCCACGGGCGTACGTGAGCCACCGCTCGTAGACGTCCGCATCGGGGCGCCCGGCGGCCAGTCGCTCGAAGATCGCCCCGGGATCCAGGAAGTAGCAGTCCAGCGGCTTCCTCCGGTCCGGCGCCGCCGCCCGCACCGACGCCGGCTGGCCCTTGGTGTAGTACGCGTCGAAGCCCTCGAAAGAGTATTCGAATCTCCGTTGAAGGCGGCGGAGGTCGTCCGGCGGCAGCCGGTGCAGCAACTCGGTCATGTGGACGTACACGGCCGCTTCTTCCGGCCCGCCGGCGGAAAACCAGCCTTCGTGCACCGCCACTCGCCGGAACTCCTCCCACAGCGCGCAGGCACCGATCGGGTCGCCTTTCCCCTCGGTTGCTCGCGCGAACAGCCGCCAGAAGTGCGCGTCGTGCAAGGCATTACCACCCAGGGCGGCAATCACCTTCTCCACCGGGCAATCCAGCAGGAAGCAGCGAATCGAGACGAGCTGCTTCAGGCGATCCAGCAGGTCCCGTCGGACCGAGGCGCACCGCTTGACGGCCCGACGAATGCCCCCCTTCAGCCTGCGGAGGTCTCCTTGCAGCAGGACCTCCTCCAGGTCCTCCAGCGCCTGGCGAAGCGAAGCGTCCTCGCCGGTCACGGCCAAGGCCAGGTCGGCCGCCGGCCCGTCCAGCTCCGACGCGCCCCGCCCGGACACCATCGCCCGAAGCGGCCCGACCAGCCGCGCCGCCGCGGACCGGGCGTCCATCGCGTCCAGCAGCCGTAGGCACGCCGCGTCGTCCCGTCGGTGGAAGCAGGCCATCGCGCGGATCAGCAGCTTCCAGTCGGACAGCGGGCTGCGGCGCGGGACCTTGCGCAGGGCGAGTTGGCCGTCCTCGACCGGCCCGGCTGTCACCGCCTCAAAGGCCCGCCACAGCGCCCCCGCCGATCGGCGGAGCGGATGGTCTGCCGGCAGGGCCCTGCACGTCGCGAGGCTGGCCAGGTCGGTCACCTCCCGCCGGACCCGCTGCTCGATCTGCCGCACGCGTTCGGCCGGAAGGTCGGCCCGGGCCAAGTGCCCCACCAACGTCTCCAGTGCCTCGCTTTGCGCGGCCTGGACCGAGCGTGCCTTTCGCAGCGTCCCCTTGCCTCGGCGGTAGCGTTTCTCCACCAGCTCAGACAGCGCCTTGGCCTCGATTTCCAGGCCCGCAGACCGCAACGCTTCGATGCGCGCATCGTACGTCGCCACCAGGAACGCCTCGGATTCCGCCGTCCCAAGGCGGTTGTGCAGGGCTTTGGCCTTCTTCAAGGCGCCCTTGGTGTCGTTCTCGGCGAGACATCGCCCGACCTCCTCCGCCTGCGCGGGGGGAATCCCCTCGATGGCTGCCAGGACTCCCTTGGCAGAGGCCGCCTTTCCGGTCGATTGTCGGGGGGGGGGATTCTCCACGGCCGAGCCGCCTCTCGCCGAACGCTTCCTGCGCTTGCTTCTGCGAGACATGTCGCCTGCCTTGCCCTTCCGTGGCCAGGGCCTTTGCCTTCTCTATGCGGTACTCCTCCGAACGCCCCTTCTCATACCAGCCCGGCCGTGCCATTTTCAACCAGATTTCCGCAACCGGTACGCGACGGTGCCGCCCGTCCTGACGCCCGCTACGGTTTGCCCCCGGCGGGCTTGGTCTCCAGGACGTAGCCCTCCAGGCCCGCCACGACGAACAGCAATTGGCCGCGCCCGTCCACCCAGTAGACCCAGGGCACGTTGCCCGGCCCCAACTGCTCGTATGCCTGCGTGCGAAGCGCGCGTCCGCCGGCTACGGCAACGACATTCTCCGCGCGGAAGGCGAGGGACGTCCCGGGCTTCGGCTGGTCGAAGTGGTCGATCAGCGTGAAGGATATCGGCTTGCGGCCCTTGCCGCCCAGCCGCTGGACGGCATCGAACAGGCACCAGTTGACCGTGTACCGGCCGGGCACGTGGAACGCCCTGCGCTGCGCGCCGTACGCCACGGTCACCTCGCCATCGCGGCACGCGGCCCGGCCGTCCACGTTCGCCCGCGCAAGGGCCCGCCCCGCCCCGTCCAGCAGGCGAATGCGGAACGACCAGCTTCGCGGCGCGGCCAGGGCGTCGTCCGCGGGCCCGTGCAGCTCGCCCGAGACCTTCTGCGTGCCGCCCGCGAGGGTCTTGCCGTACGACACCTTCCAGGCGGCCTGGCCGTCGGAGCCCGCGCTCCGCTCGACCGCCAGTGAGCCGACGCGCCGAGCGGCCGGGCCTGTTCTCGACGCGAGCGTGTATACCCCGTAGACGTTCCGCCACGACCCCGCCGGGTCAAACGCCCCGCGAGGCGGCTGAAACCGCGGCAGTACCGTCGCGAGGGAGCGAAGCGGGTACAGTTCCATCGCGTTGTAGTTCCCCGGTGCGCTCATGACCGCCGCCCTCCCTTCGCGGGCCGCTTCGGCGTCTTCCGGCGGCGCTCGATGGAGGCCGTCGGAGGCACGACGTCCAGACCGCCCTCGAACTCCGCCAGCATCGCCCGGTGCTCGGCCAGCACGGCCTTCACCTCGGGCCGGCGGGCGAGGTTCTTCGTCTCCCACGGGTCGGCCTTCATGTCGAAGAGCATCTCGACGGGGTCGCCCCGATAGCGGGCGTACTTGTACCGCTCCGTCCGGACCATCCGCCCCTGCTGCATCCACTCCGAGACGACATAGCTGCGCCACGCCACGTCCCGCCCGGCCAGCAGCGGACGAAGGCTCCGGCCGTGAGACGCCTTCGGCGGCGCCACGCCCGCGTAGTCGCAGAACGTCGGCATCACGTCGAGTCCGCAGACCAGGTGCGTCGTGTCCCTGTGTCCCTCGGCGACCCGGCCGGGGCAGGAGAGGACCATCGGCACCTTCATCGCCTCCTCGTACGGGTACCACTTGCTGACGTGCTGGTGGCGTCCGCGGCCGTCCCCGTGGTCCGACGTGAACGCGATGACGGTATGGGCCGTCTCGCCGGCGGCGTCGACGGCGTCGAGCACCCGGCCGACGTCGGCGTCGAGCATCTCCACCTGCCGCGCGTACACCCACAAGTAGTATCGCCACATGTCCTCGGAGAATCCCTTGCAGGCGCGGGCGGCGAGTTTCTGCGGCGCGGCGGGGCGGGCCCGGTGGTTGGGCGGCAGCGCCGGCAGCTCGTCGCGGAGGCGCTCGAACGGCAGCCCCAGGTCTGGCGGCATGCGGTTACCCCGGGCGTTGCCCCAATAGCAGATGTCGTGCGGCTGGAGGAACGACGCGACCATCAGGTACGGCTTGTCCTTCGGCCGGTTGCGGATCCACGCGGCGCACGCGTTGGACACGGCCGTGTCGTTCAGGTCGCCCTGGCCCGCGCCGGACGGCAGGACCGTGAAGCCCTCGATCCGAGGCTGGTAGCCGCCCGGCAGGTGCCACTTGCCGCAGTAGACCGTCTTGTAGCCGTGGCGCCCCAGCCATTGGCCGAGGTTCGGGCGGCTGGCGTGGATGGGCCGGCCGTTCGTGATCACGCCCGTCTCGACGGGCATGCAGCCGGTCATCAAGCTGCTGCGGGCCGGCGAGCAGACGGGGTTGGTGCTGTGCGATTCGAGAAACGTCGTGCCCCCGCGGATCAGCCGGTCGAGGTTCGGCGTCTTCGCGTCGGCGCAGCCGTGGGCGCCGATCGCGTCCAACCCCAACTGGTCGCAGAGGATCAACAGCAGGTTCGGCCGCTTCGCGGGCGCCTCAGCCCCGGTAGCCGCCGCCCTCGCGACGCCCGGCCCGGCCACCATCACGCCCACCCCCAGGCCCCCCGCCTGGAGCACCCGCCGCCGCGTTACGCCCGGTCCGGCGGCACGAGCATTCTGTCTGGATTTCCCGGTCATTCTCTCCGCTCTCCAATCGGTCCGGACCCGAACCGCTCGCCAGTCGCGGCCTTACCGGATTCCCCGGAACAGGTCGAAGGTCTCCCTGGCGATCTGGGTGATTTTCACAACGGGGTAGCCCATCAGGCTGGTGTGGAGCGTGTCGCTGAGGCGGTCGACCCAGCAGGCGGGGAGGTTCCTCGCGCCCAGGCTCATGCCCATGATGCTGCCGACGGTCGCACCGTTGCAGTCCGTGTCGAAGCACGGCTGGACGGCCCGGCAGACGCTCTGGCCGAAATCGCCTTCGCCCCACAGCAGCGCGACGGCACAGATGACGGCATTGGAGTTGGTATGGCACCAGTCGTGGCCGACCTTCTCGTCCCACTTGGCGTGGATCTTGCCGACGGCCTCGTCGTAGGTCAGGCCCCGGGCGCGCCAGTCCATCGCCTCGGTGAGATCGGCGAACAGGCGGCTGGTCTTGGGGATCTCGGAGAGGCCCACCTTCAGCAGGTCGGCGGGGGAGGCGCAGTACGGCGCGGCGGCGAGCATGGCGGCGACGAGCATCTCGCCGTAGATGCCGTTGCGGATGTGGCTGATGGACGCATCCCGCCAGGCGAACTCCGCCGCCCGCTGCGGGTTGCCCATGCTCACGTAGCCGAACGCGTCGGCGCGAATCTGCGCCCCGATCCACTCGCGGTACGGGTTGCGATAGCGTGCTGACGCCGGCGGGTCGATACCCAGTGCCAGGTTACGGTAGGCCACGCGTTCGGCCGTGCAGGTCGCCAGCAGCGGCAGGTTGCCCAGCCAGAACTGCGCGACGTCGGCCGGCGTGAAGTCCGCCCCGTGCTTCCTGACGATCAGGAAGCCCGTCGTGGTGTAGTTCGTGTCGTCGTCGACGGGCATGTACCGCAGCCGGTCGCACCGGTTCCGCCGGGTGAGGTCGGGGAACCCCTCGGCCGCCTTGCCGCGGACGCCGAAGCGGAGGTAGCGGCGGATCGGCCACTGCCGCGTTGCCTTCAGGAACGGCCAGAACCGGTCGCTCCGCACGCCCTCCGCTGGCTTGCCCAGGAAGCACCCGATGCACCGGCCCAGCCACGCACCCGTGACGCGGTCTCGCAGCACGCGGTCCGGCAGGGGTTTGCGGTACTGCCGCGGACCGCGCCGGCGCAGCTTGCGAATTCCCGGCAGGTCCGACGGCTCGACGAACGGGTAGTCCCGGCGCATCGGCAGCGCCCGGGCGGCGTCGAGAAGCTCGCCCGCCTTGCGCTGGTTCGCCTCCGTCGCGATCCGCTCGTCGCCGAGACGGATCAGTGCCTGGGCCTTCCGCTTGATCGGCGAGACGTCGCGGCCCTCGTCTGCAAGCTGGCGAAGCTCCGTGCGGAGGTCTCCCGTCGAGATCCACATCCACGTGTTCTTCATCGGCTTCTCCCAGGCGGCCGGCGAATCGGCCTCCTATGCAATCTCCGGCGGTTCCGGTGGGGGGGCATGGCGGTCCTGGCGGCCCTGCTCGACGAGGATTCTGCGCCACGCGGCAGCGCTGTGGGCAGCTTCTTCCACGAAACGCTCACACCACTGCTGGTGGGCGGGCTCCCCACTCCGTTCGACGTACAGGTTGCACTGCACGGGCAGCTTCTTGCAGCCGTGCAGGACGCGCTGCCGGTCCAGCTCTCCGGCGATGCGGTCGGCGGGCACGGCGATCTCGGCGGCGGCCAGCCCTTCGAGGTACCCAGCCAGCAAGGACGCTCGGGCCGCGCTCTGTCGGTCCGCGGGCAGGCTGTTGACGAGCATGGCCAGGTCCTCGCTTCCCCGGCCGACGCGGGCGTCGCACCAGTCGATCAGCACGGGTTGGGGACCCGCCCCGTGCGGGCGAAACAGGACCTCCGTTCGGTCCAGGGCGCCATGGATGAGCGTCTGGGGCAGGTCGGTCGGCTCGGCAAAGAAGGCCGGGGCCATCCGCAGGAGCTTGGCCAGCAGCGTCAGGACGTCGGGCACGTCGGCGTAGAGGACGGCCTGGCGTGTACCCGACAGCCGGTCGAGGAAGCGCCGCACGGCCGGCTCGACGGTTGCCTCGGGCGGCGTCTCGGGGGCGGCGAACGGCTCGGGCAGCTCGTCTGTCTTGGCCCAGAACCGCCCGTGCACCGTCGCCAGGGCCGCGCCGACCCGCCGGCACTGCGCATCGTCCCACCGCTCGACCTCCATCAGCGGCGGGATGAACTCCAGGATCACGCCGTAGCTGCCCAGGCGCTGGTCGAACTCGGCGTGGTAGAGCTCGGGCAGGGGCAGGGCCCCGGCCTGCGCGAGGAACGCCCAAACCTCCGTCTCGCGCCGGCGGTTCTGTGGCAGGATCTTTACCATCAGCTCGACCGGCCCGACGGTGGACTCGATCGCGAGCTTCCGCAGGTCCGCCCGGTCGTGGTACTCGGTCACGGTGAGGTTCTGCACGCGCACCGCCTGCTTGTGCTTCCGCGACAGGACCTCCGAGAGGAAGTCCGCTGTCAGTTGTGCGAAGCCGGCGGACATGGCCGCTACTCCCGGGCCGCCGCGATATTCAGCCCCTGGATGACCGCCCACGGCATCCGCAGCACGGGGTCGCGGTCGCCGGAGAGCCGTACGTTCGCCGCGAGCAGTTCGTAGATGTTCCCCGCCGCCATGACGTTCTTCACGCGGCCGACGATCTCCCCGCCGCGAATGCGAAAGCCCAACGCCACGTTGCACGAGAAGTCGCCGTTGATCAGGTTGCCCTGTCCGAAGCCGAGGAGCTGCTTGAGGTAGATGCCGTCGTCGATCTCGGACAGCAGGGCGTCGTGCGGCCGGTCTCCCGGCTCGACGGCGGCGTAGTGGGGCCGGCATCCGTTGTGCCCGGTCGGTTCCGCGCCGGCCAGGCCGGCCGAGTCGAGGTCGTACAGGAAGCCCTCGAGTACGCCCTGGCGGAAGATGTGCATCCGCCGGGCCGCTATGCCGTCACCGTCGATCTCCGCGGCCCCCGGGGCGAAGGGCACGTGGGGGTCGTCGATCAGCGTGATGCGGGGATCGAGCACCTCCTCGCCCACGCGTCCGCGCAGGGGCGAGTCGCCCTTGGCGACGTTCCGCCCGTTCGTGCCCATTTCGACGGCCCAGAGGAACATGGCGAGCACCTCGGGGGCCAGGACGGCCGTGCAGCCGCCGCGGGGCGATTGGGCAATCCGCTCGCCGTGGCGCAGGTCGGTGAGGATCTCGTTGGCGATGTGGGTCGGGTCGTACAGGCCGTCGGGCTCGCACCACGACCGCCCGAGCCCGGCGAACAGCATGTCCGTCCCCTCGGTCCGCTGGGCCCACGCGCCGAGCGACCAGCCGGTGGAGGCCGTCTGGTGGCAGACCCCGCCGGTGGTCACGAGCAGGCCCTCGGACTCGGTTCGCTCGCCGCCGGCCTCGATGAACAGGTCGCCGTCGTACGCCTTCAGAGCGTCGACGATCTGGCCGCAGCCGTCGATCAGTTGTTCGCGCGTCAGGCCGAGGGTCTTGCTCGACCACTTCTCGACGGCTGTAACCTCCCCCGGCGCGGGGTAGGCGTCGAAGTGGGCGGCGCTGCCGGCCTGGGCGAGCGTCACGGCGCGGGAGACGAGGTCGTCGAGGTCCGCGACGGCCGTGCCCGTCGTCGACGCCCGTCGGCCGCCGGCCAGGACCGTCACGGTGTAGGACGCGCGCTGGGCGGTCTCGGCCTTCTTGAGCCGCCCGGCCTCGAAGGAGCAGCCGATCTTCTCCTGCTGGCCGAAATGGATCTTCGCCGCCGCCGCGACGCGCTGGCGGGCCGCTTCCAGCCCTTCGCTCAGCACGCCCTTCATCTCGTCAATCATCGACTTGCGCATCGCTGGTTCCTCGCCGGGTTGACACCACCACAGAGGCTCAAAGGGCTCAGAGATCGGAAGACAAGAGAACAACGGCCAACAGCCAGCATTCAGCAATCAGCAGCCAGGGGACGGAAGCCAAGGCGTCCGGCTCCGCCGTTGGTTGTTCGCTGTTGGCTCTCTGTTCCTCCGCGCCGCTGCAGTCGATCTGCTTGTCTCTACCGTCCGCCCACCACGACGTTGCGGATGCGCAGGTGGGGGGCGCCGAAGGTCACGGGCAGGGGGCTCTGGCCGCCCTTGCCGCAGCCGCCGGTCTTCTCGACGATCCGGAAATCGTCGCCGAAGCCGTCCATCGCGTGCAATGTCTCGAAGACGTTGCCCGTCAACACCACGTCGCGGACTATCTCGCCGACCTGCCCCTTGCGGATGCGGTAGCCGTAGGCCGCGGAAAACGTGAACATCTCCATCATCGTCTGCCCGCCGAACATGCCCTTGGCATAGATGCCGTCCTCGATGTCCGCGACCATCGCGTCGAAACCCAGCGAGCCGCCGGTGATGAACGTGTTCGTCATGCGGACGATCGGCACGTGTCCCCGGGCGAGGGCCCGGGCGTTGCCTGTGGGCTTCTCGCCCATTTTGGCGGCCGTCTCCAGCGAGTGCAGGTGCCCGACCAGCACGCCCTCGCGGATCAGGTCCGTGGGGCCCGTCGGCGTGCCCTCGTCGTCGTACGGATGCGTGCCGATGTATCGCCCGAGCGAGCCGTCGTCGATGATGTTCAGCTCCCCGACGCCCATCTCCCGGCCGAGGTGCATCAGCTCCCGCATCTTGGGGTTCTCGTAAAGGAAATCCGCCTCGCTGAGGTGCCCGAACGCCTCGTGGGCAAAGACCCCGCCCAGTTCCTGGTCGAGCACGACGGTGTACTGCCCGCCCTGGCAGGAGGGGGCCTTCAGCAGATCGACGGCCCGGCGGGCGACCGCCTCGACCGCCCCGTGCCGGTCCCGCACCGTATCGTACGTCACCGCTGAGGAGTATCCGTCGTGGGCCCGCTGGACCAGCGAGCCCTCCCGCGCCACGGCCGCGAAGGACAACCCCACCTGGGGACGCTGTTCCATGAAGTACGCGCCGCGGGTGGACGCGAAGTGCACGGTGCGGAAGCGGTCGAAGTACGTCACGTAGGACGACTCGACGGCGTCATCGGCCCGGAGAATGATGTCGTTGTACTCGCCGATCAGCTTGAGCTTCTCGTCCAGCGGCACGCCGCGGGGATCGCGCTGCATCTGTGCGGGGCACTCGGCGTCGGGCAGGTCCGCGACCTCCGCCAACTCCGTCTTCTCCGTGCCGATCAGCTCGGCGCAGCGGCAGGCCTCCGCGACCTGGTGGTCGAGGTCGTCGAGGTCGTCGAACGTGGCCGTCGCCCACCCGCCCCGCGTGCAGACCCGAACCAGCCCGCCCATCTGCTTGGAGCTGGCGACGTTCTCCACCTCCTCGCCGCGGTACGTCACGGCCGTGCCGTCCTGGTGCTCGAAGCGGATCTCGGCGTAGTCCGCGGTGCTCTTCTTCAGGGCCTCGGTCAGTCGGTCTTTCACGATGCGGCTCCCTTGTGCTGCGAGCTGTCGCAGACCCACTGTAGCGGGCCGGGAGGCGATGTCCAGCGGCGTCTCAGCGTTCCAGGCGGACGGAGGCCCAGTTGACGCTCTCGGCCGCGTTGTGCCACGTCGCCTCGTTCCCGACGGCGAGCTCCAGCTTCTCGACGCCGCGGACGTCCACGTCCATTTCCGCCGACGGGGAGTCCCAACGGAAGGTGGGCGAGCGGTACAGCTCCTTCCCGTCGCCGCGGACCACGAAGAACACCTGCGTGCCGTCCTTCTGCTTGTCGGCGAGCTTCGCGGGGTCTCCGATCTCGATGCCCAGCGTCGCCTTCAGGCGCGCCCATCTGCCGCCGGCCAGGTCGTACGTCACGGCGCACCGCTCGTGCCAGACCTGCACGGCAATGCCCTTCTCGAACGCCTTGCCGCTCAGGCGGATCGGCCCGCCGCGCCAGCTCATGTCCCGCCGCATGAACGCGAAACTGCCCGAGGCCCGGGTCTCGACCAGGTCGCCAAGGGCCAGGACCTTGCCCCCGGCGGCGGCGCGGAGAACGGTGGGCGCCTTGCGGACGGCCGCGCTCTGGCGCAGCGCCGTATCGCCCCGGAACGCGTACTTCTCGTCGAACCGCCAGTCCTTGTCGAACCGCCCGCCGGCAAGGCAGAGGTCCTCGAAGGCCGCATCCGGGTCGAACCTCGCGTCGGCGAGGGCGAAGTCCAGGTCGCCGGGCAACTCGTGGGAGAAGTAAATCCCCGCCGGCGAGGTGCCCCCGCGAACCACCACGTACCGGTCCCGCCGGTACGGATGCGGGCCGACCATCGCGTAGCTCGCGCCCCGGGCCGGGAGGGATTGCCCGCCCAGGGAGACCCGCTCGGGCCCGACGGCGAGCCCCAACTTCTCGGCGAGCCCCTTCGTGACGAGGTTCTCCTCGGGCCCGCCGAACAGGATGAGCGAATAAGCGCGGAGCTGCTCGTCGGTCGCCTCCGTGTCCAGGGCGAACCGCGGCGCGACCTTCTGCCACTGGCGCCATTCGTCGCGGGCGGTCTCGGCGCGGAGGCGGCAGAACCGCCGCATCCGTTCGTCCCTGGCGATCGTGCCCACCACGAGGAGGAACGGCGTGGTCGTCGCGTCGTCGATCGGCCCGCTGATCGCCGGGGTCTTGTGGGAGCGGTTCGGATCGGGCTCGTAGCCGACGGCCCGCAGCGTGACGGCCCCGCCGACGAGGGCGTGCGCGCCGGCGTCGCGCCCGTTCCACACCACGCGGACCGGCGCGGCGGGATCGATCAGCGGCGCGGCCGGGGCGAGCCGCACCTGGAGGGCGTTGTCGGTATCCAGGCGGATCGTGCGGGGGTCGAGCACGCGGGCCTCGGCCCGGATCATCGCGAAGGGGTTCTCGCGCCGCTCGACGCGAACCCAATGGGCCGCGGCCGTCTCCAGCCGGGCCGACCGCACCCGGACCCGCCGCGGGTTGGCCGTGCGGCGGTGCGTGAGAAACCAGCGGACCAGCTCGTCCTCGCAGCCCAGCCGCTCGTGCCCCTTGCCCGGGTGCTCCCAGTAGCGGACGGGGTATCCCCACCGCTGGAGCATTCGCACGGCGTAGCGGGAG
>Ga0272441_10001313_pt1 | contig 53203 bp, 30 predicted proteins | sample SSMProp6N_FD_193582 | JGI IMG/M metagenome (GOLD analysis project Ga0272441, IMG submission 193582) | Marine sediment archaeal communities from Little Sippewissett salt marsh, Falmouth, MA, United States - SSM-Prop-6N | ecosystem: Environmental > Aquatic > Marine > Wetlands > Sediment ...
GCAGCGGTCCGGCCCAGGGAGGAAGCGGTGACGGTGACGGCGACGGCAATGCCGACGATGACGGCGATGGCATAACCGACACCGACGAGATGGCCATGGGGACCGATTTCAACAACCCCGACACCGATGGTGACGGCCTCTATGACAACATGGAGCTTACCCTCGGCCTCGACCCCAACGACTGGGACACCGACAACGACATGCTCATCGACGGTGTTGAGATGGGAGGTTCCGACTCCACCGACGGCCACCTTGTCGACAGCGATAATGACGGGCTTCCGGACCCATGGGAGGACAACGACGGTGACGGTATACTCAACATCGAGGAGCAGGATATCGTCCTGTGGTTCTTCGCCTGGATCACACCACCGAACCAGCCTCCCGGCGGCGGTGGTACGGACCCTGCCCGTACATATCTTGTCGCCTACAGGTTCAGGCTGAACCCGAACTCCAACGATACCGACGGGGATGACATATCGGATGACAAGGAAACCCAGGCATACGCACCAGGCCCCATAAACAAGAACTCCAGGAGCGAGTATAACTACCATCAGGTGAACAACGAGACCGGTCAGGGCAAATGGATCCCGGACAGGTGGAACAACGACCATGACCTATCCAACCCTTCTTCCGGCTTCTCCAAGTGGACCGAAGGAAGGTATTCATGGTGGCAGTACTGGTTCACCAAATCGTACGAACTTGGCTCCCTTCCACTGCAATCATACAATGTGGTCCTCTACAACATGAACCCCTGGCTCCTCTGGTATTCCAACTGGGACACATACGGAAGCATATCCGCAGAAGAGTTCGTTGCCATGTTCTACCATTCCACCCAGCCCCTTGGAACCTACGCCACCTATACCACCTACGCCGATGTTTTCGAGTGGCAGGACAGAGGAAAGGCCACAACCGATCCAAAGCTCCTGAGATGGAACATGTATGATACCAATCCGGCAAGCGATGATACAGATGGTGACAGGATGGAGGACAACTGGGACCCGAGGCCCACAATTCCGGATGACAGGCTGGATACCGGCATTGCACTCAGCAAGATCGGATACCCGCAGCCCGGCGGCGGTCTGAACTGGTATTATCCCTCCTTCGGACCGGGGAAACAGTCTCCCGTTGGCGCACTGTTCACCGGTGGTCCAGTTGGCCCGACCTGGTTCCTCGCCCAGAACAACTTCCAGAACATGATCGACTACGGCGTCTTCATGCATGATTACTACGGCTTCCCCTACAGGATCATTGACTCCACCATGAACAAGGGAATGCCTCTTTACATGGAGATCATCGTTGGGATCGAAAAAGGCCATCCCGGATCAGAATTCTTCCAACGTGGCTTCTACAACTACCTGAACGTATCCATCACCTTCCACAACGGCTCCATCGACGTGGACCCGGATGAATACGGTGAAGGCCCAACCCGTAACGTATCATACGATCTGGATGATGACGTTGACGGGGATGGCGTCCCCAGGGTCCTGGATATCAATCCAATGACCGGTGCATGGATCTATAATCCGGAGGAATCCCAGTACCCCATGTTCTCCTTGGGTCTGGATGATCTCAACCCGGACAACATACCCGACGAGTTGATATTCGACACCTTCAATCCATCGGAATTCGTCATCGATGGATACGGACCGTGGCCCGGACCGGATGATCCATACTATGTGGAAGCCACCGATGAAAGGCACTCCGGACTGCAGCTGTCGTTCATCAATATATCGAACTATCCGGACAGGAACGCACTGCATCCAAGCGGCACCACCATCTGGTTCTACTGGTCCACCATGACATTCTACAAGATCGGGTTCCACTTCATGGTCCCGGAGGGTGTAATGGCCGGATACGTTGTCATGGACATGATCATTGACACCCAGGAGAACATACATGTGGAAGAGTCCTTCGACGCCTTCGGAAGTTATCCATACATAGCGTATTGATGAAGACATCCGAAGAGGTATAAGGAGGGGTTTCAGATCCCTCCTTTTTTTATGTACATTCGGGGCCCTGGACCTTCGATTTCAAGCAGTACCATATAAATACCTATAGAGCTTTGTTGGAACACCAGTTCAGCTGTGGAGTGTTCTGCGGAGGAATCCTTATGAAAAGACCTGGATGGTTGGTTCTCGTCGTGATGATTATCCTGGTCCTGCCCATGGTCCCCCTGAATGTTGAAATGGTGGAGGGGGGCTACCCAATATTTCGATCCAACATACTTGCGGTCTGGGATGAATGGAGCGATGTCCAGAGATCCTCAGACCAGAAACCCATGGATATCGAGGTTGACACCAGTGGCAGGATCTACATAGCATACCAGAGCAATCGAGACTATTATCTCGATTCAAAGATCGTTCATTCGGATGACGGAGGCATTACCTGGTCGAGATCCTCCAGGGTGGACGACGTTCTGTGGGATGGCAATGATACAAATGATCAATCCCATCAATCCGTTCCACGGATCGCTGTGGCTTCCAACAACACGGTGTATGCGGTCTGGGCCGACCACCGGGACGAGAGATACACCAAGCAGATAAGGATCGCGTGGTCCAGGGACGGGGAGAATTTCTCTAGAAGTGTAAGGATCGACCCACACAAGGGAGAACCCAACTGGCATGCCAATTATCCGGATATAGCCATAAATGATGAAGGCCGCATATTCGTTACATGGCTTGACAGGATCGATTCCGGGTCATACGCAAATGTCTACGGCTCTTACAGTGACGACGGTGGCCATACATGGTCTCCCATGCTCCTGATCAACGATGACGGGATACATTACAGACAGCATGAATATCTTAGATGCGTCATGCATGGTGACGATGTCTATGTCACCTGGCAGGACAACAGAGGGGACAAACAGTACAGACCCTATCTTTCCATATCCCATGATGGCGGTGAGACCTTCTCCACGAACTATGCCCTGTCCGACGACCTCGAGCAGTACAACTCGAGGGAATGGCCCTCCCCCGCCGTGGATGATGCTGGCAACCTATATGTGAGCTGGAGGGACAAGAGGACCGGCTCCGACGAGATATGGTTCACCAGAAGCGAGGATGGTGGAGAGACATTCTCGACCAATGTCAGGATCGCGGTCGTACCTGAAGGAGCGGACGATCGATATCCCTCGACCTCCGCATTCGGGGACGGTATCGTGGGAGTGGCATTTCAGAGACTGATACCATCGAGGGACACCGTTGACGAGGGAGAGATCTTCTTCATCAATTCATCGAACGGAGGAAGGACATGGGATGCCCTCATGAGGGTCGACGACACCGATCGATACCAGAATGATCTGACAATGCAGGCAAATCCTCTGGTGGTCCACGACCCAACAGGAAGAGCCGTTGCCACCTGGGAGGATGAAAGGTATGAGTTCACATGGGGCAGTGAGGTTTATTTCTCCTCGCATTCCGGCCCCACAGACGGACCAAATCACAGGCCTGTCCTGTATGATATCGATTTCTGGTCCCTGTTCGAGTTCAACCCGAAGGTCGGCTCGTCAAAGAGCAACATTACCTTTTCATGCAACTACTCCGACCAGGATAATGACGTCCCTATCGAAGGATATCCAAGGGTTCATGTCTTCTCCGACCCCCAGGGAAGCGAACCGGTGATCGCGGCCCCTGTTCCGATGACCAAGGTCTATCCGAACGACATAGACTACATGGATGGGGCATACTACACGACGCAGTTCAAAATACCCTACGAGGGACAGGTATATTACAGGTTGGAGGTGGTGGAGGAGAGGGATGACGATCCCGTTCTCTCCCCCGTATCCTCCGGGCCCCTGATAGATGCGACACCGCCGAAATTGACCGTACTTGAGCCGCTTAACATGACCTGGTATGACAAGGAGACGATCCAGGTGAAGGTCAGGGTGGAGGACAGGGAGGGCGGAAATGTCAGACCGAACACCATAAAGGTCCTGAAATCGCTCAACGGCAGGGACAATTACGAGAAAGGTGTGATCTTACAGAACAGGCTGATGATAGATGAGAACACATACGAGGCCTGGGGAAATGTCAGGTTCAACCCCGGAAAGGACAATTACATCAAGTTCGAGGCCATGGACAGGGTTGGGAACGGTCCGGGAGTGTCTCAGGAGATCAACGTATGGATCGATGCCGATAAACCATTCTTCACTGCACTTGGTCCGAGGGAGGTCCAGCTCTACGAGATCGTGAACTGCACCGTACAGTGGATGGACCACCTGCCGGGCTCCTCGCTTGAAACAAGCGGTCTTGACATATCCTCCATCGAATACGCCTACAGGACCACCAGCGGCCCTCTTTCCGAATGGATGAAACCCGATGGTAAGATACACATCGGGAACGGTGTTTACCAGTGCTGGGTTCATCTCGAATTCCCGGACGAAGGGGTGTACAGCTTCATTAAATGGAGAGCAAGAGACAATCTTTCCACCCTCGAGGAGACGGGGGAGTTCAGGATCAACGTCGATGTTCCGGACAATTACCCCCCCCTCTTCGTCGGTGGGGCCTATCCTGAAGGAGTTGTTTCCCCGACCCCTCACCTCTTCTGGGATTCCGCCTTCGATGAGGATGGAGATAAGCTCTACTACAGGGTGATGTTACTTCGTCATCCGGGGGACCTTCAGCTCACCTACTGGATCGATCTTGGTGAGAGGACCTTCTACGATGTGACCAACGATAAGGCCCTGGACCCTGGTTACTATGTTCTGAGGATCAATGTCACTGACAGGATAGGCGGCTATTCGATCAAGGACCATATTTTTCGCATAATGGATTTCGGGACCCCGCCACCCCGGGACATCCCCTCTTTTGGCCCATATTACTTTCCGGACCGGAACAGGACGATAACCTGGGACCAGTCCCCGAGCCACTCCTCCATGGACCTCCACTACATGATAAGGATCGGAACAAGGGACTATCTGGGAGATGTTCTGGAGTGGCAGATGGTGGGAAGAGAGCCCCGGTTTACACTGAACGACCTGAACCTCACCGTGGGCATGTACTCCATCCAGCTCATGGCAACCTCCAACAACAATTACTCCAGGGTGACCCAGGGATACCTGAAGATCAACGATTACAATCTTTCTCTCTGGTCCCCGGGAGAGGCAAAGTCCTTCAGGGGGAGGGGCAGAGGTTTTTCCCTGGAGCTGACGAACTTCGGAACATATCAAGACAACGTAACGGTATATCTGGAAAAGAACGGGGGGGAAGGATACCTTGCATTCAGGGAGTGGGTCTATCTGGACCGTAGCGGAACAGATACCGCTACATTCAGCCTTGAGTCCCAGAAGGTATACACGGTGCCCGAGCCGACGAAGATCGATATAACCATATTCCCGGAAGAGGAGGTGGAGAAAAAGGACTACGTCGTGAGGATATGGATGGTGTCGGAGGACGGAGAGTCGCGTATGTACACAGATATGATCATACATGTCACGGACAGGCCATCGAACAACATCGGTGAGCAGATCTCGGACAATCTCTACGACTTCCTCACCGATACCTTCCCTTTCCTCAAGGGTGTGGAACAGTCCATCCTGGTATCGCTATTCTTCCTGCTGGTAATACTTTTGATCGCCCTCATATCCGGAACGGGAATATTTGTTTACAGAAAGGTGTTCCGAAGGGAGGTGAAGGAGGACCCCTACGCTAAGCAGAGGAAGGTCTACCTGGACCTCTACGGGATGGAGCCGACCAAGGACCAGATCCGGGAAATGGTCGAGAGGGAAAAGGAAAGAGGGAGCGAAGATGACGATTTCTTCAGCGACATCCCGGATATCCACGATGCCGAATCTGGTCCATCCATATCAAGATTCGATGAGACACACCTGAGAACGGAGAGACCGAGGGTGTTAAAGGAGGAAGAGATCGAGGAAATGGAGGAAGAAGAGTGGGAAGAGGACGGGGAGGATATCGAGGGCGGGTATCTGGACCCGGATGAGGTATGATCGGTTGTTACCAGGCCTGTTTCCTGAAAGAAGCATCTCCTTATGGCAGATAATATATTTATCCTGATAGCGGAATAAAGGCTGGGTCGATAGATGGGAAAAAGGAAAAGAACGACCAGGTCCAAGAAGATGAAGACCGGGGGGGAAGAGAAAACAGGGGTCCATACCCTGGACAGTTTCATCCTTGCTGATGGGAAGAAGGACCGGACCTTGGAGGAGACGACCCCGTCGCAACCCGAAGAGAAAGAGGACACGACAGCGAAACCTGCCGGGCCAGCTTCAACCGCCGAAACGGAAACGGTGCTCAGGGTGATCGCTTCCCCCCCGCAGAGCAAGATATCCTCCACGAAGTCAGGAATATCTTCCGGAGAGGCCAGGGCGTTCCTGAAAGAGTTCGAAAATTCCATCAAGGAGAAAGGATCCATCGGCATATACTTCCACAATGATATGGACGGACTCAACGGAGCTCTGTTCATGAAGTCAATGGTAAAGAACATGTTCGGAAATGATATCGACATACATTCATCCCCGCTCGAGTACCGGGAGATCCCCAAATTGACACTGGACCCGTCCCTCACCTATATCTTCATTGATATGGATATCGAACTGGAGGGAGAGAACATCTTCAGGATCGACCATCACGGACCGGTGAGGGACCTCAAAAGAGTGGACCGCAGGATGTTCATTCTGACCCCTTCCGAAAATGATTACGAATATCCCTCCACGGCAACGGGTCTCTGCGCCTATCTCGACTATGTCTCGAAGGGGGGTGACCTTTCCTATTTCGATTTTCTTGACAGGGGCCCCTGGCATGATGATCAGTTTTCCAGGATACTCATCCTTCTGGCTTCCGTATGCGACAATCTATGGCACCTGAATTTCCTGATAGACATACCCATCAAGAAATGGATACCGGACCCGGAGGAGGAAAGATACCTCATCCTGATATCCATCTCCGCATCGATCATACTCGGAGAAGAGAGAAGACGGGACGAGATAGTCCGGAAATTCTTTACAGAAGACATCACTCCCCAGGATTATCTTGGCTCCATATGTCAGGGGATCCCGGGGGCCAAAAATATCATGAATTTTACCCACAGGACCTCCAAAGAAGCGGAATCCTTCTACAACAGGATATTCTTCAACCTGACAGATTCCATCGAGCAGTCCCTGAGGACTCTGGAGAGGGACAGGGAAACCTTCAGGAAACTGGAGGACTCCATGCCCATAGATATGAAGAACAACAGGGAGAAGATGATGGAGCTTCTGCACACCACGGGGGACCTGAGCGAGGGACACTGGAGGAGGGTGAAGTTCTACGGGAAGGAACTGTCAAAGCTCGAGGCCAAGATCAAGGTCGAGGAGAAAAGGGTGACCCGACTGAGGGCCGCAAAAAAGATGATATCCACGGAGAAGGGGCCGAGGCTTTGCGTGATGCTTCCCAATCAGATATCCATCCAGGTGAAGGGTATCATAGCATCCCTGCTTTACTACATGGGCTGGAAGAACGTCGTCATCGAGGAGAGAGGTTCGGAATCCTTCTGGGGGTCAAGGGGATTTTCCCGGGAATATATCGACGGGTTGTTCTCCAACCTCTCACTTGGATACGAGGAGCTCAAGGATTATCTCTTCATGGAGAAGGTATTCAAGGACCTTCCGGAGGTATTCAAACGGACCCACAATATATCGAAGAACATATCCTTCTACAGGACGTACAGCGGTGGGATGGGAGGCAGGGGTCTGATCTTCGGCGGAGTGCTTACGGGGAAGGTCCCCTGGGTCTTCTCACTTCTGGAGGAGACCGGGGATATGGAAGAGAAGATCAAGGAGCTGATGCTTCACAAACAACTAGGGAACGCCCTCCAGGGATTGACAGAAGGACAGTCCACAGTTTCAACGGCACAGGCGCTAAGGGCAAAGTTCAAATCTACTGGCTGGATGGTTATCCAGCTGGTCCAGGGAAGAAAAGGAGCGGATGTACTCCTCGGGAATTTCTCCCTCGTGATCATGAGTCTCGTGGGATATACCGAGAGGATACAGGTTCCCCTTAACGAGATAAACCCTCCAATCGAACATATGGAGCACGGAAGGTTCGAGGTCGTGGACTGACCCGCCCGGTCAGGGCGACCCGGAGGAAAAAGGAGGTCCGAAGACCCCCTTTCTTGATAGTTCATCTTCGCATCAGATAGGCTGGGTCTTCTGCCTGTATGCGATTATACCCAGAGATACAAGAAGGACCACTGTCACGAATATGATGATCCTCCAGTTGACATCGATCCCGCCCTCGGGTGTATCACCGATGACAACATTCTTCCAGATCCCGGCATTATCGAAATCGTTGGTCTCATCGACCTCGTCGTACGGATCGATGAATACTTCGAGACTGTGGAAATCGTCTTCGGTGATGTTGAACTCCGTGATATTGAACCTGACCCTGGTGTGACCTGTTCCGTCCTGGGGTATGTATGGTATCACGCCCTCCGCAACAACAAGCCCGTCGATCTTCAGGGAAACGTTCACACCCCTTGCATCCCTGTCAAGCGATTTCACCGTTATGTTGGCCTCCACGGTTCTGTTCAGAACCGGATCGTCCAATCTCCTGTTTGTGAGTTTCAGGAAGCCGGGAGGCAGGACCAGATTTGGTTTCCGGACCTCGAAAACAACCTTTTCCTCCACCACATCACCGATCCTGTTTTTTCCGGTGAAGGTCAGGGTCATCCTTTCGTTGTAGAACGGGCTGTCATCGCTTAAGGGGGTCCTGACGGTTACGGCATACCTCCTCACACCCAGAGGAAGAAGACTTGCGTTCTCGCCACCGGCAGGGAACCCGGGCTCTCCTTCCCATTCAACCTCCCATGCACCGAGACCGTTGTCGGTCACATCCATCCGGATATTGACAACATCCTCACCATTTCCGAGATTGTTCACGGTTATGTTGAAGACCCTCATCTCATCGTAATCCACTCCCATTACCTGGGGAATATCGAAGGAGAGTTCGAACCTGAAGCTCGGCGGCGTGTCTATCTGCATCTGGAAGGTGTTCTTTGAACCCTGATCGGATTCTCCCTGGAAGACAAGGGAATTCGTGAAATTCGGATCGATGGGAGATGTTACGTTCAGCCATCTGGTGACCCTCTCGCCTATCTCCAGCGTGATTCCCTCTCCACCCGGGAACTCGACAGACCAGCCGTCGGGTTTCTCGCTGACCGACACATCCACGGTGAATGGTTCGTTGCCCACGTTCTCGATGTAGTATTCCAGTCTGACCGTCTCCTTCGGGCTCATATCGATCTCGTGCTGATAATCCTTCACGAGGTCCATCTTGAAGGAGTGATCTTTGTTCTTCCCGAACTCGAGCGCCATGTCGGCGGCCTGTGTGGTCGAATTGAAGGTAAGCTGTTCATTTATCTGGTAGGTCATATCCATTCCGTATTCTTCCGCCGTGAACCTGGATGAGATATAGTAATCATAATAGGGCAGGTCGACGTAATATGTGCCTGCGGAATATATGGTTGTTATCTCACCGCCGTCTGTACGGGAGAATGTTATTTCCTCGCCCACGGGCGGGTCCATGAACAGTCTTCCGTCGGTGTCCCTGTAGAATACGGTTCCCGAGATCCTTCTGGCGGGAACGGCGGGCCATTCCTGGCCGCTCATATCTTCCCCCAGGTCGATCCTCAATTCATCGAGGTAACCCATGGATGGCTTCCCGTTCTCGAAACTGAGACCGTATACGTTGTAGATATCAGGGGGCAGAAGTGCCGTGAATCTTCCCGCTTCATCGGTCCAGGAGTAGACATTCGATCCTTCCATCGGGGTGAAGGTGATCTCCATTCCCGATACGCCCCTTTCACCCTCGTCCCGAATACCGTTTCCGTCGACATCGTAGAAGATGTATCCATCGACCGTGATATCGGTGGGAACGAGGGGGACATCCCACAGGGCAAGACCTTCATAGGGAAGGTCGTAGAACCTTAAATCCTCCCTGGGTGATGAGAGATATCCCTCGAGGTCCACATTGATCTGGAACTCAGCGAAAGGCAGGAATATGCGGTAATCCCCGTTGAGATCGGATGTTGTGGAATGGGCCTCGTTGCCGTTGATCTCCGTGAAGGTTACAACAGCTCCCTCCCTTCTCTCATGTGTCTGTATCGTCCTGTCGTCGTTCTCATCGAAGTAGACCGCTCCCCTGACCTCCACGAGCTTCGTAATCTCGAGTGGCATATCGAAAACCGGAGCATCCACGTTGAAGGAGGATGAATGCTGATACCTGACCTGGACATCCTCTCCCAGTGACCCATCCACCGTCAGGAAGGTGTAATTGGCCTGGTAATCTCCCGGGAGGAGTATCGTATCGAACCTCCCATCGGGATCCAGCTCGGCACTTATCCAGAGACCATCCACCTCGAAGAATACCTCGCTGTCCTCGATCCCCCTGAAAGACGGCGTGGCATGTCCCGATACGGGGAATGCCTGGACCATCTCGAACTCGCTGTATTCGGAATTCCAGTCAAGCGAGAGGATATCCCAGTAGAGGTAGTGTGTTCCGGGTCTATCCTGATGGGTCTCCATGATGTAATCGCCCGCAGGACCCGCAACGCTGAATTCTCCGTTGAAGTCGGTCTGGTCCGTGAATATTGTTACCCTCTGTCCCTGAATGGCATTGAAATTCACGACTATCTCGGGCGGGTACCTGACGATGGAGTTATCCACGAGATATACCCTGCCCTTGTATTCCACATCGTGGCTTACACTTAGATCGGCAAAGAACATCTCATCAAGGGGCGGAACGTTTACTGACTGGACCAGGGATGACACATGAATGATGCCATCGTCATCGATCCTCTCCGTGATCTCGATGGAATAGTCTCCGGGGGTCAATGCTTCCGTGAGGATGCCCGACCCGTCTGTCGTCCTTATCCACACCTCATCCTCCCTGAAAGGCTCCATGGCCTTGATGACGACCTCGGTTGAGGCAAGTGGGTCGTTCCGTATCGAGTACCGGCCATAGTAAGGTTGGGTGAAGTTCATCTGGAACTGGACCTCTTTGGCCTCCATGAAGGCATCGGTCCGGTTCATACCGAAGTTCATGACCTCGGGTGTATTCGGAACCTCGACCTCCCTTGTGAAGGGCTCGAAACCTTCGATATCCACCTTCATCAGATATTCGCCCGGGGGAAGAGTTGCCAGGAACTGTCCCTCGGACCCGGTCCTGAACTCTACGGTCCCGTTCGGGTGTTCGAACAGCACATCCACATTCTCGAAACCTTCATCAACAAGGTCTTGATAGTCTCCGTCCGGACCTTGACCGTATTCCCGGTCCAGATCCCTGTCCCAGTAGACGTGTCCCCTTACCAGGGCGGTCTTCGTCGCCTGAATGTCCAGGCGTACATGGTTTCCCCTGACCGGTTTGAGAAGGTCCTGAAGGTGGAAATAGGTTACGTTCCCCGGAACGGTTGTGTTCTGGACCCTGATCGTGTAATCCGCCCGGGGAATAATGGTATTGTAGTTGCCCTCGCTGTTGGTCCTGATAATGATCTGAGCACCATCCGACTGCCTCGAGAACAGCATCGTGGTCCCGTTCATCGGGGAACCTGCAAGTTTGGTAAGGGTACCGTTGACCCGTATTGCAGGATCAAGGGTGATCGTCCTTCGGATACTCTCCTTCCAGCGAACATCTACCTGACCTATGAATGACCAGTACTGGTCCCGTTCCACGGAATAGATATGGACATTGTAGGTCCCGACGGGCAGGACAAGTTCGATCTGACCCTGTTCATCAAGGAAATTTGAAATCTCCAGGGACCCGTTTACCGCATCCGATATCCTGATCATCGAGCCGGGAGCCGTTCCGCTCGGAGATATGCCGGAGGGCCTCAACCCTGCGGGGTAGTACACCTTGATCGCCAGGTCGCCCCTTGGCAGGAGGGTGATGTTGTAGGTGAGATTGTCACCCTGGTCCAGCTCGAAGGTTACTGGTGTGTGGGTGAATGACGGGTTGTCCACCCGGAGATCGTATACTCCCGGGAATAGCCTGTCAATGGAGAAATTCCCCGACAGGTCGGTCCGGATGGTATGCGTTTCACTCTCGGAGTCCTCGATTATTATTGTCTGCTCCTGTGCCGGCAGACCACTCTCAAGAGCTACCCTGCCTTTCACAACGGTGTTGTCCATCCTGATGTCCTTGGTTGATCCGCCGGAGACATCCACCTTGTAAGCTTCTATCAGGGTCTCCTCCTTGTCGCCGTAGGTGTAGATAATATCATACAAGCCGGGGACCATGTCCTCGAAACTGTACGTTCCGTCCTCATTAAGCTCGAAGGGTCCGTACACCTTGCTCGACCCCTCCAGTTCGAAACGTACCTCACCCCTTGTTATCAACTCATCATCGGTGTTCACATAGGTGGAATCCCCGTTGAGGTCCCAGAATATCTTTCCGGAGAGGGTCTTTCCCGATATCACGAGATCCCTGTTGATCCTCCCACCGTCAACCACCCTCATTGCAAGATCATCGGATATCGTGAGCACCGTGCTGTTGAGGAGTGTGGAAGGCTGGCCGGTGGACTGGTCTATCTGGAACTGGTAGAGGAAATCGTACTGGTTCGAGAGATCGCCCTCGGTGACCACGATGTTCGCCCTTCCGGGAGGTGCTATCAGACTGTACTCTCCGTTGGGACCCGTGATCACATTTCCATGGGGGATTCCGTAATCATCCAGAACCGTAACCCTAACTCCGGGAACCCCTACTCCCCTCTCGGTCCTGACGCGTCCGGAGACCATCGCCCCGTCATAGTATCTGAGATAGAAAACACCCTGACCTAGACCCGATTTGATGTCCCCGCCTTTATCGTTGTACAAATCCACCGCTTTCTTGTATTCCATGGGTTCGTAATCATCGGGGTAGGAAGCGTTGGCCTCTTCCTTCTCGCTGTAGTAGTAGGTCTTGTAGACAAGCTTCCAGTGGGTCATGTTCCAACCCTGCATGGGAGCCAGGTTCTGGAGGTTTCCCGGGAAGCCGGGAACAGATTTCCCGTCCATGGGGCTGCCGACATCTGAGGGTGAATAACCAATATAGGTCTTGTAGAACATCGAATTATAGAACCCTTCGGTATAGAACATCTCGGTCTGGACGATCCTGAACTTGTATCCGAGTCTCTCGGATTCCTCCCTGGCCTTGTCCATGCTGATGGGATTATCCGGGTAGTCCGTCCAATCCGGGTCCTCATTTGAACCCCTCGTGTTCTCCTGGGCATACACCTTGTATTCGAGATAGTCCTCCACATCCCTGTCGGCGAGTGTTATCGGGGCGTAGAAGATGCCGGTATTGCTCGCCGAGAAGGGGAACAGTCTGTAATCCACTGCAAAGTACTGGAGGGATTTACCCGTCTCCATCCTCACATCATGGTAGAGCTCAACGAGACCTTCCTCTCCGAGATGCATCATTGCACCCCGTGCGGCTGCGTATCTCGCATTTGGCCAGGTGATATCATCGTACTTGCCGTATTTGTCCGGATTGTTCATTACCACGCTTATGTATTTCCCGGGCCTCTTGTAGATCCTCTCGATCTCCTGGGCGCTCCTCGTTGAGTTCTTGTCGTCACCCAGATACTTCACGAGATGAGACCATATACCATCGGAGAACTTCCCATCGTTCTCTATCCAGTCGCCTTCCAGCAGGCGGGAGATCATCAGGGCTATGGCCTCGGATTCGTTCTGAGAGGCTATCATGGATCCCGTGAACTGGTAGCCGTTCTGGAAGTTATCCGCGGCCGTGGGATGCTCCCCGAGCAACAGCTCGTCGAAACCGTAGTCCCACCAGCTCATGAAAGCTGGCCTCTCCTCTGGAGGTACCGTCTCGTTCCCTTTAACTATGTCCTGGGTGGCGAGCCATCTGTAGGAGTCCATCCAGTACTCGCTGTGAAGGGATGATCCGAAGGAACCGAAATATTTCAGCTCCGGATCGAAGTCATCCTTGGATTCGATGGGAATGGCTGCATCCACGGCGAAGAAGACGTTCGGCAGGATCACGATGAATCCTATGCCAAGGGCAGTGAGGATCTTCCTGAACTTGAAGTAATCCCTCTTCTTCTTGTATTTCATGTAGGCGAAATATGCCACCGATCCGAGGACCAGAGGTATCATGGTGACCGTAAGGAAGTTCCTAGCCAGATAATTGTCCCAACCCTCCCTGAGTATGAAGAGGGAGAGGGTGAATAGTATTACGGCAATTATGGAATAGACTATGGAAAGTCCCTCCGCCTTGAAATAATCCACGATCTTCACCACGACCCATCCGGCAAGGAGTGCGAATGCCGGTGTGGCGTTGAAGTTGAACCTGATGGCGGAGAAGGCCATGTATATTGCCACCGCTGTCCAGATGACTATCACAATGTAGTCCTTCCTCATCTGCTTGGGTATCTTGATGGCAGCCATGACGACACCCACCAGACCAAGGAAGAAGGTTGCAGGACCGTATGTGAAGACCACACGGGAAATGTCAGGGGCCTGAGCTTCCGCAATTGTGTCGTATAGCTTGTTCGAAACGAAATATCCCCCTCCCGTGAAAAGAAGGTTCGCCGTCTCGGGGAAACCCCACTGCAGTATGAAATATGACACAACCAGGAACAGTCCCAGCGTGGGAATGACCAGCAGCCAGGGAACATCCCTGGTGGGTACGATGAATATTCCGAGCACCGTCATCGCCAGAAGTATGTAGAAACCCTGGCTCCAGGTGGCGATGGAGAAGACGAAGTAATAGGGTAGCGACAGTAACACCACCGTGAACATTGCAATAAATATCACCATGAAAGTTCCAAGCGAATCCTCGTTCCTGAACCTGTGGATCAGAAGCTGGATCATGTAATAGATCAGCATGATGGCCAGAACGTACGCGTAACCCTGCCAGGTGAGAGCGATGGTGGATATGGAGATCCCGACCAGGAATGCATATCCCAGGGCTTCCCTGTTCTCAAGGATAAAGGCTCTGAAGCCCAGAAGGACGGAGTCTGACCTTCTCCAGTCCGAAATGTAGTGCTTGTCCTTTTGAACGTAGAATGCCTTGGCAAGGAAATACATCGAGAGTACCACAAAGAACACGATAAAGGAATCGTGGTCGGTGAAACCCAGTGTGGACCTCTCGATATGCGAGGAGGTTATCGCCAGCAGAAAAGCTGCCATTATGCCGGCCTTTCTTCCGAAGGTCTCCTTTCCAAGAAGGTACATCGGAAAGATGGTGAGAGCTCCCCAGAACGTGGGGGCGAACTGGAATACCACCCATGTGGAATTCTCCACGTTGAACCCGAAAAAGGGCGAGAGGACTATGCCCATCACTGCGATGGACCAGTCGAAGATCGGCGGCCTGGGATTGCCGCCGGATATGGGATAGTTCAGTAGGCCGTCTATTTTCAAGTGAGTGTAATCGGACTGGACGAAATCGATGACCCTCTTGTGATATGAAGGGTCGTTACCGACGATGTTGGGCGGCCACGTGTTGAAGGATATCTGGTAGTAGAAGAACTCCCTTATCAGAAAGGCCAGAATGAATATCCCCAGCAGAATGAAGATAGTCGTCTGGTTCCTGTAATACCAATCCCGGATAGAGGAACCCTTACGAGTGTCCTTCCGGGAAACCTTCTTCTGGACTTCCTTTTTCTGGTCGTCCTTTTCCGGCCTCGAGGCTGCCCCTTTTTCGATATCTTGTGCCATCCCCGTGGTTTCTGACTTGGGGACCTTTCTGTCCTGCTTGTTCTTCTGTCCCTTCGTCCTGGAGGACCTTGCCCTGCGAGCCATCTGCATTCACCTGTCAGTTAGTGCATCCCACCCAATAGCCAGAACATTCTGGATAAGTGGATAGTCAGCGCTATTGGGGAGCCCAAATATACTTCTCTTACTTATTCATTTTTATTATTGGCTATGATTTTGACCCGGGTCGGCCTTTTCTAGAAGGGGTGCCGGTTCCCAAACCCAGTAGAAACGGACCGGTGAAGAATATCGAAAGCGAGATCAAAATGAATACCTGGAGCGTCGGGTCTGTGTTCAGATAGATGCCTATCCTCTGGATACGGACAAGGATCCCAAGACCGATCATCACCCCTGCCACCATCCCCACAGAAGCGATCACGGGAACGAGAGAGAACCTCCCTATCTTGTATGGACGGGGAGCAAGAATGATATCGATCAGGACGATCAGGGGAAGGGCCAGGGCGGCGGATAGCATCATCAGTTCCACGGCATCAGTGAGATAGACACCATCGATCCTTCCCACGGTGACCATTGAAAAGATGGAGATACCGATCAGGGATACCCATTTAATCTCCCACATCAGACCGATCAGAACGATTACCAGAGGGAGTGACCAGAGAGGGTTTGGATCTATCAGGACGACGGAGATCACCCCGAGGTAGAGAACGATCAGATATCTGATCACTGGCTCAACCTCCTGAGACCGGAAAGGACATTCTCGCCCTTCTCTGTTGAACCTATCTCTATCACCCTTATACCGTTCGCCCTAAGGCCCCCGATCATGGATTGCTTTCTCTGATAATCAGCATATACCTTTTCGAGCAATTCCGGGTTCAGGTCCTGCTTGTTCAGGTGATATGGCCAGGAGAACGGGGATACGAGAACTACCCTGTGTTTCCTCTTCACGGCAAGCTGAAGGGCCTTCATGATCGATCCCGGATTTGTCTCGAGGTCGGTGACCACCACAAGGAGCAGGCCCGTCTCCTCGCGAGAATCGATCTCCCTGACGGCCTGGAATATCCCCGTCGCCCTGTCCCTCGTTAGACCCATCTTTTTAGCGTTCACCAGGAAGGGGCCCACGCTGTTCAGGAACCCGGACCCGCCGTCTTCTCCTTCGATACCGGAAGGGGAGGGTGGCCCGGGATAACCGGCAGTCTCGATGGGGTTCGGAAGCTTGAAGATCGAAAGAACGATATCGTCTATGTGGTTCTTTCCGGGTGAAAAATGCTCGATGACCCTGTTCTCGTCGAATGTGATCAGACCCACGGGATGGTGATGGTCGTCCATGACTATGGCGATCTGGATGGCCAGGGCGATGGCATGGTCCAACTTGGACCTCCTCCTGATCATCTCCCTCATGGAAAGGGATGTGTCCAGAAGAAGCATGGTAGGGAGATTGGTTTCGAGCTCGTACTCCCTGGTCATGAGTTTTGTCAGCCTTGAAGTTGCCTTCCAATCGATATCCCTGAACCGGTCACCGGGGATGTAATCCCTTATGGTCCGGAAATCCGCCCTGAAGGTTCTCGTGTGCCTTCGGTTCGCTGGCCCGGTGATCTCGAACTGCTTTCTCTTTCCCATCAGGTGGGCGAGCCTGATCTCTTCCCTGGAAGGCCTTACGAAGAGTTGGGTCTCACCATCGAGCGATATATCCGTCTCGAACAGGCTCCTGCTATCTTTCAATTTAAGATCAAGAGGGGGGATCCGGAAATGGCCCCTTTCGAGAGGGATCAGTGAATACCTCTTCCTGATAGGATGGTCGCGTCGGGGGATACCATCTATGAGGGTATCCCCGGAATGGAGTTCAAACCTCTCCGGTACCTTCTCTACCCCCTGGACGCTGACGTTCTCCATCCCTGACACCTCGACCTTAATACTGACCGGAGATAGCCTGTGGACCACATCCTCGAGGACCGTTCTCCTGAGAACGGGGTCAAAACTCCTCACTAGGCTTCGAAAATCGAGCCTTCTGTAAACAAGATATACCAGGATCGCGACCCCAATGGCGCCCACCAGAAGATCTGTGAATAGATAGGAATAGATGAACAACGAAACCACCATTGCCACGAGACCAAGGCTCATGGGGGTGAAACTGCTCTTCATCGGGATCCCCCTGCAGTTATCCGGTGCTCCATGGCAAGGGAGCGGCCTTCCGTGGAGAAGACCACCCGAATCACCCAGTCGCCCCCGGGAAGGGCGAAGGATAGGTCACGGGGCCCGAACGAGGAAGAGGAATTGACCATGGTTTGATAGTAAGCACCCCATGTCTCGGATATCTCGACCAACCGGCCCGGGACACCAGCCTCGATCCAATTCGAAGCATCTCCTATTGTGATCGTGATATTGACATCAATTTTTTCTTCGGCATCATTTCTGGCACCAACCGACAATATTAGAGGCTCGCCGGGGCCTATCGCCGATGGCAGGAGCGATGGATCGCCGCCTCTGCCGGCAAGGTAAGCTTCGGACAGTCCCTGATCGGAGGTTTTAAGGTATCTGTCCTGGAATACTCTTATCCAGATGTGGTTGTCCCTGTACTCCTTCCCCTCGAGGAACAGTAGGACCCTGAGCTTGAAAGAACCGGTTTCAAGAACGGAGAAATTGCATGCTATCTCCAGGGTCTCGTCATCCGGAACCCGAACCTCCATGGAAGGCTGTCTGTTCCTGGATATCGTCACGGGATCGAAGCTCCCGACCGTCTCGTTCTCCGCGGAGGGGTCTATGGTCAATACAAGGGTGTAGTTCAGGTCCCTGTGCTCATGGTTCCCGATCCCGATGTAGATGAACTGTTCATCTTCCAGCAGGATGTTACCGGGGTAATTCTCCGCCTTGTGGTTGTTACCAAGGATGTAGAGCTCGGTGAATGCCTCTCCCTCCCTTGGAACGACAATTATGTAAACGAGCATCCCCACGGAGAGGACCATCATTATGACGATCCCCACCGTCAACACCTTGTCCATTGTGGTCTGATCCTCGGGCATGCTCAGGTCGACAATGATGGCGAAACGCTCCCCCGGGGGGGTCTTATTCCTCCTGTATACCGCCACAGCCCCGACAATGGATATGAAGGCAAACTGCGAGATGAGTATTGGTATCAGCCTTATGCCAAGCGTGTCCGGGGCCCAGTCATATGTGTAGTTCAGTAGCAGACCGATAAGGGGGGTGATGGCAATTGAGAGGCCCAGGGAGAGGGCGACCCTTTCGAGACCGTCAAGTCCTTTGCCCTTATGTTTTTCTTCCTCATCATCTTTCTCATTGTCTTTCTGCCGACGATATTTCTTTTTCTTGCCGTCCCGGTCCTCTCCCGCCCCATCCTCCGGTTCTTCCCCCTCTTCGTCCTCGTCGGAAGGAGGCGGGACCTCGTTGCCCTGCTCATCGAAATACCTCTTTCTCTCCGGGTAGAGAGCGGAGATGAGAACATATCCAGGAAAGAACAGTATGAAGGGCAGACCGAAAATGATGCGCAGGACATCCAGATCGGGGATTACAAGGATGACCAGCACCAGCAGGGCAGAAGCCCCGATGACGGCGTAAAGGTCGTATGGTCTGTCCCGAACCTCGAACCTCATCGGCTTTGGAACGGGAGATGTATCTTATATTGTTTATGTTCTGCGAATTCATAATCATCGAGTACATGCGCCGGTTCTACAAACGGCCCATACCGACCCTCCGTGCCTTTCATTCGTCCCATTCCTCGACATCATCGATCTCCTCGTAATCGTCGATGTCCTCCCATTCCGGGATATCCTCTCCCATGTCCTCGTCCCATGCTGGTATGTCCTCGGGTATCTCACCAGACCCCATTTCCTCCCCCGTCTCCTCCGGGTAGGGTTCCTCCTCGACGGGCTCAACGGGGATCGTATCCTCGCCGAAGAGCCCCTGCCCGGCATCATCCGATGAGGTGAAGCCTTCTACCGGACCGCTCTCGATATCCTCCGATATGCCAGGAGCCTCGATGATCCTTTTCTCCCTCCTCCCTTCCTTCTCCGGTCGGATGTAGCCGGAACCCTCATCGGTCCTCTCGAGAGGTCTTGCCCTGGCGAAGAGGTCAGTGCTGGCTGCCCGGGACATCACCGGTGGGTAGGCTGCAGGAGCCGGTTGGATCTCGAGGCTCCGGGGTTTCCTTATCCGGGTGATCGCTGTCCGGCCCTCCGCCCTGGACCTTCTCCTTGATATTATTATGCCGACCACTATGAAAAGCAAGAAGAAACACACAAGACCGATTGCAAACCATGCGAACGTGGGTATGGGGTCGTCTTTTTCTTCTTCATCCACATTGGTATCGAGGCTGAACGCCCATCTGTCCTCCTCCATATTTCCCGCCCGGTCCCACACACGGATGGTTATAATATGGTAACCCCCGGTCAGACCATCCAGTGAATGTATGTTCCCGGAAAAGACAGGATAGAAACCCTCTCCGTCAATTTCGATCAATGTCCGGTCAATACCGGAATTCCCGTCAACGGATGTCCAGTAGACAGTGGCGGTCCTGCCCTTGACAGATGATCTTCCGAGGTCTATATCCACGGTTGGGGATGTCAGGTCCACCACCAACTCGACCGGGATGAGCTCCCGCACCCATCCTGCACTGTCCCTTGCCACCAGGTATAACTCATAGTTTCCCTCCTCAAGGGACAGGTTGAAGGTGGATGCCTCCACATCAAGGTAGATGGGGTTCCCGTTCACCATGAGAGAGGCATTTTCTATGCCGAACTCATCGAATATGGTGAAGGCGAGGTCCGTCCACATCCTGTTGGTGTATCCCGGGGGTGTCACATCCCAGGATATCTCCGGGACCTTAAGGTCGACAATGACCCTCATTGTGAGATCGGCCAGGTTTCCCGCTGCATCCTCACCGATAAGCGAAACGAAGTGTTCGCCGTCGGTGCCGATGCTCGTGGAATAGGTCTCCCGGCCGAGGACCCCGATCCGTATCCTTCCGTCAATCACCAGGGTCAGGTTCGTGATCCCAGTGTCGTCGGTAGCCTTCCACCTGAACTCAGTATACGAGTCCTTGATGAATGAATCCTCGATAGGGGTGAGGAATTCCAGGAGCGGGAGTTCGGTGTCTATGGTAATGGTGATGGATCTCTCACCCGTATTACCCGCTCTGTCCCACGCCCGGATGACCACGGTGTGCGATCCATCATCGACGGTTGCCTGATAGGAGAGCGCCTGGCCCACATCTATCCATTCACCATCATCGAACCTCAGGTGGTATCCGGAGACGGACAGCCCTCCCGGGTCGAGTCCCATCCATTCGAATATTACCGTATTGTTGTTCGAAATGGTGCCGTCCACCGGGGTCTTGAAATCCAACTTTGGCGGGACGGTGTCCCTGGTTATCGTGGTGGTGTTCTCTATGTAGTTATCGAAAACATCCACCAATCTTATTGTGATGGAATACTTTCCGTCCTCCGGCAGGAACAACTCCCTGCTTTTCGCACCGCCCAGGTCCTCGAAGATACCCCTTCCCAGCCTGATAAACGAATCTTCCCATTCGAACGGACCAATATGATCCCACCGGAACATGACCGAGTTGTTCCTTGTCACGGTGCCGTTTTCAGGGGCGAGTATCAGGAGTCCGGCATCCCCTCCTATCCTGAATGGGAAGGTGACATTGGAGATGCGGCCGGCAAGGTCGAAGGCCCTGATGTTTAAAAGGTGCTCTCCCTCCGAGAGGAACTCGGAGAAGGAGAACTCTTCTGTCCTGTTCCTGTACGGCTCATCATCGTATCGTACCTCCACCTTCTCTATCCCGAAATTATCCGAAACGGTGAAGTTGAAGAAAACAAAAGAGTTCGAAAGCACTGAACCGGCACGGGGGGAGATCAGGGTTATTCGGGGCGAAGTGAGATCTATCTGGAAGGTGGAAGAAATGTCGAAGGCCAGACCGTCATCTTCCTCAAGATGCAGGGTCACCGTGTGCGTGCCTTCATCGAAAGTCCTTGTAAGATATTTTGCATTCGTGGGCAGGACGATCCATTCCCCGTCGATGTTCAGGGAAAGATCTGTGGGTGTAAAATATTTCTGAACGGCCCAGGTGATCCTGATCGAATCCGTGGAATAGTAGTATCCGTCGATCGGTATCTGCAGGTCCGCCACTTCCTCTGTCTCATCAACGGATACCTGGAACGACGAGGTATTACACAGACCTGCCCTGTCAAAAGCCCTCATGACGATATCGTGCTCCCCCTCTTTCAGGAACATGGAATGGTGGTCCTTTCCAGTGATATCGGTGAAGGGGCCTTGATCAACGGATAACTCTACCCTGTCCAGACCGGACTGGAGGTCTCCCGCTTCCCATAGAGTCCTGATATACGACCTGGGATATGCGCCAGGTTGGGGGGCGAGGACCTGCAGGTCCGGGGGAACGGTATCGAAATAAGGGTTCGTCGACGGTCTGTGGTCCTCGGCGGCGGAGGGGACCGTATAATTGATGTCCGTTATTCCGTCGTTGTTTGTATCCGGGGTCCGGTGGTTGGCCCAGAAATTGCCAAGCCTTCCCACCGTCCACAGGTTGGGATAGGTGGATTGGTATATCCCATTCTGGGAGGCCTGGTCACCGGGGGTGGAGTTATCGGTCCCGGCATTGTGATAGAGGATGTTCCTCCAAATATTGTTGTAATTCCCGTAATTGAGATCTATGGCATAACCGGTACAGTTCCCGAAATAATTATGGTGGATGTGATACTGGGTTGTCCGAGTGTTCCAGTTGAACATGGTCCCTATCCCGACACCGCAGGATTCGAATGTGTTGTTCTCGATAACCCCCGGGGTGAAGTCCCACTGCCATGACATGCCGGAGAAAAATAAACCGTTCTGGCCCCGAAAAAAGTTTCCGGAGACCCGTATCCTGTAGGTGTAGGATAATGTCAGGGTGTTACCCGACGGATCGTCGAATACATTGTCAAGGATCCTTCCACCTGTGTTGCCCTGGGAGACAGATACGGGGGACCCGATGAATGTGCTGTTCGATATCTCCCCGGATCCCAGGAACCTCTCGTCCACGTATGGAACGCCGTCGCAGCGGTTCCTCCTGAAAACGTGGCCCGAGCCCCCGTTGTTGAAATGTATCCTGCCCGCTCCGGTTACAGGGTCTTCAGTAAAGACGGAATCCCGGATGGTGACATCGATACAACCGACGAACTCCAGGGAGCTAGCTGCGGACCTGATGGATGAGAAATTACATATTATTATCTGGATGCTCCTGCTGTTGTAAGCATAAACAACCTCCCCGCGGTCCTTGACAGAGATGTTGTCGAAGATCACGTTCCTTGCGGAATAGAGGTAGATCGCGAAGGAAGGGGCCCGAGAGAACGTGATGTTCTTGAATAGAACATGAACCGTCGAGTTCTTTACCTGAAGGTTATGAGGTCCGATGTTCACGTCGGCGATCACATAAGGGTCCCCCTGGCTGCCGTCACCCCCCTTCAGATAAACGGATGACGAGAAGGAGCTTCCACCTTCGAACACCAGGTTGGCGGATGCATCCTGAAGACCGCCCGTCAAGGGGAATGCCGTTGTCAGGAGGGATAGTATGGTGATGATCACCGATATCACGGTAATGCGACGAACATGTCCGTTTGACTGCATCGGGTCATAAAAGTGACCGGTTGTCTATATAATATTTGGGAAACCCTTCACGTCCGGGAAAATAATGCGGATCAGGACCTCTCCCTGATGAGCTCGATCAGTTCCTCCACATCCTTCGCCTTTATGACCTCGGACAATCTCAGGACGGGGGTCCCCCTGATGTTCTTCGCCCTGACAGACCCGGGAACCACAAGAACGGAATCACCCCCTGTGATGCTTCGTATCCTTGAAAGGTTCTCGGCACGGTGAACCAGGGCGGAAGAATCATGTCCCACGGAAGTGAGAAGAAGCTCCTTGACGTCCCTTGCCAGCGCATCGAAAGGGCATCTGAGGGTGGCTATGACCTCCATCCCCAGCGAATCCAGGTGTGTGAACAACTCCTTTTTCAGGGAGTCCATGTCCTCGAAACCCTCCCTTATCGCCTGAAGCTTCTCGCTGTATGAAAAAGGGTCGAGGGGGAGGATAAGTGGGACCTTCAGAAGGGATTCCATCCGCAGTGCTACCTCAATATCCGCACCCATCCCGGCTTCGTAAAGCTGAATGGATTTCCTCGACACCCCAAGGGATTCGGCAAGGTTCCCGAGGGAGAACCTGAGCTCTTCTCTCACCTGTTTGAGAAGAGGACCGTCGAGACTCACGAAGAATCCGCCCGGGCCCTGATACATCATTGGCGGAACCTCCTCGATGAGATGGTCGAACAGGGTGTTGAAGGTCATCAGCGGTATACCGCATCTGATGTACAGAACACCATCCTGATATTGAGATGACCGGGATGAAGGATGGACCAGCAAGGGGGATGCCTTCAGGACCCTCGCAAGGGATAGTATATCCTTCGACATCGGGCGGGAAAGGTCGTCCCTGGTGGAGATCACCTTGATGAGAAGGAGAAGATCATCCCTTCTGGAGACCATATTGAAGCTTAGACCCTGGGGCCCCCTGATCTCCGAGGTGCAGAAACCCGCCCTGTCAAGAACGGTCCTTATGTCTTTGAGGAGATCACCCGTTGTCATGTTGGATCACTACCGGCCCGGGTTTTGAGGATAGGCAACACTCTGCAATGATACTTATGGGATAAATAAAAGAGTGTTGCAGGGGTCTCGGAAGAGAGGATTGTTCAGCATATTGGAGTGATACACCTAAGAAACAGCTACTCCCCTGCAACGTTTTTCGTATAGCGAGTTGTATGGGGCGATGATCCATACAACAAACGGTATTGGTTCTTAATCTTAATAAAGGTTGCCAAAGGATGGCTGCAACTTCCGGGAAATTATTATAATGAACCTGTTGTTTGGGCCGGCAGAACCAAGGAGATGATCATTTGAAGAGGGACCTGATCTCTGTTCTGGACATCAAGGACGACCTGAAGGAGGTCATATATCTTGCGATCGCAATGAAGGGCGAGCACAAAGAAGGCATGGACATTGTACCCTTCAAAGGCATGACCCTGGCCATGATCTTCGAGAAACCAAGCCTCAGGACCCGGGTGTCCTTCGAGGTGGGTTTCGGCCAGATGGGAGGGACCGCGCTCTACCTTTCCCCGGGCGAGGTCCAGATCGGAAAGAGGGAATCGGTCCACGATGTTGCCAAGGTGCTGTCGAGGTTCGCGGACATGATAATGTACAGGGCGTTCGACAGCGAGAACGTCAAGGAGCTGGCAAAGCATGCCGATGTCCCGGTCATCAACGGCCTTGACAATGTCGAGCATCCATGCCAGGCCGTTGCGGACTTCATGACCATGACAGAGGTAAAGGGTGATCTGAAGGGCAAAACGCTTGCATGGGTCGGTGACGGAAACAATGTATTCCACTCGCTGCTTCTTGGCGGGGCCATACTCGGAATGAACGTCCGCGCCGCCTGTCCCGAGGGGTTCTGGCCGAGAAGTTCGATACTCGAGGCCGCGATGAATATCGCATTGGAGACCGGGTCATCCATCCAGATAACATCAAACCCCGTCGAAGCCGTGACGGATGCGGACGTTGTCTATGCGGACACATTCATTTCAATGGGAGACGAGTCCCAGAAGGAGGAGAGGTTGAAGGCCTTCGCCGGATATCAGGTGAACATGGAGCTCTTCTCTAAGGCAAAGCCAGACGCGATATTCATGCACTGCCTGCCCGCCCACAGAGGGGAAGAGGTGACCGACGAGGTCATGGATTCCCCGAGGTCCGTGGTGTTCCATGAGGCGGAGAACAGGATGCATGCGCAGAAGGCCATAATGATCAGGCTTGCCGGACTCAGATAGGGGATGGACCATGGCCTTATCAGGTCAGTCCCCAGGGGTGCATACTGTCCGCAAGGTCCAGCTCCACAACACCCATCCTGGCAGGCTGGGGTCTGAGGTTCATCATCTTCTGGAAAGGGGTCTGAGACTGCCACGTTGACCCCTCTATGAGCTGCACCCCGCGGTATCTGTCCAATCCGAACCTGTGGACATGGCCCGATACGAAGATATCCGGCACATCATCTATTATCATGTTGTCTTTCTCCTCGGGTGAGAGCTGGTTCCTCATCCCGTAAGCGGGGGAGAAATGCCTGAACCTCAGCATCTCCTTCATACCTTCAATGGGGTTCTCGTAGGTCACGTCCTTGAAGAGCGTGACGAGATCGTCTATGGATTTCCCGTGATAGGCCGCAACATGAACTCCATGGAGCGAGAAGAAGGAGGGATTGGAGAAGAAGCGGATGTGTGAATTGGAGAAGCATTCCTGATATTCCTTCGGAAGCGGGGGCTGGGGCTCGGCAAGCCTAACCGCGTCGTGATTTCCGGGGATCAATACCACCTCTATGTGGTCCGGAAGCAGGGCCAGTGACTGTCCGAGAGCCTCGTACTGCTTGAAAATATCCTTGATCACCAGGTCCCTGTCCTGGTCCGGATATGTGCCGATACCATCCACCAGATCCCCGGCGATGACGAGGTATTTCACCCGTGACCCGTCCTTGGCTGGCATGGATGAATCCACCTCGCCCTTCAACCATCTCACCATCCTGTTCCATTCCTTCTCCAGATACATCCTGGAGCCGATATGTATGTCCGAGGTGAATGCGGCAAGGAGGCCCTTGACCGGTGACAGTCGCCTCCGGTGCTCTCCCGGTATGTCAACCTTCCGGATCTCGTCCGCGAAAACGATAGGGCCGCTCCTTCCGTCCCCGGCCTTGTACTTCCCCACCACTCCTATCACCTCATCGTTGACCAGGCGTATATCGTGGACCTCTCTTTTATTCTTGGAGACAAGGACCCGTATGGTCCCGCCCGGGTCCTCGAGATTTATCATGGTATGCCCGTTCTTGGTCGATCTCACGCTCTCTATGATACCGATGAACCTTACAACATCCTCTGACCCTCTGAGCTGAGAGATCTCGAGGGCGGGGGACAGGGCCCCGTACTGTGTCAGAAGCATCTCTTTCAGGGACCGGAACCTGTCGAGAAAAAGCTTCCTGAAATCGTCCACCTTTCCCTGGGTGCCGATGCTGTCGGCGGGATCCCTGATCACCTCAATCTCGCCGTCATACTCCGCCGCAAGGGGTCTGGGTTTCCGCGAATGCTCCAACGAACCTCTAGCAGCCGGTCTTTCCGTGCTCTTTCTGATCCTCATGATCTCGGACACGGAGCCTGAGATCCCCTTGAACTCATCCCCCTCGATCTCCCGGGAAGGAGGTGAAGGATGATAGTTTCTTTCCGGACCGGGCTCCTTCACCATGTGAGTCCTTTCAACCTCTTTCTCATAGGCGGGTTTCGGGGATACATCCCCGGAGATCGATGATGAGGACCCGCCCGTGGAAGTTCCGGTCCTGCATTCCAGCGGGGCCCGGTGACCCGTGACGGTCCGTGTTTTTCCCGTGGAGGACGGATCCGGCCGTTGGGGTATCATCGTCTCAATGTGGCTCCTTTCTATCACCGTTGGCAGATCGACACCTCTCTCCAGGGCAACCTCCAGGCTGTCGACCAGGGTCGGTTCCTCTCGGAGAGCGGCATGTGCGTCCGGTGATAGGAGCCTCTGATACTTGAAGAGCCTCCTAGCTATATCCTCCATCGGGGGACGATTATGGAGAACCTGTTTTTATATTTCACCAGGGGGCCCCAAAAGTACTCATCGAAGATGAGGGGCGGAAGGGAACCAAGAAATTATTTATGGAAAGCCCGGGATATCCGATGTCCAGACAAGGGAGTCTTCCTCATTCCGGACGGATTTCCGCCCCCGGAAGCTCCCCCGGATGAAAATGCAGGACATCCGGACGGAAATGGAGGGCACCCATGCCATTATGTATGGCAAAAGTGTCATTTCGTCCGACATTTTTTTATATCCGTCCGACACTTGTAGGTTAGTATAGGACATTTCATGAGGAATGGTGGATGGAGAAGGCCGACAAGGTGACCATAAGGCTCACGGCCGAACAGGCCGAAGCGATCGACTTCCTTGTTGATAGCGGCAGGTTCAAGAACAGGTCGAAAGCCATAAGGGCCGCCATCGACAGCCTCATATCGGTTCCCGAAGAGGGGGAGCAGGACGGGCCTGTGAAGATCGAGGCGCGGCTGCCCGACACCATGGTCGCCGAGATAGATACCCTGGTGGACCTCGAATACTTCCAGTCCAGGGAGCTGGGACTGTGGGAGCTGGTCAGGAACGGACTTCTCCAGATAAACTTGGATGCCATAAGGGAGAGATCGAAGGAAAGGGTGGCCAACGTCGCTGACAGGAATGCAAAGAACATCATAGATGACATTTACTCGGAATTCGTTTCTCAGTAGGATCTCGGGGGAAAGAACGAAGAGATGGGATACGAAATGGGATGCACTCTGTAGGGGCCTGGAAATAATTTTCGGGGGAAAAGACCCGGGCCCCTAACTCTTTTCGTTCTCTGACAGCACTTCCGTGGATGACCTTTCGAAAACACGGATTTCTCGATGCGGTATGATAAAAGATGAGTAGTTGCCCGACCTTGCAGGGGGGATGGCACCGCCGGATGAAGGTAAAAGGGCCGTCCTCGTATGGATAGCTCCCGACAGAGGATATCTCGATGAGATGAGAGAGCTCTGCCGTTCGGCCGGGTATACCATCATTGACGAGATATCCCAGAACCGCTCCGAGCCAGACCCGAAATATTACATAGGCCAGGGAAAACTGGACGAGATCAGGGAAATACATGTGGAAAGCCTTATCACGGCATGCGACCTGAAACCCTCCCAGATGTTCAACATGTCCGAGAGGACCGGTTTGAACATCGTTGACCGGACAAGGATCATTCTGGACCTGTTCCGAAAGAGGGCGTCCGGGCCGGAGGCAAAGCTCCAGGTCGAGATAGCCGACCTCAGATACCAGGTCCCGGTCCTGAGGGAATACATTCACCAGGGGAAGCTCTCCGAGAGGCCCGGGTTCATGGCAGGTGGGGAATACGCGGTGGATTACTATTACGAGATGATCAGGAAGAGGATGGCCAGGATAAGAGAGAAGCTCGAGGTCGTCAGGGGCAGAAGGGGGAGAAAGAGATCGCTGAGAAGGAGGAAAGGAGCACATCTGGTCTCCATTGCAGGCTACACGAACGCCGGGAAGTCCACGCTCCTGAACCGATTGATAGAGACGGATGACAAGATGAAGATGGTCGAGACGGGGGAGCTGATGTTCACAACGATCGGAACGACCACCAGAAGGATGAAAGGCGGCAGGAACTGTCTGGTCACGGACACCGTAGGTTTCATAAGAGAACTTCCGCCATGGCTGGTGGAGGGTTTCATGTCCACCCTGGAGGAGATCTTCGAGGCCGATATAGTGCTTCTGGTTGTGGACTCATCCGAGGAGGAGAATGCCATCCGGGAGAAGCTCTGGGAATCGCTTTCCATACTTCGCAGGGGAGGGACCGAGGGACACGTGCTGGTGGTTGCCAACAAGATCGACCTGATACGCGATGAAGGAGAACGGAGTTCAAGGATGAAAATGATGGAAGACCTCATCACATCAGACGCATCGGCACTGGTCAGGGGGGTGTCTGCGGTGTCAGCGGTTAAGGTAGAAGGTATCGACAGTCTCATTTCGATGGTGCACATCAACCTGCCTGAACTCTCCCGAATGGAGTTCCGCCTGGGTCCGGGAAGGCTTGCGGAGGAACTGATCTCAGATCTGAGAAGGACCGCTCAACCCAGCGTGGAATACCTCGGGAACGGGAGTATACTTGTCAAAGTGGACCTGGAGGAAAGATGGATCGGGTCATTCTCCATAAGGGTCCTCGAGATCGGGGGAGAGATCGTCAACGATACCTGATCGGGTCATTCTCCGGTAAGAAATATTAAAATGATTGAACCGTTAGACATCAGGAGGTTTGAACCATGAAAGCAGTTATCCCGGCGGCAGGTCTCGGAACCAGGCTTCTGCCCATGACCAAATCACAACCCAAGGAAATGATGCCGATCCTCAACAAACCGGCCATCCAGTATGTGGTGGAAGAGGCGTCCCATGGGGGTTTCGACCAGATACTCATCATCACCAACCGGAACAAGAAGGTAATGGAGGACCATTTCGACAGGAACCTCGAACTTGAAATGTCCCTGAAAAAAAAAGGTGCCACGGATGCCCTGGAAGCCCTTCAGAAGATCGAGGGGCTTGCCAATATCTTCTATCTCAGGCAGAAGGAGCAGAGAGGACTCGGGGACGCTGTCCTGTGTGCAGAGAACTACGTGAATAACGAGCCATTCGCCGTGCTGCTGGGTGACGATATAATTGTTTCCGACATCCCTGCCATAAAACAGCTCTGGGATGCACACCTCAAGGTCAAGGCCCCGGTGATCGCCCTTGAAGAGGTACCGGAAGAGCACGTTGAGAGATACGGGATCGTCGAGCTCGGGGAGGAGGTCTCACCGGGTCTTTACAAACTCACGAGCATAGTGGAAAAACCCGCAAAAGAAGAGGCCCCCTCGAGGATGGCGGTGATGGGCCGTTACATACTGGACCATGATATTTTCACATGGCTCAGGGAGTCGAAGGACGGTGTGGGCGAGGAGCTGCAGCTGACGGATTCCCTTGCAAGGTACATCGACTCGAAGGGACTCTACGGTCTTGTTGTTGACGGACTGAGGGTCGATATCGGCTCCACCGTTGACTGGCTCAAGGCGAACCTGGAGATCGCGCTGCTTGATGATGATCTGCACTCAAAAGTGTCAGAATACTTCGATGTATTGAGGGCACAGGGAAGGATCTGACCTCATTCACACTCTACCATACATCTGATGGATATGTTCCCGTCGGCTTCGATGAAGGCTTCTTTCGTGAAGATCACCTCCTCGAACCCTTCCATTTCCCGGCAGTCCTCAGGGTCCACTCCGAAGGTGCCGGGGATAAGAACCGGGAGAGCGCAGATACCTTCCTCGATCGGCGCATTCTCCATGGTAAGGACCATGTATCCTTCATCCAACGAGTGAACGGACACCGCCGGGATGCTGACCTTGCGATCCCATCCCGGAACGGTCATTCCACCATCCCGGAAGAGCCCGTCAAGCCCTGAAACGGCCTCTTCCACGGGTCCGGAGGTCTTTGAGAGGGGGTATACGAATATGGTACCCCGGGGAGAGCCTTCAATTTTCTCCATCATCAGGACGCAGGGAGGGGTGATCACATAACCCCCCATCTCACGGGCGATCTCACTCCGTATGCTCGAGTTGAACGATTCCTCCAGGGGAGGGGGAAACGACGGGACGATACCGCTGAAGGCCGATATGATCGACTCATCACCACCGGATCGCAGGACCACCATTCCCGGTAGGACCCGGATACTCAGGTCCCCGGGGATGGCACCGGGTTCCATCCCGATCCCGTCCGACCCGGACACGTCACCGTGTCCAAGGTGGAATGCCACCGAGGACCCGGGTTCCGAACCGTGAACTGATAGGAGGATCTCTTTCAATATTTCCCCGATCCCGTCCAAATCTGTGGCACTGCCGGATTCCCTTTCCAAAGCCAGGGCGGCTCCGAAGCTTCCCGCAAGCACGACCACTGCAAGCATCAATCCGGTCCTGAAGAGCATATCCTGGTCTATCATCGCACCCGGGTCGGATCTCACTTCCCTGGATTAAATATTTTCTCCCCCAGTCTCATGAGGCGGAAGATGGGAGCGATCGATCCGGTAATGCCCTAATATCTCATTATCAGACAGGCTGTTCAACTCACGAATTCATAAATATCGGTGCGCTGTTTATAAAATATGGCAAGGGGAAGGACGGACAAGAGAGTCGTTTCCAGCGGGATAGAAAGACTTGACGAGGCCCTCCACAACAACGGTTTCAGGAAGGGCACGATCATTCTCTATGTCGGAGACCCGGGATCGAGGAAGGACCTGTTCGGTTACCATTTTCTCCTCGAGGGTCTGAAAAGCAAGGAGGAGGTCGCCTTCTACGATGTGGAGGCGTCAAGTGACGAGATCATGGAGCTCATCGAGGATACCGTCGAACCCGATCTGATATCGAAGCTGCATTTTGTCGATGCCTGCCCGGAATACACGAAATTCTTCATAAGGGCCGTCCCCGCAAGGATCCTCGAGCATATGCGGTCCCTTGACGAGAACAGGGTCAACAGGGTTCTGATCAATCCCCTTACATTCTTCCTTGAGAAGTTCGGACTGACCGACACCGGGGACTTCATAATCATGGTGAGGGACATTGCCATGAAAAAAGGAATTGTAGTGGTGTTCCTCATGGCTGACATACTCCCGGAGAGGGATATGCAGTCGGTGATCGACAAGTTCGACGGTATCATGGAGCTCCAGACCATCAGGATCGTGGAGGGGATCTACCATACTATATCCGTGAAGAAGTTCTCGGTCCAGCAGAAGAACGTTCAGCTCACCTACAACATCGACGGGACGCTTATCAGGGTTACGAGCACGGGAAAGATCATCTGATATCAGGCAATTCATTTCCCGAAATATTCATCGGCCTCGTGGTAAACCTCGAGGGAGCCTATGTCGAACCACTTCCCCCGGAACTTCCAGGCATATACCGGTCTTTTTTCAACGAGATATGTTACGAAATGCCCGAGGGCATCAGGCTTTCCCCCATCTTCGAGATACTTCAGGACCATCAGGATCGTCTCACCCCTGAAGATGTAAAAAGCGGTTGCTGCCAGGGTTGAAGGGGGATCCTCCGGCTTTTCCAGAAGATCCGTGATGATGCCTTTATCATCGACGTTCACTACACCGTAGAGCCTTGCCTTCTCCTTAGTGCCCACATCATAAACCGCCACCGTGTCGAGGCCTTTCTCCCGGAATACTTCCAGTGCTTCACGTGGATGGAATTCGAAGAGATTGTCTCCCCCTATCACCATGGTATCTCGGGAGAGCTCCTCCCTTTCTATCAGATATCCAAGCCCTCCGATCGACCCGAGCTTCTTCTCTTCCATGGGAGATGGCTCGATGATCAGTTCGACCTTCTCATCCGGATATCTCTCCAGGAATTCCCCGAACCGGTCGGAAAAAACCTCATTTGTGGAGACGTAAACCTTGCCAATACCCTCCAGTTCCAGGATCGCATCGAGCGTATAGCTCAGCATGGGTTTGCCGGCCACGGGAAGGAGATGCTTGGGCATATCCCTTGTCAACGGCCACATTCGCTTTGCAAAACCCCCTGCCAGTATCACAACATCGATCACCATTTCAATTCACCTTCCGGCCCCTCCATTCCATTACCATCTTTTCCTGGGCTTCTGTCTGTATCGATCCGGGGCGTCTCTTCCTGACAAGGGAGATCGCTTCAAGCGGCTCCATGCCCATCTCAACGAGGTAGAGTGCTATTACCGTGCCGGTCCGTCCTATGCCGGCCGCGCAGTGAATCATGACAGGTCCGCCGCTTTCTTCGATCATCTTGAATATATCCCTCACATCCTTCTCCGACGGGACCGACATATCGACTATGGGAAAGTGATGGCAAAGGATCCCGGAACCCGAAAGCCATTCATCTGGCCATGGATATTCCGAGAGATTGACCGATGTCCGTATCCCCTCATGGACCCTCAGATGGATAAGATAGTCCAGATCGACGGGATAGACGGAGGCCATGAGCTTTCCATCGGATACCCAGTTGAAGGGCTCAATACCATACCTGGACCACCTGTGTATCTGCTCCTCGGAAAGGGGCATCAGTAATCCTCCATGTCGCTCCATTCCTCGACCTCATCATGCGGGTCCCATTCCTCGACCTCGCCCCATTCCTCGACCCCGCCTTCCTTCTCCCTGCCGCTCCCGTTGGTAGCATCGTGGGCCTTTACCGGGAATCTTCCCCCGGCGTGCGGGGACGGTGATGTTCCCCCGGAACCGGTTCCATCGATCACCATCTGCTTCTTTTCGGTCTTCTTCGGTGGCTCCGGTCTGATATAACCATGTTCTCCCTTGTGAACGGTCTCCCGGGAGGAAGGAGCCGCGATCGTGCCTGGCATGTGATGCACATGCTGATGCGCCGGTTTTGCCGGGACAGGGGGATGCCGGGGTCCGAAGGTGAGTTTTTCCGGTTTCTTCGATGGCGACATCTTCGGTGGTGGCAATTCTTCTTTCGACCTCTTCTTGTATATGAAGATCCAGAGACCCGCAGCAGCGGTGATGAAAAGAACGGCAATGATCATGAACCAGACCAGACCGCCTCCGCCCCCGTCATCCGGCCCGGAACCTCCTTCCTTTTCTATCACGATGTCCCAGTTAAGAGACCTCTGATTTCCGGCAAGATCGGTGACATCCATTATAACGGAATGGTTTCCTCGTTCCAGTTCCGTGAAAAGATACTCGCCACGGGATAGGTCGAACCCGACGGACACCTCCCTGCCGTCCATGGTCAGCTTACACGTCAAATTCTCCCCGGGTTCTTCCAGAACCCAGTATATCACGGCACTGCTGCCCTCGACAAGGAGATGGTCATCCGGTTTTGATATTGCCGGAGGATCTGGATCGATATCGAAGATGAACTCATCTTTGCCCGTGAAACCTCCAACATCAACCACTGTTATGCTGACCCGGTGCGGTCCCTTCGCCAGGTCCATGGTGAAGTATCTTGAATCGGGAGCTACATCGTAATTCACCCCGTCTATAAACAGGTCTATCGATGATATGCCCACGGCCTCGATGATCTCCCACTCTATGAGGCCCCTGAAAGTCTTGACGTGGTCGGCGGGTCTGTCCTTGAAGGAAACCAGAGGCTCTGTGAGGTCCACGGTGAAATGTTTGGTGAATGACCTGACGTTACCTGCAAGGTCCCTGCATCTGAAGATCATCCTATGGGGCCCTTCGGTCATAGCGAACTGCCGTGACGTCGCCTCGCCAAGTTCTTCCACTGGTCGGTCGTCCAGTGTGAAATTGTAGTGGTCTATCCCGAAATCATCCTCCCCTGCCCATTCGAATGTGAAATAGGGTTCCGTGATTACGCTTCCCGACGGTTCCAGAAGCTCGAAATAGGGGGCCTCCAGATCGATGGTGACGGTTATCTCCTTCTCGGCCAAGTTCCCGGCCAGATCTAAGGCCTGGACCTTGATGTTATGTTCTCCCGGTTCTAGGTCGATCGAATAAAAGCCCTGTTTCAGGGCCGATGCCTTCAATACAGAATCCACGAAAAGTCTGAAACTGTCCAGTCCGAAGGTATCAATGGCGTTCCATCTGAGACCGATCTCCGTCCTATTCAGATATGCGCCATCCGTCGGAAACTGAAAATCCGGTGCGGGCGGCGTGGTGTCTATGATCACCACCACTGTATCCGAAACTATGTTCCCGGCGGGGTCCGATGCCCTGACGGTGATGGTATGCTGCCCCTGCTCTCTTATTTCGACCTCTTTGGATGTTGAGGATATTGGCAGGTCAATTGGGTCCTCATCATCGACGATCAGGGAAAGGGATGATATCTCAAGGTTCGTTATGACGTATTCCCATGTGACAGGATGAGTTGTAATCCTGGTGGGCCTGTTCAGACGGGGAGAGACAATGTTCAGGGATGTGTTCTGTGATATTACGAACGAGAGGACATCCTCTTCCATGTTCCCGGCCATGTCGAATACCTTGACGCTCAGCGTGTGAGGCCCGGTTATGAGAAGCCTGGAGAATGAATTGCCGGCGATCTCCATCGACTCATCATCATCTATCTGCACGATCGTGGTCCTGATGCCGAAGCTGTCGCTCGAGGCCCATCTGAAATTGACGAGATCATTGGATATGACCGAACCCTGGGCGGGATAAAGTATATCCACCACGGGCTCGGTAATATCAACTGTCAGTGGTATGTTGTGGTCTATCCGGTTGCCGTAATGGTCCCGGAAACGAAGGAGCAGATTATGGGCTCCCTCCGGGATCGGGGCGAAAAATGGTGCGAACGGGTCCTTTTCTATCCAGACCAGGGAGTCGATGCTGTAGGATAGATCGATGGGCACGAAGTGGTCCATCAGGGTCCATTCTACGTATACATCGGTTGAATTGTAGGATCCGTATTCCTCCGGATAAAGGAACCGGAATGGTTTCACGGTCCGGTTCACCACGATGTTCCTCTCTATCTCCATCACCAGATCTGCTCTGTCAGTTGCCCTCATGGTGAGTTTGTATATGCCTTCCGGCAGATACATCCCGTAGTTTTCGAACCCTGTTATATCGATCCAGGGGTTGAACCCGTCCCTCAATTCCACCTTCTTTATCCCGCTGATGTTGTCATATGCCACCCAGGAAAGGTTCATGTATGAATTCTTAAGGAACCTTCCCGATGGCCTGACGATCTCGAAATGCGGTTTCTCGAGATCGAAGTATGGATTGGATATAGCATACTGGTCCTTTCCCCCCGAATTGGATATGAGAGGGTAACCATCGTCAATGATGCCGTCGCTGTCCTCATCGGGGATCGTCTTGTCTTTCCAGAAATTACCGATGCCACCGACGCTCCATGAGAACTGGTAGTATCTGTCCTCGGCCTGGGCCTTCGATCCGACAAAACTTACCCCCGAGCCGTGGTTGTACTCGAATGAATTGTGCCATATTGTGGTCGTCTTGTGTCCGCCGCCTACCAAGGAGATGGCATAGGATGAGCAGTTCGTGAACCGGTTGTAAAGGATCGTCATGTAGGTCATCGAAGGATATCCGGTCTGATGGTAGAACCGCATTCCCGTGTCGGCGGACCCGTTGATACGATTGTATTCGAACCTGAGGGATGCGGCCTTTGGATAGTTCGTGTAGACGGGGGAATACGTGTTCGGATGATAGATGAAGAACGAGTTGAACCCGCCATCCAGCGTGTTGTTGGCAACCTTCAACCTGTTGCAATCAGCTATGAGGACCAGATAATCGGCGGGAGAGGACCCGCTGAGCTGGTTGCCCTGAAAGTCGGAAGAATATCCCGAGAAAAGCCTTACGGTGTCGATCTCCAGTGTGTTGTTTGCAAAATTGCTGTAGCGAAAGTTGAGGTGGTCATATTTGCTTAGGCGCCCGGTGTTCTTCATGAAATGGAAATAATACGTGTAATCGATATCCACATCCTTTTCGGGACACTGGAATGTGTTGTTGGAGATGTAGGTGTGATAACCTCTGTAAGCGTATATGGCATAACCTGTCCCGGACGGATCGATGAACCGGCAGGATGTTATTGTTACCTGACAGGGGTAATACAGGTACATCTGGTAGTTCCCCCCTGTTATGGTTACGTTCCTGATGACAATGTTCTGGAGGTTCCATCCGAGCGCTCTCAAGTACACACCTGGAGCCGAGCTTGATGCTTTGACCGTGATGTCCCTGATTATCAGATATGAGGTGGTATTCCTTATTGCGATGCCCCCCCTTCCGTTCGAGGAGCAGTCGATGGATAGATCGGATATTATGTAAGGGTCCTGGGAGGTCCCTGAACCCGATCTCACCGCCGGACTTACCGAGAGACCGTAATTTCCCTCTATGATAATAGGGTCGGATGGGGTGAGTGCTCCGGCGGCATTCTCGATAATTGTCGGGCCGTCCATGGGGCCCATGACAAGGAGGATCTGTAAAATGATAATCATCGCCACGAGTAACGTCCTCATACGGAAGCTGACCGGGCATCTCTCACCGGGTATCATTAGTGTTGGACCTCCGGTATCGGTTTTCCCTCATCGCGATACCAGGTCTTTCAACGTGGGGTGGGGATATAAATATTTTTGGAGATGATTGTATATCGGGCGTGATGGGTATCCGGAGGAATACGGTGGTTTGCGAATGCGTAGGTTGACCATCTACAGGCCGGGGGGTGATTTTCCCTCCGTGAGCGTTACAGGGAGCTCGTGCTCCATGTCCTGCAGCCATTGCTCGGGCAGATACCTCAAAGGCATGGTCGACGTTTCCGAAAGGAACAGCCTGTATGAATTCGGAATGGAACTGGAAAGAAGGAAGGGGAAAGGATTGCTGGTTTCGGGGGGATGCAATCAAGATGGTGCGGTTGCTTTTCCCGATTTCACCTTTCAGGAGATCAGGAGGTTGAAGGAAGAGACCTCTCTTTCGATCAACCTTCACTGCGGCCTTGTAGACCGGGAGACAGCCGACCGGGTAAGCATGTCAATGGTCGATCGGGTCTCCTTCGATCTGGTCTATCACGATCCCACCATAAAAAACGTGCTGCACCTTGATAGGGACAGGGACGATTACATCGCGACCATGGAGCTTTTGAGGGATAGAGGCTTGCGGGTCGTGCCTCACATTCTGGCAGGTCTGGACCACGGAAAACTGTCCTTTGAGATAGAAGCGGTCGACAGGATCAGCGGTATGAAGTTCGAGGAGGTCATACTTATCATCCTGATACCGACCAGAGGCACACCCTTCGGGAACCTTCCGCCTCCGGACGAGAACGACGTACTCGATCTGGCATCCTACATGAGGGAGAGACTCGACTGCAGGCTCGTGCTTGGCTGCATGCGCCCGAAGGGATACCACGCCCTCGAGACAGGCGTCCTGAAAAGGGGATTCGATGGGATCGTACTCCCATCCGGAAGAACATTGAAATGGATCCGGGAAGAGGGATACCAGGTGGATGAGAAAAACATGTGCTGCTGCTTATAGGTTATTCTCGTTGGAAGGAACGGATGAGCATATTTTATTATAAAATCAGAAATATTCATTGTCAGGTTCAAATCATAATGGACCGACCGGACAGGATCCGTGCTACAAGGGTGATGAATATTGAGGACCTTCAAACTCTACGACCCGAAGATCTATTCCATGATCCTTTTCCATCCCGGAGATAATGATCAGAGTAAGGTCCGGGAAGCCCTCAAACCCCATCTCAAGGTCCAGAACAATTTGAAAACCGACATCTCATTCAGAGATGGAATGGTGCTCATCGAGTTGATGATGGACCTCGATCCCGATACAAAGGGTCCGATGGACGTCTCCCCGGACCTCATAAAGTTCAGATTCGACGAATTAACCAAGGTCAGGGAGGGATTCCTGGAGGGAGTCCAACCGTTGGTGAAGAATGAACTGAAAGCCCACACCTACACGCTCGTCACATGCGGTAGCAATGACAGGGTCTGGCTGAGGACCTTTTCGGACATAACATTTCTCTATAAGGACAAGAAGGAGGAGCACCTAGACATCCTCCAGACGAACATCACCTACCTGAACCGGATCCTGAACAGGTCCGGAGAAGTGATCGTCAACTCGGTCAACCATGGAAAGGTTTCAGGCTCCCTTTATATCCTGGGCAACTCCCAGGGAAGGACCGATATGCCCTTCCTCGAGGACATGCTGCTCGAGATCGACATGGGCGACGTTCGATCGCAAACCACCTACGGAGAGAGCCCCATCGAGGTCTCCCCGAGCTCCCCATACAGTAGCGACATCGGGGAGAAGAAGATGTACCAGATGAGACAACAGTACCTCATCAACCTGATGGCGGTGAAGTCCAAGATCGTGGAGCTCATGCTGAGCCAGTCGCATTACATGGACCTCAGGGATGGCGAACTGAGCGAGGTGTTCTCCAAGGGTAGGGACCTCAAGGACCAGATCTTCCAGCTCCAGAACAGCATCAACAACCACATGCAGCTCTACGTGCCCTCCGAGACCGAGGGCAAGGGGAAGGACAAGGATTTCCTTGACAGGCAGAGTTTCAACGCTGAAAAGGAGCTTCTGACCAGGGCGTCCGTCCGGTTCTCGCTTGTATCGGAGGTCGAGCACCAGATAATGAGATATTCCTCGACCCTCCATGATATCGAGCAGAGGATAATCGATGCCTCCACCTCGCTTGCGATGCAGACGGACGGTGTGGGCATCGAGGGCCTCTCCTATTCACTGGGAGAGCTTTCCAGAAAGGAGGTCGACGGTACCAAGAGAGACCTGCACAACCTCCTCGATGAGCTGGCCCGGTCCAGGGACATCCTCTCGTCCACGATAGAGGTCCTGAGGACGTTCATCGATACCAGGCAGAGGGAGGTCTCGGAGGAGATGAGCAGGCTGATGAACGTTCTGTTCCTTGTATTCGCCTGCATAGGTCTTGCCGACGCTCTTGGCAATTTCGTGATCCTTGCCATAGAGTACATATTCCTCGACGATCCCACGGTAGGTGAGGTGCTTCAATGGTCTTCCTTCGGACTTATCATCACACTGGTTCCTCTCCTGATAGCTGTGATATTCCTTGTCATGTTCTTCAACAAGCGAAGGTGATGGTTCTTTCACACACCCCCACCCTTGAATTTAAATCGAACAGTCGGATAACCCCCGGTCAGCTTCCATGCTGATCGGGGGATCCCCTGTGACAGTACCCTATGCCAATAAAATGGCCGAAAGCCAAAAGGAGATCTCGATCTCGGATTTCTTTGCAAAGAACCGTCAGATCCTGGGTTTCGACAATCCTTCCAAGGCCATGCTGGTTTCCGTGAAGGAGGCAGTAGATAACTCCCTTGACGCCTGCGAGGAAGCAAACATCCTGCCGGACATCTTCGTGAAGATCTCGAGGACGGACAACAAGGACAGATACCTGATCACCGTCAGGGACAACGGACCTGGAATAGTTAAAAACCAGATCCCGAACGTGTTCGGAAGACTCCTTTACGGATCGAGGTTCCATGCCATAAGACAGTCAAGAGGACAGCAGGGAATAGGCATCTCATCCGTTGTCCTTTACTCCCAGCTAACCACCGGAAAGACGACCACCGTCATATCGAAGATAGGCGAGGATTATCCATGCCACAGGATGGAAATACACATCAACACCAAAACCAACAGGCCCCAGATAATCAACAGTGAGGTTATCTTGTGGGAACCCCACCACGGGACCGAGTTCAGCTGCGAGATAGAGGGCAGGTATCAAAAGAACAAGAAGCAGTCCGTCCAGGAATATCTGAGATCCACCGCCATAGTCAATCCCCATGTTCAGATCGTATTCGAGGACCCGGACGGGGAAGTGCTCAGGTTCGACAGGGTCGTGGACAAACTTCCCGAACCGGCCAATGAAAGCAAACCGCATCCCCACGGGATCGAGCTCGGTGTGCTCAAGAACATGCTCCAGTATACCGAAGCCAGGAAGCTCTCATCATTTCTGACCAATGAGTTCACCAGGATATCCCCGAGAGGGGCAAGGGATATCATTTCCCAGGCCGGCTTGACCGAGAAGACCAATCCGAAGAAGTTGAAACTGGAGAATGTCCAGACACTCTACGACGTCATGCTGAAAATGAAATTCATGGCCCCCCCCACCGACTGCCTGTCCCCCATCGGGGACCGTCTCATCAGAAAGGGTCTTAGAAAGGAGATCGATTCGAAGTTCGCCTATACCGTAACAAGGGACCCAAAGGTATTCCTCGGGACCCCCTTCCAGGTGGAGGCGGGAATTGTGTATGGGGGGGAGATCCCTCCCGGGGATCAGGTCCAGATCCTGAGATTTGGCAACAGGGTCCCCCTTCTCTATCAGCAGGGCGGCTGCGCCATGACCCACGCCATAGAGAGGATCAACTGGAGACCCTACGGACTCGAGCAGAGAGGAGGAAAGGGTATACCAAACGGTCCGGCCGTGATACTTGTCCATCTGGCCTCCACGAATGTACCTTTCACTTCCGAATCCAAGGAAGCCGTGGCAGATGTGGATGAGATACTGGATGAGATCGTAAGAGCACTGATGGACTGCGGACGAAGGGTGAAATCCCATATAAACAAGAAGAACAAGCTCAAGAAGGTGTCCGAGAAGTACACCCTCATCAAGGAGATCCTGCCGGAGATCGCGAGGAAGAGCTCATCGATAGTTGGCAGACCTCAAATACAGCTGGACCCTGTGATCACCAAGATCATGAACGTTCACGTGATCGATTCCGGCATCATCCACCGAGAGGTGGGCGACCAGAAACAGACCGAGGTCACCGTCAAGGTTCAGAACTACACACAGAAGGAGCGGAAGTTCAAGCTCCTTGTCAAGGTACCGGATACCCTTATCCAGGGGGTATATCCGGAGAATTTCAACATGAAGGACGGAGCAATAGAATGGGAGGTGGGGCCCATATCCCCCGCAAGGTCCGTCCATCTGGGGTTCACTCTACTGGGACTTGACCAGGACGAGTATGACGAGGTGGAAGTGTATTACTCGAGACTTCCGGGTGAGGTCATAGGAGCTGACCCGCTGTAGGAGGTGGTGAATTGACAGGAAAGGATATCACGAAGGGAAACAGGATCGCCAAGGACCGCCTCAAAAAGATCGCCGAGTTCGTCTACGATCAATTGGATCGTGGCGACATACCTCACCTGGAGGTCTCCTCCAGGACCAAGAACAACATCGTTCTGTCGAAGGACCTGAAGGTCTGGAAATACGGAAAGGACACCGTCCAGAGGTCGGCGAAGGACCTCGGAGGAGCAACGAGCATCCTCAGGACGCTCTATACGGTGGATTTCATCGGAGATATGATAGATTCCGGAAAATCCTCCACCCTCAGGGAGATGTACTATATCTCGGAGGGATGGAACAAGGGAAAGTTCCCCACCCAGGACGAATCGAACAAACTCGCCGAGGACCTGGAGATAATTACCAAATGCCTCAGGGAGGATTTCAAGCTTCGTCCCGAGGAGGACGGGGCCCGGGTGATCGGCGATCTCACCATCACGGAGAAGAACCGCAAGGGAGAGGTCAAGAAGATAAACTGCAAGGACGATGTGGGGGATTCGGGTTATGGCATACCATACAACGTCGAGGATGAGAAGGTCAAGTTCAAGGCGGTGAATGCGAAGTTCATCATCGCCATCGAGACCGGCGGTATGTTCGACAGGCTTGTGGAGAACGGTTTCGATGAGAGCCACGGAGCTGTACTGGTTCATCTGAAGGGGCAGCCTGCGAGATCGACCCGTAGGTTCATCAAGAGGCTCCAGGAGTTCTCCAATCTCCCTGTGGTGCTTTTCACCGATGGGGACCCGTGGTCATACAGGATCTTTGCCTCGGTGGCCTTCGGGGCGATCAAGACCGCACATATATCGGAATATCTTGCAACTCCCGAGGCCCAGTACCTGGGCATCACACCGTCGGACATCGTCAACTACGAGCTACCCTCCGACAAGCTTTCCGATAATGATGTCAGCGCCCTGAAATCGGAGCTGACAGACCCCAGGTTCTCCTCGAGCCACTGGAAGGAGGAGATCAAGCTCCAGCTCAAACTGAAGAAGAAATCCGAACAGCAGGCCCTGGCCAAGTACGGCCTGGATTTCGTCACGGACACATACCTTCCGGAGAAATTGTCCGAGATGAACATAATTTAATACTCACCCCTGTTCTGGGAAAAACATGAAACGGCTGTCAATGATAGGGATGGGTATCTCGGATGAGAGATCGATACCTCTGAGAGGTTTCGACCTTCTCGGTGAGGCCGATGCCATATACGCCGAGTTCTTCACATCCATCCTGGAGGAGGGCTCTGTCGAAAGGCTGGAGAGGATGCTCAAGAAACGGATAGCGATACTGGACCGCAGGGAGCTTGAAGAGGATGAAGTTGTCATAAAGGCGTTCGAGAGGCATGACCATGTCTGCTTTCTCACGGCGGGGGACCCGCTGACGGCCACGACCCACCAGGAGCTCAGGTTCGATGCCAGGGACAGGGGGATCGAAGTGGAAGTGGTCCACTCAGCGTCAATATTAAATGTGGCTCCAGGAATGGCAGGACTGCAGCATTACAAGTTCGGAAGGACGACAACACTTGCTTACCCGGAGGATGGGTATTTTCCCACATCACCAATGGACTTCATCATGGAGAACATGGAGAGGGGTCTTCATACCCTCGTTCTTCTCGATATACAGGCCGACAAGGGGAGGTACATGACAGCCCCCGAAGCATGTGAACTTCTGTTGAAATTGGAGGGGAAGAGGGGAGGGGGCATCATAAATTCCAAGACAGATGTGGTGGCCGTTCTCCGGGCCGGGATGGATGACGACAGGGTGATCTACGGGCCTATCGGTGAACTGAAAGATATGGACATGGGAGGGCCCCCCCATTGCCTGATAGTTCCGGGTAATTTGCATTTCGCTGAGGAAGAGGCGCTCCAGCATTTCAGGGTATGATATTCATCAAAATTCGATCCTTATGACGCTCGAGACGTATATCCACTCGCTGTAGTAACCCACCTGCTGGTTGCCGTCTATCACGTATAGTTGCACAAGGAAGAAACCCTCTTCGTAATAGTAATGAACAGGGTTGGCTTCGGATGACTGGTATCCGTCACCGAAGAGCCAGGAATAGATATACGGGGGGCTCCCGGCACCTACCAGCGGTTCGAATTCCTTGCGGGCCGGGTCATTGTGATCATGGTGGACGATGAAATGCACGTTTGGGGCCCCTTCCTCCGCAATGAAGAAGCTGACGCTCGCATTCGCTGAGAGTCCCAGTTCCTCGTTGTGCGCATGCACGGATGCATATTTCATCCCGAAATCGAAGAAAGTATTGAGAACCTCCCTGCCCGAGAGCTGGACAGCGCCTGAAAATGTCCAATCGTATTCAAGCGGGATATCCTGGCTCGGTACTGCTTCAAATGCATAGGAGAGTGGTGACCCGACTTGCACGAACATGATATCGACAAGGAGATGGTCCGCGTCGGGATCTTCGACCATTATCACCTTCTCTCCGTAACCCCTGCCGTAACCCGGGGTGGATGTGGTAACCTTTACATTGTAGATCCCGGGCTCGGTGAATATATGGGACGGGTTGGCGTTCAACGCTGGTGCTGAATCGTCGCCGAAATTCCATATGATACTGGTCTGACCCATGGGTGCGACCGGCACCTGGAAATTCACATACAGGGGAGCCATGCCGGATATGGGATCCGCGGCAATGTCCACCGGGAAGATATCCGGGTGGTCAGGAAACTGCGGTATATCCCTGACGTAGGTGGGATCGGTGTCCGGAGTTTCCTCCAGAACGATTATATCTGTCGTTGTAAGAAGCGTTGTGTTGCCCGGATCTCCGAGGGTTCTCATGGACACGGATACGGAGAAGTTTCCGGGTGTATGGAAGGTATGGTTCGTTGTGGAGCCGGTCCAGCCGATAAAACCATCGCCGAAATCCCAGAAAAAGCTCGTCTCGTAAGCCGGATGGCCGGCGAGGGTGAAGGACACATCCACCGGCGGCGGGCCGTCGATCCTTGGAAAAGCGAATATCCCGACGTTCCCGGCGATCCCGACCGACGTCGAGGTGTTATCCGGGGGGAATTCATTGCCAGGAGCGACCGTGATGGGGTTGATAATTGATGAGGGGGCCCCTATCTCGAATGTAATTGAATCGGAAGCCGTGTTCTCCTCCTCGTCCCATACCGTAAGGACCAAGGTGAACATCCCTCCGGGGAAATCCTCGTCGATCTCGATCACCGGAGAGGGATCGCCAGACAGGATGGTACCACCTTCTGTATGCCAGGAATAAGTGATCTCTCCCTGGCCTCCCGTCACCCGGGATTGGAACTGCATGGAATAAGGGGGATGGACCACCCAGCCGGAGCCGTGATCCTCAACGATCTGGACGGAAAGCTCGGCCTCGTCCCCCCCTTCGCTATCATCGCCGCTATCCACGTATACGAACATCGATACTCCTGCAGCTCCCATCCCCCCGGCAAGCAAAAGCGCCGCGACAACGAACGGAACGTAATTCATGTTTGTTCCCCCATTTTCCTTGATATGAATGTGCAGGGTGCTTTGTAAACATTTCTCTTCATCAGGACCTCATCTAATTATAAATATGCACGAAGACAATCATCTAACACTGTTACCCTTTTCCATTTTTATCGGGGTCGAGGAAGTCGGGATGAGGTGTTCATATGCATTTACAAGGAAGAACAAAGGTCTTGTTGACGATCTCCCTGATGATCATATCTTCTGTTATCACCATTCAGGAAGAGGGATCGGCCGGGTCCAGGGCTCCTTCCAACGTGATGACAGATGTCCATGTGAACGTTACCTATCCCGACGGAGGTCTAGCCTCCGGTATATACGTAAAGGTCCACAGGGATGGTTACAATTTCAACTGGTACCGGGCTGAAAGCGGGTATACGAACTCATCCGGACAAACAAGGGTTTACATTTCAAGCTACAACCTGGGACCGTGTCATCTGACTGTCTACAATAATTCCAAAAGCTCCTTCACCTCCACGGAGATATATATCTGGCCCGACGAGAGACCATATTTTGACATTGTCCTTACCCCTGCTCTACCTTACGCGAACTCCATATCAGGCAGGGTGTTGAACCGCTCCAGCGGCCTTCCGACGGCCAGACCTACATCGATTGGGGCATCCGGGACGGATGATACCGGACTCTCGTTCAATGTGTTCAGCACCACCGATACCGATGGGTCCTTCGAGCTCATGGTCCCAAACTCCACAGGTCCAATCAGTATCAATGTCAACGTTCTGAACTCGAGCGAGAAATACCTGCATCACGGAGCCGATATGTTCCTCGAGAAAGGGGTCGACTCCTATTCATTGGATATCCATCTCACACCCGTTGTAAAGGTAGAGATCCCGGTCTCTTTGAGGTTCCTCCATGGATCGTCCGGACAGCCAGTTCGGGATATCATCCTGAACAGATATACCGGGACCAGGGTTGACAATGATCACGCTTACACGGAGGAATGGCCTTACACCGGAACGGACGGTGATGGATGGATGAACCTCACCCTCGGCCATGGAGAGTACATTCTTTCATCGTTCTACGATCTAACGATAGGGGCGGGATCCGTCCTTGGTTTCGATATCCCGTTGATCGTGAATACCACTCCCCTTGAAAAGGATATTGAGATCCCGCTGCCTGATGAGTTCCGGGAAGTGACCCTGCAGGTGAAAGATAGTGACGGTGGTGCTCCCCTCCCGGGAACGGGATCGGACTTCTCCTACAGGGTTGTCCGGGATGGACTGGCCGTATCGATCTCGAGCTCCTATCTCGAGACCAATTCCACGGGCCAGGTTACATTCGGCATAATTCCGGACGAGAAGGTCGAGGTCCAGCTTTCATTGCCCGGATACGCTTCAAGGACCCATACGATACTCCCCGGACCCGCTTCATCTCCTGTCTTCCATCAGATAGAGATGATGCCCTCTCAAAGTATCCTGCCTCCCAGGGCAAATATCTCCCTCCTTGTGAAGGACGAGAAAAGCGGGATACCCCTTCCGGATGTGTCGATCTTCGGAGAGGGGACCTACAATGGTGAAAGTGTCAGTTTCTACGGGATCACCGATCGTGACGGATATTACAACGGGACCATATATGCGGGCACCTATGAAGTGAAGCTAACAGCATCTATAGGTGAAAAGGAGATCGATGGATTTGTGGTAGCAGGAGATAGGAACACCTCGATTGTAGTGGAAATACAAAGAAAATATTTCGAGGAGCCGCGGAGTGAAGTGGAATTCAGACTGGTGGACGGTTCCGGTTCATTTCTCGGTAGTGAACCTGTCAGGGTCTACAGTCTGGATCTTGCAACCAGTCTTGATCTGATCTCCGACTTGAACGGTGTCGTCAAAGCGAATCTCCGGCCGGGGATATATTTCCTGGAAACACCGGATCATTTCCCGAGCTCATCGATATATCGACAACACTATATTGTACCAAAGTGGACCGCCATTGAGATAGAGGGAGGAGGCTCCTACGGAGATATAATCCTTTACCCAGCTACAGCTCTGGAGGAGATCAACGGGTTTGTAAGGGACAGGGAAACCGGCAGGGTGATCCCATTCCAGAAGGTGAAGGCCTCCTCCTATCATTTCCTCCCGGGTGAGGCTTCCAGGAACGAGATCATCGAAGAGCCCTATCCGGATAGTGAGAAGGTTCTCCTTTTCCAGGAGGTTTCCGGATCCGGAGAGAATGGATTTTACAGGTTCTGGGGCAGGGAGATGGTGGAAGTGGAGTGCTATGTCGAGGGTTACTTTCCCTACAGGGAAACCATCGACCTGTCATCAAGAGCCGTTCACCACCATGATATTATCGTTGAGAGGGTCCCCGAGATATCGACTTGGGTGAACGGAACCCTGGTGGACGGTTCGGGATCTCCTGTATCCGGGACCGTTAAGATATTCGATGGAGAGAGGAGGGACTACCTTATAGGAAGATACGACACCGAAGCGGACGGGAAATTCTCGATAAGGACCTACACGGGGGACCTTCTGGTGGAGTTCTACAATCTCACCTTGAAAGGAGAGATTATTATCGATGTTCGGTCCCAGGGCATAGATGATCTGAAATTGGAACTCATCGCCATGTCGGGTATATCGGGGACCGTATTGAACGACAAAGATGAATTGCTCACCGGTATAGAGGTCATCCTTCTCGAAATGACCGGGAACACAACCGTTGTTGGAGCAGATTTTACCGATGATATGGGGAAGTTCCTTTTCCAGGTTGAACCGGGGGTCTACGCCCTGAGTATCCTGGGTCTGGAGGGATTCGATGACTACCGGAGCGATAACATCATTGCCACGGGATGGAACGATATCGATCTGATGATCACCCTTCAGAACAGGACGAGGGCGGTGGAACTCAATGGAAAGGTGACCGGAAACGGTGGAATGCATGACGGGATCGGCATCCCGGATTGTGAAGTGATCCTCACCGGGAAGACGCTGGAGATCATGGTGACAGCAAGGACCAACAGCACGGGTGTCTTCGATTTCGATTCCGTGCCTTACAACAATTACACGATAACAGTGAAACCTCCCGGCGAGATATTGGAACTCCCTGAATTCTACAGGTCCGGATACTCTGTTAACACCACGGAGGAGTTCAGGCTTTCGGAGTATCGCTTGGAGGTATCCATTCAGCTGAAGCACGTGGAATACACTCCTCCCGGATACTTCAACATCATCGGATATTCCCCCGAGGGCCTGAACATCTCACTGGACGAACCCCTCAGATTCTGGTTTTCGCATCCGGTCGACGAGACAACGTTCATGTCGGCATTTTCTATATGGCCTGATGTGGGGAACCTGTCCTTCAGGTTCAACAGGTCGGGGACCGCCCTTGCGATCTTCCACGATCCGTTCGAACCGAATACTGCATACAACGTCGAAATAGGGCCTCTTGTACTGTCTAAGAGCGGTCTCCTGATCAAGTACGATACCGGGGCTTTCGATTGGTCCTTCACGACCGGAAATTCAGGCGGAAGATGGGGATTGTATTCCTCTGTGATCACAATAGGATATGAAAGATCCTGGGAGGTGGCGGTCACCGGGGGCCCGGGGCAGGAAGTATTCATCGTGATACATGGTGTCGGCTCTTTTGAACTCGAGGAGATCCCCGTCAATGATATTCATTCTCTCTACCATGTCCTCATCGACGGTGAAAAGTTCGAGTGGAACACCACCTACTGGTTCCATTACTCGGATTCTGAAGGAGGGGAGGATATGGCAGTGGACCTCTCCGGATTCAGGCATATGCCAGCCGAGGGATCGGGTCCAGGCGAGGTGTGGAGGATATCCTCATCCTCTGTGAGGATATTGGACAATGGCGATTGGAAGGTATCTGTCGCAGGGAATCCCGGACTGGATGTTTACATCGTCATTCCGGGAGTGGACAGTTTCCTCCTTGCCGAGACCACGAACGGCACGTATTCGATAACCATTCTCGCTTCGAACTTCGAGGGGGGGAAGGAATACATCTACTATTTCTCGGACTCACCGGGAGGGGATGACCTTGCAGAGGAGTTCGGGGGGTCGCTCGTTGCAAAGGAGATCGAGGCGAATGATGATGGAGACGGGGAGGGCAGGGGTATACTCTGGATACTGCTCTTGATCATTGCGGTCCTGTTGATCGCCGCAGCGCTTATCATGGTTTTCGTCGCGGTGAGGAAAAAGGGGGAGGGAGAAGAGATAATGGATTGGGGTGAAGAGTGACCGTTCGAACGAAGCAGGCTTCGTTCGAACATTTTAACCCCCCTTCCATGTACCTCGGGAATTATTATCTGAATGGTCTTGTAATTATGGATAACCAATCTCGATATGAAGATGGAACTGAATTTATGTATGGGAATCTTTTAAATCCCATGAAAATTCGAACCTAACTGAGTTTATATACCGTTATTCATCGGTATTTCCAGGGGGGTTAAATCAATACCCACTTTGGTGCCTCCACGCCTACCTTCTTCTACCCCCCTCCCTATTTTTCTTGCATTATTGCATCAGATCAATAATTTCCAAAACCCATGACCAATGATACCATCAGTAGGAAATATTATCTTCGATGAGTCATGATTATCACCGTGGAATTCTCTATACTTTGGCCCCCCATTTCCACGATCAAGGCGATCATGAGAGACCTCCCCGATCACTTCACGGAGAAGGCACTGATCAATTTGGAGGAGGACATCGTTCAAGAGATAGTCTGCGTCTACGAAGATGCGGAACTGATAGGCTTCCTTATCTACAAGGTGGAGGAAAAGGAAGCCGAACTTCTATGGATGGCGATATCAAAGGAATTCCAGGGTAGGGGCTACGGGGAGTCGTTATTAAATTTCCTCGAGGGTTTGATGAAAGAAAGGAGCGTCAACACCCTTATCCTGAAGACCCTTGATGACAGTGCCAATTATCCGCCATATAAGCAGACAACCAGATTCTACAGGAAGAACGGTTTCAAGAAGGTCAAGTTCATTGAGGTCATTCCGGAGTGGGGCCCTGGAAATCCATGTGCAGTATATGAGAAGAAACTGGATTGAGAGGATATCTCTTCATGTCACATCGATATCTTGATAACCTTAAAATATCAAAGATGATGCTATACAATTCGTGAGAAGATGAGCAAATTAGGCACCGTCAAGGTGATCTATCTCAACCAGGAGAAGAACAAGAGCGCGGGAGGAAAATTGAATTCTAGAAATGCGGACACTGAAAGAAAAGAAAGATGAGGAGAACGGTTCCGAAAATGGGCGAAAACCGCAAAGTTGAGAAGAGATAGCACATAAAGAAATATTGAAATTAATGAAATATGGGGGAGAAAAGTGCTATACAGGGATTTCATGGATATATCCCTTATTATTGCAGTTATTTTAGGAATAATATTGGATGTATATTTGTTGTATTTTGCATTTAAATTTCACATTTTAAAAAAGAGAATTATCCAGGATTTAATCAAAGATTTCAATATCAGGGATAATCATCGGACTTTCAATGTTTTCTTTGACACTGATAGGAATTTTAAGAAATTCAATAAAAGAACTAATTCAGGATATGGAATACTATTATTGAATAAGAAAGAGTTAACGTTTATTGGAAAGAGAATACATCTTGAAAATACCTCACTTTATAGCGGAAACGGATTGATTATCCATTTTAAAAGGAATCAAATGTTTACGGAATGGAATGGATTTAGTTTATTAAACGGGTTAATGTACTGGTTTAAAATCTTCAAAAACGGTGAATCTTACTACTTTTCTACTGACAATGGTTTCTTCAGATTTGGTTCCAAAAGGAATACTTACAACACATATAAAACCATAAAAGACATATACAGATAATGGGTGATTAATGCCCTTTTCCCCCGAAATCTGAAATTTCACAATATGTATGGTCGAAGAAATTTCCATTCTCGACTTGATATTTTACATTGAAAAAAAAGATCTCGATCCTTCCCGTAATGCCGTTGAACAGAACGTGTACATGATGAAAGGAAATATCCATACTGAGGAGGGTGAGGAGATGTCCGATCGAACGAAGGCCGATATGATCGAGCATTCATTGAAGAAGCCACTTGTATAAAGGGATCAGATGGATGTGTCTATCATCCGGATAAATGATTTCCTCTTCGTTCCATGTTATGATCTTCAACTCATCACATCCGAGCTCTCCGGACGCTTTCAACAATCCATCTATCTCTCTTTTCCTCGTCTGCTCATCCCTGAGCGAATATGTCACCTGGATCAATTCCGATATTGCTCCATCCTTTCGTATCAGGAAATCCACTTCAGCCTGTGAGTGGTCTTTCCAGTAATACAGCTCACTTCCATCATCTTTATTGGATATCCTCCGACCAAGCTCGACAGCAACAAGGTTCTCCATCATCAATCCTCTATTCTCCGAGATATTGAATCCGATGGATCTGATCATCCCCGTGTCAATGCAGTAGGATTTCTTAGGGGAATTATATTGTTCCGAGAGCTTGGGAGAGTACCTTTCCAGATAGAAGAATATCCCCACCTCTTCCAGTATCCTCGAATATTCGGAGGCCATGTTCTTGTTCGATATTCCACAAACTCTCGCTACCCTGGAGAAGGTGAATTCCCTTGAATAATTTGATATCAGGTATCTGGCGACCTCGTTGAAGGTCTTCCGATTCCTGATCCTGTATCTCAAAATGGCATCCTTTAAGATGATGTCCTTGTAGATCCTGGCAAGTATGGTCCCACCCAGAATATGTGCCTCTGGAAACCCCCCGGTATCGATATAATCCTCCAGGTGCTTCCTTATCCTGGATGAAACAGAACTACCTGCAATTCGATCGATGTCTGCCTCGAAATGTTTGGATCTGAGGTATTCTGTGAATGAGAACGGATACATGTGAAGATCGATGTACCTGCCGGTAAGATGGGTTGACAGGTCCCCTTCGAGCAGGTGAGCGTTCGATCCTGTAATGATCACACGCTTGGTTCTCCTCATTCTATTTACAAAGAGTTCCCAGCCTTCCACATTCTGGATCTCATCCAATACTATTATATCGGGCTCCCTACCAAGGACCTCGATCCATGCTTCCACCAGCGATCCCAGTTCACTTGACGGCATCCCGAATAGCCTTTCATCATCCAGATTCACATATCCAAATGATCCCAGCTTTCGTGCAAGAGCAAGAGCATATGTGGATTTGCCACATCTCCTTACTCCCAGGATTGCCAGGATATTGGGCTTCTGAAGATATTTTGAAGGATCAGCGATATCCCTTGCTATGAGTTTCTCATCTCCCAGAATGATATCGATCTCCTCGATCTGGTCCGATATGACCTTCTTGACTATTTCAAGGTCCATATCATTATATTGTTAAACTATTACTAATAATTTATCATCATATTGTTATGCTTTTGTTTTTATAATTTATTGGATTGTGATTTACAATAGAATCATTCCCCATGGAAACGGGAATGTACTCAATATGTCATCGGATCGCATGCTTACGTTTAGCAACTTTCAAATATCAAAGATAATGCTATACAATTGGTGAGGAGATGAGCAAATTAGGCATCGTCAAGGTGATCTATCTCGACCAGGAGAAGAAAAAGAGCGCGGGAGGTAAAGCAGAAGACATGGGACAATTCATCAAGGTGGATCTGAATCCGTCCAAGAGGAGAACGAAGTTCAACACGATCCTGATCCCATGGGACAGGGTAATCAAGGTAATCGTATTGGAGGAATGAGAGTTTGTAGAGTCAGCAGGAGGTGCGGACCTCGGGGAAAGGACTTTCCCACCTGCTGCTCTCCGAACCGGACTTGACAGTTTCCCATCATCCGGCTCTCCACCAGTTACTATGCCGTTGAAGCAAGAACTCC
>Ga0272441_10001315_pt1 | contig 53186 bp, 40 predicted proteins | sample SSMProp6N_FD_193582 | JGI IMG/M metagenome (GOLD analysis project Ga0272441, IMG submission 193582) | Marine sediment archaeal communities from Little Sippewissett salt marsh, Falmouth, MA, United States - SSM-Prop-6N | ecosystem: Environmental > Aquatic > Marine > Wetlands > Sediment ...
GGTGAGGTTAAGGACTCTACTTCTAATGATAATGACGGAACGCGTTCGGGCGATGCGACAACCACTGCCAGCGGTAAAATATATAATGGGGGCACTTTTGACGGAACAGAGGATTATGTTAATGTTGGGGCCATTACAGTAGGTAATGCTGCCACTCTTTCCGGTTGGTTTAACTCTGATGATGTTAGTGGTTCAAGTACAAATCAGGCTTTAATTGGAAGATATTATTCTGCATATTATGCTGGAATACGGCAAGACAAATGGACTGGTTCATGGCTTAGTACTATTATTGATACGTGGACTCCCGGAGAAGATACTTCCTGGCACTTTGTTACTGTGACTTATGATAATTCTTTAGGTTCAGATAACATTAAGCTTTATCTTGATGATAGTTTCGTGGTCGCTGGTGATCAAACTGGAAGTACTGATAGAGAAACTGAAGATTGGCATATCGGCGACCATGGAGAAGGCGGTTACTATATGGATGGCCTACTTGATGAAGTTCGCATCTGCAATGACGTTCGCACCGCAGCGGAGATTAAATTTGAATACTATAATATTAATGAAGCGGATAATGAGCTGACCTGGTCCAGTCAAGGAACCCGCTCTTACTTAAAGATTGAATAAATATTGAGTGGCGGGATCACGAATTATGAATTTTCTTTTAGATATTTTATTCCCTAAACATTGTTTGGGCTGTAATAAAGAAGGCCTATATATATGTAAGAAGTGTGAGTTGTTTATGAATGAGGTTAACAATATCGGGAATTTAGCATTCTTCTGGGAATATAATGGAATTGTAAAAATGGCTATTCATCAAGCCAAGTACGGTTCCAGCTACGATATTTTAAAAGAATTAGTCAGCAAAAAAGATTTTGAAATAGATAAAAACGCGGTTATAACTTATGTGCCAATGCACATTAAAAAGAAAAAACAAAGAGGGTTTAACCAGGCAGAAATCATTGCTAAAGAAATAGGAAAGAAGACGGGCGTGCCAGTGGCAAAAATGCTTGAAAAGGTTAAAGAAACCCCAGAGCAGGCAAAATTGGACAAGCCGGCTCGCATAAAAAACCTAAAAAACAGCTTCAAACTTTGTGGTAGGCTAAGCCTATCACAAGAAAGTGTGTTGTTGGTGGATGATGTTTTTACAACAGGGGCTACTATGGAAGAATGTGGCAAAGTATTGTTGAAAGCAGGCTTTAAGAATATAAGTTATTTTGCGTTGGCAAAAACAGTGTAAATAGAATAAAATCATTAATCAGGAATCATGAACCAGAAATCGGGAATAATAAAATTAAATGATTCAAAATATCCGGCATTGTTAAACAAAATCGGTAAAGATGTTCCTAAACAACTATATTATAAAGGAGATGCATCTCTTTTGAGTAGTGATTGTTTGGCAGTAGTGGGTTCTCGCAGAATGACAACTTACGGAAAGCAGATTGTTCAGAAATTAGTTAGTCAAATTGTCAGCAACGGCATAACGATTGTTTCGGGATTTATGTACGGCATAGACGCGACAGCCCATAAAGCAGCAGTGGATGCGGGGGGCAGGACCATTGCGGTAATGCCTTGCGGAATAGATAGAGTGCATCCTGAATATCAGATAAAATTATACAGTGATATTTTAGAAAATAACGGATTAATAATTTCAGAATATGAAGGCGATGCGCAGCCGGCTTATTGGACATATCCTAAAAGAAACAGAATCGTGGCCGGGCTTTCAAAGGCAGTATTGGTAATAGAAGCAGGAGAAAAAAGCGGTTCTTTAATAACAGCCCATATGGCTAAAAAGTTTGGAAGAAAATTGTTTGCAACGCCTTCACCCATAACCAGCATATTATCTTTTGGCACAAACGGATTAATTAAAGAGGGAAAAGCCATAATGGCCACAGAAGCAGAAGACATATTGAAATTTTACAATAAAAAAGACAAAATTATTTGTGATAGGCTTAGCCTATCACAAAATAATTCTTGTGATAGGCTAAGCCTATCACAAGTAATAATGCAGGAATTGCAGGCAGAGCCAACGGAAATAAATAATTTAGCCCGAAAGTTGAATGTCAGCATTCCAGAAATCAGCAAGTTAGTTTCTTTAATGGAAATAAAAGGCCAAATTAACAAAGAAAATAATAAATATTATGTTTCTTAAAGTTCAGTCAGCGACAAATTTAGGATTAGAAACCATTGGAGTGGATGTTGAGGTAAATATTGCCAGCAAGGGCTTGCCGGTTTTTGAGATTGTCGGGCTTCCGGCAAAGTCGGTAGACGAAAGCAAGGAGAGAGTAAAAACAGCCATTTTAAATTCGGGCTTAGAATTTCCTGCAAAAAGGATAATTGTAAATTTAGCGCCGGCTGACGTCCCCAAAGAAGGTTCTTTTTATGATTTGCCGATTGCCGCAGCCTTATTGGCTTCTGTTGTAAATTGCCGAGTTCCGGAAGACAGCTTATTTTTTGGCGAACTTTCTTTAGACGGAAGTTTGCGTCACACCAAAGGAGGGCTTTTGTTGGCCTTATTTGCCGCAGAGAATAATGTTAAAAACATTTTTGTTCCTAAAGATTCTGCTAATGAGGCTGCAATTGTGAAAGGAGTAAATGTTTTTGCCGTAGAAAGTTTAAGCTCTCTTTTGCTGCACTTGCTGAACAAATCAAAAATAAAACCGCTGGAATACAAGAAAGAAATTTTAGATAGTTTTAAGGTTAAGCCGGAATTTGATATGGCCGAGATTTTAGGCCAGGAGCAGGCCAAAAGAGCAATGGAGATTGCAGCTGCCGGAGGACATAATATTTTAATGGTAGGAAGTCCTGGTTCTGGCAAAACAATGTTAGCCAGAGCGCTGCCTGGGATATTGCCGTCTTTGCAGGATCAAGAATCGCTTGAGGTCACCAAAATATATTCGGCTGCCGGAAGAATTCCTCCGGGCGGATCCATTATTGTTTCTTGTCCCTATAGAGCGCCTCATCATACAATTTCCCGGGTAGGTTTAATTGGCGGGGGAAGTAGGCCTAAGCCGGGCGAGGTAAGCTTGGCCCATAGGGGAGTGTTGTTTTTAGATGAGTTTTCCGAATATCCTCGTTCGGTAATGGAAGTTTTGCGTCAGCCAATGGAAGACGGAAAATTAACAATCTCGCGCACTATGGCCAGCGTTGACTATCCAGCCAGATTTATTTTGGCTGCGTCGGCAAATCCTTGCCCTTGCGGTTACTTGCAGCATCCTAAAAAAGAATGCCATTGTTCGGAACGTGAAATAAGAAGATATAAAAAAAGAATTTCAGGGCCTATTTTAGACAGAATAGACTTGCACGTAGAGGTTCCGGTAGTAGATATAAGGGAGCTTGCAGAAACCGGTGGAGCCGAACAATTTTTGGAGCCGTCAGAATTAATAAGGGAAAGGGTAATAAAAACCAGAGAAGTTCAGCAGGAGAGATTTAAAAATGATAATATATTTACCAATGCTGAAATGAAAAACGAGCAAATAAAAAATTACTGCCAGTTAGGTAAAACATCCAGGCAGGTTTTAACAGCGGCGGCTAACAGTTTTAATTTGTCGGCCAGGGGTTATTTTAAAACGATTAAAACAGCCAGAACAATTGCCGATTTGGCAAATTCAGAAAACATAACGGAAGAGCATATGGCAGAAGCATTGCAATATAGGTTTAAAGAAAATTAAGTCAAATTAAATTCTTGTGATAGGCTTGGCCTATTACAAAGGAGTTGGTAGTAATATATGAGAAAAATTAAAACTGAAATAGGCGATATTTGCCATATATATAATAGAGGGGCCAATAAGGGGATTATTTTTAATAACGACGCCGACAAATGGAGATTTTTAAAAGGAATGTTTTTGTTTAATGATGAAAAAACTTCATCATCTATTTTATACAATATTGAAAGAGAAAACAAGGGAAGGATTAATTTTAATCTGCTTAAAGATTTTGTTAATAATCATCGAGACGACAGGGAGCCGTTGGTCAGAATTATGGCAGATTGTTTAATGTCTAATCATTTTCATTTAATTGTTCAAGAGCTTCAAGGCGGAGGGATTTCTAAATTTATGCACAAACTGGGGACAGGATACACCGTTTTTAAAAATAAAAAAGATAATAGGGGCGGAGGTAGTTTATTCCAAGGACCTTATAAATTAGTTAAGGTAGAAACCGACGAGCAATTAAAATATCTTTTAGTTTATGTAAATGTAATTAATCCCGGCCAATTGATAGAGGCGAATTTGAAAGAAGAAGGAATAAAAGATATAAATGCAATTGTTGGTTTTGCAGAAGAATATGATTGGAGCACCAATAAAGAATACTTAGGAACAAGAGAGTCTATTATTATAGATAAGGGTTTGCTTGGAGAGATATTTTCACATCGTCAAGAATATAGAAATTTTATAAGAGAGACATTGTTAAGTAAAAGATATAATAACATTAATCATCTTATGCTTGAATAATCTTGTGGTAGGCTTAGCCTATTGTGGTAGGCTTAGCCTACCACAAGATTATCAGAAAAAGTTGTAAGTTGCTTTATGGGAGACAATAAGGATAATAAAATCTTAGGAAGAATTGGCGAGGACTTGGCGGCAGATTATTTGGAGGAAAAGGGTTATAAAATTTTGGAAAGAAATTTCCAGAATAGATGGGGCGAGATTGATTTGATTTGTCAGAAAGACAATACAGCGGTTTTTACAGAAGTGAAAACAAGGGTGGGGGAACGGTTCGGTTTGCCGGAAAACGCGATAAACAGAAATAAAATACAAAGATTAACAAAAAACGCGGCAGCCTATATGAGTTTTAAAATCAAAAAGAAATATAATAATTACAGAATTGATGCAATATGCATAGTGTTAGACGAGCAATATAAATTAAAAAGAATTAATCATTATGAAAATATAATAAATTAATCTTGTGATAGGCCTGGCCTATCACAAGATTAAGGTTGACACAAAGGAGGATTAATATAATATGATATTATAATCATAAAACAATACTATAAATAACGCTGTAAAATACATGATGTAATTTAACAGCTAATTATCTATGAAAACTTCTTCAAAAATTGTCAGAGCGCCAAAAGGCAGTTCTGCAAAACCATCTATTGCTGTAACCTGTGAAAAGGTTTGCAAAACAAGCTTGTATTTGCTTGCTTTTTTGTTGCCCTTGTTTTTTCTGCCCTGGACAGCTAATGTATTGGAATTTAACAAGCAGGCATTGCTGATATTTTTAGTCTTTATATCTGTTTTTGCCTGGCTTTTAAAAACCTTAATCGTAGGCAAAGTTAAAATTAACTTCAGCTTGGTTCATATTCCGGTCGGGGTATTATTCTTGGTTTATCTAGTTTCAACAATATTTTCTTCTTGGAGATACGGCAGTTTTTGGGGCTGGCCCCAGGTTAGTTCAGAAAGCTTAATTACCATAATGTGTTTGGTTCTGCTTTACTTGTTGGTAGTTAATGTATTTGAGAAAAAGGAAATTTTTTACTTATTGGCTTTTTTGGTTTTTTCAGGCGCCTTAGCCGGTTTTTACGCTATTTTGCAGATTTTCGGGAAATTCATTGTGCCTATAAGTTTTACCAAGAATATTAATTTTAACAGCGTGGGGTCAGTAAATATCCTGGGTATTTTCGCAGCTGTTTTGCTTCCCTTGGCAATAACAATGGCTGTTGTTTCAAAAAATAGAATCCACAAGATTTTGTTTATTATTTCTGCTTTGATCTTCTCGGCCATTTTCCTTTTGCTTAATTTTTACATTGTTTGGTGGCTGGTGATTACCGGAGCTGCTTTGATTTTTGTTTTTGGAATGCAAAAGCGCGATGTTTTTGACAACCGGTGGCTGATTTTGCCAATGTTTTTTCTGGCAATCGGTTTATTGTTTTCGCTACCTATTTTTAACTTCAAGATTCCTGGCACGCCTGATATTTCTTCAGAAGTTTTCTTAAAACAAAAACCAACAATGGATATTGCTTTAAAAAGTTTGCAAAAAAGGCCGGTAATTGGGAGCGGGCCCGGCACATTTATGTATAACTTTGCCAAATTCAAAGATTCTGCCTTTAATCAGGGCGATCTATGGAATATCCGCTTTGAATGGGGATCTTCCAAAGCTTTGACTCTCTTGGCAACGACTGGCATTTTGGGCACTTTGGCTTTTTTGGCCTTGATCGGTTTTTTCATCTTTTACGGAATAATATTTCTATTTAAAAGAAAAGAAATAGAAGATTTGAATTTTGTCTGGAGTCTTGGCATGGGAGTATTTGTCAGCTTTTTGGCTTTAAGCATAGGGTATTTTCTTTATCAGTCTAACACTACCTTGGATTTTGCCTATTTTCTGCTAATGGCCAGTTTTGTTGCTCTTGTTTTTCCAGGCAAAAAGGAAGTTGAGTTAAAGCCGTCTTCTTTAGCAGCCTTGGGCTTTACTTTTGCCATTACTATTGTCTTTGTCTTTGGGCTGGGACTGTTTATCTTGGAAGGCCAAAGGTATGCTTCTTCAGCCAACTATTTAAAGGGCCTGGCCCTTTGGCAGGAGGGTCGATTTGACGCAGCCCTGGTTGAAATAGAAAAAGCAGTCAGCATAAGCCCGGGAGTTGATCTGTTTTGGCGGAATTTAAGCCAGCTTTATCTGCAGAATATTGATATTGTGGCCAATAGGGGGGATTTAACTGAAGAGGAAAAAAGACAAGCGGTTCAGCTTTCTATTAACAGAGCGGTTAATGCTGGAAAAGCTTCTTCTGACGTAAATCCTGCCAATGTTATTAATTGGTCAAGCCGGGGAAACGTTTATCAAAATATGATTGGGACAGTTGGCGGAACAAAAGACTGGGCAGTGGAGTCTTACAAAGAAGCAATGGCCTTGGATCCTGCTAATCCTTTTTATCCGACCCAGGCAGGGGTTTCCATTCTAAAATATGTTGCATTACTCCCAGAGGAGCAAAACCAGGAAAGAGAAGAGCTTTTGGCTGAAGCAGAATATTTCTTTAACAAGGCAATAGATGTAAAATCAGACTATGCCCCGGCTCATTTCCAGTTATCCCGGGTTTATTCAGCCCAGCAAAAACAAGATGAAATGATTGCTTCTTTGGAAAAAGCTAAACAGTTGGCTCCGCGCGATGTTGGACTGGCTTTTCAGCTGGGATTGGTTTATTATCAAAAAGAAGAGTTTCAAAAAGCCAGACTTGAGTTTGAAAGAGCTGTTATTCTTAGTCCGAACTATTCCAACGCGTTGTACTTCTTAGGCCTTGTTTACGATGAAGTAGGAGAAAAGGATTTGGCAAGCCAGGCTTTTGAAAGAATTCTTCAGCTTAATCCTGGCCACGAGGCAGCCGCTAAGATATACAGCAATTTGAAAGCGGGAAAAAGAGCGCTTTCTGGAATAGATTCTGAAGAGCCCGAGGAGATTCCGATCGAGGAAATAGAGGAAATAGAAGAGTAGGGGTTGACATTTGTTCTTGCTTGGGTATAATTGATAATAATTGGGTTTTTGATAGTAATTCAAGAGAGATATTTTGTTACACAATATCTCTCTTGTTATGCTTTTGTTTATATACTAATTTAAATTAATAAACCTTTAATAGTCTTCTCTTTAAGGAGGTAATTTTTAATATATTTGTTAATATATGTACGCAAAGGCAATTAAAGAAAAAAGCTTTTCAAAGTCAAAAGTTTCCTTGGATTTGCCGTATCTTTTGGCTTTGCAAAAAGAAAGCTGGGATTGGTTTTGGCAAGAAGGCCTAAAAGAGCTTTTTGCCGAGATATTTCCGATTAAAGATTATACCGGAGAGGAATTCGAGCTTTATTTTGAAGATTATGAGCTGGATAAGCCTAAATACAAGACAGACCTGGAAGCCAAGAAAAACAATGATTCTTATGAGTCTTCTTTAAGAGTCAAAGCCAAACTGGTAAACAAAAAGACAAAAAAAGCAAAAGAGCAAGAAGTCTTTTTGGCGGATTTTCCCCTAATGACAGAAAGGGGAACTTTTATTGTTAATGGAATAGAAAGAGTAACCATAGCTCAGCTTATCAGGTCTCCAGGATCGTTTTTCGGTTCTCAGAACATAAGGGGGAAGAAACGTTTCGGCGCCAAGATTATTCCTAACAGAGGGGCTTGGCTGGAGTTTGAAACAGATTATTCAGGATTTGTGGGGGTTAAAATAGATAGAAAAAGAAAAGTGGCTGCCACCACTTTATTAAAAGCTTTGGCTGGTTTGAATAATGACCAAATAAAAGAAATATTTAAAGATGTTGATAATAATCCAGATGTGAGCTACATAGAACAAACTTTGAAAAAAGATACAAGCATTGATCAGCCCGAAGCCTTGGTGGAAATTTACAAAAGATTGAGGCCTGGCGATTTGGTTACCCCGGACACGGCCAAGGAATTGATAGAAAATGTATTTTTTAATTTTGAAAGGTATGATTTATCTAAAGTGGGAAGGTGGAGGATGTACCAAAGATTGCCTTTGCTTAAGTCAAAACTTTTGCCCGACAATAAAGAAATCAGCAAAGATATTGCGCCGGAAGAAAGAGTTTTAAAGCCGGATGATATTATTGAAACCATAAGAGAAATAATAAGGTTGAACAATGATCCTGAAGCCATGGCCGATGAAATAGACCATTTGGGAAATAGAAGGGTGAGAACAATAGCAGAGCTTTTGCAGAACAGGATGAGAGTCGGTTTAATGAGAATGGAAAGGATTGTTAAGGATAAAATGTCCACCTTGGAAGCAGTTGATCTTGCTCCGAATCAGATCATTAATCCCAGACCTGTTATGGCAGTGGTTAAAGAATTTTTTACTTCTTCCCAGCTATGCCAATTTATGGACAATGAAAATCCTTTGGCAGAATTAGAGCACAAGAGAAGGCTTTCTGCCACAGGGCCCGGAGGATTGACCAGGGAAAGGGCCGGTTTTGAGGTGAGAGACGTGCAGCCATCCCACTATGGAAGGGTTTGCCCGATTCAAACCCCGGAAGGCCCGAACATAGGGCTGGTTAATCATTTGGCTTCTTTTGCCAGGGTTAATGCTTTTGGTTTTTTGGAAACACCTTATTTTAAAGTGGAAAAAGGAAAAGTGACAAATCAGATATATTATTTGAACGCTTTTGAGGAAGAAAGATTTAATATTGCTCATGGAGGAGTTGCTTTGGACAATAAAGGGAATATTGTTTCTAAAAAAGTTGAAGCCAGGATTAAATCAGAGCCAGGATTAATAGACAGGGAAAAGATTGACTATATTGATGTTTCAACCGAGCAATGCATTTCCGTTGCTACTTCTTTGATTCCTTTTTTGCAGAACGATGACGCCAACCGCGCTTTAATGGGTTCTAATATGCAGCGTCAGTCAGTGCCTTTGATTAGGCCCGATGTTCCTTATGTATGTTCTGGGTCTGAAGAAAGAGTTGCCAAGGATTCAGGCCAGGCAATAATAGCTAAAGATTCAGGAAAAATTGTTGAGGTTGACGGCAGGCATATTGTTGTGAATGGAAGCAAGGGCAAGCAGGAATATGATTTAAGAACTTTTATCAGGACTAATCAATATACTTGTTTTCACCAAAAGCCAATAGCAAGAAAGGGCCAGTCAGTTAAGAAAGGAGATATTTTGGCAGACGGAGGAGCGATTTCTAACGGCAGGCTGGCTTTGGGCCATAATGTTTTGGTGGCTTTTCTCTCTTGGCAAGGGTCTAATTTTGAAGACGCCATTATAATTTCCCAAAGATTGGTAAAACAGGGGTATTACAGCTCAATCCATATTGAGAATTTTACTTGCGATGTCAGGGAAACCAAGCTGGGCCCAGAAGTGACCACTTGCGACATTCCCAATGTTTCAGAGGAGAAATTAAAAGATTTAGACGAAGAAGGGGTTATCAGGATTGGGGCTGAGGTGGGTCCAAACGACATTCTGGTTGGCAAGATTTCGCCCAAAGGAGAAGCCGGCCTTACTGCTGAAGAAAGATTGCTTAGGGCTATTTTTGGAGAAAAGGCAAGAGATGTAAAAGACGCTTCTCTTTTAATGGATCACGGAAGAAGAGGAAGAGTGGTTGGAGTTAAGATTTTCTCAAGGGAACTCGGCCATAAATTAGAACCAGGAATCATTAAAAGAATTGAAGTGGAAATAGCTGTTACCAGAAAAGTCCAGGCAGGGGACAAGTTGGCTGGCAGGCACGGCAACAAAGGCGTTATTTCCAGGGTTGTTCCAGAGGAAGAAATGCCTTTTTTGGAAGATGGAACTCCAGTAGACATTATTTTAAATCCCTTGGGAGTAGCTTCCAGAATGAATATAGGACAGATCTTGGAAACTCATCTGGGTCTGGCAGCTTCAAAATTAGGATATGTGGCAATTACTCCGGCAATGGCTGGAGCTGATGAAAAAGACATTAAAAGAGAATTGCAAGAAGCTAATTTGCCAGATGACGGGAAGATTGTTTTGTACGACGGCAGAACAGGATTGCCTTTTTCAGAAAAGATTACAGTAGGATATATGTATATAATGAAGCTTATTCATATGGTGGAAGATAAGATTCACATGAGGTCAATAGGGCCGTATTCTTTAATCACTCAGCAGCCATTAGGAGGCAAGGCCCAGTTTGGAGGCCAGAGATTCGGCGAAATGGAGGTTTGGGCTTTGGAAGGATACGGGGCTGCCAATATTCTTCAAGAAATGCTTACCATTAAGTCAGACGATGTTTTGGGAAGAGCAGCAACTTATGAGGCTATTTTAAGGGGCGAGCAGATTAGGACCCCTAATATACCGGCCTCGTTTAACTTATTGGTTTCGGAATTAAAGTCGCTTGGTTTAAGCGTTGAGGTCAGAGAAAAACCAAAAAAGATTTAATTAATATGAGAGTAACAGATTTACAAGCCATTAGAATAAAAATAGCTTCTCCAGAAGATATTTTGTCTTGGTCTCACGGAGAAGTGTTAAAGCCGGAAACAATTAACTACCGGACCCAAAAAGCGGAAAAAGACGGTCTTTTCTGCGAGAAAATATTCGGTCCGGAAAAAGATTACGAATGTTACTGCGGGAAATACAGAAGAATAAGGTATAAGGGAATTATCTGCGACCGCTGCGGAGTGGAGGTTACCAAATCCGCTGTTAGAAGAGAAAGAATGGGCCATATTAAGCTGGCCTGCCCGGTTTCCCACATCTGGTTTTTAAGGGGGGTTCCTTCAAGAATAGGAATGGTTTTGGAAATACCCATGCAACAGTTGGAAAAAGTTATTTATTTTGCCTCATATATTATTACTGATGTTTCGCAAGAAGCTAAGAAGAGAATATTGGAAGAAATAGAAAAAGAATACAATTCTAAAATAAAGAACAAAAAAGCAGAAATTAAGAATAAGAAAGAAAAAAAAGAGGAATTAAAAAACTCCTTAGATAATTTAAAAATGGCTAAAGACAGGGCAAAAGAAGAAGTTTTGCAGCTTAAGCCCCTAAGGGTTTTGTCCGAAGTTGAGTATTATGATTATTCTCTTAAGTACGGCGAGGTTTTTGAGGCTGGCACAGGCGCTGAAACCTTGAGGAAGATTTTTGAAAAAGCGGATTTAAATAAAGAAATAGAAAAATTAAAAGAAGAAAAAGAGAAAATAACAGCCATAAATAAAAGAAAAGCCTTGAGAAGGTTGAGATTTTTGCAGGGCTTGTTAAAGGCTGGGATTAAGCCGGAGTGGATGTTTTTGACAGTGATTCCTGTTTTGCCTCCTGACTTAAGGCCCATGGTTCAGCTTGACGGCGGGCGCTACGCTTCTTCTGATTTGAATGATCTTTACAGAAGAGTGATTAACAGGAACAACAGACTTAAATATTTATTGGAAATTGCAGCTCCTGAGGTTATTGTCAGAAACGAAAAAAGAATGCTTCAAGAAGCAGTTGACGCTTTGATTGATAATGGAATGAGAAAGGGAATTCTTACCACGGCAACTACTGGAGGAAGAAGGCTTTTAAAATCCTTGGCTGATATGCTTAAGGGAAAGCAGGGAAGGTTTCGCCAAAACCTTTTAGGAAAAAGGGTAGATTATTCCGGGAGATCTGTTATTGTGGTCGGGCCGAAGCTGCAGCTTCATCAGGTCGGCCTTCCCAAGAAAATGGCTTTGGAGCTTTTTAAACCCTTTGTTATCCATAAAATTTTAGAAAAGGAGCTGGCTTACAATGTAAGGGGGGCTTCCAAGCTGATTGAACAAGGCATAGACGATGTTTGGGCGATTTTAGAGGATGTTGTGAAAGACAAAGTGGTTCTTTTAAACAGAGCGCCCACTCTTCATCGTTTGGGAATTCAAGCTTTTCAGCCGGTTTTGATTGAGGGCGAGGCAATTAAGGTTCATCCAATGGTTTGCAAGGCCTTTAATGCTGATTTTGACGGAGATCAAATGGCGGTTCATCTTCCTTTGTCTGAAGAATCCCAAAAAGAAGCAAAAGAAATTATGCTTTCTTCTCATAATTTATTAAAACCGGCAACAGGATCTCCTATTGTTTCTCCGACCCAGGATATTATTCTTGGCTGCTATTGGCTTACTACAATAAAAGAGTCAGCATTAGGAGAGGGAAAGGCATTTTCCTGCTTGGAAGAAGCGTTAATAGCTAAGGAGGCAGGCTATGTTGATTTAAGGGCCAGGATTAAGATTAGAAAAGACAAGGAAATTATTGAGACTTCAATAGGCCGGCTTTTGTTTAATGAAGCTCTTCCCGAGGATCATTTTTTTGTTAATGATGTGATGAAATCAAAAAAACTGGAAAAAATAATAGGAGAAATCATTTTTAAGTATGACCAAAACACAGTTGAGAAAACCTTGGACAGGGTAAAGAATTTAGGTTTTGAATATGCTACTATTTCCGGGGTTTCCTGGGGCATGGAAGACTTAATTGTTCCTCCTCAAAAGAAAGATATTATCAAGGCAGCTGAAAAAGAAATAGAAACAATAGAGAGTCACTTTAAAAAAGGACTTTTGTCCAGAGAGGAAAAAGGAAGCAAGATTATTGAAGTTTGGACCAGGGTTAAGTCTGAAATTGAGAAATTGGTTCCAGAAACTTTGCCAAAAACCGGCCCCATATTCACTATTGTGGATTCTGGTTCCAGGGGTTCTTGGAGCCAGCCGGTTCAAATGGCCGGCATGAAGGGCTTGGTGATTAACCCGGCAGGCCAGATCATTGAGCTGCCTGTTAGAAGTTCTTTTAAAGAAGGGTTTGATGTTTTAGAATACTTTATTTCAACCCATGGGGCCAGAAAGGGCACGGCTGACACTGCCTTGAGGACTTCAACCGCAGGTTATTTGACCAGAAGGCTGGTGGATGTGTCCCACGAAGTTATTGTTTCTGAACCAGATTGCAAGGACAAAGAGGGTTATTATATGTTTAGGTCTGAATCTGACGATTTAGCCCAGGACTTTTCTTACAAAATTATCGGCCGGGTAGTTTTAGAAGATGTAGAAGACGGTAAAAAGGTGATAGTTAAAAAGGGAGAAATAATTGATTGGGCCAAGGCGGCTGAAATAATAGAGAGAGATATTGAAAAGATTAAAGTCCGCTCTCCAATAACCTGCAAATCAAAAAGAGGAGTCTGCCAGAAATGTTATGGCTGGGATTTGGGAACCAATGATTTGGTTGAGCTGGGGGAGGCAGTGGGAGTGGTTGCGGCCCAGGCCATTGGCGAACCAGGAACCCAGCTTACAATGAGAACTTTTCATACAGGAGGAGTTGCCGGAGGTTCGGGAGACATTACCATGGGCTTGCCAAGAGTGCAGGAGATTTTTGAAGCTAGAGTTCCCGGCGGCAAAGCTGAAATTTCCAAGGTTGAAGGCAAGGTAATTGATATTTCCCAGGACAGAACAGTTAAGATAAAAACAAAAGAAAAGAAAAAGGATGATGTGGTAGAGTATAAACTGCCGGAAAAAACAGCTATTCTTGTTAAGGAGGGCCAGGAAGTTAATAAGGGGGATCAGCTTTGTGAGGGAAATTTAGACCTGAAAGAGATTTTTAAAGCAAGAGGAAGGGAAGAAACCCAAAGATACATATTAAAAGAAATTCAAAAGATTTATGTTTCCCAGGGCGCTATTATTCATGACAAGCATGTTGAGGTTATAATCCGCCAGATGTTTTCCAGATCAAGAATTAAAGATCCTGGAGACAGCATTTTTTCTATTGGCGAGATAGTTGAAAACGGCAAACTTCAAGAAGAGATAGAAAGACTTAAGAAAGAAAAAAAGAACCAGCCTAAATCAGTCGGCATTCTTTTGGGAATATCCAGGGTTTCTCTAACAACAGATTCTTTCTTGTCAGCCGCTTCTTTTCAGGAAACATCCAGGGTTTTAATAAGGGCTTCTTTGGAAGGCAAAGAAGATAAGTTGAGAGGACTGAAGGAAAACGTAATCATCGGCAAATTGATACCAGCTGGCACAGGATTTAAAATAAAAAAGTAAGATTAGTTTGTCTTTAATCTATTTTTTAGAATTATCGCCAAAACGATGTTTTTTTGTTAGAATAAATATAAAATAATATGAAAATATATTTTGCAGGTTCAATTCGCGGAGGAAGACAAAACCAGGAGAATTATTTTAAGATAATTAAACATCTTCAAGAATATGGGGAAGTTTTAACTAAACATATAGGTGGTAAAGATTTGTCTGATTTTGGAGAAGAGGATATTTCTGATCAAGAAATATATAAAAGAGATATTTCTTGGCTGAAAGAGTCGGATGTTGTTGTGGCAGAAATATCTACGCCCTCTTTGGGTATGGGCTATGAAATAGCTAAAGCCGAAGAATTCGGCAAAAAAGTTATATGTTTATATGAAAAACCAGAAAAAGGAAAAAGAATTTCTGCCATGATGGCAGGGAATAAAAATATAATATTAAAAGAATACAACGATTTAGAAGATTTAATCCATGTTATCAAAAAGACTTTTAAAAAATGATATAAGTTTAGATTATGGGTTTGCCGCGATACCAGCTGGCACGGGATTTAAAATAAAAAAGTAAGCTTAGCTTACTTAAGTTTAGCTTACTTTTATAGTGTGTGTGTTTCTTTAGAGTCTTTTAAAAAAGGGAAATAGTGGTATAATGGAGCATATGGGCAAGAAGAAGAAACAAAAGAAAAAAAGACTTGAGTTGCCAGGAGATATAAAGCAGTTTATTTGGGGCATTCTAATGATTGCCGCAGCCTTGCTTGTTGCTTTGAGCTTTTTTGGAAAAGCCGGAGCAGGGGGCAGTTATTTTATGAAAGGAGCTACTTTCCTGATTGGAAACGTGGTTTTTTTTCTACCTTTAATGCTTATTTTAGCCGGTACAGTCCTTTTAGTTTCCAGAAACAAGGAAGAAAACTTTATAAACAGAGCGGCCAAGGTTTTTTGGCCAACTATTTTAGCTGTTTTGCTGTTGGTTTCAGGCGTGGGAGGAATTTTAGGAAGCTTTTCTCCTGAACTAAAAAAAGGAGGGATAATCGGTTTTGCTTTAAGCTGGCCCTTTTTAAGATTTTTTGGATTCTGGGCAAGCTTAATTATATTCTCTGCGTCAATTATTGTTGGAGCAGTAATTTTCTGCAAGTTTTTGGGAATTTCTTTTAAGAAAAAAGCGCCGACTCCAAAACTTTCAGAAGAGGGGGAGAAGGAAGAAGAAGATCTGCAAAAATCCTCCATTATCAGAAAAATATTTTCTCCTAAGTTTAGAGTTAAAGAAATAAATCCGCTTCAGGCAAAGAAATCCAAGGAGAATGAAGAGCCCGTAAAGGTAGAAGCCAAAGAAATAAAAACAGATAAGATTTTTTCCTATACTCCTCCGCCTTTGAGCTTGCTTTGTTCTGATAGGGGAGTGCCTAATTCCGGAGACACAAAAGTAAGCTCAAGCATAATTAAAAAGACTTTTCAGAATTTCGGCATCGAAGTAACAATGTCTGAAATAAACATAGGGCCTACTGTTACCCAGTATACCCTAAAGCCGGCAGAGGGAATAAAGCTTTCCAAAATAACCGGGCTTTCCAATGATTTGGCCCTGGCTTTAGCTGCCCACCCTATTAGAATAGAAGCGCCCATACCAGGAAGATCTTTGGTAGGGATAGAAGTCCCTAACAAAGGAAGGGCAGAAGTAAGATTGAGGAATTTAATTGAAAACGACGGCTTTGGAAAATCTTCAATGAATTTAGTAGTGGCTTTGGGCAGGGATGTTGCCGGGTTTCCCATTTATACTGATTTGACCAAAATGCCTCATTTGCTGGTTGCGGGCGCGACCGGTACTGGAAAGACTATATTTTTAAATTCTTTAATTGCCAGCTTGCTTTATCAGCCAAGCACTGCCAGCAAGTCAGCGGGCCCGGAAACTTTAAGATTAATTATGGTTGATCCCAAAAGAGTAGAATTCCCAGTATATAATAATCTTCCCCATCTTTTATGCCCTGTGATATACAATGCTTCCCAGACAATCAATGCTTTGAAATGGCTGACAGGGGAGATGGAAAGAAGGTTTGATGTGTTGGCTTCTTCTCATGCCAGGGACATAGGGTCTTTTAACGAAAAGGCTTTGGCCAGAGGTGAGGGCCCGCTGCCTTTTATAGTGGTTATTATTGATGAGCTGGCAGATTTAATGGCAGCCAAAGGAAGAGAAATAGAGGCCGGCATTGTAAGATTGGCTCAGATGGCCAGGGCAGTTGGCATTCATTTGGTAGTGGCCACTCAGAGGCCTTCGGTTGAAGTTATTACTGGCTTGATTAAAGCCAATATCACTTCCAGGATTACTTTCCAAGTGGCTTCCCAGGTTGATTCCAGAACAATCATAGACACTTCTGGCGCAGAGAAATTATTGGGCGCCGGAGACATGTTGCATGTTTCAGCTCAAACACCCAAACCCAAAAGAATCCAAGGTTCTTATGTTTCAGACAAAGAAGTTAAAAAAGTGGTAAAACACATAGAAGAAAATTTTGAAGATTTGACAATTGATATGGATGAAAGCCTGGTAAAAGAATTGGACAAAGGCTTGGATCAGGGATCTGTAAATTTTCACAGGGAGGGCGAAGAAACAGATGACCCTTTATACGAGGAAGCCAAAAAGGTTGTTTTGGAGGCCAAAAGAGCTTCTGCCTCTTTGCTGCAAAGAAGATTAAGGGTGGGATATGCCAGGGCTGCAAGACTAATCGACTTTTTAGAAGAAAAAGGCGTTGTGGGCCCTGCAGAGGGTTCTAAACCAAGAGAAATTTACGCAGAACACATGAATCTTCAGGGGGGGGAAATTCCTGTTCCTCCAGAAGAGCCGGAAGACGGCTGGGAAAAAGTATAATAATTTTAAAAAGTTTAAATTATGACAAAGAAAAAAGAAGAAAACAGAGATTTGCAAGAAGCTGTGGCCGAAATCAAGCAGCGTTTTGGCGAGGGCGCAATAATGAAGCTTAAGGAGGCCAAAGCAGTTGACATAGGAGCAATTTCAACCAGTTCTATTTCTTTGGATTCTGCTTTGGGCGTAGGAGGAATTCCCAGAGGAAGAGTAATTGAGATATACGGCCAGGAAAGTTCTGGAAAAACTACTGTTGCTTTGCATGTTGTGGCTCAGGCCCAAAAAAAGGGAGGCATAGCCGCTTTTATTGACGCAGAGCATGCTTTAGATCCTGATTATGCAAAAAGAATAGGAGTGAATGTTGACGAGCTTCTAATATCTCAGCCAGATTCTGCAGAACAAGCCTTGCAAATAGTGGAAACTTTGGCCAGATCAGGGGAAGTTGATGTTATTGTGGTTGATTCAGTGGCTGCCTTAACTCCAAAAGCAGAAGTGGCAGGGGAAATAGGAGAGCTGCAAATCGGGCTTCAGGCAAGAATAATGTCAGCTGCCCTGAGAAAGCTTTCAGCTCTTTTGTCTAAGACAAAAACCTCTGTTGTATTTTTAAACCAGACCAGAATGAAAATAGGAGTGATGTTTGGAAACCCGGAAACCACGCCGGGAGGAATGGCTTTGAAGTTTTACTCTTCTGTAAGGTTGGAGTTGAGAAGGTCTGCTAAAATAAAGCAGGGGGATGAAATTATTGGAAGCCGGGTAAGGGCCAAGGTAGTTAAGAATAAAGTGGCTCCTCCCTTTAAAACAACGGAATTAGACATATATTATAACGAGGGCATTTCCTGGATAGCTGATTTAATTAACACAGGCTTAAAAAAAGGCATAATATCAAAATCTGGAAGCTGGTATCAATACGGCCAAACCAGGCTTGGCCAGGGAACAGAAGGAGCAAAGACATTTTTAAAAGACAATCCTAATATTGTTAAGGAATTAAAAAAAGCTATTATAGAGCAAGCTTAAAGATTATTTTTCTTGAGCTGACAAGAGTCCCATATGGCGGGCTCTTTTTACTGCTTTGGATAATTTTCTTTGATGTTTAGCACAGAGATTTGTTTTTTTTCTGGGTCTTATTTTTCCCAAGCCAGAAATAAAGTTCTTTAGAACCTCTGTGTTTTTGAAATTAATCTCTGTTATATTTCTTTGGCAAAAATAGCAATCCATAATTTAAAATGGTATATCTTTTACATCAATTTCCTCTGTATTTTTTTCTTCTATTATTGGAATATTATCTTCGTTATTTTTATTGCCCTGGGGCGCATTTTGCTGGGAATTTTGCTGCGGGGGAGCAGAAGAAAATCCTTGGTTGGCGCTTTTTGGCCCAAGCTGGATATTTTCTCCGATAATTTCCGTCCTGTATTTTTTAACTCCTGTTTGGTCTTGCCATGATCTTGTTTGCAGCCTTCCTTCCACTAAAAGCAAGCTGCCTTTTTTTAAATACTGAGAAGCAATCTCTGCCAGTCTTTGCCAAAGAACAATATTGTGGAACTCTGTTTTTTCCTGTTTTTGATTGTCTTTGTTCCAAATCCTGTTGGTGGCCAGCCCAAAGCTGCAGACTGTTTGGCCAGACGGCGTTGTCCTCATATCAGGATCTTGCGTTAGCCGGCCAATAAGAATAGTTTTATTTAAATTCATATTATTTTAAAATTTCATCTATTTTTTTATCCATTTTTTCTATCTCGACCTTTTTTTCTTTTGGTTTTTCAATCATTCTTTTTTCTTTTGGCAGTTTTTCTTTCTTTTTTTCTAAAATCATATATCTTAAAATTTCGTTTTCAGATTTTATTTTTTCATCTAAATCTTTTACTCTTTCCGCACTCAAAGAAAAACTCAAACAGACAATATGCGCTGTTTGTTTTTTCTTGATCGGGTAAGCCAGTTTTTTTGTTTCCGGTTCTGTAATTTTCTCTGACAAACCTGATAATTCATTGATAAAACCAGCTGTTTTTTCAGCCAGAGCCCTTGCTTGATCTGAACTTAGATCAGGCGATATTAAATAAACTAATTCGTAATGCTTCATTTCTATGGATTTATTTTACGCTCTTATGTTATAATATATTTATATGAAAGTCAACAATGATTTTAAAAAAACAGCCATTAGGGCGGCAAGGGAGGCTGGCAGCGTATTGATGAAAAACCTTGGAAACATGAACAGTTTTTCCTTGAAAAGAGATAAAAGCATAGTTTCCAAAATTGATTATTCAACAGAAAAAAGAATTATCGATTTATTAAAAAGCAAGTTTCCTTCTCACGATATTTTTAGCGAAGAGTCGGGCGGGGATATGGGAAAGGGATATGCCTGGATCGTAGACGCTTTAGACGGAACAACCAATTACATTGCCAGGGTGCCTGTTTTTGCAGTATCTGTTGCTTTGTTTTATAACAAGGAGCCGGTTTTGGGAGTGATATACAACTCGGTTCTTAAAGAACTCTATTTGTCTGAAAAAGGAGGGGGATTTTGGGTTAACGGGAAAAAACCAAAGAAAAGATTGTTTTCTTCAGACTCGGTTTTGGTTTTGGGCAAAGGAAAAGGCAAGAAAAATATTGAGAAAATGGCAAAGATATTGAAAAACTCAATTTATGATTTCAGAGCATTTAGGATTTTTGCTTGTTCGGCTTTAGATTTGTGCAAAGTGGCGGATTCAAAAATAAAAGGATTTGTTTTGCCCGGAGCCAATTTTTGGGATGTGGCAGCAGGAGTTTTAATGGTTAGAGAAGCTGGGGGCTGCGTTATTGATTTTCAAGGCAAGGACTGGAATATTGAATCTAAAGATCTGATTGCTTTTAGAAGCAGCAGGGAAAGCAAATCATTTTTAAAAAATGTCTAAGCAGGAATTAGTGGAATCATTTTCCGGAATCAGGGGGCTTTACGGACAGGGTTTTTCAGAAAACGTTGTTGAAAATTACGTTCAGGCGTTTTGTGAGTTAAACAAGGGAAAAGTTTTTGTGGTTGCAGGAGACAGCCGGGAATCGCTTCCGGCTTTGAAAAAAGCAGCCATAAGGTCTTTTCAGAACAGGGGCGCAAAAGAAATTATAGATCTTGGCATTGTTCCTGTTCAAGTTGCAGAATACAGCACTTTAAAATTTAAAGCTGCAGGCGGCGTTTATATTTCAGCTTCTCACAACGAGCCGGAATACAATGGTTTGAAGTTTTTAAAGCAGGATGGGGCTTTGCTTTATCCAAAGGATATGGCCAAGCTTTGCAAAAAAGCCCGCAAAGTTAAATTATTAAGAAAATCCAGAAAGATAAAAATAACAAACAAGCACAAAGAGTCAGTTGAAGCATATTTGAAGTTTGTTTTAAAAAGAATCGGCAAAAAAGCAGCAGGAAAAATCAAAAAAGTTGATTTTAAAATTTTAGCTGACCCGAACGGAGGATCGGCAATTGTGATTTTGGACAAGTTGTTTAAATTACTGAATGTTAGAGCAAAGATTATAAACAACAAGTTGGGCAGTTTTAAAAGATTGATAGAGCCTAATGAAAAGTCTTTAAGATATTTACAAGGCAGGGCGCGAGATTTTGACTTTGCCTGCGGTTTTGACTGCGATGCCGACCGAATGGAAATTGTCACTCGCCACAGCACGATTTCTGGGAATTATGTTTTAGCTTTAGGCTGCGATTCTTTTTTGTCAGGCACCAAGAACCAAACAGTAATAACCAATGACTGTACTTCTTATTTGGTAAGGGATGTAATTGAAAAGCATCAGGCTAAAATTAAAGAAGCAGAAGTGGGAGAAATGAACATTGTTTTGAAAATGGAAAAACAAAAGAGCGTTATTGGCGGAGAGGGTTCTTGCGGAGGGGTGATTATGTTTCCCATAAAATGCCGGGATGGGATTATGTCAGTTGTTTTAATCTTAAAAATGCTGGCAGAGACGAGAAAATCTCTCGTAGAGGTTTTAAAGAGCTATCCTAAGTATTATTCTGAAAGAACAAAAGTTTTTTGTTCTTTTCCCAACGCTGTTAAAAAAAAGATAGAGGGTTATTTTAAATCCCAGGGGTTTAAAATAAAGAAAACCGGAGGATTGAGCGGAGGCCTTAAGATTTTAATTGATAAAAACTCTTACCTTTGGTTTCGCCAGTCAAAAACCGAAGCTAATGCTTTCAGGATAATCAGCGACAGCAATAATAAGAAAAAAACCAGCCAAATTCTTAAAAAGGGAATAGCTTTATTTAATAAATTAAACAAAAACAAAATATGAAAATATTCCGGGCTTACGATATTAGGGGAGAATATCCCAAAGATATTAATGATGAAATAGCCTATAAAATAGGGAGGTGCATTGTTGAATATTTTAAAGCAAAGAACGTTGTTATCGGCAGGGATGTGAGCTTGAATTCTCCTTACATATATAAGGCTTTGATTCGGGCTTTTCTTGATGAAGGAATAGATATTTTTGATATTGGTTTGGCTGGAACAGATGTTGTTTATTTTGCCGGCGGGCATTATAAATTTGACATGGCCATAGAGGTAACTGCTTCCCATTCTGCAGGTTATTTAAGCGGGATAAAAATTACAGGCCCCGTTGCTGCGCCTTTTGGAAAAGGGGAGGGCATGGAGAAATTGGAAAAGATGTACAATAGTTATAAAGTAAAACCAGTTGCTGAAAAAAGAGGGCAGGTGAAAAAGAAAGACGTTTGGGAGGATTTTATCAAACAGTCTTTGAAATTTGTTAACATTAAAAAAATAAAGCCCTTGAAGGTAGTGGTTGACGCTTCCAATGCTGTGGGCGGAATTGAGATTGATAAAGCTGAAAAATATCTGCCAGTGGATTTTGTAAAATTAAACTGGGAACTGGACGGCAATTATCCCGGCCATGAGCCCAATCCTTTTTTGCCAGAAAACAGAAAGCAGGCTATAGCCAAGGTAAGGGAAGTGGGGGCGGACCTGGGCGTAGTGTTTGACGGCGACGGGGATAGGATCTTTTTTATAGACGAGAGCGGAGACTATGTGTTTGGCGTTTATATCGGCGGGTTAATCGCAAAAAAGATGTTAAAAAATAATCCTGGCAGGGTTGTTTTGCATGATGTAAGAGGAGCTAATTATTTAAAAAAAGTTGTAAAAGACTGCAAGGGAATTCCAAAAAGAGAATTAGTTGGACACTCTTTTTTTAAAACCAGAATGAGAAAAGAAAACGCTATTTTTGGAGCGGAATCTTCGGGCCATATTTTTTACAATTTTAAAGATTATATGGTAGAAAACAGCTTAATTGCTTTTTTGCAGATATTGGAAATAATTTCCCAAAGCAACAAGAGTTTGGGGGAGTTAACCAGGGAGCCGAGAAGGCTGTATCCAACCAGCGGAGAATATAATTTCTCTTTGCCAGGATTTAAGGAAACAGATGAGCTGACTGAAAAAGCTTTAAGTTTATTGGATATTATTTTGAAAAAAGTGGAAAAAAAGTATAAAAAAGGGAACATTTCCCATTTTGACACTTTAACAATTGATTTTCCTGACTGGAGATTTAATCTCAGGCCTTCGGCCAATGATCCCCTTGTGAGGTTTACAATGGAAGCAGACACGCCTGATAAAGTAAAAGAAAAAACCAGAGAAATTTCTGATTTTTTGCTATCTTTGGACTGCAGTTTGGTTAATGATTCCGGAGTGGAGCAAGTATCAGAATAGGCCAATTTTCTTATTTACTTCCTGCATTGTGGTCTGGGCGATTCTTGAAGCTCTTTTAGCTCCGATTTTTAAAGTTTCTTGCGCATAAACCTTTCTGGCAAGATAATCTTGCCTTTTTTTCCGGAAGGGCTCCAAAGAATTTATTAAAAGTTCAGCCAAAGATTTTTTTAGCTGGGCATAACCCTTTCCTTTAAATGTTTTTTCTGTTTCTTTTATTGATTTTTCAGAAAACAGGCTGTAAATAATCAAAAGGTTTGATATGCCCGGTTTGCTTTTGGGGTTGTATTTTATTTGTTTCCCAGTGTCTGTTACAGCTGACATCACTTTCTTTTTTATTTCTTCTGGTTTTTCAAACAAAGAAATGTAGGAATTAGGCCCTAATGATTTGGACATCTTTTTTTTGGGGTTGTTCAAAGACATAATTTTAGCTCCTGACTTGGGCAGGATTGCTTTTGGTTCTTCAAAGGTTTTGCCGAATTTTTGGTTAAACTTTCTGGCAATGGTTCTGGTTAATTCAATATGCTGGGTTTGGTCTTTTCCAACAGGCACAGCGTTTGCCTTATAAAGCAGAATGTCGGCTGCTTGCAGTATTGGATAAATCAAAAGCCCGGCATTAATATTTTCTTTTCCGCCCGAGGCGGACCCGCCCTTGGCGGAAAATTGTTTTGCTTTTTCTTTAAACTGGGTCATTCTTTCCAGTTCTCCCAAGGGAGTCACAGTGTTTAAAATCCAGCACAGTTCTGTGTGTTCTTTAACTTGAGACTGGACAAAGAAAATGCTTTTTTGGGGATCTATTCCTAAAGCCAGGTAAGCAATGGCGGTTTCTATTATATTCTCCTGGAGTTTTTCTGGGTCTTGCAAAACAGTTAAGGAGTGAAGGTCGGCAATAAAAAAGATTGTATCTTCTTTTTTTTGGAAATCAACCCATTGCCTGATAGCCCCCAGGTAATTGCCTATGTGGAGAGATCCTGTTGGTTGGATTCCGCTTATTACCCGCATAATTTATTAAACTTCTATTAATACTGGTATTATTATGGGACGTCTTTCTGTTCTGGAAAACAGAAAATCTCCCAGCTTGTTTTTTATTTCGTCTTTCAGGTTTGTCCAGTTAACAACTTTATTGCTGTTAGTGGCATGATTAATAATTCCAATGGTTTTTCTCCTGGTTTCGTAAAGCAATTCTTTGGATTCTCTCAAATATATGAATCCTCTAGATATTATATCAGGAGAGCCCTTGACCTGGCCAGTTGTTTTGTCCACAACCGCCACAATAACAAACATTCCGTCTTCAGCTAATTTTCGCCTGTCATTCAGCACAATTTCTCCCACATCGCCAATGCCAGAGCCGTCAACAAACACGTAGTCTGTGGGAACTTTTTTATCCAAAACATTTATTTGTTTTTCTGAAAGCTCTATGACAGAGCCGTTGTCAGGCACTAAGACATTGCTTTTATTGATTCCTATTTTTTGGGCTATTTTAGCAGCTTCCTTGAGCATGAAATGGTTGGCGTAAACAGGTATGAAATAAGTGGGTTTTATTTGTTTGATTATTTCTTTAATGTCTTCAATATTGCTGTGGCCTGAAGCATGGACATCCATTATGTCAGAATGAATAACATTGTCTGAAAGCCGGTATATCTTATCTTTTAACCTTTGGATGGTTCTTTCATTGCCCGGGATCACAGAAGAGGAAAAAATAATAGTGTCTGTTTTCTTTACTCTTATATATTTATGGTTTCCTTCCACTATTCTGGGCAGGGCAGCGTTTTCTTCTCCCTGGGCTCCAGTGCACATAACAATGATTTTTTTATCAGGGTAGTCTGCTATTTTGTCTATTGAGATAACTGTGCCCTTTTTTGCCTTTATATACCCTAAATTTTTAGCTATTTCCACAGCCATTTTCATTGAAAATCCGTCTAAAGCTACCTTTTTGTTTATTTTTTCAGCATATTCTATGATTTGTTTTATTCTTTGCACTTGTGAAGAAAAAGTGGCCATAACAACCCGGCCAGAAGCGCTGCTGATAATTTTTTTCAAATTGCCAAGCATTTTAGTTTCAGTCACAGGCTTTTTAGAGTTAACTGCTCCTATGCTTTCCAGCATTAAAACAGTTGGCTTGGATAGTCTGGAAAGCTGGTGATAGTTGATTTTTTTTCTTTCAACAGGGCCGTGTTCTATCATCCAGTCTCCAGGATGGATAATTGTTCCAGCAGGAGTTTTTAATATAACTCCGACTGCATCCACTATGGCATGGTCAACAGGAAAGAATTCAATGTTGAACGGACCCAGCTTAATTTTGTCTTTAATGCTGTTAATATATTTTATTCTTAAGCGATTTGAGCTTTTTGGAGCATAATCTTCCTGGCGGTATTTGATCATTTCCATGGTAAAGGGCCTGGCAATAATTAAGGGATTTCCCAATTTTGAGAGCAAAAGGGGAGCAGCTCCAATATGGTCCATATGGCCATGGGAAAAAATAACTGCTTTAATGTTTTTTTCTTTTCCCTTTAGATAGTTTGTATTGGGAATTACATAGTTAATTCCCGGCATATCTTCTTCTGGAAATTGAATGCCCATGTCTAAAATAATAATATCCTGACCATACTCAAAAACAGTCATGTTTCTGCCGACTTCTTCACATCCCCCAAGAGGAATAATTTTTAATTTGTTTTTCATATGTGCCGAGGGCGGGAGTTGAACCCGCAAGGGCTTGCGCCCACTGACTCCTGAAGCCAGCGTGTTTGCCAATTTCACCACCTCGGCTATTTCCAATCTCTTTTAGTTTTCAAATACCAGTTTTCTATGTCTGAGAATCTTTTTGAAGGATCAACCACTTTTTTAGATGTTACTCCCTGCACTTTTTTAGAGACAAAATATGAATAATCAGGGCTGTAAAGAAATATGGCTGGAGCGTCTTGGATTACTATATTTTGAAAATCTTCCAATTTTTCTTTTCTTTCTTCTATGTCTGATGATTTTCGGTTGTCTTCCAAAAGCTGGTCTGCCTCTTGGTTTTCATATAAAGACAGGTTTAATCCGGGGTCTGTTTTTTGGGAAGAGTGCCAAAAAGGAAAAGGGTCTGGCACAGCTCCTAAAACTTCTCCAAAAAGCAAAGCATCGTAATTTCTCGGTTTTATAAAATCTTGCTCCAGCTCAAAGAGAGAATATGTTTGGATTGTAATTTCCGCTCCTATTTTTTCCCATTGTTTTTTCAAAATATCGGCTATTTGGGCCATTTGATCCTGTTCAATGGTTATTAAGGTGAATTTCAACTCCAAAACTTCCAAAGGGTCTTCAAAACATATTTCATTCAATTTTTTTCTGGTTGAAGGACCCACGGTTCCGGTTCCTTTTGTTAGGCCGAAAGGGGTTAGAATGTCTTGCGCGTATTTTTCTTGAAAATTGATTACTGCATTTTTTGTTTTTGGTCCGAAATATCCGGAAACCGTTCCCTCGGGGTAGACATCTTCAAGCTTGGCCAGGCATTTTTGCAGCTCTGAAACCTCTTTTCCCTCAGATCCTGTTTTCAACTGGCTTTTGAATTTAAAGGCCAGTTCTTTTTCAATGGTCTTTTCTTTTATGTTGTCGTTATTTTCATCTTTAAAGCCGGCTTCGGCTAATATTTGTTCTGCTTTTTCCAAATTAAACTCGTAAATTGTTTCAGGTTTTTCCAGCCCGAAAAAATCAGGCAGAATCGGAGAATGAATAATCTTTTTTGGCATTTCTTCTTTGTTTGTTGCATAGTTTAAGGCCAGCCTGACATCTGTTTGGGACAGTAATTTTGATTTTTCCTGATTGAAGAAAACAGCAAAATATCTTGGCAAAAAAAGTTTGTTTTCCTGCCAGTCTTTTATTTTTTCTTTGTTGTCCAAATTTAGACTGTCAATATTTCCTTGTCTGGCAGATTTTATCATTTCTTCCTCGCTGTTAAAGAAAAAGAACTTGATTTCTTGGATATAGGGTTTTTGTCCTGAATAAAGATTGTTTTTTTCCATTGTTAAGGATTCAACTGTCCCAGAATTGTCTCTTTTGACTTCTTTTATTTTGTACTTGCCAGATCCTATTGATTGTTCTAAGTTATGGGGGTCAACAGCGAAATTCTCTATAGAAACTTGCTCCCAAATATGCTTGGGAAGAATTTTTAAAGCGCAGTTTTCCAAAAAAGCGGCATAGGGTTTTTGAAGGGTGAACTTAACTGTCAGATCATTGATTTTTTCAACTTTAACTCCCACCCAATTGGCCAGATAAGGAGATTTAATTTCCGGGTTTTGGATTGTTTTTACAGTAAAAATAATGTCATCTGCTGTGAGGGGGGTTCCGTCCTGCCAGTAAATTTCTTCTTTTAAATAGAATTTATACACTTTTCCTTGTTCAGTGATTTCCGGATAATCTCTGGCCAGGTCCGGCATTATTTCCATGTCTTTGGAATATTTCATCAAGCTGGAAAATATTAATTCTGTTAGGTCTCTGTCCGCATCAGAATTGGCGTAAACCGGATTAATGAACCTTGGCTGGCCCCAAAGCCCTTCTTTTAGTGTTCCTCCTTCTGAAGCAATAACTGTTGTATTTTTGAAATAAAAAGAGCAGGAAAAGACAATAAGGGAAATACCGGCTAAAACCAAGAATGAGAAAAAAACCGCTTTTTCCCTTTTATTCAAAACCTTAAAGAACTTTTTCCATTGCCACAAAGCAGGCCATTTTCTTTGGGAGGAGAGAACTTGTTTTATGCGATGTTTTGGTTTGCCGGTTTTCATTAAATAACAAGGTTTACTAAAGATAGGACTATAAATGCAGCTCCCAAGATTATTGTTCCCCAGTAGATTTTCTTTTGGATTCCTCTTCTGGTTGAATAAAATCCTCCGCCTTCTCCTCCAAAAGAAGATCCCAAAGCAGTTCCTCTTTGCTGGAGAAGAACCAGGGCGGTTAGGGAAACGGCAATTGCGATTTGAGAAATTTGAATGATTATTTTCATTTATTTTCTATGGCCGTGAAGCCCCAAAAAGAAGCTCAAAAGCCAGATAATGATTGTTGTTTCTGCCAAGGGAATTATTCCTGATATTTCCAAGTCTTTGGGAAAAAGCACGTCTGCTGTCATCCAGACCAATCCAATATTTATAATCAATCCGGAAAGACCAAGAGTTATTATTCTAATAGGCAGAGAAACAGCTTTTAATACTGGTTTAATAAAAAAATTGGCTAATCCCAGTATTGCGCCGATTACTCCAAGCATAAAGTAATTGCCAAAAAAGTCAACCCCTGGCACTAACTTGGCCGCAATAAACAAACCCAAAATTGCTGAAACAATATGCAAGAATAATTTTAGCACGATCATATATTTATTCTACCAATCTTTAAAACCCAGGTCAATGTTTTGCGCCAAGCCCGGTTTATCACAAGAAGGTTTTTCACAGGAGGGCTTTTCTGCGGCCCTGTTTTGTTATAAAATGGATTAATATGAAAAAAGCTAAGAAATACTTAATTTTAGGATTAACAATTTTTTTAATTGGTTCTTTTTTTATTCTGCCCAAAAGCATTGAAGCTGAACAAATGACTATAGCTGAATTAAAAGCCAGAATAGCCCAAATACTGGCTCAAATTCAGCAATTGCAGGCTTTATTGCTTCAGATTCAGGGAGGAGCAGATATTTCAAGAATACCATCCGGGTATTCGTTTGGCTTAAACTTAAGACAGGGAATATCAGGCATTGATGTAAAATACCTTCAAATAATGCTTAATCAGGATTCAGAAACAAGAGTGTCTGAGAGCGGTTGGGGCTCTTTGGGTAAAGAATCAGAATACTTTGGCCCAAAAACCCTGCAGGCAGTTAAGAAATTTCAGCAAAAATACAAACAAGAGATATCTAACTGGACTGGTTACAGCATAAGCTGTACAGGTTATGTGGGCCTTGGAACAATTAAAAAGCTTAATCAATTGCTGGAAAGTTATAGGTTGGGAACTGTTCCTCCAGGAGGAGAGCAGGAAGAAGAGGAGGAAGAAGAGGAAGAGGAGGAGGAAGAAAAAACATATTGCGGAGACAATATTGTTCAAAAGCCGAATAGTTATGGAATATATGAGGTGTGCGATAAATCTAATTTAGTCAATAATACCTGCGTCAGCAGGGGGTATGTGAGCGGTATTTTAAAATGTTCTTCTGATTGTTTGACTTTTGACACTTCTGCCTGCAAAACCGAGTCTGGCGGAGGCGGTGGTGGACCGGCTCCTTCTCCAATCCCTCCCAAACCTCCAAGCCCTGTTTGCGGAAACAATGGAGATAATATATGCCCCCAAGGATGCACTCATTATCAAGATGATGATTGTACTTATTGCGGAGATAATATTCTGCAAAAACCAAACAATGAAGGAATAACAGAAGTCTGCGATAAGACCCAGCTGGATGGTCAGACCTGCCAGACAAAATTTGGCCCTGGTTGGTCGGGAAACTTATCTTGCAGTTTAGACTGTTTGACTTTTGTGACAACTGGCTGCAGCCCATTGGTTCCTCCCAACCAGGCACCTGTTTTAGATCCAATAGGCAATAAATCGGTTGATGAAGGAAACGCTTTGATATTTACTGTTTCAGGACAAGATCAAGACCAAGACGAGCTTTCTTACTCTATTTCTAATAGGCCATCAGGGGCTTTATTTGATTCTTCAACAAGAGAATTTTCCTGGAACCCGAATTACGATCAAGCAGGAACTTATGAAACAACCTTTTCTGTTTCAGACAGCGAACTGATAGATTCAGAAACAATAACCATTACTGTGGTCAATATTAACAGGCCGCCTGTTCTTAATTCAGTAGGAGACAAGTCAGTGGATGAAGGAGACATTTTAACCTTTAAAATATCGGGCCAAGATCCAGACCAGGATGAAATTTATTATTCTGTTCAGGGCGCCCCCGCTAACTCCGGCTTTAACCAGTCTTCCAAAACATTTGTTTTCACCCCTAATTATTCTCAGCAAGGTTCTTATAAAGTGACTTTTATTGTTTCCGACCAAGAATATACAGATTCAGAAACAATAACTATTGTTGTTAATGATGTGTGCGTTCCTGGCACTTGCAGCAGTTTGGGTTATGAATGCGGAACTCATTCTGACAATTGCGGAGGAATTTTGGATTGTGGAGATTGTCAATCAGGATATTTTTGTTCTAATGGAATGTGCGTGCAAGACGAGTCTTATTGCGGTGACGGACAATGCAATGGAACAGAAAATTGTTCTGATTGTCCTCAAGACTGCGGAGTTTGCCCTGTTGGAGACACATATTATTTAAACGTTAATTCGGGCAGTGACAGCAATGACGGTTTAACCCCTCAAACTGCCTGGAAAACTTTAGCCAGAGCCATGTTAAATTATTCTGGATCTGGGAATAAGGTAAATTATGGAGACACTGTTATTATATATGATGGTAGCTACGGATCATTTTCTTTGTCAGCCAGTAATTTAAGCTTAGCGCCGGGCACGTTATCAGATCCCTTGCCCCAAGATCACGAATGGATAATTTATAGGGCAGCTTCTGGGCAGAACAATGTAAGGATGACCGGAGCAAGGTTTCATCTCACTTACAGCGGCACCGACTTATACGCTGTTGCCCATGAATTTGATGGGATTAATTTTGACTGTTCTGGCAATTGCATATATATGCTTGGAGGAAAAGGATTAAATGTAAAGAATTCCCATTTAATGGCTAACAAAAACGCTGATGTTATGGATGCAGACATAAACGGCAACATTAATGTTTATATTAGGGGCAAGAACAGAGATATTGAAATTATTAATAATACTATAGAAGGAGGATCTATGGGGATTTATTATGATTATGCAAACAACGTAACGATAAAAGGGAATGATATATTTGATATTGGAGTGGATAAGATAGTATGTGGAGGAGGCGCTGATGTTGTAATAGAAGATAATGATCTGCATAGCGCTTCAATTCTTCCAACAAAACATCCGGACTGCATCCAATTTTATAATGCAGCTGATAGTTATCCTGGGGCAAAAACTAAAAACATTGTAATTAAAAATAATAGAATGTATAATCATCATTCCCAAGGATTATGGACTGGAGGATCTTTGTTGGAAAACGTTACTTTTACAGGAAATGTTATTTATGATCTTGGCAATTACGAATGGAGGGTTTACGGAGTGCACGGAGGAACTTTTGCTAACAATACAATAGTTGCGGACAGAACAGAGGGGAGCTACGGAATTGTGTTTTATTCTACATATATTGAGTGGCTAAATGGTCCAAGTTGTGAAGATATTAATGTTTATAATAATATTTTTGCGTCAACATATCAGGGTTCTGTTAGCGCCATGGATCAGCATTACGGAAATATTTATTCTAAAGAAGGAGACGTGTATTCACCAGGTGATGATGAAGTAAATAGTTTAGAGTACAATAATAGGTTTGAAATTATTGATTCGGTTTTTATTGATCCTGGCAATGAGGATTTCAGGCCCAAGATAAATTCTCCTGCTTGTGATGGGAGCTTAAACGGCCAAGTTGGAGAAGCAATCGGGGCTCTTGAATGTGCGTGCAATCAAGACAGCCAGTGCGAACAAGTTTACGGTTTAGGGTCTTCTTGCAATGTTGCTTCGGGCCAGTGCAGCCAACCCTCTGGTCAGTGCTCTGAAACAGATTCATCTTGCGGAATATATCCATCTTGCGTCAATTGCAACAATAACGACGGGTGTTATTCAACAACTTACAGGAATTATTATTGCATAAGCAATGATTCTGGATGCGGTTATACTGAATCTCTTTTTGATTCAAGATGCACAGAGTGTGCTTTTGGCCAAACTCAATCCTGCAATACAGGTTTGCAAGGAATTTGTTCTTCTGGAACCAAAACCTGCCAATCAGGCGGAATTTGGGGATCTTGCGTTCAAAACCAAGAAGCTGTAGCTGAAATATGCGATGATGGTTTGGACAATGATTGCGACGGCCAAATAGATGAAGGCTGCGAAACGCCTGAAGATTGGTATAACTCTGCCTGGAGCTGCCGAAAGAAAATAACTATTCAAAACGTTAACGTGGATTCTGATTTAGCAAGTTTTCCTTTGTATGTAGATATTGCTTCTGATTCGGATATAGGGACTAATGCTCAAGCAGATGGAGATGATATTCGGTTTACTGCAGGAGACGGCACAACTCAAATACCTTATGAAAAAGAATACTTTAATGTTTCAGGAGGAAATGCCACAGGCCATTTTTGGGTAAGAGTGCCTACTATATATGCTGGTTCTGCTACTGACATATACATATATTACGGCAATGCTTCAGCTTCAGACGGTCAGGAGGCAGCCAGTGTTTGGGATAGTAACTACAAAGCAGTCTGGCATTTCGGAGAAAGCTCTTGGAATGGAAATTCCGAAGAGGTTAAGGATTCCACTCAAAATAACAATCATGGAAAGGCAGTTGGCAGCGCCAATACAACATTTAGCAGCAAGATTGGCCGGGGAGGCGTTTTTGGCACCGAAGATAGTGTTTCTGCTGGTACGTTTGATCCTTCGTCCCATGATATTACTTTAAGTTTGTGGTATTATTTGAATTCAGCTCCTGGATGGGCTACGATGATCAGTAAAAGTGATAGCTGGGGAGAGGATACTTCAAGGTGGCAGTTTACCAGAGATGATAACTTAGATTATTGCATTTTTGCCAGAAGGAACGATATGGCTTATTTTCAGAGTTATGATTTGGAGCAGAATAAGTGGGTTTATCTGGTAATGCGCCAGGATCCTACTGCAGCGTATCTGTACGTGAACGGCGCCCAGGCAGCTGTTTATGATGATATAACATTCGGTTTTGACACTAATTCTCCGGTAAAGATTGCAGGAGGAGTAAACGGCATTTATGATGAAGTGCGTATTTCCAACGGAGCCAGGAGCGTGGCTTGGCTTAAGTTTGAATACCACAATATGCAAGAGTCAGACAATGAGTTAACTTGGTCGGGCCAGGAATCAAAATCTGTTGCAGAGGCAGATTCTTTAAACTTGAGCGGATTGGCCAGCGTGCTTGATGCTATTCAAAATGCAATAGAAAAACTAAAGAGTCTTTTTTAGGGTTCTGGATTAAAAAGCTCTTTTTCTCTCAGCTTTTTATGATAGGTTATGGCAAAGCGATGAGCTTCGTCTCTTAAATAAAGAATTAAATTAGAAACCTCATTGGGCAAATTTTTAAGCAAAATGGGTTTTTTTTCATTTTCAATAAACAATTTATTTTCTTTTTTAGCCAAAGACACTATCCTTATATCTTTGGTTTTTAGTTTCTGGCTTTTAATTTTTATGCCGGCGTTAAGTTGGGCCTTTCCTCCGTCTATTAATATTAAGTCGGGAAACTGCCAATCTTTATGGATTAGTCTTCTTTTTAATATTTCTTTGATCATGGCAATGTCGTCAGGCGTTTCCTTTGTCTTTATTCTGAACTTCCGGTAAAAACTTTTTCTCGGCTTTCCCTTAAAAAAAACAACCATGGACCCTGTGGCGAACTTCCCCTGAATGTTTGAAATATCATAAGCTTCTATTCTTGATATTTTGTTTTTAATGCCCAAAGTATTTTTTAATTCTTTTTCAACCTTCTTATAATTTGATAATTCAATTTGGGGTTTTAAAATTTTGGAGTTGTTTAAGGTTGTTTGCAAAGCAGTCATTTTATTCCTTAATTCTGCTGCCAGTTCAAATTTTTGATCCTTGGCAGCAATTTTCATTTCTTTTTTAATTTTTCTTAAAACAGACTGCTTTTTTCCCTTTAAAACAGATTTTAAATCAAGCAGGTCTTTTTTTATTTTCTTTAAATTTGGATCAGGCCCGGGGCATAATCCTAAATGGCACCAGGGACAAAGATTTTTAGGATGTTTCTTTTGAGTGTAGTAGGGGAACACCTTTCTTAAAATCCTTAAAGCTTTTTTTATTGCTTTTCCGTTAACAAAAGGACCGATGTGTTCTATTTTTGATTCGTTTATTGGTTGATGAGTAGGGAAAACCTGTCCGGTTTGAGCAATTGCCACATAAAAGTAATTTTTATCGTCTTTCCACAAAACATTATATTTTGGCTTGTGTTTTTTTATTAGGTTTGACTCTAAAATCAAAGCTTCTATTTCTGAATCGGTTTTAACATATCCTATTTTTTTAATTTTGTTTAAAAAAATACTATCTTTGTGGGTTGGCTGGTTAAAGTGGTTTTTAACCCTGTTTTTAATATTCCCCGCTTTGCCAATGTATAAAAAGGTTTTGCTTTCCTTGAAAGCATAAACCCCGGCAGTTTCAGGCAGGTCGTTGATTTTGTTTTTAGCTATGTATTTCATGCTAATTAATTTTAACTTAAAAACCGCTATAGGAAAAGTCTTTTGTCTAAAAATACTAAGCATAAGTTTGAATCCTATTTGGGGAGCAGTTCCAAATAGGTTTTACACAAGAGAGGTATTGACATATTGTAAAGAATAAGATAATATTAAATCACTATGAGCACTACCCCTGTCTTCGGGCAAGGGTAGTTTTTTTATGAGAAAATTATGATATAATTTAAATATATGGAAATTTTATCCAATAAAAAAGAGAAAATAGCCGTTTATATTGATGGCAGTAATTTTTATAAATATTTAAAAGACAAAGAAATTGATTTTCCAAAGGGCATTAAGTTTCAGTTTAATAATTTTGTTAATTATCTTATAAAAGACAGAGAATGTGTTTCAAAAAGATATTATATAGGAATTGCAAGAAATTTAGATAATACAGAAAAGAGCAGGAGAATTGTTAGGGGACAGCAAAAATTTCTATCAGAAATTGAAAATAATGGTTTTACCATAAAGCGAGGACGGATAATGTATGATAAAGGAAGAATAAGGGAGAAAGGTACAGACGTTAAGATAGCTGTTGATATAATTATCGGGGCAGTAGATGGTTTATACGATACAGCTATTTTAATAAGTTCTGATACAGATATAATTCCAGCTATAAACTATATTAGATATAGAGGCAAAAGATTGGAATATGTCGGTTTTTCTCATTCTCCATCTCTTGGGATGCAAAAATATGCTGATTTATCTATTCTTTTGAGAAAGGAAGATATAGAAAAATTTAAAGAAAAAAGATTAATTTGAGCATAAACAGGTTCTAACATAGTCCAGCCCGCGGAGCTACGATTAGGGGATTAATAGTCCTTTTTTTGTTGTTCTTGAAAGTTTTTAAAAAAAGGTGTATAATTGGTTTACTTATTGTTTCTCTATGATTGACAAAAACGTTATTAAAATCAGGGGAGCCAAGGTTCATAATTTAAAGAACGTCAGTTTGGACATTCCTCGGAATAAACTAGTGGTAATTACCGGGCTTTCGGGTTCTGGGAAATCGTCTTTGGCTTTTGACACTCTTTATGCAGAGGGCCAGAGAAGATATGTAGAAAGCTTGTCAGCTTATGCCAGGCAGTTTTTAGGAGTAATGCAAAAGCCCAATGTTGAAAGAATAGAAGGGATTAGCCCGGCCATTTCCATAGACCAGAGAAAATCATCCCATAATCCTCGCTCCACAGTGGGAACAATTACAGAAATATACGACTACCTCCGGCTTTTATTTGCCAGGTCGGGCAAGCCTCATTGCCCCAATTGCGGCAAGGCTATTTCGCGTCAGACAATAGAGCAGATAACAAAACAGGTTTTAAGTCTTGGAAAAAGCTTTGAAATTAATATTTTAGGCCCGGTTGTTATTTCTAAAAAAGGGGAGCACAGGGCTGTGTTGGAGGAAATTCAAAGAGCTGGATTTGCCAGAGTAAGGATTGATAAATTAGTTTATAGGACAGACCAGGCCTTGGGAAAAGAGCTGGACAGGAACAAAAAGCACGATATTGAGGTTATTGTTGACAGAATAGCAGTGAATAAAGATTTGGACAAGCCGAGATTGGTTGATTCTTTGGAGATCGCAGTTAGAATAGGCAAGGGCTTGGTAATTGTTGATTACAAAGGAAAAGATTTGCTGTTTTCTGAACATTTTGCTTGTGAAGAATGTGGAATATCTTTGCCAGAGCTTGAACCAAGATTGTTTTCTTTTAACAGCCCTCACGGCGCTTGTCCTGAATGCATGGGTTTGGGAGAAAAGCTTGAAGTTGATCCAGATTTGGTAATTCCCAACAAAAACTTAACCTTGGCAGAAGGGGCAATAATGCCTTGGATGAGAGCTTCCCATAAAGTGGGCAGGCAGGGTTATTACTGGCATAAATTGGCAGAACTGGCTGAAAGAAACGGGTTTTCTATGTATGATCCTGTTGGAGAAATACCTAAAAAATTCATAGATACGATTCTGTATGGAGACGCTAAGAATTTTGAAGGGGTTATTCCTAATCTTGAGAGAAGATATCATGAAACAGATTCAGACTGGACCAGGCAGGAAATAGAACAATATATGGTAGTAAAGCTGTGCCCCAAGTGTAAGGGTAAAAGATTAAAGCCCGAAGTTTTGGCAGTAACAATATCTAAAAAATCAATTTATGACATATCAAGCATGAGCATTGAAAACTGCTTGAAATTTTTTTTTAACCCTCAAAAGATTTCCGGCTTGAATCTTAAAATTTCCCAGCCGATTATTAAGGAAGTTATCAGCAGGTTGAACTTTTTAACTGATGTGGGCCTGGATTATTTAACTTTGAACAGAAAAGCTTCTACTTTGTCTGGGGGAGAAGGCCAGAGAATAAGGCTGGCTACCCAGATAGGATCTAAGTTAACCGGGGTGCTGTATATTTTGGACGAGCCTTCTATAGGCCTGCATCCCAGAGACCAGAAAAGATTAATTAATACTTTAAAAAAATTAAGGGATTTGGGAAACACTGTTGTGGTTGTTGAACATGACGAGCAGACAATCCTTAATTCTGACTGGGTAATAGACGTGGGTCCTGGAGCTGGAAAGCACGGAGGCAGGATAATTTTTCAAGGCACTCCCAAACAGCTTATGAAATCAGGCACTTTGACTGGCAAATATCTTTCCAAAAGACTAAAAGTCCTTTGCGCCAAGCCCGGCTTATCGCAAGAAGATAAAAGCAGGTATTTGATAATCAAAGGGGCTAAAGAGCATAATTTAAAAAATATTGATGTTAAAATACCTTTGTCTGAGTTTGTTTGCATAACCGGAGTTTCTGGTTCTGGCAAGTCTTCTTTAATGAACGATATATTGGCCAAAGCCCTTTTAAAGAAATTCTACCGGGCAAAAGCAGATCCGGGAGACCACAAGAATATTTTAGGCGTGGAGAATTTGAATAAAATTGTGCTGATTGACCAGTCTCCCATTGGCAGAACGCCCAGATCCAATCCAGCCACTTATACTGGAGCCTTTTCATATATTAGGAGCATATTTGCCAAGACCAGAGAAGCCAGAATTAGAGGATACAATGCCGGAAGGTTTAGTTTTAATGTAAAAGGCGGAAGGTGCGAGGCTTGTGAAGGCCAGGGAGAAATTAAAATAGAGATGTATTTTCTGCCTGATGTTTATGTTGAATGCAAAGAGTGCCAGGGCAAAAGATACAGCAAAGAAGCTTTGGAAATTGATTACAAGGGCAAGAATATTGCCGAGGTATTGGAAATGACTGTTGAGGAGGCGGCCGAATTCTTTAAAAACATTCCCGGGCTTTCAGCCAAATTAAAAACCTTAAATCAGGTCGGGCTTTCATATATTGAATTAGGCCAGCCAGCTCCTTCTTTGTCTGGAGGGGAAGCCCAAAGAGTAAAACTGGCAACAGAATTGTCCCGCAGGGAAACAGGCAGAACATTGTATATATTGGATGAACCCACTACCGGTCTTCATATGGATGATGTTAAAAAACTGGTTAAGGTTTTAAGGGAGCTGGTTAATAAGGGGAATACGGTTTTGGTTATTGAACACAACCCTGATTTAATCCGTAATTCTGATTGGATAATAGATTTGGGTCCGGAAGGAGGAGACAAGGGAGGCCGTGTTGTTGCTTATGGAGCTCCTCAAGATATTAAAAAGAACAAAAACTCCTATACTGGAAAATACTTGAAAACCACTTGACTTTTTTTTGGTTTTAGGTAAAATGTCAATATATACAAATAATTAATCTAATATAATATGAATGTAAAACCATTAAGTGATCATATTTTAATTGAGCCGATGAAGGTTGAAGAAAAAACTAAATCGGGCATTTTGATTCCTGACACTGCAGAAAAAGAAAGGCCGGAGCAAGGCAAGGTGATTGCTGTTGGTCCTGGCAAAAGAACTGCAGCTGGAAAGAATCTTCAAATGGATGTGAAAAAGGGAGACACTGTTTTGTTTACCAAATACGGCCCAACAGAGATTAAAATAGAAAATAAAGAATATTTAATTGCCAGGCAGGAGGATATCTTGGCAATAGTTGATTAATATGGCAAAAGAAATTAATTTTTCGGAGGAAGCAAGAAAAAAACTAAAAACCGGCGCAGACAAATTGGCGAACGCTGTTAAAATTACCATTGGTCCCAGGGGAAGGAATGTTGTTTTGGATAAGGGTTTTGGTTCGCCAACCATTACTAATGACGGGGTTACCATTGCCAAGGAGATTGACTTGGAAGACAAAACAGAAAACCTGGGAGCAGAAATTGTCAAAGAGGTGGCGGAAAAAACCAATGATATTGCAGGAGACGGCACCACCACAGCTGTTGTTTTGGCCCAGTCAATAATTGCCGAGGGCTTGAAAAATGTTGCTGCCGGAGCTAATCCTTTGGCTATCAAAAGGGGCATTGAAAAAGGAGTGGATCTTGTTGTCAGCTCCTTGAAGGAAATGGCAAAAGATATTAGCAGCAAAGAAGAAAAAGCCCAAGTGGCTACAATTTCTGCTGAAAGCAAAGAGATAGGGGATTTAATAGCGGAAATTATGGAACAAGCGGGTTCTGACGGCGTGATTACGGTTGAAGAGTCAAAAGGATTTGGATTGGAAAAAGAAATTGTCAAAGGCCTTCAGTTTGACAGGGGATATATTTCTCCTTACATGATTACCAACGCAGAGAGAATGGAGTCTGTTTTTGAAGAGCCGTATATTTTAGTAACTGACAAAAAGATTTCAGCCATTGCGGAAATTCTTCCTGTTTTGGAAAAAATCGCCCAGTCAGGAAAAAAAGAACTGGTTATTATTGCAGAAGAAATAGAAGGAGAGGCATTGGCCACTTTGGTTGTAAATAAATTAAGGGGGATATTCAGCGCTTTGGCTGTTAAAGCTCCTGGATTTGGAGACAGGAAGAAAGAAATGCTTCAGGATATTGCCACAGTAACAGGAGCCCAGCTGATTTCAGAAGAAGCCGGATTAAAGCTTGAAAATGTTGAATTGGGCCAACTGGGATCTGCCAGAAGGGTTGTTTCAACAAAGGAAAACACCACTATTGTAGAAGGCAAAGGAGACAAGTCCCAAATAGATGAAAGAATAAGCCAAATTAGAAAACAAGTTGATTTATCTGATTCTGATTTTGACAAAGAAAAACTTCAAGAAAGGCTGGCAAAATTAGCTGGCGGGGTGGCGGTAATTAAAGTGGGAGCTGCCACAGAAGTTGAGCAAAAAGCCAAGCAGCATAAAATAGAAGATGCTTTGGCTGCCACCAGAGCTGCTGTTGAAGAAGGCATTGTTCCAGGAGGAGGCGTGGCTTTATTAAGGGCATCTTTGGAATTGGCAAAAGCGGGCGTTGAAGGAGAAGAAAAAATAGGAATCGATATTTTAACAAGATCTTTGCAAGAACCAATAAGGCAGATAGCTTCTAATGCCGGAGTAGACGGGGCGGTTGTTGTTCAAAAAGTAAAAGATTCTTCAGACAACGGCTTTGGCTTTAATGCTCAGGCCTTGAATTACGAAAATTTAATGGAAACTGGAATTGTTGATCCTACAAAAGTGGTAAGATCAGCTCTTCAGAACGCAGCTTCTGCAGCTTCTATGTTTTTAACCACAGAAGCTGTGGTTGCGGAAAAGCCAGAGGAGAAGAATTCTGCTTCGGCCTCTGCCGGAGCTATGCCAGGCATGGGATATTAATAAAAAGAATGCTCCTCTGCAGAGGGGTATTTTTTTTGAACTGTTGACATTGTTTCTTGCAAGAGTAAAATAATATAGGGAGACAATTATTATGGAAACCGAAAACCAAAAATTCTATCTGACAAAAAACGGACTGGAGGAGCTGAAAAAAGAATATAATGTTTTAAAGAGCATAAGAATGCAGAAAACCAAGGGAGAAGCTCCCAATATTTGGGAATCGGAAGACTTAAATCCTGATTATCTTTCGTTTAGAGAAGATTTAGATCTTTTGGAAACAAGATTAACAGAGCTGGAAAATGTTTTAAAGAATTCAGAGATTATTAAAAAACCGCACGGAGAAGAGGCCAGTAAAATTAACTTGGGAGCCATTGTGTCGGTGGAAGTCCACGGAGACACGGATGAATTTGTTATGGTTGGGACATTGGAGGCCAATCCGGCTTTGGGAAAAATAAGTAATCAGTCTCCTGTTGGCAGAGCATTGATGGGCCATAGAGCAGGGGATGAAGTAATTGTTTCTTCGCCAATTAAAACCTGCTACAAGATTAAAAAAGTAAAATACAGTTAGATTATTTTTTGAAAAAAGGGCCTAGCCCTTTTTTTCATTACTTCTTATTCTTATTATATGAGCAGTTTTATAGATTTTTTCCATGAAGTAGGGAAGTTAAAAGATACAGCCGGAAGAGGTTGGATTTTAATAGGGGCTGAAAATCCAGCCAGCGTTACAGACCATAGTTTTAGAATGGCGATAATGGCCTGGTTTTTGGGCAAAAAAAAGAAAAATATCAATTTTGAAAAAGCAATAAAGATGGCTTTGGTTCATGACCTTTGCGAGCTTCATGCTGAGAATCTCACCCCTTATGACCATGGACATTTGCCAAAAGATAAAAAAGACTGGCCTGCAGCTTTTGACAAGCTGCCCAGGTTTTCTAAATCCAAAAAACTGGAGAACTTTTTAAAAAAAGAAAAAAAAGAAAAAAAAGCTTTGCTTAAAATTACTGCTAATATGCCGGGCGATTTAAAAAAAGAAATAATAAGTCTTTGGCAGGATTACAGCAAGGGTTCAAGCCGGGAAGCCAGGTTTGTCAGGCAGATAAACAGGCTGGAAACTCTTTTGCAGGCTTTTGAATACGGAAAGGAATCAGAATGCCGGCCGTTTAATTCCTGGTGGATAGGGTCTGAAGAGCAGATAGACGACCCTGTTTTAATAGAATGCATGCTTCAAATCGCAGAAAAGTTTTACCATGACGGAAAGATCAGCAAAAAGAAGACAAAAAGAAAAAGGACCTTGAAGAAGAAATAAAATTACAGCACCGAGGCTAGGCCTCGGTTTTTGATTTCTGGACACGGGTTTTCTAACAAGGTAAAATAGAAGAATATGTTTAAGAACATCAATAAGATAGTTAAAATAATGGTTTTTTCTGACTTGATTATGTATTCCGGGTGGGGATTGATTACCCCTATTTTAGCTGTATATGTTTTAGGGAAGATAGAAGGAGGAAATGTTCAAGTGGCCGGCATCGCAGTTGGAGTTTACTGGGCAGTTAAGGCAATAGTCCAAGTTCCCTTGGCTCATTATTTAGACAAGAATCATGGAGAAAAAGATGATTATTATTCTCTGGTTGGAGGGGTTATTCTAACTAGTTTAACTCCGATCGGTTTTATCTTTGCTGTTTTTCCCTGGCACATGTATGTTCTTCAGGCAATTCATGCAATCGGCATGGCAATGGTTGTTCCTTCCTGGGCCGGGATATATACCAGGCATATCCAGAAAAAAAGAGAAGCTTTTTGCTGGGGATTGGACAGTTCAGCCATTAGCATAGGCCTGGGATTAGGGGGAATTGCTGGAGGAATCTTTGCTAATTTCTTTGGTTTTATTCCTCTTTTTATTGCTGTGAGTTTGATGGGTTTTGTTTCAGCCGGCCTTCTTTTAATACTTGGCAGCAAGAGCATTTTGCCCAAAGAGAGAATTTATCCAATACCCAAGCCCTAATGAATGAAAAAATAGCCAAGATATTTTTTGAAATAGCCAGCTATATTCAAATGAAAGAAGACGGTTTTCGGGTAGTGGCCTACAGAAAAGCAGGCAACAACATCCGGTCTTTAAAAGAGGATATAAAGGATATATATGAAAGGGGAGGATTAAAGGATTTAGAAAAAATTCCTGGAATAGGAAAGAACATAGCCAAGAAAATAGAAGAGTATTTGAAAACAGGCAAAATTAAGACATTGCAAAGGCTTAAAAAAGAAATTCCGGTTAAGCTAAATGAAATTTCAGCTATTGAGGGCATGGGTTCTAAAAAAGCCAAGGTTCTTTACGATAAGCTGGGCATTAGAAATATAAAGGAGCTGGAAAGGGCAGTTAAGGCCCATAAAATAGCTCCCCTTTTTGGTTTCGGGGAAAAGACAGAAAAAAACATATTGCAGGGCATAGAGTTTTTGAAAAAAGATAAAGGCAGGTCTCTTTTAGGCCAGATTATGCCGACAGTGGAAGAGATTTTAGCCAGACTGGGTTCTTTAAAAGAGGTTAAAGAAATAAGCGTAGCTGGTTCTGTCAGGAGAATGAAAGAAACAGTCGGAGATGTTGATATTTTAGCCACCTCCAACAAACCTGAAAAAGTAATGGACTTTTTTGTTTCTTTGCCAGGAGTGGTTAAGGTCTGGGGCAAGGGAAAAACTAAGTCATCAGTTAGAATGGAGCAGGGATTTGATGTTGACTTAAGGATTGTTAAGCCGGAGAGTTTTGGCTCGGCTTTGCAGTATTTTACCGGCTCTAAAGAGCATAATATAGCGACCAGGAAAATAGCTATTTCAAAAGGCTTAAAGCTTAATGAATACGGAGTGTTTAAGAAAGATAAAGCGATAGCTGGAAGAACAGAGCAAGGAGTTTATAGGGCAATCGGCCTTCCTTATATCCCTCCGGAAATGAGAGAAGATGCTGGAGAAATAACAGCCAAGCTCCCTCAAATCATTGGCTACGATGATATTAGAGGAGATTTGCACTGCCATTCCAGCTGGAATGGAGGGGAGCATTCAATAAAAGAAATGGCTGAAAAGGCAATTGAAATGGGTTATGAATATATTGGAATTTCAGACCACACGAAGTTTTTAAGAATAGAAAAAGGCTTGAATGAAAAACAATTGTTGAGACAAAGGAAAGAAATAAATAAGTTGAATCAGGAATTATGGATCAAGAATCACGGATTTAGGATACTGCAGGGGTGTGAGGCAAACATTATGCCAGACGGTTCTTTGGATATTAAAGACAATGTGCTTTCTCAGTTAGATTATGTAATAGCCGGAGTGCACTCTGCAATGAAGCTGCCGAAAAACAAGATGACCCAAAGAATTATTACTGCCATGAAGAACCCGAACGTCAACATTATTTCCCATCCAACAGGCAGGCTGCTTTTGAAAAGAGAAGAGTATGAGATTGATTTTGACAAGATATTAAGAGCTGCCAAGGAATATAATGTTTTTTTAGAGATTAATTCTTCTCCTGACAGACTTGATTTAAAAGATACCAATATCAGAAGAACCAAGGAGGCAGGCTTAAAAATGGTGATTAGCACAGATTCTCATCACAAGGGGCAGTTGGAGATTATTAAGTTTGGCATAGCTCAAGCCAGAAGGGGCTGGGCTGAAAAGAAAGACATTATCAACACCAATTCCGCAAAAAGATTATTAAGTTTTTTTAAATAATTTATGCTTTTAAAAGTTAAAACAAAAACTCAAAAAATAGAAAGGTACAAAGGCATGATCTCCAAACCTCTGTTAAGAGAAATTAATTCTTTATCTAAAAAATTAAAAGGATTAAAAGTAATTCATGTAAATTCTACTCCCAGGGGCGGGGGAGTGGCAGAGGTTTTAAAAAATTTAGTCCCTTTAATGAAAGGGTCTGGCATTGAAACTGATTGGCATACAATTCCGCCCAGAGAAGAGTTCTTTGAAGTAACAAAGCAGATCCACAATGCTCTTCAGGGGAAAAAGAATCATTTTTCAAAAGCTTTTGAAAGGAGATATTTGGATTACACAAAAGAAATGTCAATATTGGTTAAGAATATGAAAGCCGATATTTGGGTATTGCATGATCCCCAGCCAGCCGGTTTGGTTGATTCTTTAGATTCTTGTTTAAAGATTTCCAGAATACACATAGATACTTCAAGCCCCGACCCATTGGTTTGGGATTTTATCAAGTCTTTTTTGATAAGGTTTGATAAAATAATATTTTCTGCCAAAGATTTTTCCGGAAAGAGAATTCCTTTAAAAAAAGTTGTTGTTTTTCCTCCGGCAATAAATCCTTTTACAGACAAGAATAATCCCATTTCTCCAGCAGCAGCCGATAATATTATGGAAGGCCTTGGGATTAATCCTAAAAAACCCTTAATTGTTCAGGTTGCCCGGTTTGATCCTTTTAAAGATCCAATAGGGGTTATTAGAGCATATAAATATGCTAAGAAAAAAATACCTAATCTTCAGCTGATTCTGGCCGGGCTTTTTCTGGCTCACGACGATCCAGAAGCCAAAAGAGTTTTAAAAGAGGTAAAAAAGGAGGCAAGAGGAGATAAGGATATTTTTCTTTTTTCAGACCCTATGCTTTTGGGAAGCTTGAGAGTTGATAGATTTGTTAATGCCTGCCAGGTGGCAGCAGATGTAGTTATTCAAAAGTCAACCAAAGAAGGATTTGGATTGTCTGTTGCTGAAGCTATGTGGAAAGCCAAGCCGGTAATCGGAGGCCGGGCAGGGGGGATTAAGCTGCAGATTAAAGACGGCCAGAATGGATTTTTAGTTTCTTCTGAAAAACAGGCAGCCAGAAGAATTGTTCAGCTTTTTGAGAGCAAGAAATTAAGAGAAAAGCTTGGCAAGGAAGCTAAAAAAACAGTTAAGAAAAACTTTCTTTTGCCCCGACTGCTAAGAGATTATTTAAAACTTTTCACCATCTTACGATGATCCCGGTTCACTTATACAATAAGAATGAGAAAAGTCAAATTTAAAAAAGGGAAAATATACCATGTTTTTAATAGAGGCGTAGAGAAGCGCAGTATTTTTAACAATGATTCCGATAAGTGGAGATTTCTTCAAGGATTGTATTTGTTTAACGATAATGATATTTCACTTGGTGCTTTATATAACATTGAAAGAGAAAATGAGGGAAGGATCAATTTCATTTTATTAAAAGAATTTATTCGTAAATACCCGATAGAGAAGGAACCCTTGGTTAGAATTATGGCTGATTGTTTAATGCCCAACCATTACCATTTATTAATTGAAGAATTAAGAGAAAATGGTATATCCCGTTTTATGCATAAGCTTGGAGCAGGTTACGCTAATTTTTTTAATAAAAAATACAGCCGCGTTGGTCCGTTGTTTCAAGGAAGATTTAAGGCGGCAGAGATAAAAAATGATTTGCAACTGCAATATATTTTAGCTTATATAAATGTTATTAACCCTGGGCAGTTAATTGAGTCGAATTTAAAAGAGAAAGGAGTGGAAAGCGTAGAGGGAGTTATGAATTTTGCTAGAAAATATTCATGGAGCACTAATCCAGATTACATAGGCATTAGAGATTCAGTTATTATTGATAAGGGGATATTAAAAGATTTTTTTCCAACGCCGGAAAAATATGAGAATTTTGTTAGAAGTATTCTATTAAGTAAAAGATATAAGAGGGCGAAGGATCTTTTTTTAGAATAGTTTTGCGATAAATTTCGCGTAAATCAGTATTACCACGGGGAACTTATTTAAATAACTGAAATCTAAACGAAGAATGAAGAAAGGAACGAAGAGAAATTTGAATTGAATTTGACAAAATAATTAATACATTGCATAAGTGAACCGGGATCATCGGGAAGATATATGGGGTGCGCAGATTTTAAAAGTAGGGTTTTGGGTGTTGTTAAGGAGATACCCAAGAGCAGCTTTTTGACTTACAAGCAAGTTGCTCAAAAAGCAGGAAGTCCCAAGGCTTTTCGGGTTGTGGGCAATATTTTGAATAAGAATAAGGATTGCGATATTCCTTGCCATAGAGTTGTGAGAAAAACTGGGTTTATCGGGGGATATAATCTTGGCTGAAAAAAGAAAATCTCTTTACTAAAAAAAGAAGGCGTGGTAATAAAAGATAGTAAGATTGTTCTTTGAAAATTAGGGGAACTTGAAAGGAGATAGTGATGGCTGGATTGTTCGGGCTAAGCATTGCAAGGCGTTGGCAACCAGGGGGCCGAGTTTTAAGAATGGGTTTTCAGGACACTCTTTTTTCAGGAATGCTTTACCTCCAACACTTAGGAGTTAGGGGGGGTTTTGTTTCTTTTGGGAAAAATGGGAAGCCTTTGAAAAGAGAATTCCGGGGCGTTGTTGGTCCTGATCATATTGGCACCTTTGACAATATTGATTCTCAGGCCGGCATTGCTTATTATGGAGATTCAGACGAGCCGTTTTACTTTAATTCGCTTTTGGGGGGCATGGCTCTTTGTTTTTCCGGAAGAATTAACAATATGCCGGATTTGAAGCGGGAAATACTGGAGGACGGAAGCATTATTTTAAGAGAGTCAGACATAGAGATTATTGCCGAGCTCATTGTGCGCTTGGGCCTTAAAAAGGAGGGCACCAAAAGACAAAGGATATTGGACGGGATTTATGGTTTTGCTTCGAGGGCAAAGGGATCTTATTCTTTGTTAGTGATTTCCGAAAACAGGATTTTTGCTGTTTGCGGGCCTGATAAAAGATGGCCGTTGGTTATTGGCAGAAATTCAGATAAATCTATGGTTGTTGTAGCGTCTGAAACAGCCGGTTTTTCAAACATGGGAATAGGAATAGTCAGAGAGCTTAAATCTGGAGAAGTGGTATCAATAAAAAACGGTTCTTTCAGGAGAGAAGGTTTTATTCCTTCAACACAAAAAAATGACAACCAGATTTGCGGTTTTCTTTGGGATTATACTGCTTTTCCAACTTCTATGATTGGAAATGTTTCAGCAGCAGTTGCTAGGAAAAAACTCGGATCTGTTTTGGCTGAAAAAGACATTAAGGCAGGATTTTTCCCTCATTTGGTTATTCCGGTTCCAGATTCTGGGCGTCATCATTATCTGGGATATGTGCATGAATTTCTCCGACAGGTAAAACTGGGCGAGGTGCCCGCAGGCAGACTGCCACTATCTGATGAAGTTTTGTCAAAAGTTACGGCAGTAAGAAGCTTTTTGCAGGGTAGAGGAAGTAGAGATTTAGCTGCTTTTTTAAAGATGGTGGCTATTGAAGATTATTTAGGATACGTAAGACAATGGCTTAAAGATTCTGGCGACTTGGGATTATTGCGAAAAATAAAACAAGGGGTTATTCCTTTTGTTATTGTTGTTGTGGAAGATTCGGTTGTTCGCGGAACGCAGATGGAGTCAAATCTTGGTCCCAAAATACGAAGCGCTTTTAAGCCTTGGAAAGTAGAAGTTCATGTTAGGTCTTCTTTTCCTGAAATTTGTTCTCATTGTCCGTACGGCAGGACAACTGAAAGAGGGGAGATTTTAGCTCTTAGATTTCCTGGAATGAGAGAAAGGATAAGTTATTTAGGCGTGGACGGGTTGAAGTATAATACTCCCGAAGACTTTTTGGCAGTGCTTGGCATTGCAAAAGATCGAGTTTGCATGGAATGCACTGCGCGTCCGTAGAAAACAAAAACCGCTTCCAAGAAAGGAGCGGTTTTTCTATTTTGTGATTTCCTTTATAATTTTATCAAATGTTTCCGGATTGTTTTCTGCCAAATCAGCCAATATTTTTCTGTCTAACCCTATTTTCTCTTGTTTTAATAAATAAATTAGCTTGTTGTAGGGAATTCCTTGTTTTCTGGCAGCTGCATTTATTTTTGTCTGCTGAAGCCTTCTAAAAACTCTTTTTTTAGTTCTTCTGTCCCTAAAAGCGTATGTCCAGGCGTGGAGCAAAGCTTCTTTAGCTTGTTTATACTTTGTTTTCCTTGACCACTTAAAACCCCTGGTATGTTTTAATACATTCTTTCTTCTTTTTGAAGCTGTAACTCCTCTTTTTACTCTTGCCATATTATCTGATTAAATTTTTAACTTTTTTAGCTAAGGGGCCTTCAATCTTAACCCATTTCCTTGCTTGTCTTTTTCTTTTGCCTGACATTTTTGACCTGAAGTGGTCTTGGCCAACAGCTCGCCTAAGCACCTTGCCTTGCTTTGTTATTTTAAACCTTTTTTTGATTGATTTTCTTGTTTTCATGAATTTTGGCTATTGTTTTGAAATAATCATTGTTAATCCCCTGGGTTGTTTTTTTAATTCTCTTTCAGTTTTTACCAGGGTTGTTTGATTTATTTCCTGGATGAATTTTTGGATTTTTTCTTTGGCAAAATCCTGGTGGGCTTTTTCTCTTCCTCTGAGTTTCATTTCTATTCTTACCTTGTTGCCCTTTTTTAGGAATTTTTCCGCTTGTCTGGCCCTGGTTTTCAAATCATGTTCTGATATGGAAAAAGTCAGGCGGATTCCTTTTAATTCTCCAACATGGTGTTTTGTTTTTTTCTCTTTCTTTTTCAAATTGTAAAAGTATTTGCCGTGGTCCATTATTTTGCACACAGGGGGATCGGTTTTTTCTGTTACTTGGATTAAGTCTAATCCTTTTTCCCTTGAAATCTGCAAAGCTTTTTCTATTGGTAAAACTCCCAGCTGGTGTCCAGTTTCATCAATTAGTCTGACCTCTTTAGCCCTTATTCTGTTGTTTATTAATATTCTTGGCTGAATTTGTCTTTTCATTGGTGGAGATGGCGGGAGTTGAACCCGCGTGTAGAAGATAAATTAAAATAATTCTACAAGCTTAGCCCGTTTAAATAAAGCATTGAATATTCAACGGGCAAAACTTCAATGCTTTTCGCCTTTTTTGTTTTGACAATCTTATTAGGCAAAAAGATTATCTATCTTGATTCTATGGCACTCTTTCTAACTATCAAGACTTATTAGAAAGAATGGCATTAGGCAAATGCTAATGCAGGTTTTCTGAATAAGTTGGCACTTATTAAGATTTTGGAAAGTTTTGCCAGTTTTCCAGCTGGGCTGCCTTATTTTAATTTAAAGTTCTATCGATGCCTTTCATCCCCTTGTTTTAAGCTCTCTTTCTATTTCCCGCTGAATTTCCCTCCTTTTTATATTTTCTCTTTTGTCGGTTTTTTTCTTTCCCTTGCCTATTCCAAAAGCAAGCTTTATTTTAGCATGTTTAGTATAAATTTTCAAGGGTATTAAGGCCAGTCCTTTTTCCTTGCTTTTTCCGATCAGCTGCTTTATTTCTGATTTATTGAGCAAAAGCTTTCTAAATCTTTCCGGATCATAGTCAGCTGGAGCGTTTTTTGGCTGATAGGGGGGGATTTTGGCTCCAACCAAATAAGCTTGTTCGTCCTTTAAAATAACATAAGATCCTTTTAGGCTGATTTTTCCCGACCTTATTGATTTGACTTCCTGGCCAGTTAAAACTATGCCTGCTTCGTATTCTTGCAGGATTTCATAATCATAATGAGCTTTTTTATTTTCTGCCAACACTTTTTCCATTCTTTTATTTTAACAGAAAATAGGGTAATATAAAACAATTATGAGAAATAAATATATATTGTTAAGACACGGAGAAACCAAGCATCAGGCATTAGGCTCAGGACTTCTTTATTCGGAAGAAGAGCAGTTTGCTTTGCCAATAACAAAAAGGGCAGAGAAAGAAATAAAACAAACCGCTAAAAAGTTAAAAAACATTGATTTAATTTATTCTTCTGATTATTACAGAACAAAACAAACAGCCAACATTGTTTCAAAAGAGTTGAAAATACCAGTTAAGCTTGATAAAAGATTAAGGGATTTGAATTTTGGAATTTTTGCTGGAAAGCTGGGTATTTTGCACAAAGAAATGTTTTCTTCAAAAATGCAGAGATTTTCTAAAAAACCTTCAAAAGGAGAAAGCTGGAGAGATGTTAAAAAAAGAGTGGTTGGTTTTTTAAAAGACATTGACAAAAAGCACAAAAACAAAACAATATTAATTGTAACCCATGCAGATCCTGTATGGCTGATAGCTAGTTTTCTCAAGGGCTTAACAGAGAAAGAGGCTTTAAAAAGAAGAAGCTTTGAAGACCTTTGGCCTGACGTAGGCCAGATAATAAAATTATGAGATTTGATTTGCCAAAAGCAGAATTAAAAATACTGAAGTTTTGGAAAGATAAAAAGATATTTCCCAAAACTCTTGAAAAAACCAAAAAGGGGAAACGTTTTGTTTTTTTTGAAGGCCCTCCTTTTGCCAATGGCCTGCCAGGCATACACCATCTGCTGGCCAGGGCTTTTAAAGACATTATTCTGCGGTATAAGACAATGCAGGGTTTTTATGTTGAAAGAAGGGCTGGCTGGGATACCCACGGATTGCCAACAGAAATGGCAGCTGAAAAGTGTTTAGGCATAAAAAACAAAAGGGACATTGAAAAGATCGGCATAGAAAGCTTTATTTCAGAATGTGAGAACAATGTTTTCACCTATAAAAAACAATGGGAGGATTTTACCAACAGAATCGGCTTTTGGCTGGATTTGGAAAAAGCGTATATCACTTGCAGTTCAGAATATATTGAGTCTTTGTGGTGGATAATAAAAGAAATATCCAAAAGAAAGCTTTTAAAAGAAGATTACAAAGTGGTTCCTTATTGCCCAAGATGCGGAACATCGCTTTCTTCCCATGAGGTGGCCCAGGGCTACAAGAACATTGAAGAGAATTCTGTATATGTAAAGTTTAATCTAAAAGGCCAGAAAAACACTTATTTTTTAGCCTGGACAACCACTCCTTGGACCTTGCCTGCAAACGTTGCTTTGGCCGTGAACAAGGATTTCAAATATGTGAAAGTCAGGGTGGGCAATGAATTCTTGATACTGGCCAAAGAAAGATTAATGGTTTTGGACAAGTATGAGATTGTTGAAGGATATAAAGGCCAGGAGCTTGAAGCAATGGAATACGAACCCTTGTTTTCTTTTATTAAGCCGGATAAAAAAGCTTATTATTTAATTTCAGCTGATTTTGTTTCTTTGGGCGAAGGAACCGGCATTGTGCATATGGCTCCTGCTTTTGGCGAAGACGATATGAGAGTTGGCAAAGAGAACAGCCTTCCTGTTTTAATGACGATTAACGAGGAAGGTAAATTCAAGCCGGAAATTAAAGATTTTGCCGGCCTGTTTGTTAAAAAAGCAGATCCTTTGATAATTGACAATCTTGAAAAAAGAAAGCTTGTTTTTAAGCAGGAGATGTGGAGGCATGATTATCCTTTTTGCTGGCGCTGCAAAACTCCTTTGCTTTATTATGCTAAAACTTCCTGGTTTGTGACAATGACAAAGATTAAAAAAGAATTGATTAAGAATTCAGAAAAGATATCCTGGGAGCCAGAATACATTAAAGAAGGAAGGTTTGGAGAATGGTTAAAAGAAGTGAAAGACTGGAATTTGTCCAGGGAAAGGTATTGGGGAACTCCTTTGCCTGTTTGGAAATGCAGCCAGTGCGGAAAAACTGTTTGTATTGGTTCTGCAAAAGAGCTGGAAAAATTGTCTGGCCAAAAGCTGAAAAACCTGCACCGTCCTTTTATTGACGAAGTTTCTTTTAAATGCAAATGCTCTGGAATAATGCAAAGGGTGCCAGAAGTAATAGATTGTTGGTTTGATTCAGGATCTATGCCTTTTGCCCAATGGCATTATCCTTTTGAAAACAAGGATAAAATAGACAAAAAAGAATCATATCCTGCGGATTTCATTTCAGAGGCAATAGACCAGACCAGGGGTTGGTTCTACACCCTGCTGGCTGTTTCAACCCTGCTTAAGAAAGGCACGCCTTTTAAAAATGTTATTTGTTTGGGCCTGGTTTTAGATGAAAAGGGCCAGAAAATGTCCAAATCAAAAGGGAACATTGTTAAGCCGGCCGAAGCAATAAATAGGTTTGGGGCAGATGCGGCCCGGCTGTATTTTTATACTGTTAACGGAGCAGCTGATGCCAAAAGATTTGATTTTAAAGAAGTAGAAAGCTTGTACCGAAAGTTTTTTGACACTTTGCACCAAAGCTATGTGTTTTTCAGCACTTATTCTAAAAAACCAGATTTAACTGATTTTGAGCCAGAGAATATTATTGACAGATGGATAATTTCCCGCCTGGAAAACCTAAACTTTAAAATCATTAAAAAATTAGATAATTATGATGTGCCTTCAGCTGCCAGGCTGTTCTTGGATTTTGTTGATGATTTGTCCAATTGGTATATTAGGAGATCGCGCTTAAGGTTTAAAAATCAAGACCAAGAAGCTGCAAAAACACTTTATTATGTTTTTTTGAAGCTATCTTTGTTGTTAGCCCCTTTTACTCCTTTTTTCGCAGAAGAGCTTTATTTAAATCTGAAAGGAAGAGAAGAATCTGTTCATTTGGAGGATTATCCCAAGCCCGACAAAAAGCTGATAGGCAAAAGCTTGGAAGAAAAGATGCTAAAAGCAAGGGATATTGCAGCCTTGGCTTTGGCCAAAAGAGCTGAAGCTGGCATTAAAGTGCGCCAGCCCTTGGCCGAGCTTAAAATTAAAACAAGATTAAACAAAGACCTTTTGGAATTAATAAAACAAGAAGTAAATGTAAAAAAAGTTTCTTTTAGTTTGTTGATAAAAGATAAGATTGAGCTGGATACCAAGATAACCGAAGAACTGAAAAGAGAAGGAGAGTATCGAGAGCTGGTCCGCAATGTTAATGGAATTAGAAAGAAAATGGGCTTAACTCCCAAAGACGAAGTAATAATTGAATCTGCTTTTGATGTTATAAACAGGAAAAACTTTTTAAAAGAAATAAGGGCCAAGGAATACATTGTTAAAGACGGAACAGATGGAGAAGAGATTGAAATAAATGGAAAAAAGTATTATATTAAAATAAGAAAGGCCAGTAATTAAAAACAATCTAAAATACCACTATGGGGATATTTGACAAAAAAAAATCAATCTCCAGATATGAGCTGGGAAAAACCTTTAGAAGAGATAAGGGGTATATTAAAGGAGGAGAAGGCAAGTACAGCAGGACAGAAAGGGAAAAGTTGCACAAAGATATTTTTGGCCCGAGATACGGAAGCCAAATAGACGAGCTTGAATACAAAAGGGCAATCAGGGGTTTGGAAAGAGAAAGAAGCAAAGCAAAGGATATTAAGCAAAGAGAAGCCATAGATGATAAAATAAAGTATTTGGAACAAATGGGCGGAAGGGGTTTTTAAAATGGCAACTCATTATAGGACTCAAGGCTTTGTTCTAACAAAGGAAAACTTCAG
>Ga0272441_10001316_pt1 | contig 53174 bp, 44 predicted proteins | sample SSMProp6N_FD_193582 | JGI IMG/M metagenome (GOLD analysis project Ga0272441, IMG submission 193582) | Marine sediment archaeal communities from Little Sippewissett salt marsh, Falmouth, MA, United States - SSM-Prop-6N | ecosystem: Environmental > Aquatic > Marine > Wetlands > Sediment ...
ATTGAGCATCGGAATCGGAGCACTCATTGCAGGTATTGTCTACATACTTCTCGCAAAAAAAATCGAGCGTGAAAAATCGGAACCGGAAGTTCTTCGGCAAATTCGTTCTGAGGTAAATCAGATGATTGTGGAGCTGAATCAGACAGCAGACCGCAATATCGGCCTTGTCGAACAGAGAATCGAGACTCTCAATCATCTTCTCGAACGGACCGACAGAAAGATCAAGCTCCTTCAGAGAGAATCAGACAGGTACTCACAAAGCCTGGATACCTACAGCAGAATGAAACCTAAAATTGTAAAACCCCCAGCGGGTATCGGTTCCGGTCCGACTTTCTTTTCCTCTCATGAAGAAGGGTCAGCTCCTTCCCATAAACAGGATAATCCGGAGAAAAAGGATAGGAAGAATATGATCCTCGAGCTGTTCAAACAGGGTATTTCCCCAGATTTGATCGCTTCGAGAGTCAATTCGACGGTTGCAGAAGTAGAGTTGATCATATCAATCCATGAGGAAAAAGAAGAATGAAGGCAAAAACACAAAGCTCACTGTTTCACAATTTTCTCCAGGATAGCGAAGTTTTTATTCGGGAACTGAATAAGGATCTGCTGGATTTTGAAAAGCATCCCAAATCGTCTGAACTTATGGAACGTGTTTTCAGAACCGCCCATTCATTGAAATCAGAAGCAGACTATCTCGATCAGAATGAAATCGCTGATGAGGCTCATCGAATTGAAACGGCACTGGAAAAAATACAGTCCAGCCATGGATATCCGGTTCAGGATCAATTTGATAGTTTTTTCCTGTGTATTGATAAAATTCAGGAAATGCTCGAATTGCTCAAGACCCAGTATTCCCTGGAGAAAACTTCAGCGAAAAGAGGCAGCCTTCTTGAAAATGCTGCCCAGGTAAAAGATCTCACGGAGGAGAAGAGGACGGAGGGAAAAGGCTCTTCCCGCCTGGCCCCGCATTTCAGCGATTTTGAAAAAATTCTGCTCCGGGAATCAATGCGCAGGGATGAGAAATTTATCAGGGTTTCGGTGGAGATGGAAAAAGACACGGTAATGCCCTACGCAAAAGCATATCTGATACTCAGTAATCTTGAGCAGCTCATGCAGGTAGTACATACTCAGCCGGCCTTTACAACGGAACCGGAGAGTCGGGAGAGTCTGAATGAATTTGTAGAACCTGTCTTCTACTGTACGGGGAACGTCGATGAAGGCAGAATATACCGGGCGGTCAATGTGGATCAGGTGAAGAGCATCAGAATTTCACCTCTGGAATATAGAAGTATTCTCGAAGGCCCAAAAAAGGAGGGGATCAGCGAGGAGTACCAGCCGAATTTCACCGTTCAGATAGATGGCGGTGCTCTGGATGATCTCAACAGTTACGTTGATGAACTGAAAATCAGAGCCAACCGCTTAAAGCGGGATTTAAAACACTCCGGTGAGGAAGTAAAAAAACAGATAGGGATTCTAACGAATCTGATAGATGACCTGGAAAAATTTGCCCGAAAAATCAGTCTGGTTCAACTGTCAGAAATAATGCAGCATCATCAAAGGCTGGTCCGGGATCAAGCGCGCAAGCTGGATAAGGATGTACAACTGGTCCTGAAGGATTGTGAGATCACCGTTGACAGAAGAGCTGCCGAACTTCTATCAGAGATGGTCGTTCACCTCCTGAGGAACGCAATTGTTCATGGAATAGAAACACCGGTCAACAGGGCACGTAAGAATAAACCAATCAAGGGAACGATTACTATCGAAGCGTCGATGAAGGACGGCAGACTCAGGGTCTCCGTGCATGATGACGGAGCCGGTATCGATGAAGAAAGGGTAAAAAAATCCGCATACGAAAAAGGAATCAGGATAATTCAGAGTACCGAGGCTGATGAAATGACCAGGCTTCTCTCCTATCTGGTATATCCCGGTCTCACGACACAGCCGGATGCAGATGCACAGGCAGGAAGGGGATACGGGCTGGATATTGTATATAAGAAGGTACAGCAGTTCGAAGGCGGTGACCTGCATGTAGCATCGGTCGAAGGGGAAGGTACCACATTCACCATTACTCTCCCCTCGGGATTTTCAATCATCCCTCTGCTGATAGTGCGGTATCGGGATAAAATGTATGCAATACCAAGCAAGTATATCGAGAGAAAGATAGAAGGAGTTGAACAGAACTTCACCCCCGGAGATGATGGAGGACTGCTATGGGCGGACATGAATGTTTTTACTCCCGAGGGACGGCTTTATTATACCGATAAAGCCCCGGAACAGCATATCGGCATAGAGGTTTCATATCTCAGAACAAAAGGATTGATCCTGTTCGATGAGGTCCTCTTCAGAAAAGAGATACCGGAAGACAGTATGACCTTGTATATTGCAGGGAGCCCGTATGTGCATAAAATGGATTTATACGGGGTGCCGTCTGATTTCTACTATCTCAGTCCTGCGCTCATCGCGATATAAAAAAACGGTATGCTTCTGGACGTTTAAAAAAGCATACCGTTCGAGATCAAAGGCTATTACACCCTCTTATTTCACTTTCGGAAAGTAGGAATTAATCTTTAACTATTTTTGTGAATTATACTTAGAAAAAAGCTGAATATGAAAATCCGCGGCTTTCGCTATTTCTGTATACAGCCTGAGAGACGTGTTCAGATTGTTCTCAAGGGTATCCTGTTCGGGCTGGCTCTGCTGAATCTCTTCAAGCAGCGGATTAATCAGAAAACCGGCTACATTTCTTCCGGAGATATTCAGTATATCTCTATCAATATCATCTAGAGCCCGGAGCTGCAGTGCGTGTATGTCGTCTCCGCCAGATTGAGCTGTCGGCAGCAGCTCCGAAACGGCTTGGACTCCTCTGTCAGCGGTCTGCTTCAATTTTTGCAGGTCGAGAATCAGTTTTTTCAGCCGAAGACCTATTGGTTCTCCTGCAGTCCCGTCGAGATTCAGAACTCTCTTTTTCAACGTATTGATTTCATTTCTTTTCATGGGCCATGAGAGGACTGTTTCCGGAGACTGTGCCTCTATTCCGCTGATCCGCATACCCCTTGATGAAATAGTAAGAGTCGACGGCGACGAGGGATGTGCAAGCTGTTCTTCAAACCATTGTTTATATACTACCAGCCGGCGGTCGGTAAGGACCGGGCGACCGTTAAAATCTTCAGCCTGAAAGGGAGCGCCGCTCTTCATGCTTTGAAAATAGGATTGCTCGTATGGCTTAAACCGGCTGTTCAGAGTGAAGAGGCGCTGTTCAAAATAACATCCCCTGAAATGAGTCTGGAGGTCCGGAAATCCGAGATCCAGACCGGCGGCTACTATTCTGGAAGAACCGATCAAACGGGCAAAATCCCAGGCTGTGGTCGCAACTGAGCCGCCCGCACCGAGCTTCATACGGGAAGACCTCTCGCCTTCGAGGAAGGCCCCCAGGGGAAAGAGTGATCCGCTGAAATATATCGATCGGTATCTACCGCGAAAAATATCCGGATGGGTCGCCGATTCGGAAACCAGGATACTGTCTGACAGGTCGAGTCCGTCAAGGTGCCGTGAATTCCAGTATTGAGGATCTACCACTATGATGAAGTCCGGGGTGACACCGATTCTTAGAAGTGCCCTGGCCGCTGTATCGCTTGAAATAATCACCGCCCGTTCAGCAAGATCAGGAAGCAGGGGCAGCAGCTCGTCGAGGGTCGGCCCGGCTGCGGCGATTACCGAGGGAATTGACGAAAAGGCGGCACGCCACATACCGACATCACCGGCAGTACTGATTATGTCGAGGTTCCCCGCCAGATTTCTGATCCACCTCTTACCGAATCGATTGAGGGTTGCCCTGTTCACCTGATATCGTGACAGACGCGATTTCAGGATATTCTCAACCTGAAGGTAATATTCTTCGCAGGTTTCAACTATGGGTATGAGGGGGATGATGTGGAACGGCTGATTTCCAAGTGAGGAGAGTGCACCGGATATTTCAGCCGGATCAATCCCGAGAATTATTGAAACATGTCGGGAAAAGAGTGCAGTAAAATCCTTTATAGATAAAGCCTTCAGAAAGAGGGACGGATCTTTTTCAATGATGATTACAGGAGTTTCGGGAAACCGCTCCATAAAGGCTTCCACAAGGTATCCGAGACCAAAGCCAAGAAAAACACCCGTTCGAACGGTAGAAGCGCAGCGCTGGTATATTATTCGGTCTGCTTCAGTTTTTGGATTATACTTTGAATGGAGATAGCGGCCGTCGATATGGGCAGTAGGCAGGCCGGTTTTGCTCGCTTCAGAAGAAAGCCGGGCTGCAGGCACATACATATCCGCGATCTCAGTCCTGAATCGGGGGTAGAGGGCTTCGACTCTGGCGATGTTATCCTCTAATATACTCATTCAAACTCCAGAAGTATCTTCATTCCTCTTGTTACCGGCGTACCGGGCGGAGGGTCCTGGGAAATAACCCAGCCTTCGCCCTGAAAGACAACGCTGATATCGTCTCTCGAGAGAATTGGCAGAAGCTGCCTTTTTGACATCCCTCTGAAGTCCGGGAGGGTTTTACCCAGGGTGATCCGCGGAAGGCTCTGGATCTGCACCTTGCCTGGATGCTCGACAATTTGTTCGTCCGTTTTCTGAATTCCGAGATAGGTAACAAGCCGTGTGCCCAGTTCTTTGATAATCGGCGCGGCAATCCGTCCACCGTAAAACTCGTCACCTCTCGGAGTATCGATCACAGCGTACGTGATGAGCTGAGGATCATCGGTTGGAAAGATACCCATGCAGGAGGCTACAAATGCGTTTTCCGAATAAGTCCCGGAACGCGGATCCACCTTCTGTGCCGTACCGGTTTTTGCTGAAAGGCGTATCCCGTCAATACGCGCCCTTCGGGCTGTACCGTTTTCCAAAGTGACGGATTCCATCATCAGCAGTACCGCTTTTGCCACTTCCGGACGCAATACTTTTCTGATAGGTTCCCTTCTGGTTTCCGTAACGACCTTTCCGGATGGAGAAACTACCTTCTTTACGATATGGGGCTGGAGAAGAACCCCTTCATTCGTGAGAGCCGTAGCCGCAGCTGCCATCTGGACGGCGGATACCGATATCTCCTGTCCTATGGCGATGGTCGGTTTTGTTCTTCCGGACCATTTTTCGGGATCTTGGAAGATGCCGCTTGTTTCCCCGGGAAAGGGGAGATTCGTTGTGCTCCCGAAACCAAAATCGGTCAAAAGCCGGTAAAACTCGTCCTCCCCCGCCAGATCGGAAGCGTATGCGGCCCCGGCGTTGCAGGAATACTGAAGAATCTTCTGGGCATTCACCGGTCCATGAACCCCCAGACAGTTTATATGAACCGTTTCATCCGATGAAAACTCCTTTTCATAGTATCCGTTGCAGTAGAACTCCGTGTCCGGATAGAGGACGCCCAACTCGAGCAGTGATGCAATGGAAAAAATCTTGAAAACCGAGCCGGGTTCATACGCGTAGGTTACCGGCAGGTTCTGTTTTTCCCTCTGACCGGCCGATAGGAATGTATTCGGATCAAAGTCGGGACTGGATGCCCAGCCGAGGAACTCACCATTCTTGGCATCCATTACGAGAATCATGACCGAACTGGCGTTATGTTCTTTCATGGCTTCCTGAGCGATTTCTTCACAGATGTACTGAATGTTTATATCGATAGTAAGGAAGAGCTGATTCCCGTATGCTATTGCATCAGGGATCCCCCCGTTTTCATGAGCCGGGGACAGGAGCTGGTCATAGGTCAATTCTATTCCGTCAAGGCCGATATTATCCGTGCCGACATAGCCGATAATATGGGCGGCCAGGTCTTCCTCAGGGTAGTTTCGTCCGTATTCCGGTTCAAGGGAAATGCCGGGGAGCTGCTGCTCATTGATAAGTTTTTGGATTTTTTCGCTTGCACTCGGTGAGATCTTTCTCTCCACGTAGAGAAAACCGCGGCTCCGCGAAAATTTGTCAATAAGATTTTCCTGATCAATATCAATGATACCCGAAAGTATACGGGCGGTGTTGGCATAATCTTCAATATTCGGAACCCATGCTGTGACCGAATAGAGCCGGGTCTGTACGGCAAGGATCCTGCCGTTTCGATCGAGAATAGGACCCCGTTCGATGGTGGCGGAGGTGTTTCTCTCGATGGCATCGGCGGGAGAATGAAGCACCATAACCTTGAAATACTGCGCCAGCAGCAGGAGTACAAAAATGGTGAAGAGTATGATCAGAATTCCGAGACGCCGTGTTACTGTCGACATAAAGCCCCTACATACGTATTTACCATAGCTGAATAACCCGGCCTTCAATCAGATCTTCGTTCACCAAACCGTAGTGCCGTGAATCGTACGATACTCCGCGATTGTCTCCGAGGAGGAACAATTTTCCGTCCGGTATGGTCTCTGAGTTCCTGAGGAAGTCTGAAATAAGTTCTTCCTTCTTCAGTTTCTCTCCACCGACCCGGATTGCATCATTCTCTACAATAATAGCAGTATCGGCGGCACCGGCACACCGCTTTACAACCGGTCCGGTGCAGTCCGGCCCCCGATAGTATACTATATCACCTGGCAGGACCCGGTTCCAACGAAGGATATACCTGTGCAAAAGCGGCGGCTGCAGGCCGTATGCCCAACGGAATATTATTACCGTATCGTTATTCCTGAGGGTGGGGGTCATCGAATTACCCTCAATATACTTTATATCATACATCGATAAAGCAAGGCATCCTACCCCCAGGGCCACAAGCAGGATTTGCAGGAAAGGAGATTTCATTTGTCCCCTCGGTACATTGTTTGTTTCGTTTTCATATAGTGCATGAAATTGCCGTCCAATTTCAACTAATATTAATATCTGTCCGTCAATTTGTCGATATGAAAACTGAGGCTTATGGGAACTACAGTATTATCTCTCAACGGTGCAACTATGCGGAAGAAACGACTGAAAAACCAGACATGGAAGAAGCGGACGAAAGCTCATAAGGTTGATTTGCTCAAGAAACAAACGGTAAAGAGATGGAAGACGGGCTTTCAGATGCCATCTTTTACCATACCGGCTCTCTTTTCAAGCAGAATACGGATGGTTCTTTTGATGCTTATTCTATTTCTCAGTCTGGGAACTGGGATATTTTTATCGGTCACACAGAAACCGGATATTATCTCGGATGGGATCGAACTTCCCGAGAGGAAGGAACTCATCGAAGGGCAGCTCCTGAAATATTCTTCAGTAAGTCTGGATGCCCAGGGTTCCGGAGATATCAACCTGAATGAGTTGCCAATAGTCCGTTCTGTGCGCACAAGTGCCTATGAAGTAAAATCCGGAGATACCCTATCGGAGATCGCCGCAAACCACAGCATCGATGTGGGCACCCTGATCAGTTTCAATAAAATCAATGATGTAAGGCGTCTGATGGCCGGCAGCAGCATCATGATTCCCGATCTGGACGGAATCCCCTATACGGTAAAGAGCGGAGATTCCCTTGAACGCATAGCATCAGAATACGGGATATCTCTGGAAAGCATTCTGGATGCCAATGATCTGCAGACTGCCGTTATCCGGCCGGGACAGAAACTTTTCATCCCCGGGGCCTCTATCAGTGAATACGATTTCCGAAAAGCCATGGGAACCCTCTTCATCTATCCGGTTTACGGGAGGCTCACATCGGGATACGGATATCGGAACGATCCTTTTACCGGCGTGAAAAGGATGCACTACGGAGTTGATCTGGCCGGCCGGTTGGGAAATTCCGTGAAAGCATCAATGGAAGGGACTGTCGCGGCCATCGGAAACCAGCCGAACGGATACGGCAAATATGTGGTCCTGAAGCATCGCCAGGGTTATCAAACACTGTACGGACACTTGAGTGCGATATCAGTCCGAATGAACCAGACTGTTGCGCAGGGACAGAAAATTGGTGAACTCGGCAATACCGGAAGAAGCACGGGGCCGCATCTTCATTTTTCCCTGTACAAAAATAATGTGCCCATAAATCCGCTGGGCGGCTATCTGTATCAGTAAACCGGATAGGTTGCCGCACGGTTTATTTCCCGTGGCAGTGTTTATACTTCTTTCCGCTACCGCAGGGGCATGGATCATTTCGGCCTACTTTCGGGTATGTTCTCTTCACCTGCACGGCACCCTGAGGGTGAGATGCAGAGGCTGATCCTGTATCCTGCTGAGCTGCTCCGCCGCCGGAGAATTGGCCCAGCTGCTGATGGCTGGCTGTGCGGGCCGCACCTGCCGGAACTCTGGTCCTGCCGGTTTCCGGCTGCTTGATCTCCACATTGATGACCATTCTGGCTATCTGAGTCCTGATATTGTAAATGAGGGTATCGAAGATATCGAATCCTTCCAGTTTGTATTCGAGGAGGGGATTTTTCTGGCCATAGGTCCGCAGATAAACCGCCTCTCTCAGGGCCTCCAGCTCATCGAGATGATCCTGCCAGCGCATATCTATCTGACGAAGATAGTGAAAGCGAATGAAATCATTAAACTCCTTCTGTCCTACTGCGCCGATCTTCTGCTCCAGCTCGGATTCGATTTGTTCACATATTACCTCTGTAATCCTCGCTGCCTCTTCTCTGAGGAGGTCCAAACCGGCGAGATCGGGCTGATACATCAGTTTTTCCTGGAATTCCTTCTCCATCTCCGAAGAGATCACATCCAGATTTCCCCGGCTCATGACAAAGGTTTCACTGATATCCAGGACTACGTCTGAGACAGTCTGGATAACCCGCTCCTGAAGCCGGTCATCCGACAGAATCGCGTCCCGCTGGGAGTAGATGAATTTTCTCTGTTCATTCAGGACATCATCAAACTCGAGGAGATGTTTTCTGATTTCAAAGTTTCGTTCCTCAACCCGGTTCTGGGCCCGTTCAATTGCTTTATTTATCAAGTTGTGATAGATAGGCTCCCCGCTGTCCATACCTATCCGGCCCATGAGATTCTTCAGATTGTCCCGGGCAAAGAGGCGCATCAGGTTGTCGTCGAGGGAGAGAAAAAAGCGGGATTCCCCTGGATCCCCCTGCCTTCCGGACCGGCCTCGAAGCTGATTGTCTATCCGTCGGGATTCATGCCGTTCGGTACCCAGTATGTAGAGCCCGCCGAGTTCCATCACCTCATAATAGTCCTTCAGCCACTTCTGATATTCCTTCTCATAGGCCTTTCTGAAAACATCCTCACCTGCATCGGTACCGACGGCTCTGCGGGCCCTGAAATCAGGATTACCGCCGAGTTTGATATCGGTACCCCGGCCGGCCATGTTCGTCGCGATAGTGACTGAGCCCTTCGCTCCGGCTTCCGAGATAATCAGTGCCTCCCTGGCATGGTTCTTGGCGTTCAGCACTTCATGCTGAACCCCCCTTCGGGTCAGGAGTTTGGACAGTAATTCGGATTTTTCAATGGAAACAGTCCCGACGAGGACCGGCTGTCCCTTTTTTTTCAGCCTTTCGATTTCATCACAGATCGCATCGAATTTGAATTTCTCGTTCAGATAGATCACGTCATCCTGATCGAGCCTGACCATCGGTCGGTTTGTCGGAATAACGACCACTTCGAGATTGTAAATCTTGGTGAACTCCCGTTCTTCAGTTTCGGCGGTCCCGGTCATACCTGAGATCTTTTCATACATGCGGAAATAGTTCTGGAAGGTAATTGTAGCGAGGGTCTTATTCCTCTTGGCTACTTTGATGTGTTCTTTTGCCTCAATCGCCTGGTGCAGTCCCTCGGAATACCGTCTGCCATGCAGGATCCTTCCAGTGAACTCGTCCACAATTTCAACCTTCCCGTCCTGAACGACGTAGTCGACATCTTTCTGAAAGAGTTTATGGGCCTTGAGGGCCTGAGTGAAGTAGTGAATGTATTCAAAATTATCATCGATGAAGAGGGAGTTCTGGATCACCCTGTTCCTGAGCAGGAGTTGTTCTATCCTGGTTACACCGTCCTCGGTAAAGGTCACCCGTTTCGACTTCTCTTCGACTTTGTAATCCCCTTCGGGTTCTTCGGGGTATTCCCCGGTCTCAGGATCCTTCGAACATTCCTGCAGCTGGCTCACCAGCCGGTTCACATCGGTGAATTTCTTCGTGTCGTCGTCAGCCTGCCCTGAGATAATCAGAGGGGTACGGGCTTCATCGATAAGGATGGAGTCGATCTCATCGATGATGCAGTAGTGGTGAGGGCGCTGGACCCGGCCTTCAGTTCTCCACCGCATATTGTCCCTGAGATAGTCGAAACCGAACTCGTTGTTGGTCCCGTAGGTGATGTCGCATTGATAGGCTGCCTTTCTGGCCTCGTTATCCATCTGGGCCAGAACGGCACCGACCGAAAGTCCGACATAGCTGTACACAGGTCTCATCCAGTCGGCATCGCGTTCGGCAAGATAGTCGTTTACCGTCACCACATGCACACCCCTGCCGGAGAGAGCGTTCAGATAAGCGGCGGGAACACTGGAGAGAGTCTTTCCCTCTCCGGTTTTCATCTCCATGATCCTGCCCTGATGCAGCACTATGCCTCCCAGCAGCTGAACGTCATAATGCCGTTCACCCAGAACCCTCCGTGCTGCTTCCCGAAGGAGGGCAAAGGCCTCCGGCAGCATCTGATCCAGAGATTCGCCATCCCGGTACCGCTGTCGGAATTCCGCAGTTTTCTGGGGAAACTCATTGGCGGACAGGGCTATGGCCCAGTTTTCTAGAGAATTGATATCATGCAGAATCGGTAGAAGCTGTTTTAGATCACGGTCACTCTGGGTCCCCATAATCTTCTTGGATATTTTCTGAATCATTCGAAATACACTCCCATATATTCCCTTTGAAGGGATCAAAATCATTTTACACGATTGAAGTACATGTTTCTACCATTTAATTGACAAGGGATAATTGTGAAGAGTACTATGGGAGCAATGAAGCGCGGATTATTGATCTTGATAATTGTTTTTACCGTATTGCATACCGGTTGCAGCAGAAGAGGCCTTGATACTCTTTCGAGAACAGAACTCTTTCAAATCGATATCGGGAAGATGGAGGATCAGCTGGATATGCTCCAGCTTCGGGGTGCTTCCACCCGGCACAAGACAAGGATATTGATGCGGAACGGGCTCTTCTATATCGCCAACGGTAACTCTGCAAAAATAATGGAGTTCACCAGCTACGGGGATATACTCACCCTTTTCTACAATCCTGAAGAGAACCCGGAACCCTTCCTCCTGCAGGAATCGGACGGTGAGGGCCAGGTCTCCAACCGGCGTGCTTTTCCCTATCCTTTCAAAGAAGTGGGTGAAATCGCCGTCACCTCCGATAAGATTCTTCTTGTGGAGGACCAGGCTCCGAAAGTACAGGAAGAGTATGACGAGGAACTGGGTGCTATGCTCAACCGGGTTGTTGTCCGTTTCGATAAGGACGGTAATTTTCTCGACTACCTGGGACAGGAGGGGATAGGCGGTACCCCTTTTCCCTATATCGAATCGATACAGGTAACTTCCTCGGATGAGATGGTAGTTATCTGCAGATCTATTCTGCATTGGGTTGCTTTCTGGTTCAACGAACGGGGTTCCCTGCTGTACAAAGCGATTATTTCCAGGGACAGTCTTCCTGTGCCCGGGGGAAGCGGTCTGATGCCCTCTCTGGGCTCTATGCATCCGGATGTGGATGAGCATCTGCTCTATCTGAAAATCGATTACTTCGGAAATCCTGATCCTAACAATTCTTCGGAATCCCGGAATGTAGCTTTCCAGTATTCCCGGATCTGGTGGTATGACCTGAAGCAGGAGAAATTTACCGGCTGGGTTGATGTGCCTGTAAAAAGCGAGGAGTTTCAGCTCTCCGATTTTGAGGAAAAAAAGGATATAAGGGAACTGTTCGAGCTGGTGGGTACGAGCAGAAATAACGTATTTTTTCTCATGACCCATGATGAAGATGAACGGTTCGAGCTCGTTCTACTCAGGAGGGACGGTTCGGTAATCACCCGCAGTCTGATCGAAATACCTGAACAGTCGGTAGCCTACCGGGTTTTTCACCTTTCTCCTGAAGGGGTATTGTCGGCTCTTCTCGTGCATGAATACAATGCAGATGTGGTATGGTGGCGAACGGATACCTATATGGAGGAACGTGATGAGGATCGTGACATCCGAAACGATGGCGGAGATTGACAGGCTGAGTCAGGAAGAATACCGGATTCCCGGAATTCTTCTGATGGAAAATGCCGGTGCCGGGGCATTTCACCGGCTTCAATCCCTCTGGGAATCTTCCAGGGATGCATCGGTCATGAGTGATCTGCGCTGGGTCTGCATAGCCGGAGGGGGAAACAATGGCGGCGATGCGCTGGTTATGGCGCGGCATGCATTGATTGCGGGAATCAACGGCATACACGTAATCATGCGGAACCGAAAAATGAACGAGCTTGCCTCGGTGCATCAAAAGATCGTTTCATCCCTCGGGATCCCGGTATCCTACTGGGAGGAAGACAGAGAAGAGGCCCGGAATCTTATCCGGCAGGCAGACCTGGTCATAGACGGTATTGCCGGTACGGGAATGAAAGGATCTCTCCGCGGATCAGCCGCCGAAATAGTCGAATGTCTCAATGATGAGTGTCCTGCTTATATTGCCGCGGTGGATATACCAAGCGGTTTGAGCTCCTCCTACCGCAGCGGCTATCCTGTCGTACAGTCGGATCTCACTTTGACCATGGGACTGCCGAAGCTATCTCTCTATACTCCTGCGGGCAGGTCCTTCTGCGGAGAAATCGAAGTGATCGATCCCGGTTTCCCGCCCGAGCTGCTTCAGCATCCAAAGGATGCGGCGGTTCTGATTATGAAAAATGCCTGGAATTGTCTCTGGCAGGGCCTTGAAGTGGAGTCAGTCAATCAGTCGGTCTATAAAAATACGCGAGGCCATCTGGGAGTGTTCGCTGGAAACACCGGAACCACCGGGGCTGCCCTGCTGGCGGCCGAAAGCGCCGGGCGGACAGGTACGGGTTTGGTCACCCTCTACACGGATCCTCCTTTATTTCAGATTGCCGCATCTCAACTCCTGTCAGTCATGGTCCGTCCTCTCGACCCGGAAGCAGGAGCAGAGAAGGACCCAGCGGAATTATTCGGGCGCCCTTCCGCCTTTTTAGCCGGGCCCGGATGGGGTATTGCAGGCCGGGAGGGTCTCCTTCTTCGACTTCTTGAAAGCGGCATTCCTGGAGTTATCGACGCTGACGGACTGTCGGTCCTTAAGAATCTCCTGAAAGGTGATAAATCCGAAAAGATACCGGACCTGCTGAATGAAAACTGGATTCTTACTCCTCACCCCGGAGAGTTTATGAAACTGGCCGACGGAACCGCTGCGGATTGCGGTAAGGATGATCTGCTTGCCCATCCCCTCGAAGCGATGAAAAGCCTCTCGAGGACCTTAAAATGCATCATTTGTCTGAAAACCCAGGTTGTCTGGATTGTACATCCGAACGGGCGGTATGTCATCATCGACGGCATGAACGCCGCCATGGGAACCGGAGGGTCCGGAGATATTCTGGCAGGAATAACCGCCGGACTGCTTTCACGGGGTATATCGCCGTTTGAGGCTGTTATTATTGCTGCGTCGGTACATCAGCAGGCCGGCGCAATCGCAGCCGGCAGGGAAGGCTGGTTCCTCTCCGAAGATCTGCTGCCGTATATATCCGTATTACTGGGAGGAGGGGATGGTCAAAGACCGCAATGAAAACCCTTCCAGGGCAGGGAGAAATTTCGGCGGACCGGAACAGATAATACCCGGGGAGCTGCACTACTACAGCCGTTCAGAGCCGCCGCGGCCGGAGGAGCAGAGGGGAAGGAATAAAGGGAGAGGCGGGGTCTTTCGAAATAATCCGTCCCTCCTCATTATTTTAATCGACATCATCGTCGTTGTCCTCGTTCTGGTTTTTCTCCTTCCCTTTATTCGCCCCGGCTCGAGCGAGGATGATTTCAAGGGTTACTCTTTTTCATTACACGGGTACGTCCACGAGGGGAAAGCATATACGAGCATTATTGTTCAATCCGCCGGAGTGCGGGAATCCGTCGATAGACCGGAACAAAAGAAAACTGATACCTTCGTTATACAGGTCAGGGTCCTCGATACGGATCGGGAGGACACTTTTTATTTCAAGCCCGGTGAAACGGCTGAGAACACACTGGTGTACCGTTCATCATTTGCTATTCCGGCTGATAATGACGAGAATTCAGTGCGTGTTCGCTGTACAGTAGTTCTGGGAGATAAAGCATTGACTTTGGAGAAGAAGTTGAGCGAATAATGCTTGACGATTCACCAGGTATTATATAATTTGAAGTATTAAAGAGGGGGAGAAGAATGGTACAGTTTTATCTGCTTGCAGTTATCATGAATTTACTGGGCGGGATCTATATGTCGGCACCCATGCTCCAGGAAAAAATCCCGGTCCTTCAAAGTCTCCATGAGGCACTGAAAATCAATGTTGCATCGAGGATAATTCTCATAATTCTTTCTCTGGTGGTAGGTATCTTTAAGCTTCTGAGTGTTACAAAAGGTGATGTTGCCGTGGTCGGAGATCTTTTGCCGGCTTTGGGACTTCTTATCATAGCAGTTGTATTTTTCCTGGATTACTATGCTGAGGAATCGGAAGTCCGGACAAGTTTCATCGAGAGTTTGCAGAAGATTTTCATCAAAAATAAATCGGCCATCGGTATTGGCCTCATAATCATCGGTTTGCTTCATTTCCTTTTTCCGAGGGTTTTGTTTCTCTGAACTCCGGGCAGTGAAGTATAATCGGCAGCAGAACAGGAGCGATATCTTTGAATCGGCAGCAGGAGACTACAACCCGTGTTTCAACAGCCGGCATCGCCAGAAAGGGTGATAAATATCTGGTTGCGCTGAGAAAACCCGGATCGAGCATTGGAGAAAGCTGGGAATTCCCCGGCGGGAAGCAGCTTTTCACAGAGACTCCGCAGCAAGCATTGAAGCGGGAATATCTGGAAGAGTTTTCCGTGGAGATCGTCGTAGGCGAGTCTGTATATACTGGTCACTTTGAAAACAGAAATACCCGGTACCGTCTGGAAGCCTATCAGGTTCAGTTGATATCTGAGGCTTTCGTCCTGAAGGAGCACCAGGCGATCCGCTGGGTAAGTCTCAAGGATCTGAAGCATCTTCCCATGGCACAATCGGATCGTTCTATCATGAGACATCTGGAACAGAGGCTCTACGAAGAGGCCTGACAGCGCCCTGTGAAATACGGCTATATAGTTGTCCCCGGCGGGATGAGGCCGTTTTTGGGAATTACTATGATACCGTCCACGATCCAGTGGCTTCCATAGTCGCCGTCTTTTCTTTGAATAGGATCGATACCGATGCGGCAGCCATCGCCGATCCGTGCGTTTTTGTCTATAATTGCCCGTTTTACTATGGTTCCCCGTCCGATTCCGATATTGGGAATCCCCTTCGATTCATTGATCTTCTTTTCCTCCAGGGTTTCATAATAATTCGATCCCATACAAAAAACCCCGTCCAGGCTTGCTCCGGATTCGATCAGGGTTCGCACTCCAACCATGGAGTTCACGATAGAAGCATTGGTGATAATGCTTCCTTCCGCGGCAAGAGTCTGGCTGATAGTACAGAAGTTGATCTTCGTAGCGGGAAGATGGCGACGGTGGGTATAGATAGGCATATTTTCATCATAGAAATTGAATGCCGGAGTGAGGGATGCAAGATTGAGGTTGGTCTCGTAAAATGCCTTGATAGTTCCTATATCCTCCCAGAAGCCGTCAAAGACAAAGGTGTTCACGTGACGTTCTTTTATGGCTAGGGGAATGATCTCCTTCCCGAAATCGGTACTGGTATTATCCAGAACTTTCTCCATGGTCTGAGAGTTGAATATGTAAATACCCATCGAAGCCAGATATTCTTTCGATTCATCGGCCCGAATACCAGCTTGCCGAAGGAGGCTTTTGGGTACTTTCATTTCGCTTATATCGGCGTCCGGGCTTGGCTTTTCAATAAAGGAGACCGCCCTGTTCTGTGCGTCGGCTTTTATGATCCCCAGACCGGTAGCCTCCTGCCGGGATACGGGTATCGCGGCAACGGTGATCTCTGCACCGCTTTCGACATGTTTCTTGAAAAGCTCCCGGAGGTCCATTCGATACAGCTGATCGCCGGCCAGAATGATGTAGTGACTCGGTTCCTGATCATGGAAATGGCTGAAGTTCTTTCGAACCGCGTCGGCTGTTCCCTCATACCAGCTGGTATTCTCAAAGGTCTGCTCCGCTGCGAGGATTTCGACGAAGCCGTGGGTGAAAACATCGAAGATGTAGGTATTTGAGATGTGATTGTGCAGTGAAGCGCTGTTGAACTGGGTCAGAATATAAATTTGTTTGAAGCCGGCATTGATGCAGTTCGAGATCGGAATATCGACCAGCCTGTACTTGCCGCCGAAGGGTACTGCGGGTTTCGCGCGGTCCTTGGTAAGGGGATACAGCCGGGTGCCTTTTCCTCCGCCCAGTACGATGGATAAAACTTTTTCCACTTGATCCTCCCGTTGTGTTCTCCTTCCAGAGTATTAGATGTACTACCTCAGGTCAAGGAAAAACAAGATCCCATTGCACAAGAATGAAGGTATCGGTATCATCTACTACATGGAACCAAAGGCGCATTTACCCCCTATTGTAAAGGATCTTCACATATACTTTGTCGGTATCAAGGGGACCGGCATGTCGGCCCTGGCGGAATTGATGCTTCACAACGGGGCTGTTGTAAGCGGCTCGGATACCCGGGAAAAATTTTATACCGATGCAGTGCTTCAGGAGCTATCGATCCCTTATAGCGAAGGATTTCGGAAAAAAAACATTCCAGAAGAGGTGGATTTTGTACTCTATTCTGCGGCATACGAGCCTGAAAGCCATGTAGAACTGCTTGAGGCGAAAGGCCGGGGCATCCCGCTGATCGAATACACCCAGGCTCTCGGTGATCTTTCAAGGGGAACACATGCTGTCGGGGTCTCCGGAGTCCATGGCAAAACCACTACCACCGCTCTGATCGGGACACTGATCAAAGAGCTTGATCTCCCCGGCTCCGTCCTGGTTGGATCGGCCGTGAAAAGCTTCCACAATCGGGCGACCTATTACAATGGGGACAGATTTTTTGTTGCCGAAACCTGTGAATACCGGCGTCATTTTCTCGATTTTTATCCTGACCAGCTCATAATCACCACAATTGATGAAGATCATCTGGATTATTACCGGGATTACCGGGATATAGAAGCGGCATTCAGGGAATATGCCATGAAGCTTCCACCGGGGGGTAGTCTGATCTATTGTGCCGATGATCCGGGAGCGGCGGGATTGGCCCGGATGGTTTCTGCTGAACGTACGGATCTGCAGTTTGTTCCCTATGGTATGGAAGCCGAAGGACCCTTCAGGATTACTGAATCGGAAATGTCGGAAGGCAAACAGAGAATGCGCCTGGCCGGCATTGATTCTGATATATTTCTGCGTATCCCGGGTCATCATACCCTGTTAAATGCTGCCGGGGCTGTGGCTGCCATCTGCGGACTGTATCGCTTTCTCGATAGGGAAGTAAGTCCGGAGTTCTTTTCGAAGGCAGCGAAGGCTCTTGAGAGCTTTCAGGGAAGTAAACGGCGTTCCGAGCTTATCGGTGAAGCCCGGGGAATCATCTTCATAGATGATTACGGGCATCACCCGAAGGAGATCCAGACAACCCTCAGCGGGTTCAGACAGTTTTATCCGGACCGCAGGATCATCATCGATTTCATGTCGCATACCTATACCAGAACCGCGGCCTTTCTCGATCAATTCGCCGTGTCCTTCGGTGATGCCGATGTTGTTGTTCTTCACAAGATATATGCATCAGCCCGGGAAACGAAGGCCGGGATCGATGGGAATACACTATTCGAAAAGGTGAAGGAGAACCATCCGAATGTCCGGTATTACCATGAAGTGGATGAAGCCCTTCCGTTCCTCAGAGATATTCTCAAATCAGGGGACCTTTTCATAACAATGGGGGCCGGAGAAAACTGGAGACTGAGTGAAAGACTCTATAATGAATGCAGGGGAGAAGAAGATGATTAGCATGACAGGCTATGCCTACAGAGAATATCAGGATGAGAATATCCAACTATCGCTTGAGCTGAAATCCTACAATAACCGCTATCTGGATATAAGTGTAAACGCTCCCTCTTTTCTGTCCCCGGTAGAGCCGGGTATCAGAAGTTTTATGAAAAACAGGGTCCATCGGGGCAAGGTGGAAGTTTCGGTGAGAGTGAAAGAGCTGATCGAAAATATTGAGGTACACATTGATACCAAGGCCGCCCGGGAATACGGAAAAGCTCTGAACAGCCTTGCGCAAACCCTCGGTCTGAAGGAACAAGCTCATTTATCACATTTTCTCCGGCTTGAAGGCATCTTCAAACCGGTGAAAGACCGGGACATCGAACGACTTGAATCACTCATTCTTTCCGAACTGGAAAAAGCCGATCTGGATTTTCAGCATGCGAGAGCCGTGGAAGGAGAAGCGACGGCGAGGGATATCCTGGAAAACATCAGGGTTTTCGAAGACGCCCTGGTGCACATCGAATCGCATGCCGAAGGGCTGGAGGAACATATCCGCGGAGAATTAAGCCAGCGGTTTCGCGAGCTGGTTGGTGAAGCCTACGATGAAAACAGAATACTTTCAGAAACAGCGGTACTGCTGATGAAGTATTCTATCGGAGAGGAGACATCGCGTATCCGCAGCCATCTGAATCAGTTCAAGAATCTCATGTTTCAGGAAGGCGGTGTAGGGAAAAAACTTGATTTTATCTGTCAGGAGCTTAACAGGGAGATAAATACAATTGGTTCAAAAAGCAACATCGTAGAAATCAACCAGTCCGTCGTCGATTCGAAGGATGCGCTGGAAAAAATCAGGGAGCAGTTGAGGAATGTCGAATAATCTGAAAGAGGGACTCAAGATTGCGATATCCGGTAAAAGCGGATGCGGGAATTCATCGGTGAGCGGATTAGTTGCCGGAGAGCTGAATCTTAGGTTGATAAATTACACCTTCAAGGATATGGCTCTGGAGCATGGTGTCTCCTTCGATGAGTTCTGCCGTATGGCGGAGGAGGACCTGTCCTACGATATAGAACTGGATAACAAACAAGTTGAGCTTGCAGAAAAGGGCAACTGTGTTCTGGGATCCCGGCTTGCCATCTGGGTTCTGAAAGATGCAGACCTGAAGGTATATCTCGAAGCCTCTCTCCTGACCCGGGCAGGGAGGATAATGAAACGTGAAGGGGGCGATATCGAGTCTCAGATGACGGCTACAAGGCTGAGAGATGCCAGGGATCACAGCCGCTACGAGCGGCTGTACCGGATTGACAATGATGACTACCGATTTGCAGATCTGGTAATACCAACGGATGAATATACACAGCAGGAGGTGGCCCGCCTGATCATCAGGGAGCTGCGGGCACGGTTTTCAGGCTGAAAGGAAGAATGAAAGGCCGTCATATTTACATATATATCCAAATTTGCTATAGTGACCGGACTACAGGAGAGCATTGATGATTATACCTTTGGACAGACTGATTGAGATAAATGAGAATATATATGAAATGACCTGCGCAGCCATCCGCCGTTCGAATCAGCTTACCATCACCGGTGACGAAGAGGTCGAAAAAAACAACGGAAAGGTTGTACCGACCGCTATCTCTCAGATCTTAAATAAGAAAGTTGAGTACCGTATCGAAGAGTAAAGCTCCGGTAATCCTCCTTTTCGGCCCGACCGGGGTGGGTAAAACCGCCCTCATAGAGAGGCTCTTTTCAAGCGGCTATGAGATAATAAACGCGGATTCCCAACAGGTCTACCGTTTTCTGGAGATAGGGACTGCCAAACCCTCCACCAGGACTTTGAAACGAATTCCCCACCACCTTGTTGACCTCCTCGATCCCGGAATGCAGTTCAATGTGGGTTGTTTTGTAAAGGAAGCCGACAGAGCGGCTTATAACATTCTGAGGAGAGAACGAATCCCCGTAATCAGCGGCGGAACAGCCTTCTATCTTCGTCATTTTATTTACGGTATGCCCCCGGCTCCGAGGGCGGATGAGAATGTGCGGGATGCACTGTCCCGAACCTTGGCGGTGAAAGGAAACGTCGGGTTATGGAAAGAACTCGAACACGTGGATCCCGCATCGGCTGACAAGCTGCACCAGAATGATATACAAAGGATAATCCGGGCTCTCGAGGTTTATTATTCTACCGGGAAACCGCGCAGTTCCTTCTCTCTTCAGCAGGTGCCCCGGAAAAAATTTCATTACCTTACCCTGGGACTTCAGCGTGAAAGAGCGGAACTGTACGAGAGGATAGACCGAAGGGTTGAGGAAATGTGGCAGGCGGGTCTGCTTGATGAGTTCCGCAGACTCTTAAAAATGGGATACCGGGCTGATGATCCGGGCATGAGCGGAATAGGCTACCGGGAGCTTTTTCTCATGCGGGATAGCGGGGAGTATTCTATCCCCTGCGTGAAGGCTGAAATACAGAAGAACAGCCGAAGGTATGCCAAGAGACAAATCACCTTTTTCAAGAAAATACCCGGAGTAGAGTGGTTTCATCCGGATCAGGAGGAAGCTATCAGAAGACGGATCGATGATTTTCTTCATTTGATCTAAGCCTGCTTTTCGGATACACTCTCTATATAAAGTGTAGTGAACATGAGGAGTAACAGAATGATGAAAAACCTTCGGTTTTTTCTGATCCTTATCTCAATCTTCTGTGTACCTTTATCCGTCTTTTCCGATACCGTATCGACTGGAGAGAGCATCGGAAGTCTTGTCTTTGCCTCTGGTGAAGGATTTCAGGTGATACGCGGCGGTGCGGCTGAAGAATATGAACCGGATATGGTGAGTGCCGAAGGACTTGAGTTTTACCCCGGTGACTATATCAATACCTATGCAGACACCTTCATAGAGATCGAACTTTCGGAGACCGGTCATCTCCTCAAGATATCCGAAAACACCAGTTTCTTTTTTCAGGACGCCGAGCAGAAGAAGGTATATCGTTTTGCAATCAGCTACGGAAGAGTCAGAGCAAGAGTAAAGAAGCTCGCGGGGCTTGAACGATTCAGTATTGATGGTCCCAGCGTTGTTGCGGGAGTACGGGGAACCGATTTCGGGTATGATGTTCTATACGGCTCGGATTCCGCACTTCCTGTATCTTCGGTGTACTGCTTTGATGGGGAAATCGCAGTGAGACCGAAGGTGGAAATCGGTGAAACCTCCGGGATCGGGCAGAAGGATGTTGAGGAGCTGCGGGAAAGCCCCGGGAACAGTCTGCTCCTTTTAGCTGACGAGATGATCACCGTCGAGGGCAGGAGACAGGAAAATGAGGAAGTCTTTCATTTCACAAAAAGTCCTGTAAGAACGGATATTGAGTTTTTCTGGGACCGGAACCCCTTCAGTACAGACCGGGTTGAGGTCGAACCGGAACAGATGCCGAAACCTGTGGCTTTAATTCCTGATAAGGAAGAATCGGAGTATTCAAAAGCCCAGTTGAGAAAGGGCGGTTTCGTTACCGGAGCCATCGGAGTGAGTTTCGGGGCGGCGGCACTGACTTTTCTGTACGCCGATTCCCTTCTGACCGATGTGGATCAGGACCTCAGGGATAATCTCGCCCTCGGGACCGGATTCGCTGGCGGCCTGTTTATCAGCACTTCCCTCATGCTGTTTCTTGGATCTGTCTTTTCAGAGTGAAGCCTGGATGCGTTCACTGATTGCCGATCTATCTCCCTCAGTTCATCTATTTTCCAGCCTTTTTTTGTTTCCGTCATATGAAGATATTCCCGTATCCTGTAAGCCTCCACCTGCTGGAGGCTGTCGATGGCGGAACGCTGTTCTTCGGAGAGAGTATCCGAAGCCTCCGGAGGCAGGGTTGTCCATCGGGTATAATCAACACGATAACCGTTCTCTTCAGGCAGAGACTGGATGGTAAGATCCGTGTTCCCGAAAACAAAACGGCCGTCTTCCAGACCGGGTTTTCCCTGTTCGATCCACTCAGGGGCACTGAGAAAGAAATTTTTCATTTCAAGTCCCTGCCTGACTCTTGAAATAACAAAAAGAGTGGTGACCTGGTTCAGATGTGAGCTTCCGGCGTTTTTCAATGTACATTCTTCCATTATCTGATGGTCGAGACTGTTTTGACTCTCGTAGAAAAGCCGGATCACCTCCGTCGGCTGCAGTCCTTCGGTGATATCAGGCTCCAGGGAACGGCGGATAACCGGTGCGATGAGAAAGCCCAGTACAACAAGTCCGGCCGCTGTTGCAGTAAAAACAGTACCGTATTTCTTTTTCAGATGTGCCCGGTATTTCCGGCGCCGGCTTCTCGCAGAAAGAGACTGGGCCTTTCCAAGGGTCTCTGATTTTTCCTTGGGATTTCTATCCTCATAAAGAGGGCAGTCGGCCCATTCAACGATGTTTTTCACCATTATATCAAAGGATGGTATCTTCTCTTCGACGACGACGGAAAATAAAAACCCGGCGATGTCATTCCTCAGATCAGGCAGCTGTTCATGCGGGTGAACAGGGCGGGGAGGTTCCGTATATGAGGGTGATGCATGAGAGCCGGGGGAACTGGAAAGAAAACAGGAGTGAAGCCTTCTCAGCAGACGGTATACCAGCTCCCGTTCTCCGCTTGTTCCGGAGGGGAGGTAGTCCTTTTCCGCCTCTCGGTCCATGATCTCACCTACAAGAGGATGCAGAATATGAAATTGAAGGGTATCATCAAAGAAGCAGCCCTTTAACTGATAGGCCTCGGGAGTGATTTCTCCGCGGCGCTTCAGATCGGATAGGCTCAGGAGGAAGGTTTTCAATACCTTCAGGGCATATTCTGGTGATCCGGAGAAGATTTCCTCCAGAGGACGAAGGGGATCTTGACTCCGCCTGTTATCGAAGGGGAAAATGAGGTAAATCCATCCGTCCTGTTCATGAAGGCCGCTCCATTTCCATGGAAGGACCTGTCCTCCCGAAAGGATTTTTCCCTGAAGCTGAAGGGAATTCCCTACTGTTTTATATATCCCCGAACTGCCGGGTGCCAGCCTGATTGCCGTTCTTGTTTCAGAACCCTGGGCAATTGTGATAAAGAGAGGGGGAGCTGTCATGTGATTCATGCTCCGGTAAACTCCTTTTCGCTGAAAATAATAGCTTCAAAAACAAACAATCGCGTCCCCGGCAGGGAGAGACATCCCGGACTGAGACCTGCCTTGAGACAGAGATGGTGGAGAAACTGTTTCCGATCCCAACCCTGTTCAACCGGAACCTGAGGTAGCAGCACTCCTGAGCGGCCGCCGGATTCAAGATAGACGCCATGTGTTCCAACCACTACATCTTTACCGGATTGAATTCTGACAAGAGGGGTGAGTACCGAAATCTCAATTTCTATCTCTTCAAGCTCATCGATGCTGACAGGAGGGAACCTCGGATCGGCAAAGGCGCTTGAACGGGCAAGTTCAGCCACGGCATCAAAGAGAGCCTGATGTGCCGCTATATGTCCGATACATCCTCTGAGCTCCTCTCCGGCCCGGAGGGTGACGAAGGCGCCGCAGGGGGTTCTGAGTTTTTCCGAAGGTTTCGGATAATCCGGATGCGCGGCGGCCAGTTTTGACCTGATGCTTTCTCTTGCGGTGCGCAGCAGCAGGTGTTTTTCATCAGCCTTCAGTGTAAAACTCATACATTTGCCTCCTTTCTACTCTTCTATATGCAGACCGCAGAAGGACCCGTACCATACTTCTCTGTTTTCCGGGCGAATCGGTCCTGATGATGAAGTCATCAATTCGATAAATCGGATTCGATGCTGAAAACATGCCACGGTAGAAAGTATCCCCCCGGAACCGCATATTGCCGAGGTGCCGGCGGATTGCAGGGCTGAGCTGATGCGGGGCGGCCCGGAAATCAGGGCAGCCGATATTTTTTCCGCCTGATCACGGGCAATATGGATTTTGGTGAACCGGCTGAGGTTCGTGCTCACTATGATGAGGGTAGAATCAGCTTCAGCTTCGATAAAAAGCCGCAGAGACCGGGAGACCGGATTTATCAGTCCAGGAGAATTACTTCCGAGAAGCAGGGGAAGTATCCGTGCATCGGGAAGACATCTGTGAAGAAACGGCAGTACTATCTCCTGGGCATGTTCTTCCCTATGAGGGTCGTCATTCAATTCAAAAAGCGGATGATAGCCGATGAGTTTCTGTATTCCTTCGATATCAACGGGGATGTCGGCTGTCGGAATCCGAAAGGCATGAAAATCCGGAAGAAATACTTTTTTCTCTTCGTCTCTGTGAACAGTAGACAGGAGAATGACCCGTTTGAACCGATCAGGCCGGTCCTTCAGCATAAGCATGTTAAAAGCCGAAGCAAGGACCGTTCCCGCAAGCTGATAGGAGGCATGGGGAACGATGAGAGCTGAAATTGTTTCCCCTTCCTGATTTTCAATGCCCCTGATGGTTTCTTCGCTTTCCGATAAATGGTTTTGAAGTGTTTCATCGAGTTTTCCCGGATCCGAAGGGTAGAAAATACCCTTCGCGATAGGATGACGTATCCGGTCTTCCCTGGTCATGATATCATTATCCTCCACTTGTGGTTCCGATGCAATGCTTTTGAACTCCTCTACATTTGTGCTGTCGAGAACAGATGATGAATTCGATTCTCATCGAGAGTGACCGAGAGGTTCTTTTCATGGGTCGGAATTACCAATCCCAGCTTGCCCTCTTTCGCTCTGCGAAGGTATTTTACCTGCGTATAATACATTTCTCCCCGTCCCGAGCTCCGGCCTTTCGAGTAATGAAGTGCCAGGTTTCCCGCATCGAGAAGTGTTTCCAGAGGGATCGTTTTTCCCGAAATAGATTTGATAAAAACATATCCTCCGGGAAAGTCCCTTGTATGGATCCAGTAGTCGTTTCCCCGGACATAGCGTCTGAGAAGTGAGTCATTTTCCCGGGCGGTCCGGCCGACCAGGATGGTGAAGGGGCCGGAGCGAAAACGAAGTCCCGGGATTATTTTCTTTTTTTCATCTCCTGCTTTACCGGGACTGTATGCTTCAAGGAAACGGGAAAGAGCTTCGATCCTTTCAGCAGGATCCTCCTGAGAAAAGAGGCGCTCATTTTCCTGTTCAAGATTTCTACAGGAAGCCTCCAGGTTTTTCAATTCCTCACGAATTCGTTCATGCTTCCGGCTTTCCTTCCGGTGCCGGAGGTAGTATCGTTCGGCATTCTGATGTGCCGAGAGGAGGGGATCGAGTTCAATTTCAATACTGCTGCCCTCATGGTAAAAATCAGATAATTTTACCCGCTCACATCCGTTGCGGATAGAGTGTAAATTGGCCATTAAAATATCTCCGATTTCCCTGTACCGTTCATTCTGGATCCCCTGTTCCGTTTCCGATGAGAGTTCGAGCTTCTTCTGTTCAAACAGGACCTGCTGCTTTTCAATCAGATCGCGGGCTTTCTTTTCGAGGTGTTCGAGTTGTTCCGACTGCTGAATATTCAGATACTCTCTTTCAACGGTCCGATTGAAACCTTCCTCCGGAGAATAGGGCCGGATTTCGAAGACCCTCTGAACACCGGTTTTTCCGGAGGCCGCTTTCTGAATTAGCTCCTCCGGGTGAAAAGATTCTCCTGAAACCTCACCCCTTTTCGGGCGACGGTAGAAGGCGTCGAGGATGGTATACTGGTCGTCAGTGGCAATAATATTTCCGGCACCTCCCCAGAGACGCAGGAAAAGGATCGTCCCTTCTCCTCCGCGCTTGATATCAATACGGATGATGCGTTCTTTTCCTATCTGTCCGGCAGTGATGATACGTCCGCCTTTGATGCGGGCGCGAAGCATCTGGGCGAATCGCTGAAGGGAAACCTGGTTTTTCACCGGCCGCTCTATGGAATGCAGTCTCGTTCGCCCTTGAGCAAGAGAGATGAGAAGGGAGAAACGGCGTTTAGGAATATAGAGATCCAGTATGAGCGTGCGAAAATCAGGCTGTCTGATTTTCTGTATGGAACTGTTTGCCAGGGGAAGCTCCTCCAGGATGAGGTCGATCTCTTTCCAATTGAGGGACACTTTCTACTCCAGATTGTTCGTTCGAAGGGTTTCAAGAAAAATTTTTTCATCCCCGGGACTGTAGAAAATCATATAGATAGTCATGGGCAAATTGTGCTGATGAATGAAGTCACGGACAGTCTGAAATACTATTTTCGCGGCCCGAACTTTCGGGAATCCGTAGACACCCGTGCTGATTGCCGGAAAGGCCAGAGTCTTTATTCCCGTTTCGGAAGCCAGAAGGAGACAGTTAGTGTAGGCCCTTGCAAGGACGGCATCCTCGTCGCGGCTCCCACCGTGCCAAACCGGTCCGACGGTATGGATTACGTACTCCGCCGGGAGATTGCCCGCCGTGGTAATAACTGCCTTGCCCGCCGGCAGCCCGTCCGGATACCGGTGATTTCGGATCTCTCTGCATTCCTCAAGAATCCGCGGTCCTCCCCGGCGGTGGATTGCACCGTCGACTCCTCCTCCGCCAAGGAGACTCGAGTTGGCCGCGTTCACCACAGCTTCAACCTGCTTGGCCGTGATGTCGCCGGTTTCTACTATCAGGCGTCCTTCAAAAAACGTTGTCATGATCTACCTCCTTGATAATCTGAGGTCTTTCAGGGTATGGATAAATATTTCCATGTCGGATTCCGTACCGATAGTGATTCTGATAAAATCCGAAATTCCGGGGTGATTGAAATGTCTGACCAGTATACCTCTCTCCTTGAGGGAAAGATAGATCTGCTCTCCGGAGATGCCGGGAAGCCGTGCGAAGATGAAATTAGCCATGGAAGGGAGCACCTCCCATCCCAATCCCGTCAAAGTCTTTACGGTACTATCCCTGGTGGCGATAATTTTCTGCTGTGTTTTTGAGGAATAATCCCGGTCTTTCATCGCGGTGACCGCGATGTCGTGGCTTAATCGATTGATGGGATAGGAATTGAATGAATCCTTCACCGTGAAAAGTGTCTGTATCAGATCCGGGTTTCCCAGGGCATAGCCGACCCGCAAACCTGCAAGGGACCGGCTTTTTGATAAAGTATGAATAAGCAGAAGATTGTCGTATTCCCGTATGAGCCCGGCGCAGCTTCGGCCGCCGAAATCAATATAGGCTTCATCGATGATGCATATTCGATCGGATCGGTACCGGTCCAGAAAAGAACGGATGTCTTTCGGATCGATGCCGATTCCGGTAGGTGCGTTCGGGTTGGGGAACACCATGCCGGTGTGATTCTCTATGCCGAGGTAGGATGAGAGATCAATCGAAAAATCCGAGCGAAGAGGAAGTATTTGAAACGGCAATTCGTAAAAACCGCAGTAAACAGGGTAAAAACTGTAGGTGTGTTCCGGAAAAAGAACGGGTCCCCGGGATGAATCGAAAAAGGCGTAAAAGGCAAATGAAAGAATTTCATCGGAACCATTGCCCGCGAAAACTTCCTCCGGCTTCAGATTATAGCTGCCGGCGATCGCCTCACGCAGGTGCCGGAATTGCGGGTCCGGATAGAGCCTGAGGTCATCTGCTTTATAGTCAGCGATAACCTTCGCCGCTGCCGGAGCGGGGGGATAGGGATTTTCGTTGGTATTCAGCTTAATATACTCGCGGTTCCGGGGTTGTTCGCCGGGAGTGTATGGAGTCAGCGAAGCTGCACGTGATGAAACAAGTACTGAAATCATGATACCTCCCTCGGGATTACAAGGCTGCGAATTTCAGCGGCCATATAGAAACTGCCTGTCACCAGTATAGGATATTGCCTGTCTTTGGGGAACTGACCTGACTGCAGTGCCTTCTGCAGAGCTTTCTCCGGATCAGGTTCGAAGCTCACCGTATCACTGCGGGACCGGAAGATCCGGAAAACTTCTTCGGGTCTGTTCGGTTTGAAACTGCCTGGAGTCGAAATAATTACCCGGGGGAAGGCGGAGCTTACGATGCCGGCCATTCCTTCGATGTCTTTCCCCTCCACCGCTCCGAAGATGCAGACTCCGGAAGAACCGAAGAGATGATGGAAAGTCTCAACCGTACGTCTCAGGGAAACCGGAGTATGCGCTCCATCGAGAACCAGGTACGGATCCCTGCCCGCTATTTCCATCCTGGCCGGAAGCCGTACAGAGGCAAGAGCTGCCCGGAAATGCTTTTCGAATAAACTCTGAAAACTTGTACCTTCCGCCTGCAGGGTCCGGGCAGCGATGAGAGTTTTCATGCAGAGCAGGGAGAGAAGGGCATTTTCAGCCTGGCTTGTGCCTATCATGGAAAGGCATATATCGAAATCACAGCCCCTGCGGATTGTCAGATCCGTCGGATCAGTTTGGCCATGCTGCCTTTCTGCCGGGTGAAGCCAGCGTGCTTTCGTTCGTGTTCCCTCGGGCGACAGGGAGGTATTCACAAGGGATATCTCTTCGGGCAGGTAGAAAAATTGTCCTCCCTGAGACCGGGATTTTTCCTCAATTATCCTCTTTGCTGCCGGGTGAGGTTGACCGGCACAGAAGACGGGAATCTTCGGCTTTATTATTCCGGCTTTTTCCCGTGCGATTTGATCGATGGAAGTGCCGAGGAGGTCCGTATGTTCCCGTTCTATGGGTGTGATGACCGCGGCAAGAGGATGTATCACATTGGTTGCATCGAGACGTCCGCCGATGCCGGTTTCAATAACCGCTATATTGCAGCCGGCAGCCTGAAAGACGAGAAAGGCCAGAAGGGTGAAAAGTTCGAAGGCCGTAGGTTCTGCTTCCGCAACCGCTTCTTTCTTTCGAAGATTCTCCAGTTCCTCCAGTATCCGCCGTCCCTGTTCAATGTATAGTTTATCCGGAAAGAAGCTTCCGGCTGCGCTTATCCGTTCCCGGTAGTCACTGACATGGGGAGAACCATAGAGACCGACTGTATTCCCGCAGGATTCGAGACACCGTGCGAGATAGGCGGCTGTAGACCCCTTTCCCTTCGATCCGGCAATATGGATAGTGTCCATGGCATCATGGGGATTCCCAAAATGCTGCAGCAATGCTTTCATCCTGTCCAGCCGATATTCACGGATGCTTTGTTTCTGCGTACGCTCGAAGTTGACGAAGGAACCGAAGTACTCGAATACTTCCAGGGGACTCGTGAACATCCGATCAGTCCCTGCGCAGTTTGAGGGCATTGCCGTGGGTTATAAATCCTTCATAATCGGCAAGCCGGATGACGTGATCCCTGAAGGTCCGGTAGGCCTGCGGTTCCGCATAGACCACTGAGGAGAATTTGATGAAATCCCTCACTGAAACGGGGGAGTATGTCTTCGCCCATCCTCCGGTCGGCAGCACGGCGTTCGCGCCGGTGGCGTAATTGGCGGCGGAGAATGGCAGATGTTCGCCGAGAAGAATCTCTCCGGCATTCCGGACCGAAGACAGCAATCCGAAGGGTTCCGCGGTACGCAGCTGAAGATGTTCCGGGGCGAATCGGTTCACAACTTCAATCGCCGATTCGATGGTGTCCATGAGAAGAATTCCTCCATATCGATTGAATACATCGATAAGAAAGCCGTGACGCGGTCCGGAAACAGAGTGCAGCAGTTCTGCTACGTTGCTCTGTACCTTGCCGGCGAGTTCCGGTGAATCGGTCAGGAGAAGAGCGCAGGAGTCGCTGCCGTGCTCCGCCTCCACCATCAAATCCAGCGCCAGGTTCCAGGGATCTGCCGTTTCATCGGCCACGATCATTGATTCCGAAGGGCCCGCGGGCAGTCCCGTATCGACTCTGTCCGCCAGAATTCTCTTGGCTGCGCTTACATATCGGCTCCCCGGGCCTACGATTTTTTCTACCGGAGAAATGCTTTCGGTACCGAAGGTCAGCGCTGCGATAGCCTGAGCGCCTCCGATCCGGTAGAACTGATCGAGTCCGAGTACCCGGGCTGCATACAGACACGCTGGGTCGGCGCTGCCATCGGGATTGGGGGGAGATACTATTTTTATATCCGGAACTCCAGCCAGGAGTGCCGGAACGGCCAGCATGTAGAGCATTGACGGAAAACTGCCTCTGCCCCGCGGTACATAGAGACCTGTCGAGTCGATGGGACTTGCCTTTTCCCCTGAAATGAGCCCGTTCATTAGAGGGGTAAAACGCAATGGTTCAGGTTTCTGGGCTTCATGAAAATCCTGAACGGTTTTTATCGCAAAACGGATTGATTCCTTCAGTTCATCTTTCAGCATCCCCTCGGCCCGGGCGTATTCCGACGGCTGAACTTTCAGAGGAACAGTGCTCAGATCAACCTTGTCAAAGCGCATGGTGTAGTCCAGCAGAGCGTGATCACCGCTTCTCTGTACTCCTTCTATGATTTTGCGCACTCCATCGGAAACTTCCGAGATGTCGGTTTCAGACCGATGGAGGATCGCCTCGACTTCCGTATCGGAAAGTGAGGCCCATGGGCGAATTTGAATGGACATGTACAACTCCCGAGATTGAATAGAAACACTTTAGTACACACGACCGGCTCAGTCAATGTAAGTATCATACATGGTGCAGCCAGCGGTTCGGCACATAGAGGGATGTAATCAAGACTTGAAAAAAAGACGAATATTGCTGAGTATATTCATATGATCATACTCGGCGCACCAGTGGGAGACTACTGTACCGATTGTCCTTACATCGAGGGGAACAGTTTTCGTTCGGAGAATCTGCTGATTCGGGAGATAGATTCGGAAGGCCTCGATTATCTCCTCTCCCTCGGTTTCCGTCACTTCGGAGAACACTTCTTCCGACCGATCTGTACGAGCTGTCATCAGTGCATACCTATCAGGGTCGGGACAGGAGGATTCCGGCTCAGTCGGAATTTCAAGAGATTATTGGCGAAAACCAGGGGAATACGGTATGAAATATCCCCACCGGAACCTTCCGTCGAAAAATATCAGCTCTTCCTGAATCACAATCGGAGGTTCCGGCAGCTTGATTCCGCCGGGTACGAGAGTTTCAGAACATCTTTCTTCCATCCCTTTCCCTTCAGCCGTGAGCTCAGGCTGTACCATGGTAATACACTGATCGGGATCAGTCACTTTGAATGGACGGAGCGCAGCCTCTCGGCAGTGTATTGCTACTGGGACAGTGGGGCAGCCCCTTTCAGCCCGGGTACTCTGGCCATCCTCAAGGAGCTGGAAATCGCAGCTGAGAGGTCAATAGATTATGTTTATCTCGGATATTATGTGTCTTCCAACCACCATATGAACTATAAAGTCAGATTCCGGCCGAATGAACTGCTCCTGACCGAGGATAAGTGGGTTCCCTTCATCGGAGAAGACGGTACCCCGGGGACCGAAAATGCGGAGAATCATGGTTTTGTGCCCCGCTGCAAGATCCTTTGGGATAGAGAAACCTAGATAAGCTTGTGTTCATTCCCAGCATCGGCTATATTGAGGATATAAAGTTCTTATCGAGGAGGACCTATGCCAAGAGATACCGCTCCATGGATGTTTTTGAAGGAATATAAACCGTCACATTTCAAAGGCGAGTGGCCCACGCTTCCGGAACTCTTTACCATTACGGCCCTGCGGTTTCCGGATCGGAGATGTTTCAGTATCTATGAACCGGATAATATTTTTCTCACCTATAAGGAAGCCCACGAGAGGATAAAGAGCCTGGCAGACTATCTGACAGGTCTGGGAGTGAAGAAGGGCGACAGGATTGCCCTCACGGGAAAGAATTCACCTGAATGGACGGTTGGATATCTGGGGGTGCTTTTTTCCGGGGCGGTAGTGGTACCCATAGATTATCAGCTGAAGGACGAAGAGATTGCCGGATTGATCCGTTTTTCCGACGCGAAGGTTCTGCTGGTGGATGAGGAAAAGTTCGATACTGTCGGCCGTGATTCCTCGCTTTCACTGAAGGCCCTGGTTTCCCTGTCATCAAAAAATGAAAACTATATCTTTGACTTCGGAAAAGCCTCCGACCAATCTCATGAAATGCCCGAAGAGAATGATCTGGCGGCGATCCTCTATACGTCCGGGACGACGGGAAATCAAAAAGGGGTGATGCTGACGCATAAGAACCTTGTCAGTGACTGTTTTCTGGCTCAGGCCAATATGAATATCTATCACACCGATGTTTTTTACGCCCTTCTGCCGCTTCACCATTCTTATACCATGCTGGCTGTATTTATCGAGGCTATTTCGGTCGGCGCGGAGATCGTGTTCGCGAAGAAACTGGTGGTCAAGCAGATCCTGAAAGACCTGCAGGAGGGGAAGGTAACCATGTTTCTGGGAATCCCGATGCTGTTCAACAAACTTTTGAAGGGTCTATTGAAGGGAATACGTGAAAAGGGAGTCCTCGTATACGCTTTGATACGCTTCCTGATGATACTCAGCGGGTTCATAAAAAAAGTCTTCCGGATCAATCCGGGAAAGAAGATGTTTCACAGCATACTGAAGAAGATCTCCCTGGATACCAACAGAATCTGTATCTGCGGCGGAGGACCTCTGCCTTCATCGACTTTCAGTATGTTCAATCAGCTGGGTATTGATTTTGTTCAGGGTTACGGACTGACTGAGACTTCTCCGATTCTGACCCTCAACCCTGTAGATCACTACAAGGAAACTTCCGTCGGAAAGGTAATACCGCAGACCGAGATGGATATTCTGGACCCCGACGAAGACGGCAACGGAGAGATCGTGGTAAAAGGTCCCATGGTGATGCAGGGATACTACAACAACGAAGAGGCTACCAGGGAGGTTTTCACCGAAGACGGATGGTTTAAAACGGGGGATGTGGGCTACCTCGATAGTGAAAACTATCTTTATCTGACGGGGCGAAAGAAATCTCTCATCGTCACCGAAGGCGGCAAGAATGTTTTTCCGGAAGAGATTGAGGACCATTTTCAGCTGTACGAAGAGATCGAACAGATTCTGGTCAGAGGATATGTTCTGAATGAAAAAATGAAGACCGAAGGGATAGAGGCGGTTATCTACCCGAATATCGATGTCTTTCAACAGGAGGGAAAAACTGGTTTTCCGAGAGAGACAATCGAAGCAAGGATTGATGCCATAATCAGGGAAGTGAACCAGGACCTTCTGCCGTATAAGAGGATATCAAAATTTGAGGTCCTCGAGGAACCGATGGAGATGACCACGACGAAGAAGATCAAACGTTTCAAGGTATAAGGAATATCCGTGGCCTCCTGGATACATAGTGCCAAACGATCTTCTGTGCTGATACTGCTCTTTCTGATCTTTTCGACCGATCCCCTGAAGGCGGAGTATCTGACCGTAGGGAGGGATCTTATCGTTAATCTGCCTGCCAGCTGGCAGGTAGATGGGACCATCGGCACCAAGCTGTCAGCCTCGAACCGGGCTGATGAGGCTTTCCTGCTGATACAGACTTCGGATGGCAGTCGATTCGATTCCGTCGAGACGATGTTTGCCTCGTATATACGGGAGCTGGAAGCGGATGCACAGGGGGGGGATACTTTTCTGTTCTCAGGCAATTCCGCCTATATCGGTACTCTTCGCTTTTCCTTCGACGGTGAAGTTCACAGCGGATACATACTCTGTATAGAAAGCCTCAGGCTCGATGCGATTGCCCTTGCCTTCGCCTCTGGTGATGATTTTCCCGCCTATCAGGATATGCTTCTCTCAATAATTGATTCCATTGCTCTGGGTGAGAATGGACTGATGTCTCCGGGGCCGGTCAGCCAGTCCCTCTCTCCGTATCCCGAACCGGATAGAGATCTCTTTCAGATCCAATTCGACGGAAAGGAAATACCGGTGTCCATCAGCAGGGAGGCCCTCGCAGCCAGTCAGGAAGTCATAGAAAGGGAAGCCCGGGTTCTGGTGGCCTATGCCGGGACCCCCTATGCAGAGGAAGCATGGCAGCGGTACTACCGCATGCTCTATCGCGATCTGTACCGGCGCAGCCGGCCCGTCTATACCGCCCTGAGACAACATCTGCGTCCGGAGGACTCTTTTCCCCGGGAGATTTCCGAAAAATTGCTTCAATGGGTTCAGGGCTTCGAATACAGCCGGATGGATACGGTTTCGGATTGTCTGACCCCGTTGCAGGGGGCCGTGGAGCAGACGGGCGATTGTGACTCACGAGGTCTTCTTCTGACAATGCTCCTTCACTCCTACGGGATCGAGGCTATCCTGATGGTATCCGGTCTGTACGGCCACAGCATGGTGGGGGTTGATATTCCGGGGGATGGAGCGCGATTTGCATATAATGGTAAGAATTATCTGGTAGCCGAAACGACCGATCAGGTTGATCTCGGTTTGATTGACAGCAGCATGGCTGATCCGAACGGTTGGCTGGGTGTTGATTTCTTCAATGCTAGAATATTGAGCGCGAGTCCTGCCGATGAATAGCAATACAGGTGCAGACGAAAAACAGGCCCTGGCCTTCGAACTTGCACCGCTGCCGAAGTTGATAACCGGTCCCGGTACTATATACAGCGTGCCGGATCTGCTCAAACAAAAGGGATATGCACGTACCGCCCTGATCACAGGGGGAAAGTCCTACTCCGGTGCGGTCTATCGGGATGAATTTGAGCATGCCCTGAGACGAGCAGGTCTGGAATTCCGTCATTTTCAGGTTTCCGGGGAGCCATCCCCCGATACGGTGGATGCCATCGGTGATGTATGCAGGAGGGATGAAATCACCGGGGTCCTGGCCGTCGGCGGGGGGAGTGTAATCGATACCGGAAAGGCGGTAGCCGCTATGCAGTGTCATGCCGGCAGTGTGGCTGAATACCTCGAGGGAGTAGGGGATAAAACTCCGGGAGGTAACCGTGTTCCTTTATCGGCGATACCTACCACATCCGGAACCGGCTCAGAAGCAACAAAAAACGCGGTTATCAGCCGGGTGGGCTCCGGGGGCTACAAAAAGTCGTTGAGACATGAGGGATTCATCCCGGATCTGGCGGTCCTCGATCCTGAAGTTGTTCTCCACTGCCCGGCGGAGATCACGGCAGCCGCGGGGATGGATGCCCTCACACAACTGCTGGAGGCCTTTGTTTCAACGAAAGCAAGCCCCTTTACCGATGCCCTCGCCGCAGATGGCCTCAGGCGTGCAGCCTGGGCCCTCCCCGAGGTTATCCGGGACGGTGCTTCGGTGACGGCCCGCTCGCAGATGGCGTATGCTGCTTACATATCGGGAGTATGTCTTGCCAATGCGGGACTCGGGGTGGTTCACGGCGCCGCTTCCCCGGCAGGAGCCCTGCGCAAGATTCCTCACGGGGTGGTCTGCGGAACGCTTCTTCCCTCTGCTACCGAAGTGATCATAAGCGCCCTGCTGAAGGGCGGGACCTCAGACCGCACCGGTTTGGAAAAATACTCTGCCGCCGCGGTCGTTCTGACCGGTCGGGACAGAGGTACTCCAGAATTAAACTGCGGAGCTCTGGTTGAGCTTCTCTATCAATGGGCAGATGATTTCGGCATGCCCGGCTTATCAGATTACGGATTCACCCTTCAGGACCTGGAACGCATCAGTTCACAAAGTTCCCTCAAGGCTACTCCGGTTGATTTGGATCGTGAAGAGATCTATCAGATTCTGAAGAAGCGATTATTTTAACAAGAGATGTCCGTTATTCTGCAGAAAAGGGGTATCAAACTTTCTGCCTGGCGGGGGTGAAGAATATGCAGGACCGCCGTTATCACACCGGCGGTCACTGTATTTCGTAAAACAAAATTACCTGCTTTGTAGACTTATGGTCATGCTGGGCCTGCTGCAAACTTCATCCGGACCGAAGTACTGTATTGCCCCGGGATAAACAAAGGAGGTCTTGAGTGCCCAGGTTTCTCTTTTCGAGGCAAAAGTCTTGAAGGGAGTATCCCTGAGATCCACCAGGGCCTTTTTGATAACCGGCTTCATCTTTCCGTGACGCATTTCCAGATTCATCATCATGGTGATGGGCAGGCCTCCGGGGACCCATTCGGAAGAAGGGGCCGCAAGGTTCTGAATTGAGGAAATGTATCCAGTCAGACCGAAGGAAATGAGCAGATACGCGTTGTAGCCCAGGCTGTATGTGTAGTTGGCGTCGAAATTGGAGGGGAAAGCGGCTCTTCCCTCATATCCGAGAAAGTGGTGCTGGGTGGAGAATTTCCCATTGTATTTACCTTCGGAATTCAGTTCGTTCAGTTGATCCTCTACCATTTCGATCAGTAATTTTTCCGTCTCGATCCTCGATACCTGTACATTCCCGTGCGGGTCCCTGTCCATAAGAAGCTGCCGTTGAATGTTGTTGGGAAGGGAGGAGAAAACATAGCTTGCGTCTCTCGAAAGGTTTTTATTGATCCACTCCGATTGGCTTTCGTAGGTATGCAGAGTACTGAAATAGTTCTGGTGTTCCGCCAGCAGTGTATTCAATTCTGCTATAAGGCCCTTCATCTCGGGTATGAACTCAATCAGACCCTCGGGTACCAGAACGATTCCGAAGTTATTCCCCGCTTCACTCCGTTTTACCACGGTATCCACAACGGAATGGACGATTTCATTGAGGGCGGTGTGTTTTTCCTCCACTTCTTCTGAAATAATGGCTATGTTCGGATGGGTCTGCAGGGCGCATTCGAGGCAGATATGCGAGGCGCTGCGGCCCATGAGTTTTATGAAGTGCCAGTATTTCCTGGCCGAGTTTGCATCCCGGGCAATATTTCCGATCAGTTCGGAATAGGTTTTCGTTGCTGTGTCGAAACCGAAGGACATTTCGATCTGTCTGTTCTTCAAATCACCGTCGATCGTCTTCGGAACGCCGATGACTGAAATCCCCGATCCGTCCTCCCTGAAATATTCCGCCAGCAGAGCCGCATTGGTATTCGAGTCATCGCCGCCGATAATTACCAGAGCGGAGATTCCATTGGAACGGCAGACTTCAGCACTGACCTTGAACTGATCTTCCGTTTCGAGTTTTGTCCTGCCGGAGCCGATCATATCAAAGCCGCCGGTATTTCGGTATCTGTCCACATAAGAGCCGGTAAGTTCGATATAACGGTTCTCGAGAATCCCCGAAGGGCCGCCGAGAAAACCGTAAAGCTTCGAGTCGGCATTGGCCGCCTTCATTGCATCATAGATACCCGCAATCACATTATGGCCTCCCGGAGCCTGACCGCCGGACAATACAACGCCGATGTGAATCGGTCTATCCATCTCCGGGGATTTCCCCTCGGTGAATTCGACCATCGGTTTTCCATATGTATGGGGGAAGAATTCCTTCAGCTTGGCCTGGTTGTCTACAGACTCCGTTTCCTCACCGTACCGTATACCTATCGATGAAATATCCTTCTGCAGGATGGCGGGAAGTACCGGTTCGTATTTCAGCCGGATTTTCTGTAGTATGCTTGTTTCACTGTTCATGCTTTACTCCTCTCCAATGTGTATGACCCCGGAGGATCGAATCGAAAGGGCGGTCACGCCGTCCTTTCCGAAGTGTGATCTTAAAGTATCCCGTATTGTATCGAAAGACTGAACGGGGATATAACCCTGAATGGTGCCGGCGAAACCGCCGCCGTGCACGCGAAATACGCCCTCCGGACAGAGGGTGTGCAGAAGACCAAGGGCGTAACTGACCGCCTGATTTTGAATCCCTCCGGAGGGAATACAGTTCTGGAGAAGGTTTGAGGAAGAGCTCCCCGATTCTGCGATGATCTTCAGGTATGTTTCGAAATCTCCCGATGCAAGGGCTTCGGGAATCCCGGCCACCCGTTCATTCTCCCGAAAGAAGTGCAATCCTCTCAGTACCGCCCGGTCTCCGCATTCCTTCCTCAGTTTCGGGGCCTGCCGAATAAGGTCTTCGAGACTGCTTTGACGCAGAACATCTGCTCCGAGAATCCTGGAAAGACAGCGCATCTCCCTGGGTATTGATGCATATTCGGCTGTCAGGTCGGCATGATCCGCACCTGTATCGAGAATCATGAGCTGATAGCCGTGTTTCCTGAAATCGCAGGTCAGATTTTCTATAAGGGGATTATCCTCCTCTTTGAAATCGATCATTGTTATTCCCCCCACAGCACAGGCGATCTGGTCCATAAGTCCGCAGGGTTTGTGAAAAAAAAGATTCTCCGCATATTTTCCGGCCTTCGCCAGTTCCACGGCTTCTATCCGGCCGCGATTGTAGAGACTGTTGAAAATCATACCGATCAGTACTTCCAGAGAGGCTGATGAACTGAGACCGGATCCCATGGCGACACGGCTGTCGATAAAAGCTGAAAATCCGCCTGTTTTGTACCCGCCTGCCTGAAGATAGGAGGCTACCCCGCGCACTAATGCATCGGCTTTGCCCGACTCCGTCGAATCCGGTTCGAGGGAACTGAGATCGACACAAATATCATCAGAAAAGCCCCTGGTGACGATTTCTACCTTCTGATCATCCCGCGGTACTGCCGCTGCAATTTTGTCCAGGTGAATACCCGCTGCAAGCACCTTTCCGCAATTATGATCGGTATGATTACCGCACAGTTCACTGCGGCCGGGACTGCTGAAAAGGAAAGCTTCATCCCGGTCATACCGCCGCCGGAATCCTTCCAGAAGAAGGATGTACCTGTCTCTTTGCTCATCCAGGGCTTCCGTTCCATAGAGCTCCCGCATCCGGGTATCCAGGATGCCTTTTTCTACTGCGTCACAGCGGTAGGCTCTCATTTTCCTAGTCCTCCGTATGAAGAAAGTGGATTTCCGACATCTCGCGCAGCCGCTCGGCAGCCGATTCGGCTGTTATGTCCCGCTGAGCCGTGGCGAGCAGTTCGTAGCCCACCATGAACTTTTTTACCGTAGCAGAGCGCAGCAGGGGGGGGAGATAGTGCATGTGAAAGTGCCATTCAGGATGTGCTTCCCCGTCCGTCGGCTGCTGATGGAGTCCCATGGAATAAGGGAAGTGGGTTTGAAAAAGATTATCGTACCTGGTACCCAGTCGTTTCATGATATCGGCGAGGTCCGACTTTTCCCGTTCATTCATGTCACTCAGAGAACCAAGATGCCTTAGCGGCAGTATCATGGTTTCAAAAGGCCAAACGGCCCAGAACGGCACGAGGGCGGCAAAGGATTCATTGCGTACTACTAGTCGTTCTCCCGCTTCTATCTCCTTTTTCAGGTAATCACAGAGAAGACAGCTTTGATAACGGTCAAGATAGGACTGCTGGTGCTCCAGCTCTTTCTGAGGCAGCTGGGGTATGGTCTGGTTGGACCATATTTGTCCGTGCGGGTGGGGGTTTGAGCACCCCATACTGGCCCCCCGGTTTTCGAATATCTGTACATAGTTAATGAAGGGGGTATTCCCGAGGCTGCTGTATTCCTTCTCCCAGACATCGATAATCCGGTGTATCTGCTCCTTCTCCATCAGGGGAATCGTCAGATCATGGCGCGGTGAAAAACAGACGACTTTGCAGATTCCCTTTTCACTGCGGGCGAGAAAGAGATTATCCGGCGCATAGACCTCGTCGGGTGTTTCCGGCAGCAGGGCGGAATAATCGTTAACAAAGACGAAAGTATCGGAATATTCAGGATTTTTTATTCCTCCGGCTCTGGAATTTCCGGGACAGAGATAACATTCGGGATCATACTGAAGGGACTTTTCGATCTGCGGCTTCTCCTGATGTCCCTGCCAGGGCCGGCTGGTCCTGTGCGGAGATACCAGAACCCACTCCCCGGTAAGGGGATTGAAACGCCGGTGGGGATAATCTTTCAGATTCATTTCGATCTCCTGAAAATATTATTTTATACGGGCAGTATGAAGGAAAGGAGCGGATGAATTCAAGGTCCAGGGGGGCGAAACGGGAGGAGTATCTCCCTGTTGCGGCATCCCGGTCCCGCAGATTGACCTTGCACCGCCTGGTTGTTTACACTTCAGGTATGAAAAGGTCTCTGAAATTCCCCTGTAAACTTGAAAATCGTATTCAGCATTATCCCTGGGGTTCGAAAAGCCTGATACCGGACCTCCTCGGACTGAAGAATCCGGAAGGCAGCCCCTATGCCGAGATGTGGATGGGAAGTCATCCCAGGGGTCCATCAAAAATACTTCTCCCGGGCGGTAAAAAAGTAGAACTGAGCGGAGCTATTTCCGCGAACCCCGAAAATTTTCTCGGTCCAGCCGTGGCTCAGCGGTACGCCGGCGAACTTCCCTTTCTTTTCAAGATCCTCGCAGCCGAACAGCCGCTGTCCATTCAGGCGCATCCCGATAAAACTCAGGCTGAAAAGGGGTATCGAAGGGAAGAGGCCGAACATATCCCCATTGACGACTTCAGCAGGAACTACCGTGACCGGAACCACAAGCCCGAAATCATCTGTGCTTTGACGCCCTTTACCGCCATGTGCGGTTTCAGAGAGCCGGAGGAGATTCGATCCTTCTATGAAGAATTAGATTCTCAGGTCTACCGGCAGAGCTTGGAACCCGGCGGCAGCCTTCGGGGAGAAGCATCCTGGATACGGGAATTTTTTGAAAATCTGATGAATCTTTCGGATATAGAAAAAAAAGAACTGCTTCGGGAAGTCTCAAATTGGGCTTCAACAGAGGGAGTGGACCGGATTGAGGCCCGGCTGGTTCGAAGGTTCCTCTCCTTTTTCAGTGATGATATCGGAATTCAGGCTCCCCTCTTCCTCAATGTCCTGGAGCTTCACCCCGGAGAAGCCCTCTTTCAGCCTGCGGGAGTTCTTCATGCGTATGTTGAAGGTATGGGAGTTGAGCTGATGGCTAATTCGGACAATGTCCTCAGAGGCGGACTGACCGGAAAACACGTGGATGTGCCTGAACTGCTCAAGGTACTCTCCTGGGAACCGAGACCTGCGGATATAATCAGAGGTAAGGCCGTCGGGCCTGATGCAGCCTATATCCGGTATGATGTTCCGGTAAGTGAGTTTGAACTGCTGAAAATATCCGGTACAGAGGAAATAGAGGTTCTGAGGGCCGGTCGTTCCGCCCTGGATATGTGCTTCTGTGCGGAGGGCGGTTTTTTGATCCATCACGGGGGTGAAATTGGTGCTGAACCGGTTGCCGTAAACCGGGGTGAGAGTATCGTGATACCCTATGCAGGAGGGGACTGCCGGTTTCAGGGCCGGGGCTGCCTTTTTATCGCCTCGGTTCCCGGTCATGAAGCAGGTGAACGGTCTCAGGAAAGGACGGGCTGAATGCACATCTGGATTGACGCCGACTCCTTTCCCCGTCGTTTGCGGAGTATCGTAAAAAAAGCGGCCGTCCGTACTCAGATCACCGCGGTGTTCATATCAGACCGCAAACTCGCGGATATCCGGGGCCCTTTCGTGGAAAACATCCTCGTTCCCCATGGGTCCGGGCGTGCGGATGATGAATTAGTCGAACGGACCGAACCCGGGGATCTGGCGATAACGAGGGATATACCCCTGGCGGCGCGGCTTGTTGAAAAAGGGGCCCTGGTGATCGATGACCGGGGTAAAATGTATACCGAGGAGAACATTCGTGAAAGGCTTTCGATTCGACATGCCATGGAGAGCTTCCGGATAGCCGGGATCAATGTGGAAGGAACCAATCCTCCCGGAGAAAAGGAAATCCGTGCCTTCGCGGGGACGCTGGACCGGGAACTGACCCGTCTGCTCCGCTGATCAGGAATTTCAGAGTTACTTCATGTCCTGCTGTCGGGATCTTGCCTTTAGAATTCCGCGTTCTTCACTGATCGGGGAAAGGGAATAACGTCCCGGATGTTCTGCATTCCCGTTACATACTGAACCAGGCGTTCAAAGCCCAAACCGAAACCGGAGTGAGGTACGCTTCCGAAACGGCGCAGATCAAGGTACCACCAGTAGTCTTCGGGATTCAGACCCATCGCATTGATCCTGCTGAGCAGAACATCGTACCGGTCTTCCCTTTCACTGCCTCCGATGATTTCACCGAGACGGGGGACCAGCACATCCATAGCCCGGACGGTTTTCCCGTCATCATTCAGTTTCATATAAAAAGCTTTGATTTCCTTGGGATAGTCTGTAACTATGACCGGGCCATTAAAAACTTCCTCTGTAAGATACCTTTCATGTTCGGACTGCAGATCGCTGCCCCATTCGACGGGATATTCAAAACTCCTGTTCGATTTTTCAAGGAGGCTTACCGCTTCGGTATAGGAAATATGGGTGAAACTGGATTGCACAACATCTTCAATATTCTGCCTGACGCCCTTTTGAATCCACTGGCTGAAAAAGTTCATGTCCTCGGAACAGTTTTCCAGAACAGAGCTGAGAATGGACTTGATGAACTCCTCAGCGGTCTCCATGTTGCCTTCCAGGGTGCAGAAGGCCATTTCCGGTTCAATCATCCAGAATTCGGCCAGGTGCCGGCTGGTATTGGAGTTTTCCGCCCTGAAGGTAGGTCCGAAGGTATAAACATCCCGAAGGGCGAGGGCATAAATTTCCGCCTCCAGCTGTCCGCTCACCGTGAGGTTGGCCTGCTTACCGAAGAAATCCTGTGAATAATCGACCTTTCCGTTCTCTTTCGGAATTTGATCGAGAGGCATCGTGGTGACCTGAAACATTTCTCCTGCACCTTCACAGTCACTGGCTGAAATGATGGGAGTATGCACATACATGAAACCACGTTCCTGAAAGAAAGTGTGAACCGCGTAGCTGAGGGTGTTTCTGACTCTGGTGACGGCTCCGAAGGTATTGGTTCTGGGCCTGAGGTGGGCAATGTCCCGGAGAAACTCGAAGGAATGCCTTTTCTTCTGCAGCGGATACGTTTCAGGGGGGGCTGTGCCCAGAACCTCGAGGGACTGCGCCTGCAGTTCGACACTCTGATTTTTCCCCGGTGACGGAACCAGAGTACCGTTCACCACAACGCTTGCGCCTGTTACAGCCGTTTCCAGCTGGGAAAATCCCTCCTGCTGGGAATCGATAATCACCTGTATTCCTTTCAGGGACGAACCGTCGGTAATTTCGAGAAAAGAAATATTTTTCGAATCTCTTTTGGTCTTCACCCAGCCGCGGATAGTAATGTGCTGTTCATCAGCTTTCAATTTTAATATATCGGATATTCGCTGTGACATAGTTTCTCCTTGAATATGCAGTTCTACAGAATTACCATAGTTTTGATTTGTAGTCAAACCAATTGAACGACTTGCATAAAATTATGCACCGTACTAAAGTACTTCATACAATTGAGACGGAGGATTCTATGGGAGTATTACGGTCCCTTACAATGGAGAGCCTGTTAATCGAGAGTACGGAGAGCTTCGGCCCCTTCGAGTGTGTCTCATTCGTTGATGGTGAAGCCTACACGTATCGAGATTTCTATGACCGGGTAGTTTCCCTGCGCAGTTATTTTATCTCCAGTGGGATCAAAAAGGGTGACAAGATCGTCCTTTTAAGCGAGAACCAGCCCAACTGGATGGTGTGCTATTTCGCCATCACGACAATGGGGGCTGTAGTGGTACCGATTCTCACCGATTTTCATACAGAAGAAATACGGCATATAATCGAACATTCAGAAGCACAGGCTTTTTGTGTATCCCTCAAACAGCTTGAAAAAGTACGAGAGGTACTGGATCGTTCAGGCGGAACAGCTGTCTGTGTAACAGACTTGTCAGAAATCAAGCTCCCTCTGGGAGATGAGAAGATCGAGAAGCTTAACAGCACCTGGAAAACGATCGAGATGAAGGAACATCCGGTTGAAAAACTTAATTTTGTTGATGAGGAGGACTGGGCTTCCATAATATATACATCCGGGACTACCGGTCAGTCGAAGGGTGTTATTCTGACCCATCGCAACATCGTATATGATGCCGAGGCGGCATCGAGTATTCCAAACCTGGGTCCCGGAGACAGGCTGCTTTCGATTCTCCCTCTTGCCCATACCTACGAGTGCACTATCGGATTCATTACTCCGTACAGACTCGGATCCCATCTGTATTACATATCGAAGCCTCCGGCTCCTGTTGTTCTCCTTCCTGCATTGAAGAAGGTCAGACCGAATGCAATGCTCACGGTGCCCCTTCTGATTGAAAAAATCTATCGTTCGGCAGTTCTGGCGAAATTTCAGAAAAATGTCATAATTAAAACACTGTACAGAATTCCTCCAGTACGGATCCTGTTGAATCGGGCAGCCGGAAGAAAACTCATGAAAACTTTCGGCGGGAATATACACTTCTTCGGTATCGGCGGGGCAGCACTATCAGAGGATGTCGAGAAATTCCTCAGAGAGGCCAGATTCCCCTATGCCATCGGTTACGGTCTGACAGAGACATCACCGCTTATTGCAGGCTGCAACGCTCAGACCACACGGTTTCGGTCGACAGGACCGGTTCTTCCCGGGGTCAGTGTAAAAATCGCAGAAACAGAGAATGGTGAAGGGGAAGGGGAAGGAGAAATACTGGTCAAAGGCCCCAATGTGATGAAGGGGTACTACAAAGCTCCTGAAAAGACCGCTGAAGTGCTGACCGAGGATGGATGGTTTCATACTGGTGATCTCGGCCGTTTTGATCAGGACGGCTATCTGTATATCCGCGGGAGACTCAAAAGCATGATCCTCGGGCCCAGCGGGGAAAACATCTACCCGGAAGCTATTGAGGCTGTTATCAATGAATATGATTTCATCAACGAATCTCTCGTGATGGAGCATGAAGGGAAGATCGTGGCACGGGTGCATATTGATTATGAGTCCTTCAAGGAACACGTAAAGGGGCTTGCGGAAAGCGCCGGTGATGCCTCCAAGCAGATTGGAGATTATCTCAATCAATTGAAAAAACAGGTAAACAAACGGCTGAATGTGTTTTCAAGGGTGAGTGATTTCATCGAGGAGCTGCAACCCTTTGAGAAGACCCCGACCAAGAAAATAAAGCGATACCTTTACACCCACATCGGAAAGAAAAAGAAAAAGGACACAAAGAATAACGAGGACAATAATGATTCGCAGATTACATAATCTTCACGTACGCGACATACAGCCCCTGGTTCTGCCGGGGGAACTGAAGAGGAAATACCCCCTTACGGAGGGCTTAGCCGAAGAGGTGTACCAGAGCCGGGAAACCATCAAAAAAATTCTTCGGAGGGAAGACCACCGTCTGCTCGGCATCATAGGGCCTTGTTCGATACACGACCGTGATATCGCCGTCGAGTATGCTCATAAACTCAAAGAACTGGCCGAGAAGGTAAAAGATCAGATCTTCGTTGTCATGCGGGTCTATTTTGAAAAGCCCAGGACCACCATAGGATGGAGGGGCCTTATTATGGATCCCTTCATGGATGGTTCTTCAGAGATAGGAAAAGGATTGGAAATTGCACGCAGCATTATGATTGAGATAGCTCAGATCGGCTTGCCCGCCGGATCAGAGATGCTTGATCCCTATGTTCCCCAGTATATCGATGATCTGGTTTCCTGGGCCGCCATCGGAGCCCGGACTACCGAAAGCCAGACTCATCGGAACATGGCGAGCGGACTTTCGGTACCCGTCGGATTCAAGAACAGCACCTCCGGAAGCTTTGAACACGCCGTCAACGCTATGCAGTCGGCTATTCATCCGGCCAGTTTCATCGGTATGGATCAGAACGGAAACACCTGCGTCTTTCATACTACCGGGAACGATGTCTGTCATCTCATTTTAAGGGGAGGCAAGAACGGACCGAATTACCACGAGGAGGATGTGGAGAATGCGGAAATGATGATGAAATCCGCAGATTTACTACCTTCCGTTATGATCGATTGCAGCCATGCGAACTCGGGGAAACGGTCCCTGAAGCAAAGCAGAGTACTGAGATCGGTTACCGATCAGGTGACACGGGGGCAGAATGTGATCTCCGGGTTCATGCTGGAAAGCAATTTATTCGAGGGACGACAGGAGATTCCGGAAGACCTCTCCCAGCTGAAGCACGGAGTTTCGGTGACTGATGAGTGCATCGGATGGGAAGAGACCGAAAAGATAGTTCTCAAGGCACATAAAGCTCTGGTGAAAGAAAGAACTGCCGTATCAAAGCATTGAGGTCTTTGATCTGATCTTTTGTGCCCTCTGTATTTATCACGGGAAGGGGAGGAAGCATGAAAAAGGCGTTCATACTGCTTGCCGAAGGTTTTGAAGAGGTTGAGGCGATAACTCCGATTGATTTTTTGCGGAGAGCCGGAATAGATGTTACCATTGCCGGAATAGACGGCGAAATCATAACCGGGTCTCATGGTATCCGGGTGAAGGCTGACTCCAGGGTAGATGAGCTTTCTCCGGAGGATTTTGACGCTGCTGTAATTCCAGGCGGCATGCCGGGGGCCGAAAATGTCTTTGCATCCGAACCGGCCAGGGCACTTATCACCGGGATCAATGATCAGGGTGGATTGATTGCAGCTATCTGCGCGGCGCCGGCGGTTGTACTGGATCCTCTGGGGATATTGAAAAACAGGAAGGCAAGCTGTTACCCTGGATTTGAGAAGAGGTTCAAGGACGCCCGGTATGTCGATGAACGGGTGGTGCTGGATGGCCGGATACTGACTTCCTGCGGACCCGGATGTGCTGCTGATTTTTCCTTTGAGATCATCCGGTATCTTCTGGATAGCGGGACTGCGGAGACGATCCGCCAGAAAACCCTTCATTGAAGAAATATAAAGCCGCATGGAAATATTAATAAAAAAAAGGCCGCTCCTGTTTCAATCGGAACGGCCCGCATATTGAACCTGCCTTTTCTTCAGGCCCCTTTTTTCCGGAAGATCTCCTTATTTCGGAACAGCAACGATATCCGCAAGACCGGGTTTTTTCTGTATATCCTTTCCCAGCCGTTCAGTCCGCCCTTTATTCACATACTCCTTGTGCTGGAACGAGTAGGTGAAGTTGGTATGAACATCATACGAACCGCTCATCAAAGCGTAGGTATCTTCGGTCATGACGAGCTCTTCATCCGTAGGAATTACAAGAACCCTGGTATTAGAATCCTCGGCGGAAATGTCGGTTTCGGCATTTCTGGTTGCCGATAGATCATTCTTGTTCGGATCGGCCTTGATACCCAGTATGTCAAGATTTTCAAGAATTCTTCGTCGGATGGCCGGGGCCATTTCACCGACGCCGGCGGTGAAAACCAGGGCGTCCACCCTGCCGAGGGCTGCTGAATAAGCCCCTATATACTTGCGGAGACGATATACTTCCATCTGAATGGCAAGTTCGGATCTCTCATCTCCCTCATTGGCGGCTACCTGGATGTCTCTGCGGTCAATGTACTTGCCGGTTATTCCCAGGATACCGCTCTTTTTGTTGAGCTGTTTTTCAATATCCTCCGGGTCCAGACCAGCGTTTTTCATCATATGAAATACAACTGCCGGATCAAAGTCACCGCTGCGGGTCCCCATGATCAGCCCCTCCAGAGGGGTGAGGCCCATGGATGTATCTACGGACACTCCGTCTTTGACAGCGCAGATACTGGCGCCGTTGCCGATGTGGCAGATAATTGCGTTGACCTTTGATGGATCCTTGCCGAGGAGGGCGGCAAGTCGCTTGGTTACATATAAAAAAGAAGTGCCGTGAAAACCGTATTTTCGAACGCCGTATTTTTCATACCACTCGTACGGGAGAGCGTACAGGTAGGCATGTTTCGGCATGGTCTGGTGCCATGCGGTATCCATGACGGCACAGTGCGGGACATCTGGGAGAATTTTCTGAGCCGCTTCAATTCCCTGAATGTTGGCCGGATTATGGAGAGGTGCAAGATTTGCCACTTCCCGGAAGGTCTGGAGAGCTTTCTCATCAATTATGACCGATTTATTAAATTTATCACCCCCCTGAACGACTCTGTGCCCCACGGCTTTGATACTGCTCAAGTCCTCCACTGCTCCAACTTCCGGATCGACCAGCGTATCGACTAGCAGTTTGATTGCCTCTTTATGGGTCGGGCACTCCGCTTCCCTGGTATGGGTGCTCTTTCCTATTGCATTATGCTCTATCGAGGACATCTCCTGTCCGATGCGTTCTACGACGCCGTTCGCTAAAACTTCACTATTGTCCCAATCGTAAACCTGGTACTTCACCGATGAACTACCACAGTTGAGAGTTAGAATATCCACCTCGTTCCTCCGGTTATGAAATAATATTTGTGATCTATTTTCGCATACACGGGTACAAAATTCAATAAACAAAAATATCTTCATTTTTATAAGGAGTTCAGTCCGTTTTCAATCAGGCGGCGGTTTTATCTGCTCTTTCATTGAGGGGGCTGTTGTAGTGGGGGCAGATAAACGAGTTTGGCTTATTGTTCTCCTCTGGTGTATTCTGATTTCGGAACACTGCAGGGCGGATATTTCCCAGTTTCGTACGGACAACAATGCTGTTCTCTATAAAATTGAAAAGGAATACGGGAAGAATCGCCTGGCAGTTATGGGGAAAAGTAAACCGGAGGAACTTGATTCCTGGGCTTTCGCACTTCGCTGGGACCGGATTGGGGCGGGTCGAATGCGGAGGAGAGGAATTCTGCGGGAACTTGTTTCTCCTTTTTCTCTTTCCGTACGTTCAACGGCTTATCGGGAAACCTGCGGCCTGACACCTGATTTTTCCCTCGAACCCTCGGGCAGCTTGGGAGGGGCGGTATGTATCGGGCCTCAGGACTGGTCAGCCGGCTTCGGTATAGCCGGACACCCTGAATATTCATACCTCTATTTCTGCGGAACCCTGGAGTCCAGGCTCTACCGGATGGAATCTTTTCTCCTTTCCTGTGCCGCGAACTCTGAAGGGAAAGAAGATTTGACTATGGAACCGCCGGTGTTTTCCCATAGTCTGCCGTTTTATATAGCCGGGGCGAAATTCGATGCAGAAGAGGGCTTCTGCTTTTCCGGTCTTCTTCTGTCAGCCGTCCTCTCGGAGACCGGAAGTCCCGGGGCCCTGCTGAGATGGTATACACAATACGGGGAGAAGGGGGCGGAAGGATTGTGCGGAAGGCTCCTCATCAGAAACTCCACAGCTTTCTATGCCTCCATCAGAGGGACCGTACCTGAGGAGGAGGCGGATATGCACCTCCGTTTGGAATACTGCTCCCGGAATTCGGAGCTGCATATGGAAGCTTCCCTGTGCAGAGAGAAGGAAGCTCCCGTACCGGATCTATACATTCAGACCTCCAGGGCAGTCCTTGCCGGGCTTGGGATCAGTTCTGCGCCCTTCAAAGGGGGATTGGAAGTCAGGTTTTGTCAGAAGGTGGAAAAAACAGGAGAGGTTCTTTTTCAGCGCACATATCAGACGGAATTTGCGTATTCCGGTGTACATATGGATCTGAAACTTTCAGCCGGGAGGCAGGAGTGCAGCAGCAGTATACCCTCAGTCTATGCGGATGCCGCAATAAAGATAAGTACCGGTGTTTTCATTGGAGAAATGAAATTCAGAACATCGGGAAAATATTCTTTTCGATTAGACTGCGGCAGAAAGGGGAACGTAACCCGCCGGGGATACATTTCTTGGGAGCTGAAGGGCCCGATACGGGAAGTATACCTCAGTTCCCTGGGCATCGGATGGAGGATAGAAGTGTGACGGATATGTTTCATCGGAACCGATTTCCCCAGCCTGCTAAATCAGAGATTCAGCAGGTGTTTCGCGGTCTCGAAATAGATGGTTAATCCGCATACGTCGATAACTGTGGCCATGAGGGGAGCCGACATGACAGTGGGATCGAAGCCCATGCGGTGGATGAGAAGAGGGGCGAGGGTACCGATGAGATTGGATATAAGCACGACGAAGATGAGGGAAATCCCCACGACAAAGCCTTCGAAAAGGGCAATCCCCGGGGGAAGAAATACACTGCGGATGATGATTACTCCCCCGGTGATGACGCCCATCAGGACACCGACGAATATCTCCCGGGAAAGGATAATGCCTATTTCTCTGAAGTGAATTTCACCTGTGGCCAGGCCGCGTATCATCAGCGTTGAGGATTGACTGCCGGAATTACCTCCGGTTTGAGTGATAACCGGCATGAAAACAAAGAGAAAAGCCGCGCCCAGTATTATTGGCTGATAATGGTTCACCACGTTCGTTGTGATGGTACCGAAAAGCAGCAGGATTATCAGCCAGGGAACCCGTTTTTTTACCATTCCCCAAATGGAGGTATCCATGTATGAGGCTACCTCACCCGACATAGCTCCCATTTTATAGACATCCTCGGTTTGTTCATCCCGGATTACATCGATTACATCATCGAAGGTTATAATACCGAGCAGGAGATTGTCCTTGTCTACTACCGGCATCGAGACCAGATCGTATTCTTCAAGAGTGCGTGCCACCTCCTCCCGGTCGGTTTCGTCGAGCACCGATACCACCTTCCGTTCCATGATTTCGGAAAGCCGGGCGGAATCATCGGCGGAGAGGATGTCCTTTATTGAGACTACCCCTATGAGCCGCTGGAGATCATCGAGAACATATATGTTATAGGGGATCTCGACTTTGTTCACGTTGGAACGGATGAATGAAAGAGCCTGGGCTACTCCGATTCCGGCCCGCAGCGCCAGATAGCGGGGAGTCATCATTCCCGCCGCGTCGTCCTCATCGAAACGGAGAAGAAACAGCATTTCCCTTTTAGCATCATCGCTCAGGTTGTCCCATACGGAACGACGGATTTCATGACTGATGGACTGAACGATATCCACCAGATCGTCGGGTTCCATCTCCTGAAAAAGCACCCGTTTGCCCTGAGCCGAAAGAGACTTAATGATATCCTCCTGCTCCGAGTAGGGCAGTTCAGTGATGAAATCAAGTTTTTTTTCGAGGTCCAGATTGAGAAAAACTTCGGTTTTCTCCTCCTCGTTGAGGGCCCGCCAGTTATTCAGAAGATCACTGATGCTGATCTCCGAGAACAGTGACCGTATCTCGTTCTGACTCATCATTTCCTTGTATTCACGGTAGTATTCGATGTCTGTGGTCATGAACTTCTCCCATAGTCCCAGTCACCGATAAATCGGATTTCAGGGTCCAGCACGAAACCTTCCTTTTTATATGCTTCCTCTTTTGCATATGCAATGAGAAAAGCCACATCCTCGGCTCGGGCGTCCCCGGTATTGATAATGATGTTGGCATGGTAGGGGGCAATCTGTGCAGCCCCGTGTCTCATGCCGCGCAGCCCGAGTCTCTCCAGAATGACCCCGGTAGGCCGGCCGAAGCTGTGATCGTTCTTAAAGACGGAACCGGCTGAGGGATGAGCGAAATGTCCCTTGTCCCGGCGGTCTTTTTCGACCTCCTCCATTCTCCCTCGGATCAGTTCCGGCTTGTCATATTTCAGTTCAAAACATGCCCGTATCAGTATAGCATCGATTTTCTGAAAGGGAGATTTTTTATAGGAGAAATCCCCGGTGCTGAGGTATATCCGTTTTTCACTGAGATCGGAGGTAAGAACATCCACCCATCCCGGGATTTCTCCGATTGACCGGCCGTAACAGCGGGCATTCATCCAGAGGGCGCCTCCCAGACTTCCGGGCATCCTATAGATGAACTCAAGTCCGCTTAATCCCTCCGCAGCTGCGCGGCCGGAAACCTCACTCACCGCAGCGCCGGCTCCGCAGATGAGCCGGGTTTCCTCACGATGAATGTCTGAGAAGCCGCTCATATCGATGACGATCCCCCTGATGCCCCGATCGGATACGAGGATATTCGCACCTCCGCCGAGAATGAAGCAGGGGACATCCTCCTCCCGGACGAGGGAAACGAGCGCGGACAGGTCCTTCAGATCCAGGGGACGGGCATAAATATCAGCCGGACCGCCGATTTTGAAGCTTGTATGAAGCTTCATCGGCTCCTTAAGCCGGACGGTGCCTCGAATGTTGATTTTTTTTACTATATTCTCTACATTGATATTCACACCTACATCCTACATGGAAAAGGTGTTAAAATTCTACCGATAAAATAAATTGGGGGCCAAAATGCAAGTAAGTTTATATAATACCATGACCCGAAAAATTGATCTCTTAAAACCTTTAGAGCCGGGAAAGGTAAAAATGTATACCTGCGGCCCCACAGTATACAATTTTGCCCACATCGGAAATCTCCGTACCTACGTGTTTGAAGATCTTCTCCGAAGAACTCTGGAATATGCCGGGTATGAGGTGGAACATGTAATGAACGTTACCGACGTGGGACACCTCACAGACGACGCGGATGAAGGGGAAGACAAGATGGTAAAAAGTTCCCGGGAAACGGGAAAATCCGTATGGGACATAGCGCGGTATTATACGGATGCCTTCTTCGAGGATATTACCCATCTGAACATAGTGATGCCTACCGTTATCTGCAAAGCCACCGAACATGTTGACGATATGATAAAACTGATTCAAAGAAATGAGGCTAACGGTCATACCTATGAATCGGGGGGCAACATCTATTTCAGCATTGATACCTTTCCCGAATACGGCAGGATGGCCCGGCTTGATACCCAGGATCTTCAATCCGGCGCACGCATCGAAGTGGACGGGAATAAGCGGAATCCCCGGGACTTCGTACTCTGGTTCACGAAATCGAAGTTTGAGCATCAGTCCATGCAGTGGGATTCCCCCTGGGGGACCGGTTATCCCGGATGGCATATCGAATGTTCGGCCATGAGCATGAGGTATCTCGGTGAGCAGTTTGATATACACTGCGGCGGAGTAGATCATATTCCCGTTCATCACACCAACGAGATTGCCCAGTCTGAGGGAGCAACCGGTAAGAGATGGGTTAATTTCTGGATACATGGTGAGTTCCTCGTGATGGGAAACACAAAGATGGCCAAATCAAAGGGCAACTTCATTACCCTTCGCACTCTCATAGACGAAGAGTATGACCCCCTCGATTATAGATATTTCTGTCTCGGCGGTCATTACCGTTCACAATTGCAGTTCAGTACCGAATCTCTGAACAGTGCACGTTCGGCCCGTCTCAATCTGATGGAAAAGGTGGCCGAGCTTCAGCATGAATCTGAGCCGACCGGGATCGAGGAAATCGGGGAGAAGGCAGCACAATACGCCAAAGAATTCAGGGAACACATTATGATGGATCTTCATATACCCAGGGCTTTATCAGTGCTCTGGCTGCTCATTAAGGATGATGCAGTATCAGCCGGCGACAAACTGGCGGTTCTGTATGATATGGATCGGATTCTGGGATTGAAACTCAGTGAAGGTCTGCCGGAGATGGATATTGATGAGGAGACCGAAGCTTCAATCCGGGAACGGGAAGCGGCCAGGAAAAACAGAGATTTTGCCCTGGCCGATGAGATACGAGATCAGCTTCTTGAAAAGGGCATTGTCCTCAAAGACACGCCGGAAGGGACCAAATGGTCCAGAAAATTGTAACGAAATA